>Ga0126379_10000138_pt1 | contig 35425 bp, 25 predicted proteins | sample PanSoiMetPlot_24_FD_92640 | JGI IMG/M metagenome (GOLD analysis project Ga0126379, IMG submission 92640) | Tropical forest soil microbial communities from Panama - MetaG Plot_24 | ecosystem: Environmental > Terrestrial > Soil > Tropical forest > Bulk soil | place: Panama | collected 2016-02-17
CGGCAACAAGCATGCTGCCAGGCCCGCCAAAAAAATCACCAGCACAACCGCCGAAAAAGTCCACGGATCCGTGGCCGAAACACCCCAGATTTGGCTGGCGATAAGACGCGTCAAGGCCAGGCTGACGATTATGCCGGCAAGCGCACCTCCGGTTATTAAGACTAGGCCATTCTTTAGAACCATTCGCAAGACGTCCTGCTGTTGCGCACCAAGGGCCATGCGAATAGCAATCTCGTGATTTCGCAGAGACACGGTATAGGCCATCACGCTGAACACACCCATGATGACCAACACCAATCCGATACTGGCGAACGCTCCCAGCACCATCAGGACGAATTGGGGTTCCGCGAAATACCACTGTTTCAGGTAATTCTCAACCGTGCCGCTCCCAGAAATCGCAATATCGGGATCCAACGCCGAGATTTCTTGCCGTACGGCCTTCAACGTTCCTCCCGAGTTTCCCGCGGTCCGCATCACGATCATGCGATTGCCCGCTCCTGTCAGTGTATGCGGAAGATAGGCTTCAGGCCGTGGCGGATCTTCTAATCCACTGTTATTGGCGTCCGCAACGACGCCGATGATTTCAAGATAGGCGTCACGCGGCCAATCGGAAAAATACATTTCGAAAGTTGTGAGTCTAATTCCTCTGCCGACCGGATTGTCATCTCGGAAATAAGCCCTTGCCAATGTTTCATTGATGACTGCCATATGCCGCGCCGAATCGATGTCGCGTTGCGTCAGCAACCTGCCACGTGATAAACGCCGGCCCAGAGTCTCAAAGTAGCCTTCGCTACACATAATGAAGGTAATGCCCGCAGGCTCGTCCTGCGCTTTTCCTTGCACCCTCACATCGGTCCGTCCCCACGAATAGGGTGGAAGGGAACTAGCCACGGCAGCCGCGGTCACTCCCGGAATTGCGTTGATGCGATCGACTATTTTCCGGAAAATCGTTTTGATTCGACCGGCGGTATCGTATCTTCCTTCCGGAAGAGCCAAGTCCACATACAGGACTTTGCCCGGATCAAAACCAAGGTTAACCCGTTCCCGCGCAAGAAGACTCCGCACCATCAATCCACTGGCGATTAGCAGAACGATCGACACGGCCACCTCGGCGATCACTAGGCCCGAACGCAATTTTCCATGCCGCACGGCCTCCGTTGTGCCCTTTCCCGCGCCCGCCAAGCCGATCCGCAGATCGCGACGCGCCGCATGGATCGCTGGCGTCACACCACAGAACAAGGCGGTCACTATTGCCACGCCCATAGCGAAGATCAAGGTGGCTGGGCGGACGGCGATGTCCACTTCGGACGGAACCATACCCCTAGGAATGACCGCCGCCACGCCTTTCAATCCCCAAAAGGCAACGAGGTAACCGGCGATGCAGCTTGCCGTTGCGAGAATGAAACTCTCGACCAACAATTGCTGCACAAGTCTGCTGCGACTCGCGCCCAGCGATACCCGGATTGCAATTTCTTTTTCACGCACGGTGGCCTGGGCGAGCAACAGATTGGCGACGTTGCTGCACGCAATCATCAGCAACATCGCGACCGCACCCATTAACGCAAATAAGGTAGGTTTGAATCGCCCCACAGAGTACTCCTGCAACGTATTTACCCTCATCTTATATTGGGGCCGAAAAAATGCTGGGTACTCTCTTTCCCTTTGTTTTGCAATTACCTGGAGATCCGCCTCGACAGCTTGTGCGCTAACACCTCGCTTCAGGTGCCCAAGCATCCAAAGTTCGTTGGGCACAATACCGAATCCGGGAATGAAAGTGTCGCGATTCAGGCTGAGGGGAATCCAAATGTCACAACCCCCGAAATGAAATCGCGGTGGCATGACCGCAATCAACGTCCTCGGCGTGCCATTGAGATCCAGTGTGGTTCCGAGCGCTTTCGGATCCTTGTTGAACTGCTTGACCCATAGTTGATGACTCATGACGAATACGGGCGGAGAACCAGGTTTCCCGTCTTCCGATGTGAGGGGTCTTCCCAGCAGGGGTCGGGTGCCAAGAACTCCGAACGCATCCGGCGTCACCCACCCGCCTTGAACCTGTTCAGTCCCTTGACGACTGGCATAGTGCACGCTCAGGTATGCAATCCCGATCATGTCGTCGAACGTGTGGTTCTGTTCTTGGAAATCGAGGAAGGCTGCCACCGGGAATCGCGGGATTTCGGCTCCGTCACGTAAACGGATAGAAGGAGTCGCTAGCCTGTCCGCATTTTTGTACGGGAACGGATTGAGCAGAACACTGTCGATGACGCTGCAGATCGTGGTTGTCGCGCCGATTCCCAGCGCAAGAGTCAGGATGGCAATGGCAGTGAAGCCAGGACTCTTCGCAAGCACCCTCAGACCGTAGCGAACATCTTGCCAAACACTGGTCATCGGCATACCTCGCGGGTGTGGGTGAAAACCTATCGATTCCTATTGGACCGCTCGCCGCCGCCTGATTCTGTGAGAGCCTTGCTTCGCGCCGGCGCCACAACCTCCGGAATGGAAATACCGTCTGGCTACAAGGAGGTCGACGATTTGCTCCTTCTGTCTGCCGGCTAATTGCGATCGACACGGGGTAAGTATCCTCTGTACCTGCTCGCTTTTCTCTCTGCCCAGGAACAACTTGCTCCTGCTGGTTCCCCGGATTCCGGAAACTTGGGAAGCCTCGCGCCTTAGAAATCAGGCATTTGTCTGTCTTGCGCCTCTATATTCTCAGATGCTACGCTTTCCATCTCGGCGCCATTGGAGTGCTGTCACGTGCATGCCAGTACGGGTTCGCTCCGCACTCGGAGTTTCGGCGTATTTGGAGTTGATTCGCCGGTGGCGGAGCTGCGCAAGTTCGGAATCAAGATCAAACTCCAGGGGCAGGCCTTCCAGCTCCTAGCACTCCTCCTCACCCATCCGGGAGAATTGGATACCCGCGACGAGCTCCGCCGAGCCCTTTGGCCAGAGCATATCTTCGCCGATTTTGACCGCGCCTCCCAGGTCTTCGAGAAAACAAAAACAGAGCGCGACGCAGCGGCTTTGGTCCAAGCCAAGGCTCTGGCCATGGAGGGAAGCCCAACCGAAGCTCGTCTCCTCATCGAGCCATGCACCGGAATCGCCCAAACTTCCCACGATCGCGAACGCAAATTGTCTGTCAGGGTGATAGCCGCCCGCTTTCAGACTGCCTCCAAGAATCCTGTGGATCTCAACCAAGCTGTGGGACGACGCGATACCGTGCTCGCCGAAGCCACCGCTGGATCTGTCGAGGCCATCGCTTTCGAAGCGCGCTTGGCTCTCGGACAGATTGAGTTGAACTCCCGCAATCGTCCCTCAGGCCGCGCGCATCTGGCGACTGTGCGAAACGAGGCACACCGCCGCGGCTTCCCGTTGGTCGCACGGAAAGCTGCGGCGGCGTTGCATGTTGCGCACGATCAAGCCTCGGGACAGCGCCCGAGTCAGAACCAGAATCGTGGATTGTCGCGGTCCACTCGGGCTTGACGTGCTCTCATACTCAGCCAGGGTTTACACGCTCCTCCCTCGCGCGCTCGCTCTCAGTGCGGTGATTTTTTCTACCCTGTGCTTCGCGCAGAACGCCGCAAAGCCCGAGAAATCCCCGCCCGTACCTGATGTCCCTGGCCATTTCGTGGACATCACCAAAACATCGGGCGTCCATTTTCAGTATCAGCCCTCGCATACCTCCAGGAAATATCTGATCGAAACCATGGGCGCCGGGGTCGCGCTGTTCGATTACGACAACGATGGCAGGCTCGACATTTTCCTGGTCAACGGCGCGCCGCTGCAGGATCCTACGCCCAAGGGCACCATCCCCAAAAAGTCTGGGCCGGCGTACTGGAACCGTCTTTATCATCAGAAACCCGACGGCACCTTCGAGGATGTAACGGAAAGAGCTGGCTTGCAGGGCACCGGGTACGGCATGGGCGTCGCCGTGGGCGACTATGACAACGATGGCTTCGAGGACCTCTATGTCACGGCGTACGGTGGAAACAAGCTCTATCACAATAACGGAAACGGCACCTTCACCGACGTCACGGACAAAGCCGGTGTGCAGAGCAGCGGTTGGTCCAGCAGCGCTGCCTGGGTCGATCTCGACAACGATGGCAAGCTCGACCTCGTCGTCCTCCGTTACCTCGAGTGGGACTTCGACGACATCTGGTGTGGCGAGCACCAACCGAACGCGCGCGCTTACTGCCACCCGGATGTGTTCAAGCCCGTTTCCCCGTTCGTCTATCACAACAACGGCGACGGAACATTTACCGAAGTCACGAAACAACTGGGTCTAGACAAGCCGGCCAAAGGGTTGGGCATCGCCATCGCCGATTACGATCGCGACGGTCATATCGACCTTTTCGTCGCCAATGATTCCATGCTCGAATTTCTCTTTCACAATAAGGGCGACGGCACGTTTGAAGAAGTGGGCCTCGCCGCCGGCGTCGCCGTTGACGGAGATGGTCGAACCTTCGCCGGCATGGGCGTCGACTTCTCGGACTTCAATAACGATGGCTGGGCTGACGTGATCATCACGGATCTCGCCAACCAACGCTACGCCTTGTATCAGAACAACAGCGATGGCTCCTTCACGTATGCCAGTCAAGTCTCCGGGATTGGCCGCATCAGCATGACCCACTCCGGCTGGGGCAACCGTTTCTTTGATTACGACAATGATGGCTGGAAGGATCTCCTGGTCGCGCAAGGCCATGATCTGGACACCATCGAGATCAATTATCCCAATCTTCATTATCGTGAGCCCATGCTGCTGGTGCACAACGCAGGCAAAACCTTTGTCGATGTGTCCCGGGAATCCGGTGACGTATTCCAGCTATCCTGGGTAGCTCGCGGCTTGGCCATCGGAGATTTGGACAACGATGGCCGCGTGGATGCCGTCGTCACCACCAACGACGGCCCCGCGTTTGTGCTGCACAACGAGACACCGTCGCAAAATCACTGGCTCCTGCTGAACCTCGTCGGACACAAAAGCAATCGAGACGCAATCGGCACTGCGGTTACTCTGACGACGAACGCTACTACGCAATATGCCACCGTCTCGACCGCCAGCAGCTATCAGTCTTCCAGCGACAAGCGCATACACTTCGGCCTCGGCAAGGAAGCCGCCGTTTCTCGCATCGAAATTCGCTGGCCCAGCGGAATCATTCAAGTACTCAAGGACGTGAAAGCCGATCAACTCCTGCGAATTGACGAGCCCACGACGAGTTCGGTTCCCTAGCTCGCCACCCTCGACCATAAGCCACACTTTGACTTAATATAAGCGCCGCGGAGGGTGCCCTACATGGAAGAACAGCTTAGTCTGGAATTTCTGCGCGTGGTCGAAAACGCCGCCATTGCCGCGGCGCGCACCATGGGTTTTGGCGACAGGCACAAAGCCGATGAAGCCGCCGTCGAAGCCATGCGCAAAACCATGGACCAGGTCGAGATGGACGGCACCATCGTCATCGGCGAAGGCGAGCGCGACCAGGCCCCGATGCTTTACATCGGAGAAAAAGTCGGCCTCGCCACGCACGCGCCGAAATCACTTTTCCCTTCCGTGGACATCGCCGTCGATCCACTCGAAGGCACGAATCTTTGTGCTACCGGCGCTCCCAATGCCATTGCCGTCCTTGCCGTCAGCGAGCGCGGCGGCCTGCTCCACGCTCCGGATCTGTACATGGAGAAAGTTATTGTCGGCCCCAGTTGCAAAGGTGCCGTTGATCTCGATGCTCCGGTCGCCGACAACTTGAAAGCTGTCGCCAAGCGCCTCGACCGCGACGTTGAAGACCTCGTGGTCATCGTTCTCGATCGTCCCCGGCACGAAAAACTTATCGCCGACATTCGTGCCGCCGGCGCGCGCATTCGCCTGATTGGTGACGGTGATCTCTCCGCGGGAATTTCCGCGGCCGTCATCGGCACCGGCGTGCATATGGTCATGGGCACCGGCGGCGCACCCGAGGGCGTTCTCACCGCCGCCGCGCTTCGCTGCCTCAACGGCCAGATTCTTGCGCGCCTCGTCCTCAGCGCGCCGGAGCATCACCAGCGCCTCGAAAAAATGGGCGTCAAAGATCCCAAGCGCATTTACGACACCGCTGACCTTGCTCCCGGCGGGAAAATGATTTTTGCCTGTTCCGGTGTTACTGACGGCAATCTCCTCAAAGGTGTCCGGTTCTTTGGCGACGGCGTTCGCACTTCTTCCATGATTCTCACTCTCGACGAGCGGCAAGTCCGCTTCATCGAATCCGTCCACCTGGAAAACCGCGCCGACATCAAGGTCCGCTTCAACTAACGTTTGTTCTGGAATGCAGCGCTGACGTTTATGTCAGCCAAAGCGACGCAATGCTGTGGCTCACCCCCTTTCCGGGGTGAGGCTCTGTTCCTTGTGAGTATCGGCCACCCTTAAACGCGACTTTGCCATTTTCTCCCGGCGCGTTCACCGGGAGGGCATGACAACTCTACATATGCCCTTACGCATTCCTTAACTCATTCTGAGTACCATTCCAAAGCACGCAATCGACAAGTGGAGTGGCCAGTTACCAACGGTAGAGTCCGGCCAGGGCAGCGGTACGATGCTGCAGCTACCTAAGCCGCAGCAGGCAACCTGCTTGCGTTATAAGCTCCAGCAGGCTTCATCGCCAGCAGCCTGCCTATGACCTAAGTTGTCATTCGGAGCGAAGCAAGGGGATCTGCCTTCCCGCAGTACGATCGTGATGTCACGTGGATCCGGCCGGCGCGACTAGCGCGAATTCAACACGGTGGCGCATTGGGTCGATCCGTTCCGCGCGAACGCGCACGCGATCGCCTAGTTTCCACTCGAGCGGCGACGCCTTTTTACCGCGACGCCCACGGCGATCTCTATCGCCTCCGGGCAGCGCCACGATGGCGTGATCACGTTCACGGAACACGCAGCGCGCTCCGGCAGCCTCTTCGAGCGCATTGATAGGCAGCAACCCTTCGACAAAAATGTCAAACAGCTCCACAAAGCAGCCGTATTTCTGCACCGAAATAATCAGCGCGTCAAACTCATCGCCCAACCGCTGCTCCATGTATTGCGCTGTTTTCCAGTCGAGCAGTTCGCGTTCCGCATTGGCAGCCCGCCGCTCCGTCTCAGACGTTTCCGCGGCGATCTCCTCCAGATGCTGCTGCGAGTACAGCGAAGCTTCCTCACCGATGGCAGGCTTGATGAATGTGGGCGCGGGGGCGTCGGGATGCGCCAGCGCCCATTTCAAAATGCGGTGAACAATAAGGTCGGGATAGCGCCGAATGGGCGAAGTGAAATGGCTGTATTCCTCAAAGCCAAGAGCAAAGTGACCCAGCGGTTCCGCGGCGTAGCGAGCCTGCTTCAACGAGCGCAACATCAAATACGAAAGGATGCGCTCTTCCGGCTTCGCGGAAATTTTCTCAATCAGCCGCTGATAATGCTGCGGTGTGATGTTGATTTCCGTGCCGGGGAGCGCCACGCGTTGCTGCCGCTCGCGTCCTTTGCCGTACGAATCCGGCCGCCCGGCGCGCCCAGGCGCCGGCACTTTCCCGTGCCTTACCGTCACTTCGCGCTGATGAAGATCAGCCACGCCGAGCGAATAGCCGAACGCCTGCGCGATCTCTTCAAACTCCAGTACCTTGCGCACGTCGGGCTTTTCGTGCACACGATGCAGCGACTTGATGCTCCGCGAGATCAGGTAGTGCGCGACCGCTCGATTGGCCGCCAGCATGAATTCCTCGATGATGCGATGAGCGATGTTGCGTTCGCTGCGCGACACGCCGGTCATGCGCTGCTGCTCGTCGAATTCGATCACGCGCTCCGGCAGATCGAAGTCAATCGAACCGTTTTCCTGCCGCCGCGCGTTCAGCAAAAGCGCCAGGCCCTTCATGGTGCGAAAGTGGTGATTCAGGTGCGCGTACCTCGCCGTCATCTCAGGATCGCCGCTCAGTACCTTGTTCACGTTCGTGTACGTCATCCGCTCCGTCGATCGAATCACTCCCTGCACCATCGATGAGTTCGTCATCCGCCCCGCCGCATCGAAGTGCATGATCGCGCTCATCACCAGCCGCTCTTCCCGCGGATTAAGTGAACACATCCCGTTGGAAAGTGATTCAGGCAGCATGGGCACCGCGCGATCGATGAAATACACGGAGTTGCCGCGCAGCCGCGCTTCGCGATCCAGCGGCGATTCGGGACGTACATAGTGCGCGACGTCGGCGATGTGTACTTGCAGCAACCAGCCGCCGTCCTCTCGCCGCTCAACGTACACCGCGTCATCGAAATCGCGTGCCGTCTCGCCGTCGATCGTCACGATGGGCAGCTCGCGGAAATCTACCCGGCCCGCTCGGTCGGCTTCCGTCAGTGGAAGCGCCGTCCGCGCCGCATCTTGCAGAACCTCCTGCATGAAGGTATGCGGAAGATGGTGTTTGCGAATGATGATCTCAGTATCGACGCCCAAATCCCCGGGACGGCCCAGAATTTCAATAACGCGGCCAACCGGAGCGGCGCCTCCGCGCGGATAGTGCAGCAGCTCAACGTTAACAACCGCTCCATCGAGCTTCGGGATGTGCGGCAGGCGCCGGTGGCGCGCCGCGTGTTCCTTGGGGGAAGGAAGCAGCTGTTCGCGCAGCGCCGCGGAAAGCTCCTCGCCGGACAGCAGTTCGATTTCGTGCTGCACGCGTGGGTCGTAAGGCACCACCACGGCGCCGCGGGATACATAACGGAATTGGCCAACCACGGAGGGGTGCGCACGCCCAATAATGCGCACAATGCGCCCCTCGGCGCGCCGTGCACCGGGCTGGCCGCTCAGCCGCGTGATTTTCGCGACCACATGATCGCCGTGCATGGCATCTTCGATCTGGTCGCGGGGGATAAAAATGTCGCCATCGACGTTCGACAGGGCCAAGTCGGGCACCACGAACCCATATCCATCCGCATGGTGCACTAAGCGGCCGCGGATTTCGTCGCGCGCGGTGGTTTTCTGTTGTGGACTCTTGGCGGGTGCAGAAACGGGCGTGGCAGTGGGTGCCGGTGACAGATTGCGCTGGCTACGCCGAAAAAGGAAGTGGTTATGCGACAGCGCCTCTACCAGACCCCGTTTCTGCAATTTGGCCAGCATCGCCAGCAGCGCACCGCGGTTACCTTTGTTCACGTGGAGGGATCCCGCCAGCTCTTCCAGGGACACCGGATCGCTCCTAAGTTGCAGTAAACGCAGGATCTTATCTGGGTTTAATTGTGTGGAACGGGGCATTCGCGATTGGTCCCTTTCCGGGAGCGAGGAAGCCATCAAGATTTTAGTCATTTTTTTTCAGTTGGGTGTAACTTTTTTCACGTTTCTTCCATTTCATAGCTAGGCCAACACACGACCGGCTAGCCGCCCTCCGTCAGGCTAGTCGGATTCGCCGAAAGGCGAATATGGGGAGGCGGGAAGACCTGGCCCGCCTCCCTTCTTTTTTGCCTGACCGCAAAATTACCCACAAAATTCGCGGCTGCTACCCAAAACGCGCTGACGTTTTCTCGATTGTCTGTATGCCGCGATTCAGATATCGTGCATCCACAATTTTGGGAGACGCTCGTGAAAAAAAGTTGCGCGTGGAAGCTACTGCTGGCCGCTCTGCTGCTGTCGACGCCTAGATCCCGCGCCCTTGCTCAGGCAGGGCCGGAAGGTGCCAGCAGCGAATGGCAGGTCTGGACCGGCGGAGGGCACGGAATCAACGGCAGCACCTCAGACACAGGCGTGTGGAATCTCGGCGTGCGTTACGGCATCGTGATCACCTCGCCCCACGGCCCCAGCTTTTTGAAGGGCCAGTTGGAATACGCACTGGACGTCGTGCCCGTGTGGGTGATTGCGCAGAAGACCAATACCGCCTACGGCGGAGGTGTCAATCCGTTCGCGTTCAAGTGGATTCTAACTTCACCAAAAAAAGTAAAGCCCTATTTTGAAATTGAAGGCGGAACGCTCTTCACCAACACCAAGGTCCCGGAGGGCACTTCGCAGATTAATTTCACTTCCAGCGGGGCTTTTGGCGCTCACTTCCTTCGCCGAAATCACAACTTCAGCGCCGAAGTCAGGTTCATGCACATCTCCAACGCCGGAATGACCAAGCCAAATCCCGGCATCAACACCATCCAAGTAAGAATCGGCTTGGGCACCTTCCGCCGTTAACCCGCATTCTGGTGTACGGGCACAATGCATTCTGCCGGCTTGCTTCTCCCGCTGTCGTTGCCTTTGCTTTTGGGTTTGTATTTGTTGTTGTCTTCGCGATGTAGTGGCCACATTGGGCGGCAGGTTTTTTTTTGTCTTCGTAGGGACCGCCTTCTGCGGCGCTCCGCTCACCACAAATACTTGCCGCCTCCGCAGTACTCGCGGTCATAACCGATCCCTCTTTCCCTCTTTCCTCTTTCCCTTTTCCCTTTGACCTTCTAGGGAAGTCTGTGTTACCCTCCTCCTCCTCCCCAGAAGCAAATAGGGAAGGGCCCGCATGCCCAAACAAAAACCCGATCTCCCGCAGGGTACTCTCGACATGTTGATCCTGAAGGCCCTCTCCCTCGGCTCCATGCACGGCTACGGCGTCGGCCAACGCATCTGCCAGCTTGCCGAAGAAATGCTTACCGTCGAGGAAGGCACGCTCTACCCCGCGCTCTACCGCATCGAGCTGCGTGGCTGGATCAAAAGCGAATGGGGCGTCTCGGAGAACAACCGCCGCGCGCGCTTCTACAGTCTGACGCGCTCTGGCCGCAGGCAATTGGCATTGGAAGAGGCTAAGTGGTCCCATCTTTCGTTGGCGGTCGGCAAGGTCCTCCGCACTGCCTGAAGGAGATTTTCCATGGGCTGGCTCACGAGACTCCGGATGCGCTTGCGGGCACTTTTTCACAGTGAGGATGTACACCGCGAGATCGCCGAAGAGTGGCAGTTTCACATCGATCGCCGCACCGAAGAAAACCTCCGCCGCGGCCTTTCGTCGGAGGAAGCGCGCACAAGCGCCGAGCAGCATTTTGGAAATAGTGGCTACCTCAAAGACGTGAGCTGGGACCAGCGCGGTGGTGGCTTCTTCGAAATTCTTTGGCAAGACCTGCGCTTCGGGGCACGTCAGCTCGTCAGGAGTCCTGGATTCACCTTTGTTGCGCTGATCTCCCTCGCCTTGGGAATCGGCGCCAACGCCGTCATTTTTAGTTTGGTCAGCACTTGCCTGCTTCGGCCTTTGCCCATCGCTCATCCCGAACAGGTGTTCGCGATTTATCAGGGCATGCGCAACGATGCTTCCTACTCGCAATCGATGTCCTATCCCAATTACAAGGATCTTCGCGACCGTAACCAGGTTTTGTCCGCCATGGCCGTGTACCGCTTTGCGCCCATGAGTCTCAGCCACAACGGCGCCAACGAACGCGTTTGGGGTTACCTCGCATCCGAGAATTACTTCGATCTGCTTGGTGTTCGTCCCTTCATTGGTCGCACATTTCTCCCTGAGGAAGGCAGCGCTCCCAACGCGCACCCCGTAGCGGTGCTCAGCTATGGCTGCTGGCAGCGCCGTTTTGCCTCCGACCCCGCAATCCTGGGTACTCCGGTCATGATTAATGGGCACAGCTTCGTGGCGGTTGGCGTGGCGCCTCCCAATTTCACCGGGACGGAAAGTGTCTTCATTCCGGAGTTCTGGATTCCCAGCATGATGCAGGAGTGGATCGAGTCGTCAAACGGCATGGAGTCGCGCGGCAATGGCCAGTGGTTGGTGGTTGGCCGCCTGAGACCCGGAATCGCGGCTGCCCAAGCGCAGGCTCAATTGAATAGCGTCGCGCAGCAACTGGAAAAAGAGTATCCCGGCAATGATCAAGGAATGGCGCTGCGTCTTACTCCTCCGGGGCTTGTCGATCCCAATTTACGCAGCGCGGTCCTCGCCTTCACCGGCGCTCTGATGTTGACGGTCGTGCTGGTGTTGATGATCGCCTGCTCGAACCTTGCCAGCTTACTTCTCGCGCGTGCCGCTCAGCGCCGCAAAGAAATTGCTGTCCGCATGGCCATCGGCGCCACGCGCTTTCGCTTAACCAGGCAACTGTTGACGGAAAGTCTGATGCTCTCGGTCATTGGCGCAGCGCTAGGTTTGCTCTTTGGTACTTTCCTCATGCGCCTCGCGCAGGCTTCGCTTCCTTCCACCGACTTCGCTTTGACGCTCGATCTGCGCTTGGATTGGCGCGTTCTATTTTTTGTCACCTCGCTCGCGCTGCTGACGGGCATTGGTTTTGGCCTCGTGCCCGCCGTCTACGCCAGCCGCCCGGATGTCGTCTCAACTTTGAAGGAAGATGCCCTCGGTGGCGGCCGCAGGGCCGGCTTGCGCAGCGTGTTGGTCGTCCTGCAGGTCGCGGTATCTTTCGTCTTGCTGATCACCGCGGGACTAACCGTAAGAAGCCTGAGCCATACCGAGGGCCTCGGCCCAGGGTTTGATCCCAGCCATGCAGTGACCCTCTCCGTGGACTTGGGCCTTCAGGGCTACGAGCAGCAGAAGGGACAGATTTTCTACCAGCAACTGGCACAGCGCGTTCGAGCATTGCCCGGGGTACAGGCCGCAGGTTTGATCCGAAGTCTGCCGCTGGGGCTGGAAGCAAGTACCACCGGAGTCTACCCTGACGGCCGGCCCGAACCGCAGGCGCAAGACATGCCCTCTGCCTTCTATGAAAGTATCAGTCCCGGATATTTTGCGGCCCTGGGAATTCCCGTGCTCGCCGGTCGCGATTTTGCCGACAGCGACACGGAGAAATCCCCGGGAGTGGCCATTGTGAATGAAACCCTCGCGCAAAAGTTCTGGCCCGGCGAGAACCCCATCGGCAAGCGCTTGCACTCCGGCAACACTTCGGTGCTTGAGGTGGTCGGGCTCGCAAAAAACGGCAAGTATCAGAGTCTCGGCGAAATTCCGAGGCTCACCATTTACTATCCCCTCCAGCAAGTTTATGCGTCCAACGCAGCGCTCGTTGTGCGCACAGACCTCGATGCAAATGCAACCATCGGCAGTGCCCGCAGCGAGGTCCGCAAGCTCGATCCCACTTTGCCCGTTTACGAAGCCAAGACTCTTCGCGAACACATGCGCCTGGCGCTTTTCCCCTTGCACGCGGGCGCCGTGGCCGTCGGCAGCTTCGCCTTTCTGGCCATGATCCTCGCGGCCATCGGCATCTACGGCGTCATGGCCTATTCGGTGGTGCAACGCACCCAGGAAATCGGAATTCGCATGGCTCTGGGAGCTTGCGCCATGGACGTTTGGAAAATGGTGCTGCGCCAGGGAATCATTCTCACCGCTGTTGGCATGCTTTGCGGTTTGCTCCTTGCGCTGGGCCTTTCCAGAATTGTGGCCAGTTTGCTCTATGGCGTCAGCGCCACTGATCCTCTTACTTTTCTTCTCATCTCCATGCTCCTCGCCGCCGTGGCTCTGCTCGCTTCCTTCCTGCCAGCGCGGCGCGCCACCAAAGTTGATCCGGTCATGGCAATCAGGAATCTGTAGTGCCGTTCGGGCGCTTCGGTCAGTTAGACGCCGTGCCGTCGCCCGGCTTTTCTCCTACGTAGATATAACGCAACAGACGCCTTTCACTCGTCAGCGCATGCACCGTAGAAAGAAATTGCTGTAATCCTTCGTAATTCGCCGGGCTCTCGATGGTCAGCAGCAGCTCTTTTCGCTTCTCCCGCGCGTCTCGCCACCGCTGCGCCACCAATGCTGCCTGTTCGCTGGTGTCCGAGGCGCGCTCCAGCCGGAAACCTGCTTCCCGGATGATTCGTTCGTTCTCCCCGGGTGGACTGAAGATGTAAAAGCCGATCGAACTGCGCGTCGCAATTTCCTGCTGTGAAATCAGCCCGCCGATCACCAGCGCGTCACTGAAGAGCATCCGTCCGCCGGGTTTAAGAACGCGAAAGAGTTCGCGCAGAACGCACAGGCGTCCGGAAAGATGGCACAGAACGTCGTTCGCAAAAGCCGCGTCAAACGTCGAATCGCCAAACGGCAGCTTCTCGGCGGCATCGCAAATCTCAAACCGCGCTTGCTCCGCCAGGGTACGCGCCGCCGCAAGCTGACGTGCGGTCTCGATACCCGGGCCGTTCGTGTCCAGCCCCACGACGCGAGAACCCATCGTGGCCATAATTTGCAGCGCATACCGCCCGGAACCGCAACCGATTTCCAGCACATACGAACTGGGCGTGAGCCGCAACGCCCGAGGTATTTCTTGGGATTCTTCCGAGCTTACCCAGCTTGTCTGCCCGAGATCTTCTCCATAAGTCTCGACGCGTATCTGCCGATATACTTCTGCATCGTAGTTTGCGTAAGCGTTGTCGTATAGGTCCACTTTGCTTGCCATCGAAGTTCCTTCAAGTGGACCCCAACGAATCTTAATCGCCGGGGTTCACGAATTTGAACGTCAGCGCCGCCACCGCTCCGCCCACGAAATCGGCCACCAGAAAAATCCAGATGTTCGACCACGCCGAAAGCCCCATGATGCTGATTCCGATCGCGACTGCGGGATTGAACGCGCCGCCAGAAATGTTCCCAACAGCAAATGCACCGGTCATCACCGTCATGCCGATGGCCAGTCCGTAAAACGAATTCCCAGCGGTGCCCTTGGCGGTGGCGGAATTCAGAACAACAAACACCAGCGCAAAGGTAAACAGGAATTCAGCCAGCAGCGCGGCCGCCACTGGGGGTTCGCCCGGAGTCACCGTCACGCCCAGCTTAAAAAATCTCACCACGGCCGCCGCCAGCACCGCGCCCACAACCTGAAACGCCATGTACGGCGCTACATCCTTGGTGTCGCACTTTCCGCGCATCCAAACGCCCAGCGTTACCGCAGGATTGTAGTGACCGCCCGAAATATGTCCGCCAGCATAAATCATTACCATCAGCGCGGCGCCAATCGCGATCGGCGCCAACGGGCCCGCTCCTTTTTCGATAACCGTGCAACCAATGGTCAAAACCAAGAAGAATGTTCCAATCAGTTCCACCAGGTATTTGTTCATAGTGTTCTCCGAAGTGTGCGTGGATTCGCGAAGCGGTGATACGGCTTGTCGCGTGCCAAGGCGGGCCGCAGTTAACAGGAACGTGGCACGTCGCAAAGAGTGGCGAGAGGCGCACGCCCTCGCAATCCGGGTGCTACTTTATGCGAACCGGTCCTTGCGTGCCAGCGAAATTTCCGCGAACGGGTCAGTCTTCCAGGTCAACAGCAAACTTCAATGATGATTTAACGAGCGTCGGCGGCCTTCCCTTTTTCCGCCGATTCTCCCACTGGTCCCACAAACGAGCCGCCGAGCTTATGCGCGAACTCCTCAACGGCATCCAGATTTGCCTCCGCGCCGCGGAAGCCCACATACCCGTCCGGCCGAACAAATATCACGCCGCTCTCGCCAATCAGCTCGTTCAATTCCTCTTTCCCCATCTGCAGGTCGCTGGAGTTAAGGAACAGATACTCGGCGCGCGGCAGAAGCGCCTGTTGCCGGAACGGCTCTTGAACATCAAGGCCCACCAGCAGCGCTCGCGCACTGGTCAATGGATCCAGCAGCCTCATCCGCCGACGTTTCCACACCAGCTCCGGGTTCGGCATACGATCTCCTGCGCGCCACGACCCGATAGCAGACAAATCCATCACGATCGGCGAATGCCGATAGTTAATCGCCGTTTCCGACACGAATCCCACAATGTCCTCTTGCACAAACGGAATCTGCGTCGCCATATGCACAAAAACATCGCGCAACTTCTCCAGCAAAACGCTCGTGCTAGTGACGGCCTTCAACACGCGCGACGTGTTGCTTAGCAGCTGCTCGCTCACCTTCCCGCGCTCTTGTTCATAGCTGTCCAGTAGAGTCTCGTCCGCCCCATTGCAAACGGCGGCAATTTTCCATCCCAGGTTTGCGGCGTCTTGGATGCCCGCATTCATTCCTTGTCCTGCCACCGGCGAATGAATGTGCGAGGCGTCGCCCGCCAGGAAAATGTGCCCACACCGCATGTGTTCAGCGCGACGATCGCTCACCTGGAAAGGTGCCATCCAGGATGCTGAGGTCGCCCGCAAGCGTATCCCGGCCCGCTCCATGGGCTCCTGAAAATCGGAAAGCCTCAGTTGTATTTCACGTTCTGAGGTGGCCTGCTCGGAATGCAGCGCCACAATCACACGAAACACTTTTTCCTTTAGCCGACCGATGAACAGCACATCTCCGTGATGCAGGTAAATGCGCAGTTCGTCGCCCAGCAGGTCCGGCCCTTCCAACTCCAAATCGCCTAGAAAAAAGTTCAAGCCCACTTTGGCGCCGGAAAACGGAATCTTCAAGCCTTCGCGGACGGCACTGTGTGCTCCATCGCATCCCACCACCCATCCGACCGTGGTGTTCTCAATTTTGCCGTCCACTCCACGGAGTTGTACTTCGGCCCCGTTGCCCTTCTCCGCAATCGACAGCAACTCTGTTCCGCGTTCAATTCGCCCACCCAGCGATTCCAGATGCTCGATCAGCAACGCTTCCGTCTCGTTTTGCGGCAGAAACAAGACAAATGGATAGTGGCCTGGAATCTTGTCGAACGGAAACGAAACAATGGTCCGCCCTTCGCTGATCACCGAAGCGTGCTTCAGCGGTCTGCCTCTTCGCACCGCGGCTTCGGCAATGCCATAGCGTTCGAATTGCTCCAGGGTCCGAGCCTGCACCACCAAAGCCTGCGAATGTTGCGCCGCTTTCAGCGATTTTTCCACCAGCCGAAACGGCACTCCGAATCTTTTTAACTCGATTGCCATGCTGAGGCCCGTAGGTCCAGCTCCCACGATCAACACTTCTTGATCTCGCATTTTCTTGCACTCCTCGAACTGTTAGTTAGATGCTCGCCACTGCTGGAACGCCTCGCGCCGAAATCGGTTCCACTCGAAGCACCCACGGGCTCGCTGTCTTTGTTCCTTTATGTACCCCCGGCTTTTTATGCCAGCCCGGAGAGACGGCTTACCTTGCGACGCGTCGTTGCGCATCTTTCAGTGGTCGGTAGGCTCCTGATAGCGCCGGTTATCGCTGAGTTTTGGAAACGCTGTTAAGTTGCCAGTCACTTTGACGGGAAAATCTTGCACCGCTGGCACGCCGTCCACGCCATCTACCGTCAAACGAACGGTGAACTGCGACGCTCGCGTATACGCGTGAGAAACCTTAGAACCGCTTGCGCCAGTACCATCTCCAAAATCCCAGCGATACGATAATCCCGGGGCACCAGCGATTTCACTTTGCGCCGAGAAGTAAATGATCTCTCCAACGTTAGCGGAGGCGGGCACCCCAGCCTTAACGGTTGGCGCGGCCGGCGAAACGCTGCTGTCGATCAGCTTGATCACCCGCACCGATTCAGGCGCTTGATTCTCGATGCGCACGGTGCCGTCCGTAACAATTGTCGGCGCATTCTGGTTCAGCACCTCCGACGCCGCGTACGTATGCTCGCCACGCAACCCGAGGTTCGCCAGCTCCAACGTGTGCGAGCGCGGACTTTTCGTCCAATTAAATACTGTCAGGATCGACTGCCGCGGGCTTTCCTGCAAAAGGAAAATGCTGGGCTGCTCGTCCTGGGCTTCGAAGGTCATCAGATCGATAGGTGTAGAAGCCCGTCCAATCTTCGCCATAGCAAGTAGATCGGAGTTCTCAACCAGTGCCAGCCGATCTTTCTGCGAACCCAGCACAACCATGTCGTCGCCAATTTCATACATCCCGCCGGACACCGCCGAAAGCGCAATCGAAGCCTGCGCTGCCGACAATTCGAGTGAAGCCGGCAGCTCGCGGCGAATATCGGGAAACGCTTGCGACGTCGTGTTGAACGCATCCGGATCATTTACGAAAAAATTGCGGTGCATGTAAAAGCGCGCGGCGATTCCCGGTGCAGCCTCCTTCGTAGCCTCAAACGCGTGTGCCGTGTCCGTAGAGATGCGCCCCGTTTCAACCAATCCCACGGCGTTCAGCATCGGGCTTCCGTCTTTGTCCAGCACCACGTCCTCGCCGACCGTGTCGCGAATAATCTGCAACCCGATGCGTTGCGCTTCCAGCGCCGTCGTATTCGGCCGGTAACGATATCCTTCGATCGCGGTGGTATCCATAAAATCGAGTTTGATGAAACGCACTCCCCATTCCCGCACCAGCGTTTTGTACGTCTGTCGCAGATACTCCTGCGCGCCGGGATTTGTCGTATCTAGCGTGTATAGCACATCCGTTTTCTGGTTCCACACCAGCCGATTGCGGATAGGCTCGCCCTTGGCGTTGTGCACTAGCCAATCCTTGTGGTGCTCGTACACCCAAGCCCGGCTTGTCACTTCGAACGGCCCCGTCCAGATGCCGAACGTCAAGCCGTCCGCGGTAATTCGGTGTCCCACGAAGCGCAGTCCATCGGGAAATTGTGTGGCGTTCGCCGTAGCGTACTCTCCGCGCGCGTACTGATAGCCTTCGTCGATCTGAAAATATTTGTACCCCAGCGGCTTCAGATGCTCGGCTTGCCAATCCGCGTTCGCAAGCGTCTCGCCTTCGTTAATGCCTCCATAGAACGCGGTCCAACTCCACCAACCGATTGGCGTGTCAACGGATACCCGCGCGTGGTGCAGCCGTCGGATCGCCTCGCCGTAAGCGAGCAGCTGGCCGTGGTAGTCCGGCCCGGCCTCCAGCATCAGCCGCTCGGAATGCATTCCTGTTCCGGGCGCAACGGGAAGACTCAGCTCGATCAGATCTTCTGCTTGGGCAGTTTTCATATCGAACTCTTTCTGCACTTCCGTGGTTCCCGTGGAGTCCACACTAAACGATGCAATCTTTGTCTCCGGGCCCGTGCCTGCTGCCTGCAGATGCAGCAGCGTAAGAAACCGGTCAGAACTCAGCGCGCCGAGAAACACACTTTGCTTGCTCTCGCGGTTGTAAATCAGTTGACTGCCGGCACCGCGATGCATCCCGCCCGGCGCTTTTCCCAGGTCATACAGATGAAGCTCCGGCCAGTCCTCACTGAAGCTGTCGGAGAGAATGCGATCGGCCGACGCGTGACCACCCAGATTGACTATTGGATCGCCAGTCGCCTCAACGCTTCGGATAGCTTGCACCGTCAGCTCCCGATTCGTGGTGTTGCGCACTTGTACCTGCACAGCGGCATACGGATGCTGGTCATAGACCTGCCCGAAGTAAATCAGCTCTGGTTTCCCCTCGAGTCCGCTGAACGTCACGGTGACCGCATGCCCCGGCCCCAGTTCATCGCTGAACGTAGATTCCGCAACTTGGTGACGAGGATAGTCACTCGAACGCAGCCACTGGTGATCGATTTGCGCCGCCACACGGCTGTTGAATATCGGTTGACCACCGCGCACCCCCAGTTGATACGATCCATCTTTCGCATTCACGCTCAGTGACACCTTTTCGTTCGCCAATTGCTGCGCCGCACAAGGCATCGCAACACCTAGTCCTCCAACTATGGTCACAATCCCCGCACCACAAAACAGCCCGCAGCTCTTCTTCGACATGGTGATCGCCTCTCTTGCCCTCATCTTCTTCTTGACCGAGGCAATACTACACCGCCAACCCCCGATACGGCGAAGCCTGCGTAACATTGACTTCACGGTCCGACGCACCTACAGTGGCGTCGCCAAGAAACAACCACAAAAAAGCGGCGGGCGCCACATTGATCGAAAAACTGTTTCAACTCAAACAGAATCAGACCACAGTGCGGCAAGAAGTCGTAGGTGGTGTGAGCACGTTCCTCACGATGGCCTACATTGTGGTCGTCAATCCGCAAATTCTGGCGCAAGCGGGCATGCCGCCAGACGGCGTGCTCTTTGCCACCTGCCTTTCCGCGGCCGTCGCGACGCTGGTGATGGGCTTATACGCGAATTATCCCATTGCACTGGCACCGGGAATGTCGTTGAACGCCTATTTCACCTACTCGGTCTGCCTCGGAATGCATGTGCCCTGGCCCGTGGCGCTGGGCGCCGTCTTTTTTTCCGGTGTCCTGTTTGTGCTCCTGACCGTCACACGCGTCCGCGAACAGATCGTAAACGGCATCCCGGAAAGCCTTAAGCACGCCACCGCCGGCGGTATCGGAATGTTCATCGCCTTTGTGGGATTGCGCAGCGCGAAACTCGTGGTGGCCAATCCGGCCACGTTTGTGAGCTTGGGCAATTTCGGCAATCGTGAAGTGCAAGCGGCTTGCGTCGGCATTGCTCTGATACTGCTGCTGATGGTCCGACGCGCGAATGGAGCCATCCTCCTGGGAATCCTCGGTGCAACATTGTTCGGAATCTTTCGCGGCCTCGCGCACTGGCCAACGACGCTCATGGCCTTGCCACACCCGTCAGCTACCTTTCTGAAGCTGGATTTGCGCGCAGCGTTACACCTCGGCCTGATCGAAATCATCTTCATTTTTCTCTTCGTGGATTTGTTCGACAACGTCGGCACCCTGGTTGGCGTCTGCGAGCAGGGTGGGTTCGTCAAGGACGGCAAAATCCCACGGGTAGGAAAGGCGTTGCTCGCCGATGGAATCGGCACGATTTTTGGAGCTCTGACCGGAACCTCAACGGTAACGAGTTACATCGAGAGCGCCGCGGGCGTCGCTGCAGGTGCACGCACCGGTCTAAGCAACGTGGTGGTAGCAGGACTCTTTCTGGCTGCTATGTTTTTCTCTCCGCTGGCGGCTTCCATCCCGGCATTCGCCACCGCCCCGGCATTGATCTTGGTCGGCGCTCTGATGACCCAGTCGATCGCCAAGGTCGATTGGACAGAGTTCACCGAGGCGTTTCCCGCGTTCGCCACCCTGCTGGCCACGCCGTTAACCTTCAGCATCGCCACAGGATTAAGTTTGGGCGTGATTACCTATACGCTCACAAAAATCGCGGCTGGCAAGTGGCGCGAAGTCAGCCTGCTGTTGTGGCTCCTCACCGCGCTGTTCATCTTGCGCTACATCTATCTAGCAGCGGAATGAACGGGTTGCGTCCTTTAAAACCCGACGATCCGCGCCGTGACCGTGAGCTGTTTGCCTCCGCGCTCAAGCACCAACGTTCGCGTCGCGCCCGGCGGCCCATGCAGTGCGTCAATCACCGCGCCAAACGTTGCTGATTTGGTGGCCAGGTCTCCCACCTTGATGAGCTTGTCTCGTACCAAAATTCCATCCACCTGCTTCTTACCGTTCTTCGTGAAAATGCCGATCACCGTGTAGCTGCCATCCTGTGCCGGTTGCAGTACCAGCGGAACCTGATCCAGGTCGTCCGTCTCGATCGGGGATTGCTGCGACCAGTAGGTTGCTTTGTGTGCATAGTCGATCTCGATGCGGAACGATTTCAGTACATTGCCGCCGATAAAGCCTACCACCGGCTCCGGCGCTTTCTTCGAATACCAATCGAACATCTCCACGTGATCGAACATCTCCGTGTACCCGGCAACCCCCACTTGTTGCAGTTGCAAGGAACCGGCGGCAATCAGTGGGACTCTGAGCAGCAATGCGCTGGCTTCTCCCTCTCGCCCATTCATGTTGGCATGGCCGATCGCTCCGACTCCACGAGACCAGTCGGGGTGCGCGTTAATCCAGCCGCTCGCGATGCGTTTGGCAACCCAGGTGTACGCTGACCCATTGTCAATCGTTAGCGCATAATTTTGTTTCCCAACCGCAATCTCAACCGAGACAAGGCCCGTTTTCGGATTGACGCGGCACGGCACACGCACTCCTTCGTGTTGAACGGTGCCTGGTGCCGCCAGAGTCATGGTTCGCGCTTTATAGTCAAACACCACGTCATAGTTCATCAGCAAGGTTGCGGGAAAATTGGCCCGTACTGTTCCGGCTGCGGATAGGATCGATCCGTCTGGAACCGTCTGTGCCTTCAATTTGCCCTCGTCAAAGACCAGGGACGTGCCTCCAATTCGAATTCGCAGCTCCTTGTCCTGGTCCAATTGAAGTTCTTCGGCAAGCAATTCGGTGAAGGTCAGGTTTTGATCGCCCATATCGACAAACGTGCGCGCCTTGCGAATCGTGCCATCGGGCTTCACGAAAACGAGTTCCACAAAAACCCTATTGTGGTCAAGAACAAAGGGAACTGTGATTGCTTTCTGCCGATCCGCAACGTCATGGTCGCTTGAGCTTGCGGGTGGCCCATCCTTCGCCGGTTTTGCGAAGCGTGGGTTGCGCTCTGACGCCATACCCGTGTACGCAATGATTCCGGACATAGCCAGAATCAGCAACGACACGGCGCAAGCTGTTCTAACCATCATCGCCATGTCTGTAAGTCGAGCAGGTATCAAAGATCATGTGACGCGGTGCGTTTGCAGGGCCTGGCTGGGTTGCCTAGCGTTAGCGTGCAACATACCGCCACAAAAATAACACAGCTACGCAGTGTGTCGAAAGCTGTACGGGAGACCAGATAAAGGATGGGGGCGCGGAGCAAAAAAACAGATGCAGGTAGGACTTGGCGAACCTTTGCTTTGATTCGTATGGTGCCCGAAAGAGGACTCGAACCTCCACTCCCTTGCGAGAACCAGGTCCTGAACCTGGCGCGTCTGCCAGTTCCGCCATTCGGGCACTGTTTTGATTCTACCTTGTCCGCGTCGCTTTCGGCAATGAATGCCAGTCCGCGTTGCCCGCCCACAAACGCGGGTGGGCCAATTGTGCTCCTCTAAGGAACCAATGCGCGCGTAATCTGAGGAACCGGCGAAGCGGACAAGCCATGGCGCCACGCACCCGAAACAGTCGCATTCCGGCCACCTCACCTAAGGCATTGATTACACTAGAGTAATTGAGCTTCGTTGCCCGAGTCGAACACTCGCGCGGCTAATTAGTCGCCCTCCGCCCTTTAGTTTTCACCCCTCGTAGCACTTCCATTCTCCCCGCAGAGTGCTATACTGCGCGCAAATCAGCCCTGTCTGCCTTGGGGAGGCAGGCATCGCCGACCGTTTCCAAACGGGAGGACTCTATGGACGCGATAGAAGGGTTGTTGAAGGGGCCTTTCCTTTATCTTCTAATTACCTGGGGAGTCGTAACCGCCATATTCCTGATCTTGGTAATCTGGCGCAGCGTGCTCGCCAGTCACGAGGACGACCAAATTTTCCTGGATGCCGCTGAGGAACATATGGCTAGGGAGCAGAGGGAGTTGGTCACCAAGATCAACAAACTCTCCTCGCCTATCTTAACCAGTGGGATCATGGCAGGCGTGCTGTTGCTGGCGATTGCCGGCATCTTCGTTTACAACGGCCTCAAGAATTTCTGACGACAGGCCGCGCCGCAAAAGGTCAGCGCCACTCTACGGCTTCGCTGTGGGTGCCGGCGCAGTAGTTGCAGGGCTGGGCTGCAGCGCTGTTTCCACCAATGAAGTGTGATTGTGCACGATGATCCACGCGTCGTTCCGTTTCGCAAGGATCAGCGTGGTCTGTCCGCGCGCGCCGCTCGATTGGCCGTCCACTATTCCTGAGAACTCCCACTGATAACATGCCCACCCCACATTTCCGGTCACGCGGACCAGCGTGTTCGTGCGTTCCAGCCGAACCTGATTCGCGCGCGCTCGTTGCATCTGGTAAGCCTTTAGGTATTCCGGCCATCCCACAACCGGCGGCGCCCAATTTCCATTCACCACCACAACATCGTCAGCGATGTCTTTATGAAGCTTATCCGTATCTCCGATTTGCCACGCCCCGAGCATCTCGGAGATCAGCAGGTCGATGCGCTGTTCATCGGGGAGTGATTTCGAAGCGTCGGGTTGCGCTTGCTCTTGGTCGGCCGGCTTTTTCTTTTTGTCTTTCTGCGCCGACGCCGTCGTCGCAAAAGCGAGGGATAGCGCGAGCATGGCGAACAAGTGCCAATGACACGACCGCGAGTTTGAAAATCTAGCTGCGTTGTGATTCATTCTTCATACACTCCCACAAAAATGATGCGTCACACAGCGTCCGGAGCGACCCGGTGCGATTCGCTGTTCCAATGCTGGACACATCGAGCATAACGCAGTGCGCCGCACCCAGCGCCAATTCTATTCCCACCCTTATCCGATATCTAACTTGCGAGGGCACGACTTCAGTCGCGCCCTATGTGCTTGCCCCGCAACCCGGCTTTAGCCGCTGAGGATTTCTTGCCCCACTCCTACTCCGTCTTCGACGCGCTAAGCAAATTCACGAACAACCGGTACGCCCCCGGCACTCCATCCGGCAGCTCCCGGAAAAACGCCAGCCCGGTATAAATGTACGTGCCTTTCCCATACCGCGTGTACACCACGCCGCCATTCAAATCCTTTTCTCCCGGATCGCTCATCGCCAGCACCGGCGTATACTTCGCATCGAAATCGCTCCAGAAATACAGCCCGCGCTCTTGCTTCCAGTTCTGGAAATCGGCCTGCGTGATCTTGTTGGGACGATTCAGCAACGGATCATCAGCCTTCAAGAATTTCACCGGCGAATTTTCATCCGTGATCCGCGGCGTCGGGCTGCCGATTTTCGCGGGGTACGGCGCGGGCTGCACTCGATCCCAGATATAGTCGCGGTTGTATTGCACCACCAGCGTGCCGCCATCGGAAACGTAGTCGAGCAGCCGCTTGTTGGCGCCCGAAAGCTCGGGGCGAAGCTCATACGCGCGCACACCCACCACGATCGCGTCGTAAGTGGAAAGATTGCCAAAAGCCAGTGCCGCCGCGTCCAGCAGATCCACCCTGATTCCCAGCCGCTTCAGCGCCTCGGGGATGGGTTCGCCTTCCGCGGAGATATAGCCCACACGAACATTGGGCGGAACGTTGATATCGAACGCGTGCACCACGCATTGCGCTGGCTCGCTCCACAGCACCGTAGGCATCGAAGGCAGCGGCTCAAGCGACGTAGTGAATTTCTCGTCGCCGCGCTTCGCGTAGGCCGTAATCGTGAAATTACCGGCATCCAGTTTTGTAGGTGGAGTTAGCGTGAATTTCGCGTACTGATCCCCGACGCCATCGAAGTTCAGTTCCGCCGGCGCGCTCGAGGTCAGCCCGTCAGGAAGATCCAGCCCCACAGAAATCTTTGCGGTCTTCACCGAATAGGAATGCACGCGCAGCAAAACATCAAACGGCTTGTACTTGCTGTTCAGCACTTCGACAACTTGCGTCGGCTGCACGGACAGTGTGTACGCCGGCACGATGCGCAGCGGAACTCGTGCCACAGTCGTGGAAGAAGCGAACAGGTAAAAAACATTTGTGGGCACTAGGATTTCATGTTGCGCGTCAATCTCTTCCTTGATCCAAACAAAAATGATCGGCCGAGGCTCCGCGCTCAGTTGCATCCACAGCGGAGGCGCTTGCGGAACCGCGTCCAGTGTGATTTGGAACTTCACGCCCTGTGTGGGGTCGCCTCCGCTCGGCTGAAATGGCTTGCCCGCGGTCACCACTAACGGCCCTTGAAACGGACATTGCACGCCAGGGCGGCAATGGTAGCTCACCGTCAACGACACGGGCTCGCCGATCACCACTTCACTGCGATCGGCTTCCGCCTCAAAAAAGAAGCCGGCCGCAAGCCGAAGCGCGCGCGTCACTCGCTCCACCTGCAAGCTAACTTGGAATTGGTTCGCGCTTTTTTCATCCGAAGACACGGCACCGGGCGGAAGAATTTTGGCCAACCGTTTCTGCACATCCACCAGCAGGTTCGTCGCAGCCGAAAAATCCAGCGCCAAAACGGCCGCTCGTGCCTGCGACAGTTCTTGATCAGAATGTTTCAACGCGTTGCACCAATCCTTGTGCGCGCTGCAAACTTTTCCGTCTTCTTTTCCGAACAATTCCGGCAAAGGAATCGCCAGTGTCGAGGGGTCAAAATTCTTGCCGTCCTCTCGCTTCAAGGCAATCGGTCTCCGCAAAAATGACGAACCCAAAAATCCCGCGATCCCCTGGCTGTGATGATTCACAAACGCGTCCAGCCCTATCTGGCGCCACGATTTTCCATACAACGGCGACACTTCGTCGAGCGGAAGAACGTAACCTTGCGGCTTATCCGACCCACGGTCGACATCCAGAACCACAGGCGGTTCTCCATCAATGTTCCACGGACTCAACCCTTCCTTGGCCAGGTCCTCGTACGCCTTGGCATCCGCTGCGAGTTGCACCGCTTTCGGCGTCCAAAGCCCCGACGTCTGATGATGTCCATGCCCGCCATGCACCCCGCCCCAGCCGTTGATCACAATGTCCGGACGAAATTCACGAATCACGCGCACCATGTCTTCCAGAACTTGGTCACCCCAGATTTTTTCCGTTTCCGCCACCGTCTTGGAGTAGCCGAAATCCTTCGCGCGCGTGAAGTACAGCTTCACCCCATACCCGCGAGTAGCGGCGAGCAGTTCCTGTGTGCGAATCAGCCCGAGCTGCGGAGCCTGCTCCGGGCCAAGCGCGTTTTGCCCGCCTTCCCCTCGCGTGAGCGTCAGCAGCGCAACATCCGCATGAAGCCCGCGCGCCAGATAGGTAAGTAGTGCGGCGCTTTCGTCGTCGGGATGCGCAGTAATGTAAAGGATCCGCGTGGTGACGCGCGCTCGGTCGATGGCGTCAATTGTCTCGGGAAGCCCGGGGCCAGTGCCGGGCGCGGCAGGAAATTGCGCATGAGCAAGTGGGAGAAACAACAGGCTGAGTGCTAACAAGGTGCAACGAAACACAAATCGATTCACGCTTCCTCCCCAACGTGTGCTTGCTCACGGGTCTCAACTGCAAACGGCCATTGTCTCATTACGCGGGTCCAGACGAGAAATGCCGATACGCCCAGGGCGATCTCCAGCAGCCCCCACTTGCGCGCCGGGCCGGTCTGCCAAAAAAGCCACGCCCAACCCAGCATGGTCAAAACAGCCGGCACTGGAAAAAGCCACATTTTAAACGGCAGCCGTTCTGGTCCCCAGCGCTTGTGCAAAAGAAGCACGCCTACGGCTTGCCCGATAAACTGCACGATCAGCCGCATAGCCAGAATCCCGGCAATGGCGGTCTCCAGTCTCAACACAATGCTGAACAGGAAGGCCAGGCCCCCAAGTATTAGAAGCGAAATGTGCGGAAAATGTTTCGTTGGATGCACTTTCGCGAAGATCGGGAAGAAGTTCCCGTCTAGCGCAGCGGAATAAGGCACGCGCGAGTACCCCAGCAAAAGCGAAAACACCGATGCAAGCGCGATCCACAGTACCATCCCGGTCACGAAATGCGCCGCGCCCACGCCATAGAGCTTTTCCACCAACAAACTTGCGATAAATGGCGTGTTCTCGGCCTGCCTCCACGGAATCACCCCGAGCAAGCTCGTTTGCATCGCCAGATACAAAACCGTGATGCCCAGAATGGAAAGAAAAATGCCCCTTGGAATATTTTTCTCCGGCTCGCGAATTTCGCCCCCGAGATGGCAGATATTGTAGTAGCCCCAGTAGCTGTAAACCGTATTGACCATCGCCGCGCCCAGCCCTGCAAACCACAACGACGAAAGATGAAATGCGCCGGGCGGAAAATCGAAAGCCAGCTTGGCATCGAAATGCCGGAGGCCGCCCCAGATCAGCCAAAGCATCGTGCCGACAACTCCAGCCCACAACAACATGGAAATTTTCCCGATGGTCGTAATCTTGCGATAAAGAAGCACAACTAGCAGCAGCACTAGCCCGCCGGAAATCATTTTTGACTCCACGGTAGTCAGCGGCCGAAGATACCCGGCGTAGCGCGCGAATCCGATCGACGCCGAAGCTACGGAAAGCGGCGCTTGGACGAACGTCTGCCACACAAAAAGGAACGACATCAGCCGGCCCCAGCGCCCGGGTCCATAAGCTTCACGCAAAAACACGTACGTGCCACCCGCTTTGGGCATCGCGGCGCCGAGTTCCGACCACACGAAGCCATCGAGCGTGGCCAAAAGCGCGCCGGCAAGCCAGGCAATCAGTGCCTGCGGTCCGCCCATCGCCTTGATCACCAGCGAACTCACCACAAACGGCCCGATGCCCACGATCTCAATCATGTTCAAAGCCACGGCTTCTTTCAGGCCGAGCCCGCGCTCGAGGGCGGGTTGAGAGATTGCGGAGTTCGCGGGATGGGGCGGCGGTTTCACCATGCGTTGCGAGAATAACAAAAGCTGTGAGCCCCTCCTAATATCGCTTCTTGATCTCCTGCCAAGTTAACCGCGACGGCCTTTTCTTGGCTTCTAAGTGACCTAGGTCGATGATGAGAGAGCGTCCAAGGCGCTTTGCGACTGCACAACTTGATGGCCGGTCGAGCGCAGATATTCCGCGACCGCCAGGCGTAACGCCACTTCCGTCGATCGGGCCGGAATGTTGGCGGGCGGTTCGTTCTCCGTCACCGACGTCGTTATGCCCGAGATTCGCGTCCCGGAGCTTGCTCGTCGGGTCCCGGAACTGCATCCCAACGTTCACGTAAGGCGGCATGGACCAGGCCATCCCGCCCGAAGCGGCATTCCTCCAGAAACCATTTCGTTTTGCAACTCTCACGGAACAGCTTAGACTCTTGCTACGGAGAGCCCTCGCCTCTCCCAACACCATGCTTCACCGCTTCCTCGCCGTCGTTCTGTGCTTGTTTTACTTTGGAGACTGCGTCCGCGCAAACCAGGCCGCCTCCGCGTCCCACCCGCCCGCGCTTCCAGAAAATGTCTCCGCCATTGTCGACGACATCTATTCGTGGCGACTCGATCAGGCCATCACCGAAGCTCGCCAGATGCAGCAGCAGTCCCCCGATCAGCCGCTGGGCTATCTTTTGGAGGTCGAAGCGCTGTGGTGGAAAACCTGGTGCCTCTCCGCGGAATTCAAATATGGCATGAGCATGCCGCGCCACCGCGAAAAACTTCCTGCTGACCAGCACTATCTTGAACTCACCTCGAAAGCCTATCTCTTGGCAGAAACCAGTTTGCAGCACAAGGAAACTGCGTCCATGCATCTCTACGCCGGAATGGCAGAGGCGCTGGCCTCTCGTCTCTACAGCCTTCGCGGAGAGAACCGCGCCGCAGCCCGAGCAGGCGTCCGCGCGCGAGAACATTTCCTCCGCGCCCTGGCCCTTGATCCCAACGACGCCGACGCAGCCTTCGGCCTGGGCCTCTATGACTACTATGTGGACACCTTGTCGACGATGGCTCGCGTGCTGCGTTTTTTCATGGGTATTCCTGGCGGTTCCAAAGCCGAAGGAATCCGCTTGCTGCAAACGGCGATTCGCGAAGGCCAGCTGACTGCTGTACTCGCGCGTTTCTACCTTGCCGTGAACCTGGAGAACTACGACCTGCACTACGAGGAAGCCCTCACCTTAATCACTCCGCTTGTAGAACGCTATCCGCAAAATCCCATCTTCCATCTCACCGAGGGCGATCTTTATGCCAAGCTGGGCAGAAAATCTCTCGCGGCCGCCGCCTACCATGCCGCCGCGGCCACCAAGGATCCCGACGAAGACCGCCAAAGAAAGATCGCTTTGCTCGTGCGCCAGTCGCTTGACGCCTTAGGCCCTCCTGCAAATTGACCGCGCCTTGGCCTCCGACGCTTGCCCGCGAGCACCAATGCCGACTTTTCCCAAAACCCTACCTGCGCCATAATAGATCAGGTAAGCTGGGGGTTGTATGCCTGCTGCGGGCGGTGCTCCAGCGGCAGGTCAACGCGTGCTGCGGTTTTTGCATCTCACCCCAAACAGACGCGCTTTATTCCCTTGTCCTCCGCGGATCGGGCGACGAGAGGGCGCTACTCGCTTGAAACGTCGCGAAGGAGATTCGATGAAGCGGTTTTGCTCCACGGTTGCCGTAGCCTTGATCGCGCTTGCATGGCTCATTAGCTGCAACGATTACAACAATTCCGTGCAATACGCCACCGGTGCAACCCTCCTCAATATTTCCCCGACAGGTGCCGTCTTTGGCGGTCCATCCTTCACCCTCACCCTTACCGCCGGTCCCAACAACGGCTTTCCTGCCAAGCCTCCGACCACGGTGCAATGGAACGGGCAGGACCTCACGACCACCTACGTCAGCGCCACAGTGGTAACCGCAGTCGTGCCCGCCAGTCTAATCGCTAAGCCGGGTACGGCCTATGTGAACACCCACTATCAGCAATCGGGCACCGGCAACAACGGCTTGTCGAACTCTCTGGCCTTTCTGATTTACGGATCCCCCAATCCTCAGCCTACGCTCACATCCGTCTCGCCGACCACGGCTGCCGTGTGCACGAAAAATTGTTCCCCGGTCAACGTCACGTTGACGGGAACCGATTTCCTCCCGAACTCGACCAATGGCGCATCCACCGTTACGTACACCGGCGTCGCCACGGGCGGAATTGAGACCGCCATCAACACATCGGGTATCACCTCCACGCAAATCAAGGCGATCATTCCCGCAACCTACTTGGCGCAGGCGGACCCCGCAGCGAAGATCAATGTCATCAATCCGCCCAGTGGAGTCTGCCTGGTTAGTTGCCCCAATCTCGGCGGTGGCGACACCAATTGCACCGGCAACCCAACTTGCACTCCATCGTCGCAGACTTTCTCCGTCGGCCCGCCCGCCGCAGCCAGTTTGATGGCCAACGCAGCAGGCGCCACCGCGGAAGAAACGCCGGCGATCAGTGCTGATGGCCGCTACGTTGCCTACACATCTCAGGAAAATGATGTGACGCAAATTCTCTTGCGAGACACGTGCGTCGGAGCGCCCAGTAGTTGCGCGCCCGCAACACAAACCGTTTCGGCCGCGAAGGATGACACTGCGGGCAACGATGCCAGCCACTCTCCCGTGATCACCGCCGATGGCCGCTACGTCGCGTTCAGTTCCGCCGCCACCAATCTCGTCGCCGGTACGCCCGAAGGACGACAGGTCTACATCCGCGATATGTGTACCGGAGCAACCACCCCTTGCAAGCCGGCCACTGCGCTTATTTCCATCGATCCCTCCGGCGCCCTCACCGGCACGGAGGCCATCCTTCCTTCGATCAGTTCTTCAGGGCGCTACGTCGCGTTTGTCGCCATCACTGCCAGCCGCGATTCGCAATCGTCCGCGGCGAAACCGCAAACCGCTCCGTCGACCGCAACTCCCGACAGCGGACTCCGCCAAGTCTTCCTGCGCGACACTTGCCTGAATACTCCGAATTGCACGCCTAAGACCACGCGTATCTCAATGCAACCCGGCGACGCTCCCGGCGACTCTTCCAAGCCCGCGGCTCCCGCGCTCAGCGGGTTGGCAAAACAAATTGCCCTCGCCGATGGGAAAACCTCCACGCCCCTGACGCCCACTGTCCCCATCGACGACCACGTCTTCCTAGCTATCCCCACCGAACCCAAATAGTCAGCCTTGGTTGCCCACGGCCCGGAACTGCCATAGGTTCAAAAGCGGGGAGCCATGACCACGCCTTAATACAAGGTTCTCACGCAACTCGGCCGGGCCGCAGTCCAGATTTTTGCCGTCAACGATCGTATCAACCAGACCCTGATCGAACATCTTGACGCTTCCGCCTGGAGAGCCAAACCACCTGGAAGACCCGCAGCATCGCTGCGATCTTCAGGCATATGCACCATGTCCCGCCGCCGCTCAACCGTACGCACGGCACGCCGCAGCAGGCTCGTGCGGGACTGACTCTGGGGCGATATGCTCGCTCAAGCGCTCGGCGGTGCTGTGGGGCCGCGTCGAGGAATCTCACAGAGACGGCTGGGCTAAACCTTGCCCCGTTGGCCCGGAAATGCTGTGCTACATGGTTTCGCAGGAGGCCTAGCATCACGGGCAGGTGTGTATGCTGGCGAATTAGTTAGCTCGCATTCCCGATGCCCGGACGAGGTGGCGTATGGCCAGTGGAATTGAGAAAAGCTGTGGAAGGAATCCTGGTGGCCCCGGCTGCGATCCTAGGAGTCACCCCAGGGCTCAGGAAAGATCAAGCAAAGGTGAGTTTGGATATTTTGGGAGCAACAGGTTCATCGCAGCGGCGAAAGATAACCCCACTGCCAGCGTTACTAATAAATAGGAATAGGAGCCAGTCAAATCAAATGCACGACCCAGTATCACTGGACCAATGGCCCCAGCAGCGGCATAGAAGGTCCAAGTGAGACCGTATAGCGTGGAAAACGCCCGCAGCCCAAAATAACGAGTTAGCAAGTAAGGCGTGATCGCAGCTTCGCCGCCAGCCCCGATGCCGATCAGCACAGCAGCAACGCATCCGCCAGGAAAACTATTTGCTCGCACAAGTAGGAAGATGCCCACTGCGGTAATCAGGCTCACTCCAAAAGCGAGGCGCGCGCCAAACAGTCGGTCTAGCAGCCAGCCAACACCGATCCTTCCAATCAAGCTTGAACCTCCAAGCAGGGACGCGCATAAGGCCGCATTCCTGGGTGTAATTCCTCGGTCTGTCAGCAACGCGGACAGGTGTGTGATCGCTCCATTCATGCTGATCGAACTCACGAAAAGGACAGTGACAATGATCCAGAAGGCCGGGGAGCGTAGCCCTTGCTGCCACGTCATTCCAGAATGTGAAACCGGGCCCGGCTCACGCTTGACCAGGCCACGCTCTCGGACAAAGCGCCAGCTGAGTGGCAGCCCAAGCAGTAAGGCAAGACAGCCGAGGAAAAAATACGCTGCTCTCCAGCCTGCTCGGCTGATAATACTCTGCGCTGCAACCGGCAGGATCATAGCGCCCAAGCCCGCCCCCACCATTACGAAAGCGAGTGCCGTCCCCAAGCGTCGCCGAAACCACGTGGAAATCGATCGCGAATAGGCCAAGTGCGCTGCACCGTTTCCGACCACACCCAGCACGACGCAGGTTGCGTAGAACTGCCACAGATGGGAGTGCAAGAAGGCCAGCGAAAGAATCGCGCAACAATACACGGTCATGCAGGGAAGGATGATGCGGCGAGGACCGAAGCGGTCGATCCATCGACCCAGTAGAGGTGAGATCAGGCCCAGCGTAACGGCGGCGAGTCCAAAGCCCAGCGAGATGGCTTCACGATTCCAACCGAATTCCGCGCTCAGCGGTTTTACAAAAACCGCAAAAGTGTAAACGAACAGCGAACCGAAACCCGCCATCACGCCGAGGCACGCCGCGAGCACCACGCGCCAGCCGTAATAACCGAGATCAAATTCGGTCAGAACCGGCGGCGATTCCTCAGCTTGCAATTCGCGCAGCAAACCTTCATCTTCCCTCAGTACGTCGCTCAGGTTCAAATGCGAGGCGATAGCGCGGGGCCATCGATATTGGCCTACAGAGGCTATGGGGAACGCTCCATTAAGTCAGTAGTATTTTCGTAGTATGCCGTCGGGCAGAATGTGCAGGCCCCGGCGTAGCGTGGGATTATGCTTTGCTGTGACTCGAGGCGGGCCAGCCCTTACTCGGAATGATCCCGGCTCCCTCCCGGAAAGTGACAAGTTGGTTCACGGCCACATTTAAATGTCGTTCATGAAGACCGTTAGGCCAGTAGATCTCGATGTCGGCGGTTTGAAATCGCCCCAGCCCGAAGTGCAGGCGGGGGTCACTGCAAGAGTAGAAGCTAGACTGGCTTAGCAAAGCCTGTGCTTGCACCTTGCTTCCATAGCGTGCCAGCACCCGGGCTCCGATGGCACTTCGATTCGATTTCACCCCTTCGAGTTTGACCTTGATCCAGTTTTGTTTGCGCTTAAGGTCATTTCGCAAGAGAGGGCAGCTCATTCATGTTGAGGATGAGGATGTCCATGTCACCGTCGTTGTCGAAATCCCCGAAAGCGCACCCTCGGCTGCAATGCGCTGCGACCACACCGGACCCGGCTTCCCGCCCCAATTCCTCAAAGGTACAATTTTCCAGATTGCGAAAAACGGCGCGAGGCGTCCTATTCGCGTACTGTGAAAATTTGCGCTCCACCTCCGGATAAACGTTCCCGGTTGCGATGAAGGATGCCAGTGTGGCCAAGAACGCGCACATCCCCAAGCTCGGTGAAGGGGGTATCCGGCGTCAATTCTTTGGAATCGGCGACGAACTGCCCAATCCGCAGTAACTACTGAGGACAGAATGGCAGCAGTGTTTACTGTTGCAGGCGAAATAACAATTCGCCTGGGACGCGCTCATTGGAGAGTGTGTAGCGGCCGCCTTCTAGGGGGCGCCGTCTCCAATATGAGCATCCTGGAAGGCGCCGGATCAAGAGACTTGGAGTTGATGCAGATAAGGAACGCTGGCGCGCATCTTCTCCAGCTCCATTTCGACGAAATAGTTCTTGATGCCGCCGATTTTTGCCGCGGTGAAGATTTTCTTCCAGTCCAGCGTGCCTTGTCCTACCGGCACAATTTTCTTGGTTTCCGCGGACCAGCCCTGCACATGCATGGAAATGAAGCGACCGGGATACTTGGTAAAATATTCCGCGGCGTCGTAACCCTGTCCAATGGTCGATACCTGGAACTGGAATTTGACGAGGTTCGGATCCAGAAGCTCGAACAAAATATCGTAGGTTCGTTTGCCGTTCACGCTCGAAAGCTCGAACTCTTCGTTGTGAAGACCCTGCTGGATGCCCGCTTTCGCGGCGCGTTCGGCCATTTTGTTGTATTCGTCGGCGGCGCGCTTCACGTCATCCATCGTGGGATTCTTTGGACCGCCGAGGGAGGGCACAAGCATCTGCGTGAGGCCGATATCCTTTGCCCACCCGATGCTGCGCTCCTGGTTCTTGCGCAGCTCGCCAATGCCGAAATGCGAGCTGACGCAGGTAACGCCCGCATCGCTGAAGATTTTGCGAAGCTCCGCGGGGGAATATTTCGCAAGTCCGCCGAAGCCGAACTCCTCATAGCCATACGGCGAACACAGCTCGATCGACTGGAAACCAGCGTCAGCAAGTTGCTTGATGCTGCCGGGGAAATCCTTGGCGATCGACGCGCGCACCGGCCAGGTCTGGCAGCCGACGGGCAAACCAAGTGGGTCCGCAGATAGCTCCAACGGATTAGCGCCCAGGAAACCTATTGCCGCGGCGGACGTGGCTGCTGCGCCTAGAAATTCTCTTCGCGATAGTGCGCACATGGATGCCTCCTAAAGTTCCCAGCCAGTCCGCCGGTCGGGGCGAACAAACTTCTGAGCCTCGTCGGAATTGGTGACTTTCATGCTGGCACGATCCCAAGTCAGTTTCTCGCCGCAGCGAATGGCCACATTCCCAAGGAGCAATGTTTCCGTAACCACGCCCGAAAATTCGAAATTGCCACCGGGTTTTGTTTTTCCGCCTTTGCAGGCATCCAGCCATTCGCGCTCGTTCCCGGGCGAGCGCGGAAGCGTTTTCGGTGGCGGCTGGAAGCTGGCCATTTTGGACTCGGGGATCAATCGCGGGTGCGCGCCATTGAAGCTGCAGAGAATCTTGCCGCGATCGCCAATGAACAGCAGGCCTTCGTTGTCGGCTTCGCGGTCGCCCGTGGTTGCAGGTGCATTCTCCAATTCTTCAGGCAGCGCCGGCTTCAGGCCACCGTCGTACCAGGTGAATTTCACCGGAGGCAGGTCGCCGCGTGCGGGGAAAGCGAAATGGATGATCGAGGCCATGGGATAGGTCTCGTCGTAGCGATCGGTGGAGCTGGCTTCGACACTCACCGGCGCTCCGAGCTTCAGCACGCGAAAAATGGTATCGAAACTATACGA
>Ga0126379_10000139_pt1 | contig 35351 bp, 22 predicted proteins | sample PanSoiMetPlot_24_FD_92640 | JGI IMG/M metagenome (GOLD analysis project Ga0126379, IMG submission 92640) | Tropical forest soil microbial communities from Panama - MetaG Plot_24 | ecosystem: Environmental > Terrestrial > Soil > Tropical forest > Bulk soil | place: Panama | collected 2016-02-17
GGCAATCATTTCCGCGGCAATGCCTTTCGATCCCAACCGGGCCAGCTCCGCAAAAAAACCGCGGTCATCGGTGTGCAACGTCATCGGCTCAATCCGGACGCCGGAGATCAAGTCTGTGGAGTCCGGCCGGGCGATGACCTTGCCGAGGCTTTTCGCCGAAGCACACCGGATCGCGAGCTCTAGCCCATTGCGCGCGCCTACGGCAATCACGTTTTCATTCACGGTCGTCCTGGTCGGTGCTGACAAGTTTCCTCTCGCGCCCCCGATCCGGCTTCTCTGGAACAATAGTATCAGTTGTTTAGTTACAGGAGCCTCCTATGCCTTACAAGGGTCTGGCGCAGCCGCCCGCCTAGGGAGTAACGCTTAGAACCTTCCTGCTCCTGCGCAATGGAGATGCCACTCTAGAGCACACAGCACGCCACTGCGTGTACGTCATTTGCTCATGTCTCTATCGAAGTCTGCGAACTTCTTTCCTTCTTGAGCCAGTTTTTTCAGTAAGGGCGCCGGCTCCCACCACGCGCCGTGTTGCGCATGGAGCTCGCAGATGCGTTCATAAACTTTCTTGAGGCCAACGGTATCGGCATACCACATGGGCCCGCCGCGGTACGCGGGATATCCGTAGCCGTTGATGTAGATCACATCGATGTCGACTGCGCGGAGCGCGTAGCGCTCTTCCAAGATGCGTGCGCCCTCGTTGACCAGGGCATAAATGCAGCGATCAACGATCTCTTCTTTGGAGATCTGGCGCTGGCGGATGCCGGCCTCTGCCGCCCACTGGCTGACCAGCCGCGCGACTTCCGGATCAGGAATCGCGCGGCGATTTTCGTCGTACTTGTACCAGCCGGCGCCGGTCTTCTGGCCGTAGCGCCCCATCTCGCAGAGCTTGTCTTCGGCAATGGGCTGGCGCACGCCGGGCTTTTCCAGATGGCGAAATTCCTTGCGAATGCGCCAACCCACGTCCAAGCCGGCCAGGTCGCCGACCGCCATAGGTCCCATGGCCATGCCGTATTCATAAAGCGCGCCGTCCACGGCCTCCACGCTGGCGCCTTCTTCGGCCAGAAACTGGGCTTCGCGGCGGTACGGGCCGAACATCCGGTTGCCGACAAACCCCCGGCAGTTCCCCACCAACACGCCCACCTTGCCCAGTTTTTTCGAAAGCTGCATACAGGTGGCGATCACTTCTTTGCCCGTGGCCTTGCCGCGCACGATTTCCAACAGCCGCATGACGTTTGCCGGGCTGAAGAAGTGCGTGCCGATCACCGCTTGCGGGCGCGATGTGGCTTGCGCGATTTCGTCAATGCTCAGCGTGGAGGTGTTGCTGGCAAGAATCGCGTTGGGCTTCGCGATGCGTTCTAACTCGCTGAAGACTTGCTTTTTGAGCGCCATGCCCTCGAACACGGCTTCAACCACCATGTCTGCCTTACCAAAGCCGTCATAAGTAAGCGTGGGTGTGATCAACTTCAAGCGCTCCTCCACGAACTGGGGCGTGAAGCGACCGCGTTTCACCGAGTTCTCATAGTTCTTGCGGATGGTGGCCATGCCGCGGTCAAGCGCAGCCTGGTCGGTTTCCTTGACCAGCACCGGGATTCCAGCGTTGGCGAAGACCATGGTGATCCCGCCACCCATGGTTCCCGCTCCTACCACAGCCGCGGACTTCACCGGGATCGTTGCCGTCTCCTTAGGAACATCGGGGATCTTGGCCACTTCGCGCTCGCCGAAGAAGACGTGAATCAGCGCCTTCGATTGTTCGGAGTACAAACATTCGACGAAGATTTCTCGTTCTACTTCGCAACCCCGATCGAAAGGCAGCTTGGTGGCGGCTTCCACGGCGTTAATGGCGGCCAAGGGTGCGGCCATTCCGCGCTGCTTCTTGCGCGCGTTCTCGCGGGCAGCGGTGAAGATGCCGGCGTTCTGTTCCGGCGTCCCCAGTTTGTCATTGCGCTCGCGCGTCTTTGGTGCCGGCTTTCCCGAGATCTCGCGAGCAAACGCAACAGCTCCCGCCAGAAGGTCGCCTTCGATCAGCCGGTCAACGATTCCCAGCCGCAAAGCTTCGTCAGCCTTAATGGGATTGCCTTCGGCGCACATCTCCACGGCTTTGGCCACACCCGCCAACCGCGGTAAACGCTGTGTTCCGGCAGCTCCGGGGATAATGCCCAGCTTAACTTCCGGTTGGCCTACCTGCGCGCTGGGCGCAGCCACGCGATAGTGGCCGGCCATGGCCAGCTCCAGTCCGCCACCGAACGCGGTACCGTGGATGGCCATCACCACAGGCTTGGGACAATCTTCCATCCGCCGTAGCATCGGCACAAATTCCGAACTTGGCTTGGTTTGGCCTGCGGTGATCTTGATGAATTCTCTGATATCGGCCCCGGCAACGAACGTGGTCCCACTGCCGATCAACACTGCAGCCTTTACACCTGGGTCCTTCCCTATCTGATCGATCGCAGCGGAGATGCCTTCCGGTACGCCCGGGCTCAGGGCGTTTACAGGCGGATTAACGATGGTAATGACGGCAATGTCTTCGTTTTTGGTCAGCTGGACTAGATTACTCAAGGAAGGCCTCTTTCGCGTAGAATCCCGCGCCAGGTTTTTTACAGCCGACTATGAAAACAAAGAACTGAATCAAATTCAACTGCGTTCGATAGCTTATTTCGGCGCCATGCGGATCGCTCCATCCAGACGGATGGTCTCGCCGTTGAGCATGTTGTTCTCGATGATGTGCTGGACCAGTGCGGCGTACTCAGCCGGTTGTCCTAGCCGTTTCGGAAAGGGCACTTGCTGGCCGAGCGAAACGCGCGCCGCCTCCGGCAGTCCGGCGAGCAGCGGGGTATCGAATATTCCTGGAGCTATTGTGACCACGCGAATGCCTTCGCGCGCGAACTCGCGTGCCAGCGGCAAAGTCATGGCCACGATGCCTCCCTTCGATGCGGAATATGCAACTTGACCAATCTGTCCGTCAAAGGCTGCGACAGATGCCGTGGTAACGATCATCCCACGTCCGCCGTCAGAGTCGGTCAATGGCTGATTTCGGGCCATCAGTTCTGCGGCGTAGCGGATGACGTCGAATGTCCCGATGAGGTTTACCTGAATGACTTTCTGATACCGGCCGAGGTCGTGGATGCCTTCCTTGCCGAGAACCTTCTCGGCGACGCCAATGCCCGCTGCCGTTACAACGATGTGCAGTCCGCCGTGTTTGGCGCCGGCTTCTGCAACCGCAGCCTTCACCTGCTCCGTGTTGGTTACGTCGGTCTTCACGAACGCCACGGCGCCGCCGAGTTGTTTCGCGAGGTCCTGGCCGGTCTTTTCGTTCACGTCAGCAATAACGACTTTGGCGCCTTGCGCCGCCAGCATGCGCACCGTGGCCGCGCCCAGTCCTGAAGCGCCGCCGGTGACGAGAGCGCTTTTGCCTTTGATGTTCATGGATGTCTGCTCACTCCTTACACTACTTTCTAAGCTGCTGGGTGGAGCAGGCCTTCAGGCCTGCGGGAAGATAGGGGCCCTGGTGGCTTTAGCCGCTGAGGTTCACACAGGGGCTGAAGCCCATCTGTTGCCGGCACTCAACGCAGGGCTAAAGCCCTGCTCCACCCTCTTATTCACCGTGAAGTCTACTGAATTCGCTCAATGATCGTGGCGTTGGCCATCCCGCCGCCCTCGCACATGGTCTGCAAGCCGTAACGTCCGCCTGAACGATTAAGTTCGTGGACCAAGGTAGCCATCAGCCGTGCGCCGCTGGCGCCAAGCGGATGGCCCAACGCGATGGCTCCGCCGTTCACATTCACCCGGCTGAGGTCGGCTTTGGTCTCTTTCTGCCAGGCCAGCACCACGCTGGCAAAGGCTTCATTGATCTCGATGCGGTCGATTTGCTCGAGCTTGAGCCCGCTCTTCTCCAGAATGCGGCGCGTCGCAGGAATGGGGGCGCTTAGCATCAGGACCGGATCCTCGCCGGCGAGAGCAAAAGCCACGAAGCGAGCCAGCGGCTTCAAGCCCAGGCGCTCCGCCGTGGCACGTTCCATGATGAGCACCGCAGCCGCGCCATCAGTGATCTGCGATGAGTTGCCGGCCGTGATCACGCCGTCGGGCTTGAAGACGGTTTTCAGCGTCGCCATTTTTTCCGGAGTGCTGTCGGCGCGAATACCTTCATCTCGAGTGACCTGGACCGTGGTGCCATCTTCGCGCTGGACCGGAGTGGGAAGAGTCTCGCGGCAGAACCAGCCTTGCTCGGTGGCGTGCGCCGCGCGGCGATGGCTCTCCAGACTGTAAGCATCGAGGCTGGCGCGGTCCAGCTTCCAGCGCTCGGCCATCATCTCCGCGCTGATCCCTTGATTGAAGCGCGCGTTGTTGTAGCGACGCATCATGGCCGGACCAAAAGGTTTGCCGGGCCCGTTGGCAGCCGACGAGCCCATGGGCACACGGGTCATGCTCTCCACGCCGCAAGCAATGGCGATCTCGTAGCTTCCCGCCAATACGCCTTGCGCGGCAAAGTGGATGGCCTGCTGGCTGGAACCACATTGCCGATCTACCGTCGTCCCAGGAACCGATTCCGGAAATCCAGCGGCCAGTGCCGCGTTGCGGCCGACGTTCGCGGCTTGCTCACCGGCCTGCATCACGCATCCCGCGATCACGTCCTCAATCAGCCCCGGCTTGAGTTGATTGCGCGCCACTAACCCGCGCAAAGTGTGGCCCAGCAGGTCCACCGGGTGCCAATCCTTCAGAATGCCGTCACGCCGCCCCAGGGGCGTCCGCACAGCATCAACAATGACTGCTTCCTTGTTGTTCATTGGAGCTACCCGCGCACCATGATAGCAGTTTCGCTAAGTCAGCCTTTCAACCTAAGAGCAACGAATGGGCCCTAGAACTAGGACTCCATTCTTAAGACTCTATCAAGCGATTCACGGCACGGCTGAAATCAGCTTTTCTGCTACTATGTGAGCCCAGGTCTCCAACCATCATGCGCATTTATAGCGGTTTGTTGATAACCCTGCTCGGTACTTTATTCTTTGGGAGCGCCAACTCGGTTCTAGCGCAACAGACCCCTGATCAGACAGACCCCTCCGAAGTCCAGAAGAAGACCTGTCCACCCGGCAATTGCCCTCCCTCTGGTGACGTCGGAGCGCCTTCGCAGTCGCCCTCTCCTGAAACGAACAAGCCCGCTGACAACAGCGAAGACAGTGCTATGACCCTGAAGAAGGTCTTCATGAACCTGCCCGGTGACCAGAAGGCCATCTGGAGCAGCCCATTTAATCTGCGATGGAGAGATTCTCTCTGGGTGGCTCCCTTGAGCGGCGCTACGGGACTCATGATCGGCAGCGACCGCCAATTCATGGAGCGGGCGCGGTCCAATCCCGCGGCAATTAGCCGCAGCAACACCATCTCCAACGCGGGTGTGGCCGGCCTGACCGCCCTACCGGCAGCGATGTGGATGTGGGGAAGCTGGCAAGGAAATACCAGACAGCGCGAGACGGGCTTGCTTACCGGGGAAGCCTTGGCGAACAGCCTCGTCGTGAGCGAAACGCTGAAAGTAGTCTTTGCCCGGCAGAGGCCGTTGCTGGTCGGCGGACAGGGGAAGTTTTTCACGGATATCAGCAATGGGTCCTTTCCTTCCATGCATTCCACGCTGGCCTGGACCGCCGCATCCGTCCTTGCGCATGAATATCCCGGAGCGTTGACGCAAGTTCTGGCGTACAGCGCCGCGGCCACAGTCAGCATCAGCAGGGTCACGGGCCGCCAGCATTTTCCTTCTGACGTGGTGGTAGGAGGAGCTGCCGGCTGGCTGATCGGGCGGCAGATCTACCACGCCCATCATGACCCGGAGCTGGACGGCGGGCTGTACGGCCACTTCATACCGGAAGGCCGCCGTTTTGAAGCAGATCAGACCGGGACTACCGATGTTCCGATGGATAGCTGGATCTACCAGGCGCTTGATCGCCTGGCGGCCATGGGCTACATCGAAACCGCTCAGGTCGGGCTGAGGCCCTGGACTCGCAGGGAGTGCGCCCGGCTGGTGGAAGAAGCGGGGCAGAAAATTGACCCAGACGGTGCCAGCAAATGGACGGCGGAAATCAACGAGCGTCTGGCTGCCGAGTTTGCTCCCGAGATAGAAGCACAAGCGACCCGGCCCTACACCCGCGTTGAAGAAATCTATACGCGCGTGGGCGGCATTTCCGGTCAGCCGCTGACTGATGACTACTATTTTGCCAAAACTAACACCGATGATTTTGGACGGCCGTTTGGCCAGGGCATCAACGCGGTCGCCGGAGCTTCCACCCGAACGATTGTGGGGCCGCTGGCGTTTTACGCGCGCGGCGAATACCAGCACGCCGGAACGCTTCCTGCGCTCAACAGCGCAGCCCAGGCCGCGATTATCAACGAGGATGGCCTGCCTTTCGCGCCCCCGCAACGGACCGCGACTCTTGATCGCTTTCGCCCCCTCGATGCCTACGTCTCGTTCAACTTCCACAACAACCTGATCTCCTTTGGCAAGCAGACTCTGTGGTGGGGGCCGGGTGAGGACGGGCCTTTCCTCTTCAGTAACAATGCCGAGCCGTTGCCGATGCTACGCATCTCGCGTTCATCACCCTTTGTACTGCCCTGGTTCTTTCGTCTGCTGGGCGGCATTCGCGTCGAATTCTTGTGGGGACGGTTGGACGGTTACCAGTTTGTCAGAATCTTCGATCCGGCCGGTGCGCCCGGGGCCCGCAAGGTGGTGAGCGCTCCCCTGGAGCCGCATCCGTTTATTCAAGGGGAAAAAATCTCCTTCAAGCCGACTCGCAACCTGGAGTTTGGGTTTGGCGTAACTACACTCTTGAGTGGCCCTGGCTTTCCGCTGACCCTGGGCATGCTGAAACATAGCTACTCCCTTGGAAATGGACCTAATTCCGTTCCGGGTGATCCCGGCGATCCAGGAGACCGTCGCTCGGCCTTTGATTTCTCTTACCGAGTGCCGGGGCTGCGCAACTGGCTCACGTTCTATGGCGATTCGTTCACCGAAGATGAATACTCGCCCGTTTCATTTCCGCGCAAGTCGGCGTTTCGTGGCGGCCTCTACTTGCCCCGCCTGCCCAGACTGGGGCGGATCGACCTGCGGGCCGAAGGCATCTATACCGACATTCCCAGCCTTGAAATGAGGGGTGTGTTTTATTTCAACGCTCATTACCTGAGCGGATACACGAATTATGGCCAGATCATCGGCAACGCCATCGGACGCGAAGGCCGCGGCGTGAACATCTGGACCACCTACCACTTCACTGCCGATAATAGCCTGCAACTCCACTACCGTAACCAGCACGTGAACCCTGAGTTCCTGCGCGGAGGCTACCTGCGCGACTTTGACGTCACTGGCACCTTCGTGAGGGCGGGCAACCTAGTCTTCAGCGGTACAGTGAAATACGAGCATTGGGATTTTCCGCTGATTTCTTCAATTCCAAAGACCGACCTGAGCGCGGGCCTGCAGGTGAGCTGGCGTCCGGTGAGCGGATGGGGTTTACGGAAGCAGTGAAGAATCTGGCGACGCAGCTGATCTGAGGATCGGTCAGCACACAGTCCCCAATGAACGATGTGCTGGCTGCAAATATCACGCCACCCAAAGCGACGCCAGCACGCGTTTTCTCTGCCAGGTCTGACCTGGAGCGTTCACGGCAGCCAACATTTGGCGGATCTGGTCCCAATCTCTTAAGGGAACAAAGCCCTGATTCCTCCGGCGGCGAGACCCAACTGTCCGAAAATCACCGAGTAGTCCCTCAAAGCACGCAAGGTGGCGCCGCGATTAATCTTTTCGGGAACCACGAGGGTGTCGCCGGGCATGAGCCGGAGCGAGTTGAAGCCCGGCGAGAGCAGGCCAGAATGTTGCTGACGGCTCACAGTCGAACCGTCGGCACGGATGACAAATTCACGCTTACCATCGCCATCTCGAGTGGGGCCGCCGGCCAGCCGGAGGTAGTCGCCCACGGTCTTGCCAGTCTTATAGATGAAGGCGTTGCTGTTGTAGACGGAGCCGATCACGTTGACGGTCGCGGGGCGAAACGGCACAACTAAGCGGTCGCCGTCTTCCAACACCAGGTCCGGAAACGCGTCCGCACCGTTCATGGTGGGCTTGAGCTCAAGAACAATGCGGCCTGTGGCCTTCAACCCTTTCATTCTTTCCACGAGACTCCTCTGGCTTTGTTCCTGGGCTTTGGCGATAGCCGCCTCCGCAGGGTCCCCGCCCGAGGCGATGGCGGCCGAGTTGCGCGAAATCGCCCGGTCTAGCGAGTTGACATACTCATCCAGACGTTGCTGCTGGGCCTCCCGGGTGGATTGGCGCGTGAATTCGGAGCCGTAGATGTACGCCTGGGGCGTTAGACCGCCGATGCGATGAATCAGCTGGCGCAATGTTTCTCCGGAGGAAACCTGGTACACCCCTGCGCGCGCAAATTCACCTTCGATGTAAATGAACTTACTCTGCTGACGGATGGGAACTTGCAGATCATTCTGGGAAAAAATGGTGATCACATCGCCAGGCTGCAGCGCCAGGTTCTGCGTCTCATCACCTTCAATGGCACGCGCCAGATTGAACGGCACGAGGTGTGAGCTGAGGTCTTGAGGATTTAATCGCTGGATGACCGCATATTCCCAGTTGATCTCGGCTGAGACGCGCTTCACGTCATTCTTTAGTTCGGCCTGTCCGATGCGGACATCGGGGGTCCGGGCCGTCACGGCCAGTTCATTTTGCTTGCGCCAATAATCCTCAGTAACCAAAAAATCACGATCGGGAATGAGGTCGTGCACACGCATGTTCGGGTGCCAAGGATATCGTCCCGGGACCGCGACGTTGCCGCGCAAGGTCACCGTGTTTTCAAACTTCGACAGAATACGGAGGAAACGCACAACGTCGCCATCGTGCAATTCGCGCCCCATTCCTTCCTGATTAAGCGCAAACTCCTCGGCGCTTCGCACGCGGCCGCCAACCGGTTCAACCACCGCCGAGTTTCCCGCTGGGGTGTTCGCGCGGACTACGTTCCCTTCGCGTTGATCGCCCGCTACTTGCCGCTCGGTCCGGGGGATTTGATTGTCAATCCGCTCGACCACAACACGATCGCCGGCGGCGGTGTTGGTCAGACCGCCCGCATATCGGATTACCTCGCCCAGAGTGCTGTGTTCCTTGAGTTCGAAAATTGCGGGAGTGTTCACGCTGCCCGCTAACGCCACCAACGGCCCCACAGCAGGCACGTAGATCACGTCCCCCGGCAAGAGCTTGGCGTCCTTGCTCTTGTCGCCACTTACGATCAAATCGTACAGGTCAAATGTTGTGACGGTCTGCCCGCTTCGCTTCAGCTGAATATTCCGCAGGGATCCGCGCTTAGAAGGCCCACCAGAGGCAAAGAGTGCGTCCACCAGCGAGCTAAGGGAACTGATGGTGTAGACACCCGGTCTTTTCACCTGACCGACGATAAACACCTGGATCGAGCGCAGGCTCCCGAGCGTGGCACTGAGTTGATAGCCCTTGAAAATCCGGCTGATCTGAGCATTCAAATGATCGTGGAGATCTTCATAGCGCACTCCGGCAACATTGAACACGCCAACTTTCGGGATATAAATAGCTCCCGTGCGATCAACCACCGCACGCCAGTCCACGTTGATCTGGCCCCAGGTCCGGATGACCAGTTCGTCTCCTGGACCGAGAATGTAATCTGGGGTCACCTGCACCCGGTCGAGCGGCGCAAATGTCGAAGGGACGCTGTCAAACATGCTCTGCCCGAAGATCGGCAGTCGCGTCCCCAGCGAGCCAGCGACGAACTCCTGGAACTCGATGTCCGGTTCGGGCGCGGGAGTTGGCGTGGCCATCAGCTTGAGCCACGCTTGTTGCTGTTGCCATTGCTGCAGCTGTAGCTCCCGCTGCCGCTCCGCATTCTCTTCCCCAGGATAAACATTGGTAATCGTAGTGGGATCGCTCCGGAGCTGAGGGAGTTGGAGCGGCACTTGCCCAGGACCGAGAGAACTCGGGGTCCCGGTCTGCTGATTCTCCATCGGGTTGCCGGTTTGCGCCTGCGGCGAAAAACCGAAGGGGTTACTGGAAGTTTGCGCCGGCGCCCTCAGAGGAGCACCAACTAGAATCAGAGAGAAGATGATTGCAGATTTTGACAAAGCCATTTCACCCGTAGAAAAAAACCTATTAAAGTCGGGGCCGTAACGCCTCGACGCGCCGGAACGCCTCCGATCACCGATACAATTTGCGCTCTCGGGCCGCGCTACATGACCGCCGCAAGGGCGCCGCGGAACGCCTTTTGTTTGATCAAAGCCGATTGCTGGGCGGCCTTAACCTAAAAACCAGACACCTCGCCACATCCAATCAGTTCTTTTGTTGCGCGGAATCGGCAGTTTTGCACATAAATATATTCCAAAGCATTCCGGATGCAAAATATAAATGTAAAACCTTACAAGCAATGTTGATCCCGGACAGGTACCGGCCAGTATCTGTTTTGAGAACGGTTAGTGCCGGGCTTGACTGGCGGCAGTGACGAACGCCTTGTTCTCCTCGCCGGTCTTGGAACAATATTCGGGAACGATAACTCTAATCCTCGCACAGATCTCCGATGTGGTGCCCACAGCGACCGTATCCCTGAGACCTTCCAGTTGGCGCACCAGTTCTGGCCACTTGGGGCAGTTTCCGTTGCCGCGAGCACGCTTGATCTTGCTGTGCGAGGTGGCTTGGATCTCTTCGCTTGGATAGAAAAGATCTTCCGTTAGTTTTTCACCCGGCCGGAGCCCGGTAAACTCAATGGGCACTCGATCGTCCGCCTTTCCGGCCAGCCGGATCAGCTTCCTCGCCAAATCGACAATCTTAATCGGCATACCCATGTCGAGAACCAAAATGTCCCCATGACTGCCGATTGCGAACGCCTGCAGCACAAGAGAAACCGCTTCTTGGATCGTCATGAAAAAGCGCTGGATGTCCGGATGGGTCACGGTAATGGGCAAACCCCGGCGCAACTGTTCCTGAAAGACCGGAACAACGCTTCCGCTGGAACCCAACACGTTGCCAAAGCGAACGGAAACGCAGCGAAGCCCATTGGCTGGGCGCGCTGCCAGAATGAGCTCGCACACCCGCTTGGTGGCTCCCATGACGCTGGTTGGGTTAACGGCCTTGTCACTGGATATCAGGACGAGGTCGCGGCAATTGGCCTCCTCCGCCACGTCCATAAGCGTTAGCAGCGCAAACACGTTGTTTCGTACTGCTTCATCCGTGTTGGCCTCCATCACCGGGACATGCTTATAGGCCGCTGCATGAAAGACTACAAGGACCTCGTTTTCGAGGCACACCCTTCTCAGGCGCTCTCTGTCGCGCACATCGGCTACGCAGAAAACCAGCTCCGTGCCGTCTGCCAGAGATGTCAGTTCTTGTTGGAGGTAAAAGATCCCGGTTTCATTTTGGTCGAGACAAACCAATCTCAAAGGCGCAAACCCGAGGATCTGCCGGCACAGTTCCGATCCAATCGAACCGACCGCGCCGGTCACCATCACAACCTTGCCGGCGATCTTTTCGGCCACTGCGTCCAGGTCGAGCTCCACCTGGTCCCTCCCCAACAGATCGTCGAGATTCACCTCGCGGACTTGCGTTAGCAGCACGTCGCGGGAGATAAGCTCTCGTAAACCGGGGACAGTCCGGTACCGAAGGCCTGCAGTCTCGGCAAGTTCCACGATTCGTGCCATCTGGCGGCCGCTCGCTGAGGGGATAGCAACGAGCACTTCACATTCGTCCTCCATCCCGGAAAAAAGCTCGGGCAATCGGTCGATCGGTCCCATCACTGGAACCCCTTGCGCTTTCGACCCTATTTTCCGAGGATCGTCATCCAAACAAGCGATGACCTTGCGTCCGCTTCCGGCCTGGTTAAGCTCGCGCACCACCATCTGCGCGGCGGCGCCGGCGCCGACTACGACAACCTTCCTGGCGGAAGCCAGATCCTGGCGCATGGTCTCCGCCAGAAGACGGGACAATACCCGCACGCCGGCCAGCAACCCAGCCGTTATTAGTGCCTCCGAAACGTAGATCGTTCTCGGAAACTCCTTCATGTTCAAGATGTAGCGGACCAGCACAAAGAAAACGAGGCTGCCAAGCAACACCGCTTTGGCGATATCTACAGTGTCCCTCACGCCCACGTACCGCCACCATCCGTGCAGCAACCGGAAGCGCGCCATAAAAAGGAGCCTGACCAGGACCAGCAGAGGAGCCGTAATGAGTAGTAAGCGGCGATGGGGAAGAGAAAAATCAAAGCGCAACAGCCAGGCCACAGTCAACGCGAGGAGTACCAGAAGCCCCTGAAACGCCCCGACAAACCACGCGTTGCGCCGAAGAAGAGTCCCGGCTGCCTTCGTGCCTACTCCATCGCTGTGCGACGCCCCGTGACGGACCGAGGCCAAGGCATGGACATCCTCTCGTCCATCCGGCAAGAAAAGTACGACGCTCAAGGTTTGAAGAATAATGATCAAGTCGCGCGTCAAAGAAATCTTGTCAATGTAGCGGAGATTCAAAGCCAGCTTGTGGGGCAAAATACGGGTGCGATACGAGAAATCTCTATCTTCTGCCGCCGCCAAAATCTGCTCTTCGTTCCGGTATTCGATCGAAGCCGGATCGGTAAGCCCTGGACGCACCGAGAGAACCCCAAGCTGTTCGTCTGTGTAAACCTTGACGTAGCAACCGAGCTCCGGCCGCGGACCGACTATACTCATCTGCCCGAGAAAAACGTTCCAAAACTGCGGTAACTCATCGATCTTCCAGCGCCGCAGGTATAAGCCAATCGTGGTAACGCGCTCATCCCCGGCCGAAGTGATGCCTGGTCCAAGTCGATCTGCGCCGTCAACCATCGATCGGAACTTCCACAGCCGGAACATGCGACCGCTTCTGCCCACACGCATCTGCCCGAAAAACACGGGGCCGCGAGAACTACACTTCACCGCAATGCCAACTAACAGAAGCAGCGGACTCAGCACTATCAATGTCAGCGCCGAGAAGCACGCGTCGAAAGCGCGTTTTCCATAACGCTGATAGTAAGTATCGTCGGGCACAGTTCTCTCTTTGCGTCCTCGAGATGCTAAGTCGCGCCATTATATACCAGTTCCCGTTCGACCCGGCCGACTTCATTCACGCCGAAAGCTCGTTGCTATTTCCAAAACAGCCGCGATCACGGCATTAATGGCATCGCCGCTCATTGTCGGAAAGATAGGCAGCGAAAGGGCTCGATGGTACTGGGCCTCAGCAATGGGTAAATCGCCTGGCTTGTAGTCAAACTTCGTCTTGTAGAACGGGTGAAGATGGAGGGGGATGAAATGTACGCTCGTGCCTATGCCCCGGCGCTTGAGTTCCGTAATGAATCTATCCCTGTCAATAGATAGTTTGTCCTCGCGTAGACGTAGGATGTAGAGATGCCATGATGTTGTACGGTCAGCGAATTCCTCTGGCGTCTCAAGGCAAGAGAGTTTGGCGAATGCTGTCGTGTAACGTTCTGCGATAGCTCGTCTCGCGGCACTGAGATCGTCGCACTTATGGAGCTGCACCAGGCCAATCGCGGCCTGGATGTCGGTCATGTTGTATTTATATCCGGCGTCAAGCACCTGGTAAAACCACGAGCCGTCGCTCGTGTAGCGCTTCCACGCATCGCGTTCGATTCCATGCAGACGCATGATGCGAACCCGCTCGGCAAGCTTATCGTCATTTGTGGTGATCATGCCGCCTTCACCGGTAGTGAGGGTCTTGGTGGCATAAAAGCTGAAGGCCGTGGCGTCGCTGATCGCGCCGATTGGCGTGCCGCGATAGGAAGCGGGCAGAGCATGCGCAGCATCCTCAAGCACTCGCAATTGGTGGGCGGAAGCCAGTTCACGGATCTTGTCCAGTTCGCAGGGGAGGCCCGCGAGATGCACCGGGATGATGGCTTTTGTCCTGGCCGTGATCTTGCGAGCTGCGTCCTGGGGATCGATGTTCATCGAGCCTGGCAGGACGTCCACCAGGACCGGCCGGGCACCGAGATAACAGACCACCTCACCACTCGCGGTAAAAGTTGTGGTTGGCACCAGCACCTCGTCCCCTCGGCCTATGCCAAAGGCCTCCAATGCCAGATGAAGCGCGGCAGTACATGAAACGACTGCGATCGCGTGGCGCACCCCCAGATATTCGGCGAAGCGCCGCTCGAATTCGAAAGTCTTCTGGCCCATGGTCAGCCAGCCGGAGCGAATTACATCTGCCGCGGCTTGTGCTTCTTCCTCGCCAACGGCTGCAACGTGAAATGGAACGAGCATCACTTCAGTCTTTGAGTTCATGGTTTTTCTATGACCGCCAGGAAATGCGTAGAGGCAAACCGGAGAGCGGAGACAAATCGGTATGCCGATTCTGAAAAACGGCCAAGCAACCGGCCGATGGGTGGAGCCAGCGTTACCCGCGCACACTGAATCAGGCATCCTGGGAACAGCTCGCGCAGCTCCGTCTTACCAACCCCGCGAACGTCGGGATTACGCGGATTATTAACAAAAAAATCGTACCAAAGGACGAACCCATCCTTTCGCAGGACGCGCAACATTTCCTGGGCGACCGATCCCTTCACTTCCCCTGACAGGATGGACGTAAAGGCCATAGCCTGGAAAACGATATCGAAGGATTGCGACTCAAATGCAAGGTGGGAAGCGTCCCCGCACTCCAGGTGCACGCCAGCCGGACAAAGCTTGTGGGCCTGAACGATCCGATCGGGCAGAAGGTCCACCCCTGCAAGGTCTTCCGGAGCAGCTCCCCATTGAATGAACTGTCTCAGCCAACGTCCCGAGCCGCAGCCAACCTCAAGAATTCTCCTGCCTGCCAGGTTCTGATGCGTTCGGCTTCCCAGTACCCTCAGGATCCGCCGCTCAAGCTCCTGCTGTAAAAGAAGATGGGATATTTCAAAGGACGAGTAACGCCCCGGAGGAAGGGCCTGGTCGCGGCGGTTATATGCCTCGATAATCCGCTGTGATTCTGAATTCGCGGGCAGTCCGGGGGCAGGTTTTTTGCCGGTCAGAGAATCGTTCATTCAGCTTGTGCCCCCAGTCTACGCGGCTCAGCATCGGCGGCTTCGATTGAGGAAAGCCGGAACGTAAGCGCCATCGCGCACGCTGCAAGACCGCATTCAGGATGCCGAAGCAGAACAGGCTCGGTCATGGAAAGCATCAGCATGCCCGTCATCCCCGCGATCAAGCCACCCACGATGGCCTTGGCTTGGCCGGTGGGCAAAAGCTTGTAGCCGGCGATACCCCTCCGAAAATAGCGGAACAATATCCAGCAATAGAGACCAAGTCCGAGAAAGCCCATCCTAAATGCCATCTGCAAGAACAAATTATGAATGAAGTGGTGGTCGACGAGTTGATCGGAAACGGAATTGAGAACAGCAAATCCGCCAATCTCGTAGGTCGCACCCAATCCCTTGCCCAGAATCGGCGCTTCCGGGACTTGGGGTGCGATAAGAGCAAACTCGATAAAGCGCCGCGTCGCCAGACTCGAGTCTCCTTCCAGGCCTGACTCGACTTGGGAAACACCCCAGGACACGCGTTCTTCGAAAACACCCAGGAGGCTGTCGTCACGGCTGGTTCCGATCTTCCACGCCGCGCCCAAAAGCATGAGGAACAACAACACAGACGCGAACGCGCCCAGGAGCCTTTTTCTCCGCGTATTCGTCGGCAGCAGAACAGACACGGCGACCACGACCAGCGAGCCTAGCCATTCCCCACGGGAAAGGCTTAGCAGGATATTGGCTACAGTCGGGACCAGCAACCACCAAATGATGAGCCGCTGGTTCGACTTCTCTGCTCGCGAATACAGATTCAAGAGAACAGCGAGCACGAAGATGGCGTTGATGTCGATCGTCCGCGCAAGGGTACCACTCCCTGTCGATGCTTCCCAGGAAGGTAGCCAGCCGCTTGCGTCTCCGCCAAGGGCAACAAGCGTCAGTTGGAAACCCACGGTCACGAGAAGAGATGCGAAAACCCACTTGAGGACAGGCTGCATCGACTTCTTGTCTCTCAGCAAAAGGCTGATGAGTATGTAGAGCACAGCAAACTCAGCAAGCTGAAAAAAATCTCCGGCAACGTAGGAAAACGAATTGTGCAGCGTCAGTCCCCGGACAACGCTCAACAGTCCATAGCCCGCGAAGATCCATATCTTTCCGGAAAGCGGATCTGCCTGCGTCTCTTGCCGGACCGATGATTGGAGAAGAATACCCAGGACGCAGCCACCGATCAGGACACTCGGCACGTAGGCCGACCATTCGAGGCTTACCATTTGGGGAATCGGACTGGTGATGAAAACAAGCGCAAGGGCCAGGGGAATCGTAGGATTGGTCATTCCTGCGAGCAGAGATACCATCCCCAGACCCGCCATGATCATGACTGTATTCTGGTCGGCGACCGCACCTCCCACGGACACAACAGCCAAAGCGAGGATGGTGATCGCCACAGCCATCACCAGCGCTAAGGCGGGTCCTACGTGGAGCCGGTGTACGGTGGAGTTCAAGCTATTTGCTCCTCGCCAATAAGCCGCGAACCTGGATGGCCACCAGGCCTAGCAAACTTCGATCTCGTGCATCCAGTACGTAGCTCCAAGCCACAATTGCAAAGACGGATAATAGAACAGCTGCCAGCAGTACCTGCACGAAGAGGGACCATCCCGCCAACCAAAGCAAGATTGCGAAAGCAGCGAAGACGGAGACGATGAGTACGGTCCTTTGTAAGCCCTTTCCCCGGAGCGTTCGCAGGGATATGCACTTTAGCCAGACGGCTGCACCAAACAGCAGGACGGCGTCGACCGTCATGCGCAAGGCCCACGCGAGCGCGGCGCCAGGCAACCCCATCAGTCTGACGAGTACCCAGCAGGCAATCGCGTAGAAAGGCAGTTCCAGCAGGTTGAACTTGGCTGTCAAGTCCGCTCGCCCGATACCCTGAAGCAGGCTGAACGGCACCAGAGCGAGAGACTGTACCAGGGTTCCGAGCGCGAGAATCTGAAGCACGGAAGCGCTCGCATCCGCAAAGGCGCTTCCCAGCCACAACCCCAGGATTTGCCGCGCAAAGATAACAACCAGCAGCAAAGCCGGACCCGATAGCAGGAGCAAGGACTTCAGAGACCTGGCACACAATTCCTCCAAACGGTCGCTGGATCCGCCGGCTTCCAGGTTTGCAAATGCAGGAAAGAGGGTCTGGGCAAGTGTCCCTGGGATCACCCACGCCCTGGAGATGGCTTCATACGGCGCCGTGTAGTAGCCCACCGCTGTCATCGAGATCAAAGACCCGATAAAAAAGCGATCGATGTAGGTCAACAGCGGAGTGACAAAGTTGGTGATGGTAACCCAGCCACCATAAACCAGCATGGGACGCAGAAGTCTGGAATCAGACGAAAACCGATGTCGCAAAACGGGAAAGAACTTCAAGCAAGCCCAAAGATATGCAGCCGTTGCTGCCAGCCTGGCGACAACCAACGCGTAGACGATTCCTGGCAGGTGAAGCTTGAGCGGCACCGCCAGCGCAGGCAGCAGGAACATCGAGATGCTGGTCGGCACCTTGACGTAATTCACAACGTTGAAGTGTTGGCCCGCCTCAAGTACACCGCGAAGAGAGTTCAAGGCGAGTAAGACGGGCAGTGACGCGGCAAGAATAAAGAAGCTGTTTCGCGTCTCGTCTTCAAGGCCTGGGGAGATGTGCAGGAATCTGCTCACCAGCACGGGAATCAGGGCAAATGCCAGTACCCCGGCGATCACACCGAAGATCATCTGCGACCAGAGTGAGGTCCAGACAATGCCGGGCAGTTTTTCCATCTCTCCGCGCGCCAGGCATTCGGCGACAAATCGGGTGGTGGCCCGACCCAACCCCATGTCAACCAGTCCGAACGAAACCAGAAGCGCTGATGCGATGGACAGAATGCCGAAACGCTCCGTTCCCAAACCATGGATCACATAGGGAATCGCAGCCAAAGCAACCAGCAACGGGACCACCCAGCCCAGGAGGTTAAGCGCCCAGTTCTTGGCCAAAAGCCGGCCGCTAATCTGGACTGTTGCCGCCACGTTGCTCCTTGATCGTCGTCCATGGGGGCCGATCACCCTGCTCAGAGCACCGCCATCTTTTCCAGCGTGCTAGGCAAAACGAATTAACAAAATAGTCTTTCACCCTCGCTCCTAATAAGCGGTAATCTTTTGATTGCGAAGCGCTCTAACGATGCCAAGGAAGAAGCCAACATTAGCCAGGCAAAAAGAAAACGGGTAGGCGAAAACCCCGCTAGGCCGATCCTTGCGAGCAAACAGCCAGCCGACGAGCGCGGAGCTGTAGAACAGAACCTGGACCAGCCATAAGCCCGCCCAGCGCTCTTGGAGCAACAGAGCTGTATTCAAAGCAAACACTACGCCCAGCAGAAACGGCGTGAGCCAGCGAAGCAATTTATGAGAGACCAGTCCCAAGGCAGTCATCGGAAAGCGAAACGGATTTAGTAACGCAGAGCGGCTCAATGTGCCCGTCCAGTTGCGGCTGGTCATACGCGCCCGGGCACGCAGCTCGCCATCGATGGTGTGCGGCGAAGTGTCAAAGACGATGACCGCCGGATCGTTTAAGACGCGATAACCGTTCAATCGCACGTCAAGGGGCAGTACGCAATCGTCACCGTAAATAGGCGGTATGGGCCGGAATAAGCTTTTGCGAATAGCCATGGCTTGGCCCCCGCCGGTCGCCAGGGTCCCGAGGTCAGATTCTGCTTGCCGCAGGGCGTACTCGTAGCGCCAATACAACCCCTGGCCCCGGGAGACGGCGTCGACCGGTTGTCCGAAATACACGGTCGCGGACACCAAGCCTACCCGGGGATCGGAGAAATTCTGCACAAGAGCTTTCAATGTATCCGGGCCCGTACGCGTGTTAGCGTCCGTGAGAAAGAGAATCTCGCCACGCGCCTGCGCGGCCGCCAGATTCTGGGCGCCACTCTTGCCGGCGCGGCCTTCGGTTCGCAGCAAGCGGATACGCGCGTCGCGTCGCGCAAACTCTTGAACCAGCGCTTCGGTTCCGTCGTTCGAATTGTCCGATACCACCGAGATGTCCAAGAGGTGCTTAGGGTAGTCCAGATCGAGGCAGTCCTGCAGCTTCGCAGCGATCCGCGTTTCTTCGTTGTGGACGGGCACGATCAACGACACAAAAGGCATTCCCATGGGCTCGTGGCGAACCACTGGCCGGGTTTCCAGCCTGCGAAGCACCGCCAGCAACAACGGATACGCGATCCAAACATAAGCAACGAGCAGAATGATGGCGAGCAACAAACGTTGCTCCCACACCACGCTTGTCTCGGGGGTAATTACCAAATAGGTCATGACAGTCTGATTTGACCGTAAACTGCTTCTGCCAATAGTTCTTCTCGACCATTGCCCGTTACGTACCCGGTCAACGGCCCGAAGAAAGACGCCAATCGCTAACCTTCAGTCAGCCGATACTCAGTCAGCCGATACTTCGCTGGCCAGATGTCCAACCGCGGCGGCTTTGGTTTTGGTTTCGACCGCCTTGCCTTTGCGGTCGTTTCGGCTCTTGCGCCAGTCAACGCGCGGCAGGAGAAGAGAGCTGTCGATCCGGTCCCGGTATTCGAGGGCGATATTAACCAGAGAGTCAAGTAATGATTCGGAAAGAAGGTGCGGCTTCAGGCCAAGATCGGTGAGCTTCGTATGCTTGGCGTTGTAGTAGTGTTCCTCGGCTTCCACACGCGGATCGGGGAGATGGTTGATGGCAACGCGCAGCCCCAGCTTCTTTCCGGCAACCTCAACCATCTTCGCCAACTGCAAGACCGAAAACTGTTCCGTAAATTGGTTGAAGACGCGGAATTCTCCGCGAGCCGGCGGATTGATGCAAGCCAGCTCAATACAACGTACGGTATCGCGAATATCAAGAAATCCGCGCGTTTGGCCGCCCTTTCCATACACAGTCACGGGATGGCCGATGGCGGCCTGGGCACAGAACCTGTTCAGAGCAGTGCCAAACACCTCGTCATAATCGAAGCGGTTGACGAGCGCTTCGTCCAACGCGACTTCGTCGGTTACCGTGCCGTAAACTACGCCCTGGTTAAGATCTGTAGCGCACAGCCCCCAGATCTTGCAGCAAAAAGCGATGTTGTGGCTGTCATGGACCTTGGAAAGGTGGTAGAACGAACCGGGCTGCTTGGGAAAAGGAAGCACATCCTCACGCCCATTGTGCTGGATCTTGATGAAGCCCTCTTCGATATCGATGTTGGGCGTCCCGTACTCACCCATGGTGCCCAGCTTCACCAGATGACAAGCCGGTCGAAATTCTTTGATGGCGAAAAGCACATTCAGCGTGCCCACCACATTGTTCACTTGCGTGAAGACGGCGTGCTGACGGTCGATCATGGAATAGGGCGCGGACCGCTGCTCGGCAAAATGGACGACAGCATCCGGCTGAAAAGATTGAAAGATGGAACCTAGGAACTCATAATCGTTGATGTCACCAATGAACGGCTCAATCGTGCGGCCCGTGGCCCGGTGCCAGGCGCGAAGGCGTTCGGGAAGCGGCCGGATCGGTGTAAGGGTCATGGCGCCTAACTCGTGGTCCCAAAGACGTCGAGAAAAATTATCTATGATCGCAACTTCATGGCCCTGCTTGGAAAGATACAGCGCCGTCGGCCAGCCACAGTAGCCATCCCCTCCCAACACAGCTATCTTCATCTGTCCTCCTAGTGATTTACTCAGTCCCGTGCTTCCAGCTCGTCGCAGTAATCAACAAAAACTCGTTTCAATTCTTCGGTCGGTACACTCGGGAAGACAACCAGGGACCCCACTCTTTTGCCCGTTAACAAGAAGCTTGGCCTTCGAGGCGCGTCCGAGGCCGCAGTGCTTCTCGTCTATCCTGCCATCTCATCCGTCTTGCCTCGACGCGAAAGATGGTACTTAAGCACCTGCATGCGCGCAAAATATTGTGAATGTTCTTGCATCCGCTCCAGCTTCTCCGCCAGGAATGCAAGAATCACTGCTATGGCCAGGGAAAACAAGATTATAAGGGCTGCTATCATCAGGCGGATGGGCCAGGTGCGTATTTGTGCCTCCGGACGCAATGCCGGGTCCAGCACCTGAATGATGGAAGCATCCTTAGCCTCGTCAATCCGGGCGATTTCATACTGTTTGGCCAACATCTCAAACAACGCCTCGCGGTACTTAACCTCGCGCAGTTTACGGAGGTACTCAAGCCCGGCGGCTGGGACCTTTTCCAAGGCCACATCGCCCATAGTTCCCCCGCCTTCCCCCCGCTCGAACCGCGAGAGTTGGCTACGAAGAGCTGCAAGCTCGTTCTCGGCGCGAAGCAGATCCGGGTTCTCCGGCGTCGCAAATGAGCGCATCGATTCGACTTGAGCTTCTTTAGCCGCCACCTGGGCGCGCAAGGTCATGAAGCCTTCGAGCATAGCTTTCGACTGGCTGTCCAGCTGGAGCACTCCGGTCGTCAATTGAGTTTGTTTCAAATCCAGCTCAGCTTTGCTCAGATCATCGCGCGCCTGCTGCACTTCCTGCTCGAAGAACACACGCCGTCTGGACGCTTCGGTAACCGCAAGGGTTCGCGTGAGATCTTGGAGTTCGCGCACATAGGCATTCGCCAGATCGGCCACCCGCTGGGGATCGCTGTCTTCTACAGAAATGGAAATACCGCCTTCTTTTCCCGCAGTGATCTCAGTGAGGGACTCCAGACGCTTGCGCGCATCTTTCATCATTTTCTTCTTGTAGACCTGCAACAAGGAAAACTGTTGGATTAGATCGTCGGCAACGGTGCGGCTGCGCAGCATGTAAATGTAGAGATCGGTGGAACTACGAACACCTATGTCTTTGCCGGACGCGCCCAGTAAAGGAGCCAGTTGTCCAAGCTGGCCCAGCATGGCTAGTGCGCTGGATTGTCCCGACTGGGGAGGCATGATCCTGATAGTAGCGGAATACCTCACCGGCAGCAGGAGGGCGATAGCAGCACCGAGTACCATCCCAACGCCGACGAACTTGAAGATGAACACCCTTCGCTTGGCCAGAACGATGAGTGGATCGAAGAGACTAAGGTCTTTCTCCTCCTCACCAGGGTTTTCTTGGGCCAGTCGTAGAGGAAAATCCGCCGTTTTCTGTTGTTCGGTCGTCGCCAAAACACGCGGCTCCTTGCAAAAATGAAACCCCGGCCGTCCAAAAAAGCGCGTCTTTATTTTTCTTTTTCTGAACGACTTTACCGCTTTTGGCTTACCTTTGTCCAGAGTCTCACCTGCTTGAGCAGCGATTATTTACGACAAACTACTTAATTACCTACTTGGTCTCCAGGAAAGTCTATGCCTCTGCGGGTAACGTCGGTTGGGCAGCTACGGCAATGACTGCACGGACAAGGGTGATCGCCGTTAGAATGTGTGTCGCGAAACAGCTGGGAGAGGCGGGTGAGAGCCAATGAAGTGGACTCTTAACGTGGTAGCGTGCTTTTTGACGCCTTTCTTTTGCTTCGCTCCAGCGCAGCCGGTAGCCGAAGGCGTATGCCCGCAGTCCGGCGCAGCAAGTCACGGTGGAAAGCCGCAAGATATTCAGAACGCCCCAGAAAGGGTGATAGCCGTGGACGGCGTCAGAAATGTAACGCTCGCTGATGCGCTCTCTCACTGCCCCGCAGGCGCGGCAGGATGCCACGTCGTTGTGCCGGGCAATCTGGCGCTGATGAGCGGAGTTATCTGGTCCAACATGGGGAGTCCGCTGTTGATTGAATGCGACGGCGGCAGCGATCAGAATTTGGGAGGATCGACGATTACTTTCCTTCCCCAGTCTGCACCGGCCACTGCTTTCCTCATCCAGAACGGTTCACGCTTCATCCTGAAGAACTGTACCCTCTTGCAGTCCTCTGTCGACATCCTCCAAGTAACGGGTAGCGGCAGGAACGCGGTGTATCAAACCGCTTCGCCCCATGGATTCCGCGCCGGCAGCACGTTCGTCTCGATCCAAAATGCCAACCCGCTAAGCCGGCAAGTGCTGGCGAACAATACAACCGCGCTGGTGCTGGCAACGCCTTCGCCAACCACTTTTGCAATGGACAACGCGAAGGCTGTCGCATGTGTCCAGAACTGCGGGTTCGCGAACATTTCAGGGCCCGTCGCGGCGCTCACAAGGATCGTCGGGGACGGGAGCGTGGCCAGCGGCAACTGCCTAGCAGCTTGCAATTTTGTAGCTGGCCAGTCAATTACAATTACCGGAAACTCCAACGGAAGCTTTAATACCACGGCCATTGTCCTAGGGGTTCAGGCCGGAACGGCGTTCACGTTTGTAAGCACCACCAAAGGCGCGGGGAGCGGTGGTATCGCTCAGCAGGGCGTCAACGGCGTTGTTCTGCAAGGCGCGCAGGGTAGTTCGATTCAAGACTCAATCATCACTCACTTCTCCGGGGACGGCTGGCGCGTCGGTGACGCTGAGAATGCTTCCGGCATCTACAACGAGTGCCGCAATTCGCGCATTTTCAACAACCAGATCAATTGGGAGATCAATCAATTGTTCCCTACTAAGGCCTCAAACCAGAATGTGGAGTTCAATTGCGAATTGGTCCTGGGGAACCTTTTCAGCGTACGGGGCACCGGAACTACCAGTGAAGTCTCCTTTTTCAGCGGCGACGTCAGCGGTAACACTTCACCCTTGGTCCAGGCCGGCGACAACGTCAACAGCGCCAGGAATTGGAACTTTTATAACGTAAGCATGGAGAACACCGTGCCAGTCAACAACCAAGTTGGCATCCAGAATAATGCCCAATTCAGCGATATTCATGTTGAAGGAGGCTTAGCCAACGGAACCGGCAACGTGACCGTGAGTGACGGCACGATACCCGGCGCCTGTCACATTTTGAAAGTCGGAAGCGCATTTACGGTCCAGGGCATGAGTTGGACCTCGACTTGTCCTCCGTTCAAGTTCGATGTGAACGGCAATGTAGGATTAGGCGGAGCCGATCCCATCCCCGGCACTCCCCCTTCCATCAACGCTCCCAGCGGGTGGACCCTTTGCGGGGCCGGAAGCTGCCCGTTCGTGGTAACCAGTAGCGGTATTGTTGGCAACGGCGCCCAGGCCCACATGGGCAGCGTGGCGAATCCCTGGCTCGATATGACTGTGGGACGCCTACAAGCCAAAGGCGTAATGCCGGCCTGTTTCTTCCTCCGAGGCGGCGGCCCCGCTTCATCGTGCTTGCTCGAGGCAGGCAGCACGGACATGGCTGGAACGATCATCGCCACCACAGGGGCTGGGGAAACACAGGCTTCTGGAGCTATTCAGCTCAATTTCTCTTCTCCCTATGGCAGCAACAGTCCGTCGTGCTCCTATACGTTGAACAACGCGGGTGGCGGCAACTGGGATGCTCGTGCCACCGTGATGGACAAGGTCGCGAGCAAAGTGAGCGACCTTTTTACCTGGGACAACAACGGCGTGAAGCTGCGCCCATCGACTGCATTCAAGGTGAACTATTGGTGCGCAGCGAAGTAAGGCTCTGGAATACAGCTTCGGGCTGGCCTATGCCAGCCCGAAGACTGATCTTTCCTGGCCACATCAGCTCCGGCAAGCGCTGTGAACAGGTACTACGCCCAGAATGCGGCATACCGTTGCACAACGCGCCGTGCCGCGCGAACTAGGGTTCCAGCCGGATATCGGATCCGGACTCGTTTTCAATCCTGAAAAAAACTTCGTGCACGACAATAGGCGCAGGACTTGAGAAGCTCACATTGTCAAAGATCGAAATTCCAGGCTGGCTGCCAGGATTGAAAAAACCTGGCGTGCAACCGGAATTCACAGTCCCGAGATGTAGCTTATCGGTTGTTTGCACGGTGCAAGTGATCGAATTTGCCGTGGCCAGATACTGGATGACCCCTTCTTCGGTGGCGATTTGAGATCCGCCGTCAGTTGCACGTATCACGTAAAGCACGCGCCCACCCGCGGTGTTGGTACCCACGAGATGAATGGAAAAGAGAGCGGTAAAGCCTGGCGCCGCCAAGGTCATGGCCTTAGGTTGGCCGACAATGGTGAAGCGCTCCGTCCCGCTCGAATAAATACTCGTTGTGTTGTAAAGGACTCCAGGCCCGATGGCCAGTTTGTCCGCCCCGATTACGCCCATGGCGCCCGACCCGTTCAGGAATAATGCGTTCGTGTTGATCGCGTCGGCAGCAACGTTGCGGCCTCCCGTCGCCAGCCCGGTTCCTCGAATTCCTCCATTCACATCGAGCGCCATTGCCGGCAATGTCCCCAACCCAATCATGCCGCCGTTTTGGATCAGCACCGAGTTTCCCAGGGTTCCGAAATTGTCGACGAACATGGGAATGGAGTTCGCTGTCCCGGCTAATGGAGTTACTGTCTGGCCTAAGGCCGTAACCTGGGTGGCTGTGCCCGCGGGGTTCGGGGCAGTCGCTCCGCCCGTCGCCGCCAGGGCATAGGCAGAGGCAGGCCTTCCACCCAAGCTCTCGGCATCCGCCGCCTTCATCGCGTAGGGCACACTCACCAGCAAAACGCGCGGCTGCTCAATCTCGCCGGGCAATTGCACCTGAAACCCCAGCCAGCGCGCTTCGCCGGTCGCGAAGAGCTCGGTGGGAAGTCCCTCAGACTTGGTTGCGCCCAACAGCGCGTCAAAACGCCCCGAAGCATCCAGTTGGACGTTCTGGGTCTCCATCCAAACCGGCGCTCCCCCATGCTGTTCCTTGTAAATAGCGAACGTGACTCCAACTACACCGGTGCGAGGTTGCTGTCTTTCGTCGGTGACCACGGTCCCGAATTTCACGAGTCTGGGAACAGCCACGCCCGAAATCTGTTGGGTCAAGGACTGCGCGGAATCGGTTGGTTCTCCGGTCACGAGATTCGGCTCGGCACCACGCGTCTGCACTTTCGCCGTACTTGACTCCTGGGCCCTGACTACTGAAGAAAAGAAAAAAGCGCCCAGCATTAACATTGTAAGGACTTGGGCTCCCGCCTTCATTGTCTTCATCTGAATCTCCTTATACCTTCTGCCTTCAAAAATCGGCCTCCCAATATACACTTACTTCGTCAGCCCACGTGGCCAAAAGGTTCGATCCTAACTCACGAGTTTTCGGGCCGATTGCGCCACGGAGCCGGTGCAAAACAAATCCTCAGCTGCCGCCCTTTAATAACAATTTTTGTCAAGGTAAGGTCTGTGTAGCTTCAGGATGGTGTTGGTTCCCGTCAATCCTATGCAGACGGATGACTTGACTCTGACGCCTGTAGCTGTTCACGCAGTTTGATGGGCACCGCTGGTGGGAGAATCCGCAACCCGCGATTTATCAAAGCAGCTGGTGTATGGCTGGAGAAACTACTTCGGGCTGGCAGCTGCCAGCCCGAAGCGTGACAGTCATCTAGTCTACCGCAGCCCGGGGCTGGCGGTGCTAAACGTACCATCGGATCCGTTGTTCTGAATCCTGTTGTTGAGATATGAGTTGTTTTGCCCGCCGCCGGCTGCGACGGAGAAGGCAACGCTATTAAACGCAACCGTGGAGTCGGCGACAAAACTTGCAGCTCCGCCACCGACCACGACTCCCTGCCCGTTGTGGCTGATGTTGCAGTGATCACACGTCACGATTGAGTCTCCGGCTGAGGCAGTCGCCCTCAAGCCATTGTTTGAGTCGCTCATGATGGAGTTTATGACGCTCACCCTGCTGTGATCGCCTGCCACGATGCCGCCACCGTTGGCTCCCTGGTTGAAAGTAGCGTAAGAGTCAGAAATTGAAACCTGCACCTGACCAGAACTGGTCGTGGCTGCGATTCCCGCATTGGCATTGTTAGTTACAGTGGTGTTCTTGATTTCCACTTTGCCGGATGCGCCCAACGCAATGTCGATGCCGTTGTTGTTGAAGCCGAAAATGTCGCAGTTTTCGATGCTAAGAAACAGGCCGCTGATAAACCTGATTCCGTTGATGCCGGCGTTGGCGTTGCCACTGCCTAGCAGTCCATCCAGCCTCAGGTTGCGAATGATCACGACATCGCTCGCTCCGGCCGCTACGACGATTCCGTTCGTGCCGGCGACCAGAACCGAAGCTACCTGGCCTCCGCCGCCATCAAGGGTAATGGATTTGGTGATAGTCAGAGCACCGAACCCGCCTGGATCCAAAGCATCGATCTCGCCGCCTGGGGCCGTCTTGGAAATGGCGCCGGCAAAGGTCTTACAAGGCGCCGTACGGCTGCAGGGATTGGCATCATCTCCTACACCTGAAACCCACGTGCGGGTAGCCTGGGCACTCGCGAGTGCCGAGCCCAACAGCACGATACCCACAATCGTCAACAAATTGCTTCTACGCATGCAAATATCCTCTCTAGTTTTCTTAAGCTTTGGAATTTCTCACACCTTGCCCTTACGCTTGCTGGTTAAATAGGTAAGAGTGAGGTATAACCCGGGACAACCTTCCTCTTCAGAATTTCCTTGAAAGCCTGCGCATCGTACCACAAAACTACGGCAGCCCATGAATCATGGGTTCTTCCCACAACTGCCTTCACTCTGTGCCACTTGCCGGCTCCCATCAAACAGCGCCCACTCACTGATGATCGATCTGTATGCTCGACATGTGACTAACGCCAACTACCGCAGAGACGCTTGGCGCAACGGTGGTTCCATAAATCGAGCCTTGAACCGTGGCCGTGCTCTGATCCGATTTCTGGTGAGTTCGGGTGGTAACCGGACCGTTGGTTACCTCCACGTTCGAAGCCAGAACCCGTGTGCTTTGCGCGTCATTCTCAGTGAATTGCAGATTTATGACGCCCACAGGACCAGGCCCGCACGTCAGGATGAAGCTCGTCAAATCCAACGTGCAGCTTTCCGTTTGGAAACTACTCGGATCGAGGGCCGACGTATCGATACTCAGCGCCAGATTCTGCGTATTCTGACCTGTAAATGCGCTCGGCGGAATAGGACCGAACTCGTTGATGAAGGTAATGCTGCTGAAGTCGGCGGCGATACTGAATACGTTGTACTGCAGGCTGGCGGAGGCTCCGCTGCCTGACATGAACCCACGAGAGACCTGCAAAGTGAAGTTTGACAAGGCGGTGGACTGCGAAACCTGCGCGAACTCCCCATCCTGGACAAACTTGAACTTCGTGTTCTGGCCTGACATCGCCGCTGGGAAGCAGGCCATCAGACACACGATGGCCGTAAACACAATAAAACGTCTCATATTGAGTTTTCCTCCTCGCCCCGACAAGGGGGCGCCCTGGGGTAAAAATTATGAGGGGGCAACTTTTTAAAGCTGGGTGGCAGCGGGGATTGTAGGCGAAATCAGCGTCAAGTGGCAACAAGAATTTTTGTGAAATTTTGCGTAATGAACACAAAAATACTTACGCTGCGGATTGCAATTCGCGGGAATGCTTGGCGGCTATTTTGGAAGGCAAAACCAGCATTCTACTTTAGGAGTTACAGTGCACAGCCAAGGCCCCGAATGCGGTGGCCTTTCTTGAAGACCATTGCGGCCGGATACATGTCGATAGAGATTTCATAGACGTCTCCGGCGTTCATGCCAGTTCTGAAACGACTCTGGGTATATAGTTCGATTTGAAAAACGTAGAGAAGAAAGACAGGGAGCCTGCGGCGAACGAGTGAATTCCCAAGACCGAAAACCCAGCCTTACTGCAGTCAGCGTCGCCGTGCTCAGGGCGATGCATCAGCTCCACGACGGCTCTCCCAAGATCCTGAGTGACCCGGTGATCCCGCAACTTCTCGATCAGGCAACTCTCGATAAGATCAATTCCGATCTCTCATGGAAGCAGGACGCTCTAACCACAGGCTTGCGCTCCCACGTCGTGCTCCGCAGCCGATATGCGGAGGATCGTCTCCGTGATGCGGTCGGGCGCGGGGTTCGGCAATATGTGAGCCTCGGCTCCGGCCTCGATACTTTCGGTTATCGTCAGCCGCCATGGGCCTCGGCGCTGCGTATTTTTGAGGTGGATCACGCGCCGAGTCAGAGGGCAAAGGTCGAACGCCTGCGCGCATGTGGGATATCGATTCCGCCGAATGTGGAGTTCGTCGCCGCCGATTTCGAGTCCGCGTCGCTGCGCGAGATCTTCTCCAGGAGCAGCCTCGACGTTCATGCACCGGCGTTCTTCTCTTGCCTCGGCGTGCTCGTGTACCTCGCCGAAGACGCTGTGCAGGCAATCTTCGAGCTGATCGCGTCGTTTCCCAAGGGATCGGAATTCGTGCTCACATTTTCCCAAGGCGAGAGCACGAACGGCGCGGTGAAGAAACTCGCCGACGCTTCCGCCAAAGTAGGCGAACCCTGGCGCACCTATCACAGCCCAGAAGAGCTGACGCGCCAATTGTTGAAAAGCGGTTTTTCGGAAGTCTCGGTCCTCTCGCCGCAAGAAGCCAAGGACCTTTACTATCGTGATCGCCAAGACAATCTTCCGCCGCCAAGCCGGTCGTCGATCGCGTGCGCCATCGTCTAGAGCCTGAAGGTTGAAGCTAGAACAAATGGCCCGCAAGCGCACGTTGGCTCGAAATGTATGGCACGTTGATGGCACAGACATCAATGGTCCGAATTCCGGCGGAATAGCCAGGCGAGTCTTCCAGGCGCTCATCGTCTCAGTTCCCGCTGCCGTTCCGCTTCCTCCAGCCACTGAGCCAGCTTCGGGTCTTCCGCAGCGTACTTCGCCCATCCCCGTGCCGTGCTATTCCAGCGATGGTCCTTGATGGTCATGTCAATGCCGCGGTCGATGAGAAATTGCATTGCCTCGTAGTTCCGATGCCAGACGAGCTCGTGCAGGATACTCGCCGGCTCATGGGAACTCCAGGTCGTGTTGATGTCCGCGCCGTGTTGAAGTAGGAAATCCGCAACATCGAGGTGGCTGTTGATGACGGACCAGGCGAGCGCCACGTCGAGTACGCGCTGCTGCTTCAGAGGGCCCCATTGCCGTGCATATTCCTCGACGCGATCCCTCGGCATGTACGGACTGGAGGGGTAGTGATTGTCGACGTCGCCCAGCACAGGCGCGCCGGAGTCGTCGAACCACTGCTTCACCCGCGAGAGGTCGCCGATGCCTGCCGCATGTGGCAGATCGTCTGGCAGCGTCCAGATGCGGGTGAGGACAGGAATGACGTGTGTGTTCGCATACGTGAACGCGAACTCGATCGCCTGCGATGACGGCGGCGGCTGACGCCGCAGGATCGCTGGATCCAGGTCGAGGAGAGAGGTGATGAATTCTCCGCAACCATGCAGCGCTGCCCGCCCGATGATCTCCGTTTGAAAGTCCACGAAGGCCTCACCGAGCAGCCACGGCTCACGGTGCAAAAGACGAACGAACGCCGGCAAATCGCTCTGTCCGCGTGGATCCTGCAGCGAGGCTTCGCTGCCACTCCAGGAATAGACGGCCCGGCTGACCTGCTCCATGACAAAAGCTTTCCAAAGGCCGGCCTCGGTTGCATGCCTGGGGCGGTTGTCAATGAAGTACTTCGCGAAGCCCGGCCGTCCCACACTACCGTCGACGTGTGCGCCGAGCTCGGGATCGAGCGCGATGGCTCGGTCCAGCAGGAGCGACACCATGGCCTTGTGCTCGAAGCTGCAGGCGATCGTGAAAGCTTCCGTGACTGCCGCCGGATCGTTCCCGCTTGCATCGAGCGCCGTACGGACGGCGTCGAGGTCGCCAAGCGCAGTGAGGAATTTAAGCGTGCGCGGAAGCAGGCCTTTCCGCCGAAACAGCTGCAGCAACCCCTTGGCGCGCGAGCTGAGAAGGCCCTCGAACACCGAAGGCATCACGACCGCACCTGCGTCGATCAGCAGCTCGGCACACGCAGCGCGGGTGAAGCGCTCTTCTCTGAGCGGGTCGAAGCTGTCGCCATAGGAGCCGGTAGCAAATCCCAGCAAACCTTCGCGCGCGCCCAACCCATCACTTTGCCAGGAAAGCAGGGCTGGGTGCTCCGCCAAGAGTTGCTTCAGCCGTTCAACGTCGTTGTCGTGAATGATGCGTTGAGCCTGCTGTGCCGCCGACTCCAGGCCCTTGCCCAGGCGTTTTCTCACCTCTGCGGTGAGGTCCTGCCAGCCCGCGTAGCCGTACTCGCGAGCGATCACAAGTTGCGCGTTACGCTGCGTCAGCGGCAAGCGGACATTCGGCAGATGCGCGCGCGCACGCGCGAGGGCAGCGGCGTCGTCAGCGGAGATATCGCGCGCGAGCTTCTTGGCCTGTTTACGGAGGGACTCGAGAGACGGACGAACCGGGAGAGACTTGGAAGCGGTCATTGCGACCTCCTTTCATAAACCGCCTGTACCCGCTGAATTCAGGCCGAAAGAAGGTGCATACGCACACGACTCAGACCAAAACAGGTGGGAGTGTTCCCTTGCCGCGGGTGGGTGGCGCCCTGTCAGCGCACTGCCCGCAGTATCAAGCGACTGCCGCTGCGATGTCAAATGCGATTTCTGCAAGAATTTTTCATGGCACGTTTTGTGGCACACATCAGCGAACACAAGTGCGAGCCACGTGTTTTTTGGATGTGAATGACTTCTGAGAAGAAGTGGACCGCTAACCCACTGATTACGAATCAGCGGGCGTAATTTTCAGGCTTGCAAGTCGCAGGAAAGGAATTGGTGAGCGCGGAAGGAATCGAACCTTCAACCTACTGACTAAGAGTCAACGAATTCACCATCATCCTATTCAGAGTAACGCAAACAAAACCCCTGGCCGATAATGATGACGAACCGAGCTACGCTTCCAAAATGCCGAGTCGGCGGAACAAATTACACAATTGCGTGTGCGGCGGGCTGAGGGCCCCATAACCTACACATTCCATTCACCAATACCTTTCGCAATGTTGGTCCTCAAATTGCCCTTACAACTGTAATGTTGCCCTTCAACAAACCTTCGGCGATTTGCGCCGATGCTTGCCGTGCTGCGTTATAGCCTCCCCGAGCCAATCCAAGCGGCAACAAGTAAAGAGTCGCATGGGCGATCGAGAAGCCGGCAGGTCGGGTGTGAAATGCGTGAGAGGAGGCACTGAAGCAATAATTGAAAGGAGACTTTCATGCTTGTGATGATTGCAGTCGCGTTGCTGCTTCTCTGGGGGGCTGGCCTATACACCTCGCACACACTGGGCGGAGCCATTCACATCCTGCTCCTGGTTGCGATGGTCTTTATCATGGTTCGAATCAACCAGGGCCGGAAACTGATCGCCGGCCACACAACCATGTCGGCTAAGATGCCACGACGCTAAGAAGAGACAAAGTGATTTACTGAAAACGTTGTCCCAGGTCAAGGGCTTGAGTCCCGGCAGAGCTGCAAACGGAGAATGGCCTGCATGGGCAGACTAGACATTCTTCAATCGACTTTCTGGCGTTCTTCTGCATCACTGGACTCCGCAGCCTCCTGATCAGGGCTCGAGGCACTCTCCGGCGTCGGCGCCGTCTCCTTGAGGGACGAGGCTTCGCGCGCGCCGGCGGCGTCGGCAGGTTCGCCGTCGTCATGACTACTTGGAGTACCTTGCCCGCTGTCTTTATTTTGCTCGCTTTCCTTACTTTGCTGGTCCTCTTCCTGCTCCTGATGTTGCCCAGGTTCCGGCTCGGCAGCGGGATGCAAGAGGTCGTGGATGGCCGAGACCATCTTGCCGATCTCTTCATCGGTCAGCTCGGCGAACTGCCGGCGTTTGTCTTCGGGCAGGGGGAGTTTTCCATTGCTCTGTTGAATCAGGCGGACCAGCTGCGCGGCCCGCAGGTTCGGCATGTCCACAATCTCCATCACGGCTTTGACGGCGGCGTCGCGGAACTTCAGGAAATCCAGCTCCGAGCGCAGATCGCGGCGGATGGCATCTTCAATACAGTCAAACAGGTACTCCGTTTGGCTGGTGGCGTCAAAGTAGCGGTAGAGGTCCGCAGTCTCGTTGGCCACCTCCACCTGCTCCTCGGCGTTCATGAAGTACTGGATGAACGGCTGAATGGAGCCGGAAAAATTCTCGAGAACGCGATCATATGTGCTCATCTCCCGAAGCATGGCTGCCGAGACCGGAAAAAGCACGCCCTCGGGCGTGAAATTCCTGCGGGCGAGCACGTTGTGCACCAGGAATCGATGGATGCGCCCGTTGCCGTCGAGGAACGGATGCACAAACACGAAACCGAAGGCCGCGGCTGCGGCTGCGCACACCGGATGCACCGTGCTTTCGGGATCGAGCAGCCGGTCCATCATGCGCATCCAACCCGCCATCAGCGAATCCACGTCGGCGGGCTTGGGGCAGATGAAGTGGACCTCCTGGGAATAATCGGGCGAGATCGAGCCGATGAATACCTGGACCTCGCGCCAGTCCTTCTGCGCGTAGCGGGGATCGACGATCGAGTTTTGCAGCTCGACAAACGATTGTTTCTGGACGGGATCGAATTTTTCCGCGCGCATCAGCGCGGCCACGAAGCGTTCCGTGCGGTCCTTGCTCGGCGTTTCGCCCTCAATGGCGAACGACGATTTTGTCTCTTTGGTGAACAGGTAGTGCACCGCCCGCTTTAGCACTCCCGGATCCACGCCGGCGACCAGCCTCTTGGCCTGTTCCGCCAGGTCTTTGTTGAAATCGGCCTTGATCTTTTCTGTCCGGCGAATGAGCGGGCAATAGTCTTTGTTGCCGAGAAGGTTGTCGAAGACGCGCTGTCGTTTCACCCGAGTCGCCGGCCCCACGATGTGCAGCTCTTCATCCAACAAGTCGATGTAGCGGCCCGATTCGAGATCGTCAACGTTGAGTGTCTTTCCGGTAAAAACCTCATAAAGGTACCAGGCGCGCCGGGCAAAGATCCCGTTGGGTTCGTTCTGGACCCAGACTTCCAGGTCCGTTCTGTCCATGGCCAGGAAGGCGGCTTTATAGACACGCAGATCCAGCGGCTCATGGCGAAGGGCGAAGCGGAGGTGCCCGGCAATGTTCTCCGGCGGCTGGTAGACCCGCGGGTACTGTTCCAGGATCTGCGTATTTGTAACAATAGTCTTCCGCGTGCCCGCCGCCACCTCGGAACGGACTGCGGGATACGGGATTTTGAGACCCAGCCGGTCGATGATGGCCGTCAGGCCAACCGGAACCTTCCACTCACGGTCATCGGCCATAAAACCTTCCCAATGGGAGAAATTACATCCCAAATATCCACATATGGCAAAAATCTATCCCAACTCGGCTGCTTCCATTAAGCTGTTTCACACAAAAAATCGACCCGATATCTGGAAAAACGTACCAATTCTTACGTATCGATAAAAAAACGTTCCAAAACGCCCCAAAAATGGCGTTTGCCCGCTTGTCTAATTAGCAAGTGGCTGGCCAGGAGGGACTCGGGCCGAGGGAGCCTCCGCACGCCTAATCGAGTCTCACCTCGTGCGGTAGTACTTGCCGTGGGCAGTGCTCGAGTGCCCCCAGTTGAAGCGGCGCCCGATGATGGCTTTCACGAGCAGGTGGTCCGTGCCGGCAGTCGCCCCAACGCCTACGCCGAAATTGATCTCCCATCGCGGCGAGACGTCCAAATCGAAAGCCGGGATGAACTGCTGCGACTGATCGTGAAAAGGAAACAATCCGGCTACCGGGCCGAAGCCGCCGTAGTACTCGAGGCCGAACGCCACCTGTTTCCTAAAATCCCAAGAGATCTTGGCGGCGGGAGAAAACTGCCATCTGCGGTCACTGGGCAGTCCGGTGTAACCCTTGTCGAATGCCGGGTTGACAGACCAATAGAGCCGGCCTTTCTGCTGGTCCACGATCGGGCGCACTTCCAGGCTCCAGGTACCGGTCGCGTAGATCGGCCGCTGGTAACCGAACTCCGCAGAGAGGCTGACGCCGACCGGCCAATGCCATTGCTCGGGCGCACGCACGCGCGGGCGTATGTGGTCGCCGACCCAATCCCAGCTCCCCTGTTGCACTGTGGTGAAGATGTAAAATCCGGTTTCGAACCATGGCGTGATTCCTTGTGTGATCTCAAGAGTCTCATGCAATGCATGATGGGTCGGCAGGACGCCCTCCTCGGTCTGCTTGCTGCCCTCGATGGTGAAGTTGCTATGCAGCTCGAGCATGGTAGTCTTGGGCGCGACTGTTTGCGATCCGTACACCTGGATCTCGTAGTTCTCTTGGGCGGGACAGGGCACGGCCAACAGAACGGCCATCCCAACCAACATCCAGCCGGCGGATCGGATGTGGAAACTTGCGAGTCTCTCGATCTTTTGTGCCGACAAAGCGCCTGCTTCCCCCTTTATTTCCTTAGCTGAAGGTTCCCCGCCAATGGTTGTCAGGCGCCGTTACGCCAGAACGTGATGGTTCTCAATAGCCCATCTGGTGTATCCGGCAGTGTGACGAAATAGCAGGTTCACGCAAGGATGCATCGCGGCACGCAGAACAGGCTGAACTCTGTCGGCGTGCGGCCGATATATGTGCAGATGTGATCAACA
>Ga0126379_10000140_pt1 | contig 35327 bp, 31 predicted proteins | sample PanSoiMetPlot_24_FD_92640 | JGI IMG/M metagenome (GOLD analysis project Ga0126379, IMG submission 92640) | Tropical forest soil microbial communities from Panama - MetaG Plot_24 | ecosystem: Environmental > Terrestrial > Soil > Tropical forest > Bulk soil | place: Panama | collected 2016-02-17
TGGCCCTGCAGCTTCTTGTATTGCTTCTTGCGCTTGTAATGGAAGACCAGCACTTTCGCGCCGCGGCCTTCTTCTACGACCTGGCCGACTACGCGCGCATCGGACTGCTGGCCGACCTGACCCTCTTCTCCGGATACTGCAAGCACCGGAAACTCAACTTCACCATCGGTGCCAGTTCCAAGCTTTTCTACTCGAATCACATCGCCGGGCGCCACCCGGTACTGCTTTCCACCGGCGCGGATAACCGCGTACATACGTCTGCCTCCGTCAAATGTCGTTTGAAATCAGCCCGTCAATGGCTTTCGCAACGGACTTACAAAATACATCCCTCGGGCGCACACCAGCGCTGCCAAGGGGCCAGCTGATTTCTGTGCTTGCTGTGTTTCCGCCACGGCGCTTCAGCTGCCAAGGCAGGCGTCCCCAGAACGGGTCGGCGAGTACAGTCAAACTTGATTATTTTAGCGTGGGGTGTGGAAATCGGTCAAACTGAATGACATATGAGATGAGAGCGCTTCCGCGAAAGTATCGCTGAGCTTTGAAGCGGTGGGTCCAACCGCCTACCCGCAGAGGACTTCCGCGGAGAGCACGGAGAAGACACTGGTTGAGGCATTGATTTGTTTGTGCGAAAATTTCGCCGGAATTCCGGAGGAACTTATTTATGCATCGGCGTGCTGCTTCGATCCTGCTTTGCCTTCTCACTCTTGCCCTTTGCGTCTCAGCACAAACCAAGAAAGCAGCGGCTAAGAAAATGGCCGTGCCTGCTCCCGACAAGGCCTTCCTACAGCAGATCTGGGATGGCTGGGCGACTCTCGATCCCGCCAACACGGCCAAGTTCTACGGCACAGGCCCGAACACATTTTTCGATATCGCTCCCCTCAAATACAACAGCTGGGAGGAATACGAAAAGGGGGTTAAGGGCGTGCTTGCTGGTTACAAGAGCGCCAAGTTCACGGTGAATGATGACGCTGCGATCCACGCGGACGGAAACATCGTCTGGGCTACCGCAACCGTCAAGAATGAGATGACCAGCAAGGCGGGAAAAGTCGAGATGGGCAACTTTCGCTGGACTGTCGTCTTCGAGAATGCGGCCGGCAAGTGGCTCATCGTGCACGAGCACGTATCGGCGCCGCTGCAATAAAACTGGCCACGGATCCCCACGGATTTTCACGGATCAAAATCTATTCTTGATTTATCCGTGGAAATCCGTGAAATCCGCGGCGCTGTTCTTAGTAACTCTTCCAGAAGAAGTAAAGCGTCATTCCAGTACCGACCAGCACCACGAACCAGCGAATCCAAATCTGTGGAAGTTTCATGGCATAGTGTGCGCCGAGGAATCCGCCGGCGATCGCTCCTGCGATCATGATGGTTCCGTGCTTCCAATACACGGCTTTTGCGACGATGAAGGTCACCACGGCAACTCCGTTGATCACGAATCCCATCACGCTTTTCAGTGCGTTCATTGCGTGGATGTCGGTCATACCTAGGGCTGCCAGCATTGCCAGCATCACGATGCCCATGCCGCCGCCGAAATATCCGCCATAGACTGCAACGCAGAGTTGAAAGAATGTGGCCGCCAGTAGGGCTCCGCCGCTTGCTTCGTGTTCGATGATTGATCTGCGTCCGCCGGCGATTTTCTTGCCGAATGCGAAGAGTAGAGTCGCACCCAGCGTGAGCCATGGCAGTACGCGCATGAACGTGTGCGCTGGAGTCTTGAGCAGCAGATACGCACCCGCCAATCCGCCGACCAGACTCGCAGTCAGCAGTGGAATCATCACGCGCCGTGGGACATCGAGCCGCTTGCGGTACGCCCCACCACTAGCCGCAGCACCCGTCCAGAGGGCAATCGTGTTGGTGGCATTGGCCGGGATCGGAGGAACTCCGGTGAACAGCAATGCCGGGAAGGCAATGAAGCTTCCGCCGCCTGCCACGGCGTTCAATGCTCCACCTAGCGCGCCCGCGAAAAACAGAAACATGATTGTGTTCGGGGTCAAGCTGTTAGGTGTACCAGAAACTCCGGCAACCGCCAACTGACTAACCTTTGGCATGTTTTCGCGTCTGACGGAGAGGAAAACCTATGACAAAGGTCTTTGCGCTGCTAATTTTTTTCCTCGCTCCGTTTCTTTTCGCGGAAACGCAAGCGCCCCAATCCAATCCCTGCCTCGATCCACAACAAAAACAGTTCGATTTCTGGGTCGGAGAATGGAATCTCACTTGGCCCGACGCCAAGCCCGGCCAACTTGCCCACGGAACAAATAGCATTAAGCGCATCCTGGACGGGTGTGTAGTTCAGGAGAGCTTTTCAGGGGGAGAAGCGATGCACCTACGCGGCACCAGCGTTTCCACCTTTGACCTAAGGAGCAACCACTGGAAGCAAACGTGGGTCGACAATGAAGGTGGCTATCTCGACTTCGACGGCGATTTCAGCAACGGACAAATGATTCTGCAGCGTGAGGCTGTTCGAAACGGTGAGAAGATTCTGCAACGAATGGTCTGGAAAAACATTTCCGCTGACGAACTTGATTGGAGTTGGGAGTCTTCCGCCGACGGCGGCAAGAGCTGGCAAGTGAATTGGCCGATTCATTACAAACGCATGCGGTGATTCCGATACACCTGATTACCTCCGTAATCCCCATAAGCGTTGAGCCGCTACCCGCGACATTTCAGTACTTCTCGTGTTTCTATGTTGATAGTGAGGAATCATGCGTTATCTAGTTTCGTTATCCGTCGCGATCTTACTTTGTAGCGTTTCGTTGGGACAGTCCCAGCCGTCATCGAGCGAGCCACCCAAGGCTGACACGAACATGCCCGGCATGTCAGGGCACGATATGTCGAACATGAAAGACATGTCGTCGGAGAACGAAAAGGACTCAAGCGGAAACGCTGCCATGCTGCACAGCATGGAAGGCCACATGGATATGGGCCCGCACATGAAGATGACGGAGCTGCGCCAGCCTAAGCCGGGCGATGCTGCGCAAGCGGAGCATATCGTTGAAGCGGCACGCAAAGTCGCGGAAAAATATCAGGACTACCACGTCGCGCTGGCCGAGGGCTTTCGGATCTTTCTGCCCAATGTTCCGCAGTCGATGTACCACTTCACCAACATGAATTGGGCAAGGGAAGCGCGAGTCAGCTTCAATCCGGAACATCCGACGTCATTGCTCTACGCGAAGCATGGTGAAGGTTACAAGCTGATCGGGGTGATGTACACCGCACCGAAGACCTTCACCGAGGATGATCTGGATGCTCGCATTCCGCTCAGCATCGGACAGTGGCATGAACATGTAAACCTGTGTGTCGCTCCCGCGGGGCAGAGGGCTCAGATGTTAGAGCCGCATTCGAAGTTCGGCCTGCGTGGCTCGATCAGCACGCAAGAAGCGTGTGATGCCGCTGGCGGAACCTTCCGTCCCGTGGTTTTCAACTGGATGGTCCATGTTTATCCGTTCGAAAAAGATCAGGCGAGCATCTGGTCTGTCGAGCGACAGCACGGCGACACGGATTAGGATCACCGGGTCGGCGATCTGGCTGACGCTACTTGCGCTTACGCTTCTTGGGTGGTTTCGGGCGCTCTTCTTCCAGGACGGCGAAGTTGATCTTTTTCTCTACTGGGTCGATGCGGTCTACTATCACCCGCAGGCGGTCGCCGATGCGGTAGATCTTGCGGGAGTGCTGTCCGATGATCTCGCGGGTATTTTCGTGGTAGGTGTAGCGGTCGTCGATGAGAGTGTTGAGCGGGACGAGTCCCTCGACGAAGAGGTCGGTGAGCTCGACGAAGAAACCGAATTTGGTGACGCTGGTGATGAGGCCGTCGAAGTCTTCTCCGATGCGTTCTTGCATGAACTTGACCTTCTTCCATTCCATGAGCTCGCGCTCGGCGTCGTCGGCACGGCGTTCGGATTGGCTGGACTCTTCGGAGATTTCGTGGAGTTCTTCGAGGGAGATCGGGCCCCCGAGCGGGGCATGGGATTCGCGGTGGGCGGAGTGATCGCGGCGTTTGGACCAGGGGCTCGGGACGTCGGACACCGGGGCTGAAGCCCCTTCTTCCTTGTCGCCTGACGCGGCCCTGAAGGGCCGCTCTTCCACGGTCGTGGTTTGGATGCGGAAGTCTTCTTGGCTTGTGCTGATGGACTGAGTTAGCGGGCGAGGCGCCCGCTCCACGCTCTCATTCTGATTCACATTCTGCCTCTCACTTCGCAGAACTTCTTTCAGGATCCGGTGCGCGATTAGGTCCGGGTATCTGCGGATGGGGCTAGTGAAGTGCGTGTATGTAGGCGCGGCCAGCGCGAAGTGGCCAAGGTTCTCTTCTGAATATCTTGCCTGCTTCAACGATCGCAGCATCAGGTAGCTGAGGACTCGCTCTTCTGGCTTGCCCGCGATTTTTTCGGTTAGCTTCTGGTACATGCGCGGCGTGATGTGGACTTCTTTTGGAACCTCGATCTCGCGGACGCGCTTGCTGGTGCCGTAGGCGGCACGGCGGTCGGCTTTCATCTGCACGCGGTGGATCGGGAGCGCGCCTACGCCGAGCGAGTATCCGAAGGTAGCGGCGATGGTTTCGAAGTCGTAGACACGCTTCGCGTCGGGCTTCTCGTGGATGCGGTAGAGGCTGGCGATGCGGTGCGACTCGAGATGGTGTGCGACGGTTTCGTTCGCCGACAGCATGAACTCTTCGATCAGGCGATGGGCGATGTTGCGCTCGGAGCGTGCGATGGACTTCATCAGTCCGAATTCGTCGAACTCGATGACGGGTTCGGGGAGGTCGAAGTCGATCGATCCGCGGCGCTCGCGCTTGCGGTTGAGGATTTGCGCAAGGTCGCGCATGAGTTCAAAGTTCTCGACTAGCGGTGCATAGCGCTTCCGTTGGGCACCGTCGCCTTCGAGCACAGCGTTTACAGCTGTGTAGGTCATGCGCTCGGCGGAGCGGATTACGCCTTCGCAGAGTTCATAAGTGACGATCTCGCCGCGATGATCGATTTCCATGATGCACGACATGACCAGCCGGTCGAGGTGCGGACGAAGGCTGCAGATATCGGTGGAGAGTTCGAGCGGCAGCATGGGCACAGCGCGGTCGGGGAAGTAAACGCTGGTGCCGCGCAGGCGGGCTTCCTGATCGAGGGCGCTTCCGGGTGTGACGTACTGGGCTACGTCGGCGATGTGAACCTGCAACTCGAAATTGTTGTTGGGCAGGATGCGGACCAGGACGGCGTCGTCGAAGTCGCGGGCAGTCTCGCCATCGATCGTCACGATGGGTTGGGAGCGAAAGTCGCGGCGGCGGTGCAGTTCGCGTGCCGAGATAGTGGCGGGGATCTGCTGGGCTTCCTCGAGCGTGGCTGCGGGGAAATGATGCGGGAGATGGAATTTGCGGATGATGATTTCGACATCGACGCCAAAGTCGTCTTCGCGGCCCAGGATCTCGATTACTTTCCCGCGCGGGCTTTGCGTGGCGCTCGGCCAGTCTGTGATTTCTACATCAACCACCACTCCTTCCAGGTTGGACCAGTCCGCGTGACGGACAGCCTCTTCGCCAAGAACTCGATCTACCGATTTTTTTCTTCTCCTCTGTGCTTTTGCTGCTTCCGGCTTTTCAAAACCTTTTACCGCTGAGTTCGCGGGGACGTCCGCAGAGGTCGCTGAGGAATCCGGTTGCTCAAAACCTTCGGGAATCACGATTTCTTGGGTGATCTTGGTGTCGATCGGAACTACGTAGCTTCTGCGAGAGCCGTAGTGGAAGATTCCGACGACTGTGGGATGAGCACGGTTGATGGGGCGAACGATGCGTCCTTCGGCACGGCCGTCGGGGCGGATGTTCTTGATGTCGGCGAGGACCAGATCCCCGTGCATCGCAGTGCCGATCTGATGCGGCGGGATGAAGATGTCTCCGGCGAGTTTCGATTTCAGTTGGCCGAGCGACTTGGGATCGGGGATCACGAAGCCGAATCCGTCGCGGTGCACTGAGAGGCGTCCGGTGATGAGGTTCTTGTCGGCCGCGGCTTGTGGAAGCTGGAAGCAGTCGGAATCGATCGGGATGAGCTGGCCACTCTTGACGAGCTTCTGCAGATGGTCGTTCAGTTCGCGGCGCTCCTCGCCATGCAAGCCGAGTTCGCGGACGAGCTGCTTGTATCCGGCCTGGCGCTTGGATTGGCGGGCGATGTGTTTGAGGATGGCGCTGTCGGAGAGCATGAGCTTCGTGCTGCGAGCTTTGAGCTACGAGCTTTCGGCTGACAGCTATCAGCTTTCAGAATAACTCTTCGACGCTTTGGGCGTCCGGTCAAGCCGAACATCCTTCATGGATGAAGATGGAGTGGAAAGAAATGTTGTCATACTGGTGGCGCCCTTCTTTGGTGCCGGAGGACACTGGCAACTTTGCCCTCGGCGTTCGTGCAGACCGGAACTGCATAGGTCCTCCGGCCTGCAAAAGCGCAGGCCATCAGGATGACTGGCATTGAGGTGCTACACCTTGGGCAAGGCCGTATCTCCACGGCGCTGCGGATGCCGACCAGGGTTTGGCACTACCAGGTATCTCCACCTGAGGAGGGCGGCCAGGCTCTGAGAGCTTGCCGAATCATGGCGATCTGGCCGGTGTGATAGCTGTTGTGGGCGACCATCTGCGTGATGACGGCCTCAAGAGTACCAGCTACGTTTTTGTCGCCTTCGTGTGCGGATTCGATTGGACGATTGAGCTCGTCAGGCGGCGACTGCGCCAGTCCGGTGAATTCGGCGATGCACCAAGCCATATCTCGGCGGAAACGATCCCACAGCTTTGCATCGATCGCCGCATCCGCCGGCGGGAAACTCTCGGCAGAGTGTTGCGGATACTGCGGACGCTCGCCGCGAATGCGGCGCAGTTCGTAGCTCATCCAGTAATTCATGTGGAAGACGAGTTGACCGATGCTGTGGGGAAATCCGGAGACCTGTTTCGCGGCAAGTTCAGCGGAGAGGTCTTCGATGCACGCGATCGGATCGATGTGCGCGCCTTTGCCGTAGAGGAGTTCGACTAAGACTTGGGACATTTGCGTTCGAAGCGCTTTCAATATCGGAGTTCATTTATACACCGAATTGATTGAATCCGAGGGTGCGCTTTGTGGCAGCAATAATGGCTATGAGCGTCGCCGGGATTAAAACAAGATCGCACCCGGAGATTCATGCGCCGAATTGGCGGAGGTGATGATCGGCGTGCAGGTAGCCGAGGCGCATCCATTCTTTGTCGGACATGTGGCCAAGGTAGGGATGATCCGGCCAACGAAAATCTCGTGGGGCGCTGGTGAAACGGTCGAGGAGGTCTCTCAACTCCCCCACATCGCTGTCAAAGTCGCTCAACAGCGTGCCTTTTGACTGCTGATCGATCTCCCGAAGTGTCTTGAAACCCTTCGGCCATGGGATCGGCACCCACAGGCAGCCCCACTTCAGGAGTTTGCTTGGATAGGGAAAACCCGGCGGTGCAACAACGATCAGTCCCAGGTAGAGTTTGTATCCGTCACACAGGTGGCGAATCATCTGGTGCGCGGTCATTTTGCCCCAGCGACGTGGGGTGGACGGGTGAACGTTGTGCAGGCGCGAGAGGATACGATTTTTGTCGATCGGATTGTGCAAGGTCCGCATAGTTCGGCGTCAACGAGAACTGCGATAGTTTAGCCGTGTACGGAGTGTCTTTCTTTCAAATCTCCGCGGTGGAAGTCGTGGTCTGTGATGGCTCAGGCGACCATACGCTCGCTTCGCGAGCGGCGCGGACGAATGCGTCCGCCCCTACACAAGCTCACGCAGGAGTGAAATACTTTTCTTCGAGGATGCGGCGGTGGTGGACCTCATGGCCTGCGATGGTGTAGGCGATCGCACGGACGCTGACTTCGTTTTTGTTGGCGATACCGCGGCGCGTCCAAGCTGGCTCGTCAAGATTTCGCAGGAGCGTCAACGTCGCGCGGCGAACGGCGATATAGTCTTCAATCAGTTCCGCCAGAGGACGATTGGCGAAGGGTGCGTTGCGGATGTAGTCGTCTTGTTCGAATCCTTCAATAGGGGTGCGATCGCCACGGCTGATCCGCAGGGCGCGATAGGCGAAGATGCGTTCGGTATCGCAGACGTGCCCGAGAACTTCCTTGGCTGACCATTTGTGGGGAGCGTAGCGGAAGTCCGCCTCGGAATCATCGTGTCCCGAGAGAAGGAGCATCATCTGGCGGCGCTGGGTATCGAGTGTGCCCAGGATGTCGTTGCCGGGCGCGAGCGAGATGTAACGATCATAGTAGGGAGCGTATTCACCGGGTTCAGGGCGAGCAATGGCAGAGACAACGGCTGGTTCGGACATAAGCGACTCCAGGATGATTTGGATGCAACCTGACATAGGAAAATCCAGACATGGGATTTGAACATCGGGGCCCGGAGCGTGGCGTCCTTAAGGACTCGCGCTCGTTGTTGAACCTTCATCCGGCATGTGCCGGGCTTTCATGTGCCGTCGATTCGCGACTGGTATTGGAGACGAAAAGACTTTTTCCCACGGCTTGCGCCGTGGGCTGCATTCTTTCGCCGCTTCGCGGCTCTTGCCGAGTCACTTCAGCACTTCGAGCAGACAATAATGCATACGGAAGAGCTAGCGCTGAGCTCCACCGCATCTCACATTTTTGTCTTCCAGCGATACTGATTTAGACTTCCCGAACTGAACTTGGTTTCGATAAATCTTCTCCTGTCAGAATAACCCGGCGGAACTGTGAAAGGACACGGTGTAAAGAAAATTCCGGGAAACGTTACATGATGTTCGGAAGAAAAATCTCCCTCGCCGCGCGATGGTTGAGGGGCGGGAAGCCACCAGACCGTTGGCTGGTAGGTTACTTCCGATTGAAAATAAAGGGATTTCCACAGGGCTCAAAATGAGACTGAGGAGTACAATCGCGTTTGGTCATGAAAGTGCGGCCAAAAAACTCCTAATCCCAACAAAGGAAAGGACCCTGTTACCCCATGTGGAAGCCGACAAATCAGCCTCAGACCCCGGCGCGGCCTGCTGAGCCGGAGCGCCCAACTACGTCTACCCCCAGTGCACCTGTCATGGCGAGCGAACCACCCGCTGCGCCCCGGCCGGTGACGACCACCACTGCGGACCAGGCGACCATCGGCAAGTCGCTCGTGATCAAGGGCGAGGTGACCGGTTCCGAATCGCTTTATATTGACGGCCGCGTGGAAGGGTCCATTAATCTTTCCGGCAATCGTGTGACCGTGGGCCGCAACGGCGTCGTCGCGGCGAACATCAATGCCCGGGAGATCGTTGTGCTTGGCAAGGTGCGCGGTAACCTGACCGCGAGCGACCGGGTGGACATCCGCAGCGATGGTTCTTTGACCGGCGACGTGATCGCGGCGCGCATCTCGATTGAAGACGGCGCGTTCTTCAAAGGCGGCATCGATATTCGCAAGGGCGGCCAGCCGCAATCGCAGGCGAAGGCCAACGGCGAAGACAAATCGGTGCCAGCGAGCGAGCCGGCAGCGGTTGGCGCGCGGGCGTAAGTTCGCAACAGATTTTGCCGAATTTCAGAAGCGGGCATCCGTGAGGGTGCCCGTTTTGCTATTTGGGGTCTGATCAGACGCGTCGTCAATGAGCGCTATCGCCGGGTCTTTGCCAAGAACGAGTCAGATCAAGAAACCGACCGCAGAATCTTAGGCCGTGTTTTGCTCAAACGCAGCCGCGTGAACGCCTTACCACATTGCCAATCATCTGCGCATTGCTAATGGCTTCAGTTCGCTCTTTTCGTAAAGTGGAAATTCAGAATACGGCCGGCGTTCAATACAAATCCCGCGACGTGCCCGTTCGCATCCCGCACAAAGCGCACGGTGCCAATCTGCCCAGTAAAAACGTCCCGCACTGCTGGTCGCAGGTTCTCGGCCTCGTGTTTTAGTCGGACCAGACTCAACTTGTCGCCGTCCAGGACAATCCTATACACCGGATCAATCTCCTCGCTTACGTATGCGCCCGGGTAGTCATGGAGCTCGGCTGCAGTCGGACTAGACGCTTCTGTGGCGTCGTAGACCAGTGGCTTGCCACCACCAAAGCTCTGCTCCATTCTCCTAGGCTTATCTTGGCCGTTCGCAACAAAATGTATCTCCACTTCATCACCCCACGGCTTGTCTGCGATATGAAACCGTGACTCCGCGAACGGCTTCAACACCAACGGTTCATCCCCATCGATTATCAGCTGGCCTTCCTTCACATAGATCCTGTCGTACGCGTCGTCCGCGCGATTCCAATACAGCCCGGTGAATGCCGACATTTGCTCCGACGTGAGGGCCACGGTCGTCCCAGTTGTGCTTCTTGCTGCTGGCTCTTTCGACGGTGTTGCCGCCTCCGCCGCCTTGAACTCTTTCGCCAAGACGATGTCTGCGACTTGACCCGCGAGCCCGCTTGGATCGGCCTCCGCTGAGTTACAAAGCACAGCCACTGAAAAATGCTGCTCGGGATATCGGATCATGTCTGACCGGTATCCTGCATCTGCGCCGCCATGACCGATTGTCGGCAGGCCCTTGTCCTTATCAATGACCAGCCCAAACGCATAGTCCAATTGCTCGCCATTGTTCAGCTTGCCGCGCTGCAGCATCTGCTGCACAAATGCCGCCCCGCCGACTTTGGGTTGGTAAAAATTCTCGTCCCACCGTTGCAGGTCCTCCACCGTCGTATGTAGGCTGGTCGCACCTACGGTATCGAAGTTCGTGATGCTGATCTCAAACGGTTTCCCGGTCTCTTGCGCATATCCGACTGCGTTGTGTTTGATAACCTCCGCGTGATCGTCGCGAAAATGCGTGCGCGTCATTCCCAGCGGCTCAAAAATATTCTTGGTCGTGAACTCGCGCAATGACATCCCGCTCACCCGCTTCACGATCAGCCCCAGCAATGTGTAACCTGTGTTGCTGTACAGGTGGCGCTCGCCCGGCTTGAAGTTCAGTTCCTTTTGCCGGGTCAGCAGGGACATTACGTCCTCGTTCGTAATCAAGTCTTGTGAATACCTCCACCCCGCCAGCTCCAGTAAAGCCCACTGATCCCGCAGCCCGCTGGTGTGGTGCACCAGATTCCGTATCGTGATCTTCTGCCCGAAATCCGGTAGCTCAGGAATGTACTTCCGCACATCGTCATCTAGTGACAGTTTCCCCTGCTGTGCCAGCAGCACAACCGCAGCCGCGGTAAACTGCTTCGACATCGACGCGACATGAAACACCGTCCCGGGCGTGATGTGCACGTCCTCGTTTAGGTCCTCGATGCCATACCCGCGCTTATAAACAATCTGTCCGCCCCGATAGACACCCAGCGCACAGCCGGGAGAATCCGCTCGGTTCCACTTCGCAAAAACCCCATCCACCCGCTTTGCCACATCCGGGGTAATCTTCTGCGCCTCTCCCCCGCGCGCCGCTGCCAGGCTCAACCCGGCTACGACCACCCATTGCGCCAATCTCATGAGAAATCTCCCGAGGTAAACACAACTCGACGCCGTAGGCTATCACTTTCCCGGAGGGTTCACCGTGTTTCTTACCTTATCCGCATCAGTGAGTGGCCATAAGGGTTCTACCAAGTTTTCGCGATGGTTGCCTTCAAGTCTCATTGCGCTCATTTTGAGCACACAAAGTCGTGACGCTATGTTTCGACGAACATGCAGTCACCGTAGGAATAGAAGCGGTAGCGCTCTGCAACGGCGTGGCGGTACGCATTCAGCACATTTTCTTTCCCGCCGAGGCTGCAGACGAGCATCAGCAGCGTGGATTGCGGTAGATGGAAGTTGGTCAGCAGAGCGCTGACAACCTTGAAGTTGTATCCGGGATAGATGAACAGGTTGGCTTCTGCCGAGCCCGCGCAGACTTCACCATTTCCTTGCTGGGCGGCGTATTCCAAGGTGCGTACGGGCGTCGTTCCGACCGCAACCACGCGGCGCTTTTCTTTCAGCGCCCGTGCGATCTTTTCTGCGGCTTCCGCAGAGATGGAATATGGTTCCGAATGCAGTTTGTGATCTTCGACTTTGTCTACCCGGACAGGCTGGAAAGTACCAAGCCCGACATGCAAGGTGATTTCCGCGGTCTCGATCTTGCGTTCCCGGAGTTTCTCGAGTATTTCAGGTGTGAAGTGCAGACCGGCAGTCGGGGCGGCAACGGATCCGCGTTCGCGGGCATAGACGGTCTGGTAGCGATCGCGATCGGAAGATGAGTCTTCACGGGCGATGTACGGTGGCAGGGGGATGTGGCCGATGACTTCGATGTCCCCAAAGAAATCCTCGGTCGGAGCGAAACGGATGTGGCGCTCGCCGAATTCTCCACGGGCGATGACCTCTGCCTGAAGCTCGTCGTGATCCCCGAAAAACAGATGCTCGCCAACCGAGATCTTCCGTCCGGGACGGACCAGGCACTCCCACTCGTTGGGATCGGTTTGCAGTTGGCGAGTCAGGAGGACTTCGATGCGTCCGCGAAGAAAGTCGCTCGCCGCCGGATTCTGCGGGCTGAGCACTTGAGACTTAAGACCTCCGCGGCGACCATAGAGACGTGCGGGAAACACGCGGGTATTGTTGAAGACGACGAGGTCACTGGGACGGAGAAGGTTGGGGAAGTCGCGGAATTGAAGGTCCTCGAGCATGCCGCGTGTGGGAGAAAGGTAGAGAAGGCGCGATGCCGCGCGGTCGGGCAGAGGCTGCTGGGCGATTAATTCTTCCGGCAGATCGTAATGAAAATCGGAGACCAGCACCCTGCCGCGATTATAGCTTTCGAGCAGCTGTTGTCCTTTGCAGGAAGAAGTTCTTCACTGCGAAAAATGACAGCCGTACGATGCGAAACGCTGGATTACTATCTCAGTGTTCGGCACAATTGACGCGGGTTTTGGGCGCGATTTCCAGCATCGATTTTAGCTAAATTTTGGATTGTTTCGGGCTCAGTGGTGCTGTTACTATGCGGGTGAAGTCGGTGCGGCCCGCTGTTACTGTCTCCCCCTGAAGGTACCCATGCCTACGGAACGCAAGCACAGGGAAGAAATCGTCCGATACGGGAAGATGCTGCACGAACGTGGGTTCGTGGCGGCGATGGACGGGAATCTCTCGGTGCGACTCAAAAGCGACCGGATCTTGGTAACGCCGACCTTGCTGAGCAAGGGCGCGATGAAGGCGGCGGACATGGTCATCGTCAACCTGGACGGCGTGCGCGTTTCAGGCCACCGGAACGTGACCAGCGAGGTCGGGATGCACCTGCTGATTTACCGCATGCGACCCGACGTTAAGGCGATTGTGCATGCGCATCCGCCGACGGCTACTGGATTTGCGGCGGCTGGGATTGCCCTGACTGAACCTCTGGTCTGCGAAGTGGTGATGGGGCTGGGCTGCATCCCTCTGGCACGGTATGGAACCCCCGGAACGTCGGAACTGGCCCAGACTTTGGAGCCTTACGTTCCCGACTACGACGCGATCCTGATGTCGAATCACGGCGTGGTTGCCTACGGCGACACGCTTGAGCACGCCTACATGAAGATGGAAACGGTCGAACATTTCGCGCAGATTGCTTTGGTCACGCATTTACTCGGACGGCAGCAGCCGCTGAAGCAAGTTGAGATCGATAAGCTGCTGAACGCACGCACTAAGTATTTCGGGGCAAAAATCGCCGCGACCATGCCCATACCGAGAGCACCTCAGAAAGTCAGCTAGATCCCTGTCTCGATGTCTGAGCGATGGTTTGCCGAAGAAAAACGAACTACCTCAGGGCTAAAGCACACATCTACGGTGAGCACCAAGGCGCGCCTGAACACCGTGCCCTTCCCGACTAGTGTTCTTACCGTTTTCTGCTTGACCTTGGATTCGACCCGGTTTCGGCTGACGAACTGCCTTGTTTCCGCCCCAGCGGGCCGTACGCTTCGACGGCGCTGAGAGCAGGCAGCATCCGCGCTGCACAAAATCCTCGCTCCCGGAGTTCGACCGTGGATGCATAGGCCTTACTCGTTGCTCGTCTTCGCCGCGCTTGCTGTTGTGGCATCGGCGGTGGCACCGTAACGAGTGAGGTGTGGGGAAAATGGGGTAAGTTCGAGCGGCAGCTTACCGCGTCCTGAAGTAATGACCGCCGGCTTTGTTTTTATTAGTTCGGCGTGGTCATCCCAAGCGTTGATCTTGACTCGACCGCCGAGCGGCAACGCGGCGATCTGGTCCAGCCTGTTTTGATCGAGGGCAGGCGCAGAATTCATGATTGCAACCATGCGTGTCAGTCTCCCCTTCCTGTCGACGAAGCCATCCCCCAGGTGAGGAGTACACAGAGCCGCGAGTACGGGACCGAGCTCCGCGACTTGGCGCAGGAACAGCCCTGCCGTGACCAGGTTCCGCTCGTAAGGAGAGTTTTTCAGCAGGTCGATCGCCTTCTTGTCAGCATCGGCCTCCTCGTCAGGAGTGTGTCGAAAGCCTAAGTTTTGGTACGTGGATTCGTCGGAGAACAGCAGCCGGTCGCTAAATGCAAACTTACTGCCTTGATTGTGCCCAAGCACAATGTGAGCAAGTTCATGTGCAAGGACAGCAGCCAAGCTGGCTTCGTCCGGCAGTACATCAACTAAACCCCGGCTCAGGATAATCGTATGCCCCACACTGAAGGTCTCGAGCGGTGACGTGAGCATTACGCGTACATGTACCGGTTGCTGCAAGTCGAGGCTGTTGGTGACCATCAGGTTGTTGATGACAGTCTCCAGCACTTTATCCAGCTCACCTTCTGGAGCGAGCAGGCCGGCATTCTGCAGCCGCTCTGTGACGTTGTCCGCGGCTTGCTGCATCCATTGGCGTTGCGCCTCGAGCGGAGAAGGATCTTGGGCCACCGGACTGTGGTCTTTCACCATTGAATCCATTGGATCCACCAGGATCTCGGTGAACTCGCTGTCTTTGCCGTGTGGCCGGAGATCATAGCCCCAGAGACGCGTCTGCGCCTTGAACGCTAACTCGCTTTTCGAGCGGTCGCTGGAGTCGCCTTCTTCGCTGTAGACATAGGTAGGGACCCAGTAACCCGGCACAACGTTCAGCCGCCAGCTATCCATATGGAAGAAGTAGGCGTTGCGCGGCTGCGGCTCGTAGATTCCGTTAAGGCGCACGATGTTGTAGTCCTGGTCTTCGACCCATATGCGGCCGTGGAATCGAGTAGTACCCATACCCTTCCTCGGGATGACATCAAAGACGAAGCAACGTACATCCCCCAGGAATTCGCGGTGCGCGAACTTGAACTGGTAGGTCTCGCGATTGAAGTCGTGAACATCAGCGAAGATCATCCAGGAAAAACCGAGGGGGTTGTACCTGATGGTGTAGAGCCTGGTGAATCCGCCCAACAGAATCCTCTGGAAACCGCCCTTTCTGGGGAGATAGTCGCGACGGTCCATGGTTTCGCCAAAGTCCATTCTTCCCAAGAAATAGTGATCTCGAATCGGAACCGGACCAGCTTCCGGGTCGAACCTCAGATCCTGCAAATAGGTTTCGATCAGAGGCGTACGCGTCTTCAGCATGTGCATGAGAGCGCGTTCCCGCGCGACAGCGCGGTCCACAACCTCATTCATTGTGAGAGGCGGGGTGGTGACCGCCGTAGTCTGCGCGGCGCATGATACCCAGGCGAGGAAGACTCCAGCGATTGTTACAGCGGATGAAGCAAAACGGGGGGAAGAGACATGCACGGCAACACCTCTACGAAGCGGCCGCCGACACTAATGTCTCGCATTTTTGCCAGTACCATAACTGTCCGTTTTGACAGGGGTGGTCGGGTGGGCGGGAACGAAGCGACTCGCCAAGTTGCCAATGACACCCTGATGGTAGCGAGTCGTATTTCGAACGGCGAGGACACCTTTGTTCTGTGAGTTGTACCGAGCCGGACCTTTCACTCTCCGCCGATACGGAAACGCATGCCAGCGCGAAAATTAATCGGAAGAGAAGGATATCCGACGACCTCGTTGTACCGGCGGTCGAGGGCGTTCTCCAGGTCGAGATAAGTCGTCACGCGGGAGGTAACAGCGTACCATCCGCCGAGATCGGCGCGTACGTAGCCCGCGGCGTGGTCAATGCCGAGGCCGAGGAAGTCGGAGTCGCTGCGGCGTCCGACGAAGCTGGTGCCGAGATTACTCCCCCATCGGCTCCCCAGGTAGGACAGCAAGACGGTGGCGGAATGTTTGGGACGGCGCAGGAGCGGCTGGCCAGGATTGTAAGTAGGATCGATGGGAGCTGGATTGTCGAGATACTGCGACGACGTATAGGTGTACGCAGCATCGAGCAGCACTCGCGAGCGGAGTTTGGCGCGAAGATCGAGTTCGGCGCCTTGCGCGAACGCTTTGTTGACGTTCACGTACTCTCCCACGAATGTCACCGGATTCACGGTCACATAGTTGACCTGATCGTGGAAGAGATTGTTGAAGTAGGTGGCGTTGAATTCAAACATCCCGCCGAAAAAGAGCTGCTGCAGGCCCGCTTCGTAGGATGTCGCCCGTTCCGGTTTCAGGTTCAAATTCGGCAGCGTATAAGGAGGGCCGGCGAACGTCTCCTCGAGTCGCGGCTCCTTGAATCCCGTCGCATATGAAAAACGAAGTCGCGTTCCAGAGAAAGTTTCATTTCCACGGAGCGCCTGCCACGCGACAGCGACGCGCGGCACTCCGGTATCGCCAAATGCGCTGTTGTGGATGAAGCGTCCACCGGCAATGACGTTCAGCCTTTTCCAATTGATTTGCTGCTGGAGGTAAGCATCGTTGTTCAGGCGTTGGCCATGGGTTTGCGCGCCATAGTCAACGTTGCCGACAAATCCGTTTTCATTGTCGACGCGGTAGCCAAACGTGGTGTGTGCCCAGGCTCGCTCGGAGTAGTCTCCCTGATATTCGAAACCTACACGGTTGATATGGTCGATCTCGTTCGACGGAAAATCGAAGATGCGCGCCGTGTCGCCGTTCACATTAAGTTCGTAATAGCGATAGTTGTAGTCGAAGACAGTGAGACGATGCTGCCATCCGTTGGGAGAACTGATCGCGAGTTCAGCGCTGCCAAGCAGATCATTCAGCTGCGACCAGTCGCTAGGATCGGGCGGCTGAAGCGGAGTTCCATTGAAGTCCCACTCACCGGGCACGCCCTCGTGGGTATTGGAGTGGCGAACGCGGACGCGAAGAATCGCGTTATTACTGAGGGCAGCACCGACATTTGCGCCTTGCAGCGAATCGGAGTAGGCGCTATTGAGATAGGAGCCCTGTGTGTTGAACTGGCTGCCGAAGAGATTGTAGTCGAAACGGCCACGTGCACCGGCAAGCGAGGCGTAGCCATGGGCCGTGCTGAAGTTGCCTCCATCGGCACCGAATCTGAGTTCTGGAACTCGCGTGTTGCCTGTGCGCGTCCAAACTTGGATGACGCTGGTCATGGCATCGGAACCGTAGAGCGTGCTTTGTGCGCCCCGAACGAACTCCATGCGGTCAGCCTGATCCAGAGGCAGGGTACCGAAGTTGAAAGTGCCGCCGGGCTCGTTGACGGTGACGCCATCAACAATGACCTTGTTGTAGCGGGATTCGCCACCTCGGACGAAGAGAGAGGTGAGGCCGCCGCGTTGCCCAGCAGCATTTACGACGGCGCCGGGAAGAAAGCGAACTGTATCGGCTGCGGCGGTTGGCTGCATGGTGACCAATTGAGATCCGTTCAGTGTGTCGATATCGGCTCCGGCCGCTTCGCCGGGAACCGGTGTCCGCGTACCGCTCACCACGATCGTCTCGGCTGCCGTCGCCAGGCGAAGACTCACCGTGAGTTCATTCGACTCGACGCCCACTGTCTCAGAGGCGAAGCCAGGCGCTAGAACTTTGACTTGATAAGAACTACCCGTGGCTCGTTGGAAAACCGCAAAGCCTTCGGCAGAAGTAGTCTGCGTTGAAACAATCTTGTTCCGATCTGCAAGAAGTTGCACCTGCGCTCCGGCAACGGGGGCGCCGTGAGGATCCAGGATTTTGACGGTGAGATCGGCGGCCAGCGCCGGCAGGGACATAAGAACAACCAAAGCGATAAAGAAAATGCGCATTCCATCCTCCTTTTCACGCGAAAGGGGTTACGGTGGACGGATCGCGCCGGTCTCCTGGCTCGCGAGTGAGGATGGCAGGCATCCGAAGTGGCCCCAAGCCTTCCCGGGAATTCCCAGTGGCCGAGGGCGGTGTCCTCGCTTACAGTTGCGCGGCAGCGCGGGATTTGCACCCGCTTCCCTGTCTTCGCCGAGCGGCAAAGACGCGCGTTCCGAAGGATTACAAAGAGCGAAACGAACTGAACGAGAGTAAAGGGGCCGGCCCGGGGAAGTCAAATCGAGCGAATGTTGGCTCAGCGTCGCCTCGAATTTAATGCGGTTCGGGAGATTCTTGGCGATCTCAGCGAGCCTCTCGGCGAACTCAGTAGAAAGCCTTTAGTCGCAGAGGACGCCAAGGTTGCGCCGAGTTCGCCGAGAACTGCACAACCGATGCTGCTTGAACGTTGCAAAGTCTTGCAACTTATCTGCGGAATTTTCCGATGATGTAGAGGAGCACGGTAAGCACAATGCTTAAAAGAATGGAGGTTGCCAGCGGAAAATAAAATGTGGTGTTCTTGCCGCGGTAGAGGATGTCGCCGGGGAGGCGGCCCAACGGCAGGTTGGTGCGGCCAAGAAGGGTAAACAGCACTCCGGCGACAACCAGCACAATGCCGAGAACGATCAGGAGCTTGCCTAGTTCAGACATAAAGTTTCCGGTTTTGCTGCTCGGTTTTGAGTTGGATAGGAGACCGAAATATGGGACAATGTCGCGGTCGAGTCATAGCAGTAATCCCCCAGTCCCCCAATTCATTCTAATCGCCGTCTGAGTATCGAGCCCTGGAGGGGTGTGCGCTTCATGTCCCGCAAACCGGCCCTTGTTCTGTTTTTCTGTCTCTTGAGTCGTTCCTCGTTGGTGTTGGTGGCAGCGCTGATCGCACTGACTTCTTCGGTGCTTGGTCAGGACGTACTCACTTATCACAACAATAACGCGCGCAACGGTCTCAATTCGGGAGAAACCCAGCTCACGCTGAACAACGTAAACTACACAAGCTTCGGCTTGCAGTTCGTAATACCCGTCGATGGGTTGGTCGATGCTGAACCTCTCTATCTTTCTTCACTCACCGTTGGTGGAACCGCTCATAACGTCCTGATCGTTGCGACTGAACACGATAGCGTATATGCCTTTGACGCTGATACTGGGGCAACACTGTGGCATGTCACAACGCTGAAGCCGGGCGAAACGACCTCTGATGATCGCGGATGTTCGCAGGTAGAGCCGGAGATTGGTATCACATCGACACCGGTGATCTATCGTCCGTCCACGGGAGTGCCCGTCATCTACCTCGTGGCGATGTCGAAAGATTCGTCAGGACATTATCACCAGAGACTACACGCCCTCAGTGCGATCACGGGTGGAGAGCTACTGAATGGTCCAGTCGAGATTACCGGCAAGTACCCAGGGACCGGTGACGACAGCAGGAATGGATATGTATTTTTCGATCCGGCACAGTACAAGGAGCGTGCCGGCCTGCTGAGGATCGGCGGGACGATTTATCTGACATGGGCGTCGCACTGCGATTATCGGCCTTACACGGGTTGGATCATGAGGTACAGCGCGACGACTCTGAAGCAGACGGGGGTGCTGAACCTGACGCCGAATGGGAACGAAGGGGCGGTTTGGGGATCGGGAGCCGGCATGGCTGCGGACACCAGTGGCAACATTTTTTTGCTGGACGCAAACGGCGTATTCGATACCACGTTGAACTCCACTGGCTTCCCTGCTGAAGGAGATTATGGCAACGCTTTTCTGCGAATCTCCACCACCGGCGGGCTTGCCGTGGCGGACTATTTTGAGATGTATAACCAGGCAATCGAGAACCTCACAGACACCGATCTGGGATCTGGTGGAGCGGTGTTGGTGAATATCAACGATTCCAACGGCAATCTGAAGCAACTGGCCGTGGGTGCCGGAAAAGATTCGAACCTGTATGTGGTCGACCGAAACAATATGGGAAAGTTCAACTCGGACCACAACGATCTGTACCAGGAACTTCCGGGAGCGCTGCCCGGTGGAATGTGGTCGATGCCGGCAGCGTGGAACGGGAATGTCTACTTCGGCCCGGTTGATGGTCCGATTCTCGACTATCAGTTCCAGGATGCAAAACTGCTGAGTTCGCCGGTTGCCAAGACCAAGATGAGATTCCCGTATCCAGGTGCCACTCCCAGCATCAGCACTAATGGCGGCAAGGATGCGATTTTGTGGGCGACGACGTATACGAATCCGGCAATCCTGTTCGCATTTAATGCGCGAACGCTGGAGATGCTTTACAACTCGATCCAGGCACCGCAGGGACGCGATCATTTCGGCAAGGGCAACAAATTCATCACGCCGATCATCAGCCACGGCAAGGTTTATGTCGGCACGGTCAATGGTGTAGGGGTTTTCGGGCTGCTTTCGCAACAGGCGGCAGGCGCCAATATTGGCGCTTCAGGAACGCGATAGAGCGCAAGGCGACTCCGGAATTTCGCAGAGCGGAAATTCGAGGGGATCACTTTACAATGAAAAGTACTTGACAGAAGAAGCAGAAGGCGGTTAATCTCTGGGCATGTTCGACACGCAGCCGCATCGAATCCGGCGCTTTCATCGGTCGAAACGTCCTTCTGCGACGAGCGGGATTACGCCCAACCTTGCCGAGGATCTGCGTTACATTCGCGACACGATGGAGCGCTCAGCAGCCTTTACGGCGGTATCGGGCTGGGGCCAAGTCGTGCTGGGATGTACGGCCATCGCAGCGGCGTTATTGGCCGCCCGACAGACTTCGTCTTTTGCCTGGCTGCGTGTTTGGCTTGCCGAAGGTTTGATGGCGGTTGCAATCGGCTTGCTCGCCTGTACCTGGAAGGCGAACCGCCGGGGATTGCCGCTGTTTTCCGGGCCGGCGCGTAAAGTTGCTCTTGGCCTCGCGCCTCCGCTGGTCGCGGGTGCGTTCCTTACATTTTTGTTGTTCCGCGCAGGTCTCGAAATTGCGCTGCCAGCAACATGGTTGCTCCTGTATGGTGCGGGAATTATGACCGGAGGCGCATTCTCCGTTCCGATCGTGCCGGTGATGGGATTGTGCTTCATGTTGTTGGGAGGATTTGCAGTTCTGGGTCCGGCGGCGTGGGGAAACTGGTTTCTGGCTGCGGGATTTGGAGGATTGCACATTGTGTTTGGATTTCTGATCGCGAGGAGGCACGGTGGCTAGAGCGCTTCCCTCGCATCGCAAGCCGGACAAGCACGATCCGCCCACTCGCGAAAAGGCACAGCAACATGCGCCTGCCCACGCGCCCGAACTTCCGGAACTCGACCGACTCATTCACGAGCGGATGCGTTTGGGGATTGTGAGCGCCCTCGCGACCAACGATTCGCTGAGCTTTAACGATCTGAAGCGCGTGCTGAAGACGACGGACGGCAACCTGAGCGTTCATGCCCGCAAGCTGGAGGAAGCGGACTACATTTCGTGCGTGAAGTTTTTCGAGGGACGTGTGCCACGAACCGAATACAGGCTGACCGCGAAGGGGCGGGCTGCGCTGGCGGAGTATCTCGATCAGATGGAAGAATGGATCCGGGTAACGCGGGAGTCGTAAGCTTTTTTTTTTGGCCAATCACACTTTGCTATACAAAGTACATTACTGAGGTTGATTTGATGAACGAAGCGCATCCCAGCGGCAATGGAAAGCGAGTGGACTTGAAGGATGCCGCAAACTTTTGGGAACGGCAGCGCCTTTGGTACAACGCAGTGCTGTTGCTCATTGTGGTCCTGTGGGTGGTGTTCACTTGGCCGCACTTTCGCCCAGCAATGAATCTCATCGCGTTGGGCAAGATGACGGTGCTCGCGGTGCTCGCCAACCTCTGTTACTGCGCAGGATATGCGATGGAAGGCTTCATTCAGCCACTCGTGGAACAAAAGTATTGGCGACGGCTGCGTTTTGTTGTGTGGACGGTCGGGATGCTGCTGGCGATCCTGCTGGCGAATTATTGGATCGCAGATGAGATTTATCCCGACGTGAATCCGGATACGGCCGCAATCGTCGGGGTTAAAGGCGTGACAGGGAGCGTTACGATGGCAAGCAACATGAATTTTCCGGCACCACTGGCAGTAGTCGGTTTTCTGGGGACGTGTGTTGGATTGGTTCTTGCGTTGGCAGCCTTAATCATCTTCTGGCTCGCACGCAAACGGAGATTCGCACGATACGCCGCCGTTGCGAGCGGAGCCGGCTTGGCGATCTATTTCGGGTTGCTCATCGGATTCTCGCTGGGGAGTCACCCGAACATTTTGTCGCGCGGGCAGGAGAAGCACTTCTGCGAAATCGACTGTCACTTGGCCTACTCCGTGGTAGACGTGAAGACGCACGCCGACGGTGTATCGAATGATTACGTGGTCACACTTCGGACGCGCTTCGATGAGACAACAACATCGCCGCATCGCCCGAAGGGTGCGCCCCTGACGCCGTCTCCGCGTGAGGTGCGGCTAATCGATAGCACCGGGCGCGAGTACTTGCCGGTATCAAGTTCGGGAACGTCATTGATGACGCCGCTCAGACCTGCAGAGTCGTATATGACGCAATTGGAGTTTAGCGTTCCGAAAGATGCGACTGGCTTACGGCTGCTGCTGAATACGACTCCGGCGTGGCCGGATCATCTGGTGATCGGGGACGAAAATAGCTGGGGACATGAGAAGACTTATTTTGCGCTGTGAGCGGCGCTCCTGCGGCTGGACCTTAACTATGGTCTGGCCGTGGCTTTTCTGATCGTTTCATATCTGAAATTATTCTTCTTCAATCCTTCATCGTTAAGAAGCTCAAGGCGCCTGCTCATCATTCGTGCAGGCTAGTTTTTCTGCCCAACCAGGACTTTCAGTATCTCTTTGGCTAGTTCGCCTGCATCAATGTCTTCCATATTGGTGAGCACGACCACTCCGACGCGGGAATCGGGGGCAATCAGGAAATCGGTGCTGGTGCCTTGCTGGCCGCCGCTGTGACCAACGAACCGTATACCATCTTTCTCGGTCCAGCCCCAGCCTAGGCCGTAGGTGTCTTCTGAGCCGTCGGAGGGTTTCAGCGGTGTCCACATCAGGTCGCGAGTCGACCGCTTGATCAGCTTGTCCTTCAGGACTGCAACTTCGAAGCGTGCCATATCCCCGGCGGATGAAAGCCATCCGCCTCCTGGAATTTTGTAGCTCGAGTCGAGGAAGTCGGCGTTCTCGACTGTGCCGTCTTTTGTCTTCTGATAGAAGCGGGTTCGGTAGGGGATGATCGCAAAGTGATTGTCGGGTTGGGTGTGCTCCATGCCGGCCGGTAGCACGACGTTCTGGCGCATGTAGTCGGTGTACTTCGCACCCGAAGCTCCCTCCATTACGCAGCCCACCAGCGTGTAGCCCTGCGTCGAGTAGTGAAAGTGAGTACCCGGTTCGGCAACCAGCGGATCATTCTTGAAGAAGTCGAGTCCCGCTTGGATCGGGTTGTCGAAGTGCTTGGTGTTGCCGCCTTCGATGTCTTCCTGGATTTCCGTCTTGTAGTGACGGATGCCGCCGAGATGTCCGAGCACCTCGCGTGTGGTGATCGGCTTCTGTTTCTCTGGAAACGTGGGGCAATACTTTTGAACCGGAGCGTCGAGGTCGAGCTTTCCTTGTTGGTAAAGCTGCAGAGTTCCAACAGCGGTCAACGGCTTTGAGATGGAGCCGAGGCGGTAGAGGGTGTGCTCGCTGGCCGGAACATTGTTCTCGAGATCCTCGAAGCCGAAGCCTGAGGCCCACTCGTATTCTCCGTTTTCAACGACTGCAACGGAGACACCAGGAACGTGCGTAGAGGCCATGAATTTCGAAACCGCGGCTTCTATTTGTGTTCGCTTTTCGGCGGTGATCTGGTGGTCTTGGGCCTGGGTGAATACTGTGCAGAGCAAGATGGCAGCAGTCAGCAACGTGCGGCACACGGTACGCGTTCCTCCTTTGCGTCGTTACACCTTTACCACAGGGGGCAGAGAGGAACACACAAGGTTTTTGTTGTTTATTGCGTGACTGTTGCCTGATAACTGACTGCTTGCCAGTGGCCGGTGCGCCGGACCCATATGCGGGTATAGCGATAGGGGCCGCTAAAATCTTCGCCGAGTTGATGGCCTTTGACATCGGCGCGTGCGGTCACAACCGCGGTGTCTCCATAAATGCGAATGACCATATCGGTTACGTTGATCGTCTCATAACGGAGCTGGCCGCTTTTGCGCGCGGACACGGTATCCTGCTTGGTGGTTACCTGGCCAAGGGGCGTGATAGCGACGTAGTCATCGGCTAAAGTTTTCTGGGAGAAGTCAGCATCGCGGCGCAGGCTGGCTTCTTTGGCCTGACGCTCCATTTCAATGATCTCTCGAATCGTAGCTTGGTCACCCGAGTCGAAGATAGTACGGGGCCGAACCGTCGAGCGCTGGGCAGACAGCGCTGGCAGGGCAACGAGCATGGCCAACACAAACGGTAGACACTTGTTGATCACAATGAGACCTCCGCAGTTTGCGAGGGGACAGAGATCCGCTTGACCGAGCTACGCAACTTTGGATGCATGAGTTCCGTGGAAATATTCTTCCACGTGAACAATTCGTTTCTTGTTCAGTAACCCCATGTCATGAACCGACGGGACCAATCCCACCATCACTTCAGACCGAGCTTCTGAGTGAGACATTCGCTTTTCTTATATAACGACGCGGACATGGGAATTGTTACAGCCCACGATCTGCATTTGTATTGGAGCAAGCGCGGTTCCGCGAACGTGGCTCTCTAACTTATTGAGAGGACGGAATCGGCTGTGGACCGAGGACCTCAGGCGTGTACTAATTCGATAATCGGGTGTCCACGGGTGGACACTGGGGAGAGTGCTTTCCGGTTGAGACTCGGGCTCTTACTCCCTGTGGAGAAGGGTATCTAGTAGAATCAAACGTCGAGATCAGACATGGGTGATGTGCGCCGCGGTCTCATTATCGTCAATACGGGGCCGGGAAAGGGAAAGACTACCGCGGCGATGGGAACGGCTCTGCGAGCTGTTGGCCAGGGCATGCGGGTCTTAATGCTGCAGTTCCTGAAGGGCTCGTGGCACTACGGAGAACTCGACGCGGTGCAGGCCTTCGGCGACAAATTCGTGATGAGGCAAATGGGCCGGGGCTTTGTGAAGGTAGGAGCCGAGAAGCCCGATCCGGAAGACATCCGGATGGTGGAAGAGGCTTGGGGTGAGGCCGAAAAGGCGATCCAGTCAGGCGAGTGGGACCTAGTGGTGCTCGACGAGATTAATTACGCCGTCAGCTACGGCATGCTCGATCCGGCAAAGGTGGTTAACAGTCTGAAGAAGAAACCCGAGATGGTACACGTTATTCTGACCGGGCGGAATGCGCACCCGACGATCATCGATCTTGCCGACACCGTGACAGAAATGCGCCAGATAAAGCATGCTTATGAGAAAGGCGTGATGGCGCAGAGAGGAATCGAGTACTGAGATTGAGTCATTGAGAGATTTGTCGATTAAGTGATTGAAGGGCGCCCGTCGGAGTTTTCAATTACTCAATGACTGAATGACACAATCACTCAATCCCTATGGCTTGGTTTAAACGCGAATCCGCTGAGCTGGATACTTCGGGGGAGAAGAAGGTCCGCACCGAAGGGTTGTGGGTGAAGTGTGAGAACTGCCGGCAGATTATCTGGAAGAAAGATCTCGAAGACAATATGAATGTTTGTCCGAAGTGCGACAAGCACTTCCGGATCGATGCCCGCACGCGGCTGGCACAGTTGCTGGACGACAATCAATACACGATTTTCGACGAGGACATTTCGTCAACTGATCCGCTGAAGTTTGTAGATCTGAAGCCATATTCGTCGCGGCTGAAGCAGGCACAGCACGATACGGGCCTTAAGGATGCTGTGATCAATGCCCACGGAAAGCTGATGGGGCGCCCGGTGATTGCGAGCGTGATGGAATACTCGTTCATTGGCGGAAGTATGGGAGCCGTGGTCGGGGAAGCCATCACCCGTGCAGTAGAGCGTGCGGCGGATGGCAAGATGCCACTGATTATCGTTTCGGCGTCAGGTGGCGCCCGGATGATGGAAGGCGTGATCAGCCTGATGCAGCTCGCCAAGATCTCGGCAGCGCTGGCGAAACTGGATAAAGCGAAAGTCCCCTATATCTCGCTGCTGACCGATCCTACGACTGGTGGAGTCACCGCGTCTTTCGCCATGCTCGGAGATCTGAATATTGCGGAGCCAGGCGCACTGATCGGATTTGCTGGACCACGGGTGATTGAGCAGACGATCCGGCAGAAGCTACCGCCTGGCTTCCAGCGCAGCGAGTTTCTATTGCAGCACGGCATGCTGGACGCGGTCGTGGCACGGAAGCAGTTGAAGCCGTATATCGGCCGTGCGCTGGAGTTTATGGCGGCGTAAGAAAGCTGTCAGCTATCAGCCTTCAGCCAAACGCTCTTGTGCCAATCTCACCGGAGTCAGTCAGGGCCGATCTCCTGATACCCTAAACAAATGAAGCTGCGTGCTGAATGCTAACGGCTGAGAGCTGGTTTATGTCCTACGAAACCGCAGTTGCGAGCATGTTTGCGCTTGGGCATGAGTTGGCCCATACGCCATCGCACAAGTTCGACTTGGCACACATGCGAGTGCTGCTGGACGGCCTTGGCCATCCCGAGAGGACATTTCCGAGCGCGCTGATTGCTGGGACCAATGGGAAGGGGTCCACGGCGGCGACGCTGGCATCGATTCTGCTGGCTTCCGGATTGAAGACGGGTCTCTACACTTCGCCGCACTTGGTGCGAATCAATGAGCGGATTCGGGTCAGCGGGGTCGAGATCAGCGATGATGATTTTGCACGACTGCATGGGGATGTGGATCGCGTAGCCGAGCGGCTTGTAATCGAGGGAACACTGCCGTGGCATCCCAGCTTTTTCGAGATGATGACGGCGATCGCATTCTGCTACTTCGCTGAACGGAAAGTGGACATTGCGGTGCTGGAAGTGGGAATGGGCGGCCGGCTGGATGCGACGAATGTAGTTGAGCCGCTGGTCAGTGTCATCGCTGATGTTTCGCTCGATCATCAGAAGTTCCTCGGAAATACTGTCGGCGAGATTGCGCGGGAGAAGGCTGGCATTATTCGGCCTAGGGGTGTCGTGGTCACCTTGCCGCAGCAGCCTGAGGCCAACGACGTCATCGGAAATACGATTCTGGATCTGGACGCGATTGGGGTGAGCGCGGTGCAGTATGTGCCACCCGTTTCACCCGCCAGCGCACCTTACTTGGTTTCAGCTGAACGGCAAACCGCTTTAACCGGCGCTGAGACTGCCGCAGAGAACGCCGAGAAGACCTTGTATCGGTATCCGCTGCAGGTAATGGGTCAGGAGGTTCTGGTTGAATCGCCGCTAGTTGGGCGGCATCAGTTAAGGAATGTGGCGCTGGCGATCGCAGCCGCCGAAGAAATTGGCAAGAAAGGTCTGGCGTGGATCACCCCCGAATCGATTGAGCGGGGGATTCGGGAAACGCGTTGGCCCGGGCGGTTTCAGATAGTTCCGGAACGGAATAGTTGGCCAGAGATTGTCTTCGATGTGGCGCATAACCCCGCGGGAGCTTGGGCATTACGCTCGGCCCTTTCGGAGCGCTACGAGGACCGTTCGTTGATATTTGTTTTCGGAGCCATGCGCGACAAGGCAATCTCAGAGATGACCGAGATTCTCTTCCCGCTTGCGCAGCGTGTGATTGCCACTCGTCCGGAAAATCCGAGGTCGGCGTCGCCGGAAGAAGTCGTGCAAGCAGCCGGCCGCACCGGAGCAGAGATCGAAGAGGCAGCGGAAGTTAAAGCGGCTCTGGAAACGGCCCGTGTCGCAGCAGGGACCGGCGGTGTAATTGTTGTGACCGGATCGATCTATTTAGTAGGAGAGGCGATGCAGTTACTGGGCGTGCGAGTGTGATCGCTCGGAACTGTTATTTTGAGAATTTGGAATTGTGTCGGACGTGAACCCATCCATCGATCAAGCGAGAAGTGAACAAATCGAAAGCGGCGAGCGAAACGTAACTGTCATTCCGTCGAGAAGAAGTCCGCATGCAATTCCCGGCAAGGAATACGGCTGGTTAAGCAGACTGCGGTCCTATCTATTCTTTGATCCACTGATCTGGCTCTACACGGTAATCTTGGGGCTCTTAGCTCTGCCGGGTGGCATTTTTGATCGCGACGGAAAGCGACTGCACTGGTTTTCGCGCACCTGGTCGTGGCTGATCATGAAAACGATCTTCTCGCCCGTGAAGGTAACGGGGCTGGATGAGATCGACACGACCAAGCCACACGTCTACGCAGTGAATCATGCTTCCGCGCTGGATATCCCCGTTCTGTATGTAAATCTGCCGTTTCAATTTCGGATTGCGTTCAAGAAGGAGCTGTTGTCGTATCCGGTGGTCGGCTGGCAATTGAAAAGGTCCGGACAGGTATGCATCGATCAGCAAAATCCGTCACGCTCGATCAGTAGCATTCGGGCGGCCCTCAAGGGCTTGCACGCCGGTTTGCCCCTGGTCATCTTCCCTGAGGGCGGACGAACTCCCGATGGTGAGATCAAGCCGTTTCTACAGGGAGCGTTCTTTCTGGCGATCAAGGCTCAGGTCGATATCGTGCCCGTGGCATTGGTCGGGACATATGAGCTGTTGCCCATGAATACGTATCACATCAAGTGCCGGCCGCTGGAGATGCGGGTTGGAGAGCCGATCTCGACCACTGGGCTCACAATGCGGGACATGGAAGCGGTGAGCACGCGGGTTCAGAAGGCAATCGAGGACCTCTACTACCGTCCTTGACCCGTCGACAAAGATCTCCCGATTTCAAACCTTGATCGTCACGCGCTTGCCCGGTTCAAGGGTCTGTAGTCTCGGCGTGAGTGCGAGCATGTTGAATACCCGACAGCGTCAGCTTCGCTTTCGGTGCGATGCGTCCAACCCTGACTGTGGACGATGGCGATCGTGGCCTGCGGGAGGGCACGGCTTCTCTGTAATCAGGATCGCTGGTCCATGTCCCTTGAACCGGTACTTTGCGGCTATCGGAAACCCCCGCACCCAAATGATGTCGTCTTCACCAACAACGACCGGCCACAACCCGCGCCTCGACTGCTGCACGTGCTGTTCCTGGAGGAGTTCCTTGATCTTCTTGGGGGACTTTGTATGAGCTGGCCAGAACCGGTCTCCCGCACGCCAGTTCCGCACCCGTAAGAGTCTGGGTAGTGAATCCTGATTTAAGAGTTGGTCAGGATTATACCCTTCGGCATCGCCCGCCGGAATGCATTGAACCTGGATTACAAAGCCTCCCTCTGGCACCGTAATTTCGCCAGGGACAGGCAACTTGTACTCATAATCTTGGTCTTGCGAGGGGAGTGGGCCTCGCAGATCTGGAGTGACGAAGAACAACTCTTCGGACCGCCGTACGACCTTCCAGCCGAGGGGCAGCGATAATTCCTTCCCCGACCTTTCGTCATCGGCAGCGAACCGCAGGATCTCCTCAACGTGCTTGAATTCAAGTGGAATACCTGCCTCCTCGCCGATAGCCTTGATGACGCGGCGCTGCACCGCCGCGGGTTCCCCCAAGAACCAGAGCAGGTCGACTGACGCATTCATCACCAGCCACGACACGCCATTGACCCCAGGCTCAAGATCGTCGCTCGATGGGTGCCCCATTTCTCGCGCGTCCTTTGCGCGAGAAGCCTGCCCTGAGCTTGTCGAATGGGTGGGGATGTTCCCTGAAATCTGCACGAGCCCAGCATTCGGTGTTGCCGGAGCCCACTCTGGCTCCGACCAGTGCACTCCGGTTCCCATCCATCCCGCAATTTCGTTTTGCCAGTAGTCTTCCTCGCCGCGAGCAATTTCTGCCAACTCCGCCAGGTTATCTGCGATCGATGGATTGAACTCCTTCTCCAGAATCGGAACTAGCAGCTTGCGCACGCGGTTGCGGGTAAAAGAATCGTCGGCATTGGTCGAGTCTTCGCGCCAATCCTGGCCGATGTCTTTCAAATACTGTTCCAGCCCTTGCCGGCGCGTTGACAGTAGGGGCCGAAGAATCTCATGACAAACCTCGCCGTTATCCTCTTCAACTGAAATCCTGGGATGAATCCCTCCGAGCCCGGTCGGCCCCGTCCCGCGAATGAGCCGCATGAGAACCGTTTCGGCCTGATCGTCGAGCGTGTGCCCAGTCACGATGACATCAAGGTTTCCGCCGGTGGGTGGCGCAGCACTTCCAGCGCTACGATCTTGGGAGCTCTGCTGAGTGTGGGCTTTAGCCCCTGGCGTGCCTCCGCTCAAGAGATGCCGAAAGAATCCATACCGTAACTCCCGAGCCGCCGTTTCCAGGCTGACGCCTTCTTCGGCCGCGTGTCCCGCGACGTCATCGCCGTCACAGATGAATTCCAAATTGTGTTCCCGAGCCAGCCGCGCCACGAATTCCTGGTCGCCGTCGGATTCCGCACCGCGGAGTTTGTGATTGAAATGAACAACCGACAGGACAATCCCCAATTCTCCACGCAACTCCAGCAGCAACCGCAACAGAGCGACCGAATCGATGCCGCCGGAAACTGCAACTCCCACACGCTGGCCGGCCTTCAACAACTCGTGTCGCCGAATGTGGTGGAGCACGCGTTCTGTCAGGGAGTGCACGGGAACATGGTACAACCGCGAAGAAATCCCGCGCATTGCGGCGAAAGAGTTAAGCTCGAATCATGCAGTATGATGAGCACTCGAACGGCCAGGAAATCACCGCCAAGAGAAACGAAGAGTTCGAGATCTCGCTTCCAGAAGCCCGAACAGCAGGCTATCGCTGGGTCATCACAGAAAATGGCGCGCCGACCCTTGAGCTGCTATCAGAAGAAACTATTCCCAACGCAGGGGCCATTGGAGGCTCGGGGCATCACATCTGGCGCTTTCGCGCTGCATCTCCAGGGAAAACCAGGCTAACGTTCGAGTACTCGCGTCCGTGGGAAAAATCGGCGAAGCCGACGCGAACCTTTTTGCTGAAGGTCCACGTCAGCTCATAAGGAACTACTTTTTCGTTTTTTTGGCTGGTTTCTTCGGCCCTGGCTTTCCGCCCGGAGACGCCACCAGCCGAACGGTCCAGAAATCATCCGACAGGTTGGTCTCCAGCAAATACTGATAGGGCAGAGTGAAGTAGCCGTCCATTCCCCACGTCGTGCCCCAGGAATTCCGCACGATAAACCATTGATTCTGGTCGTCGTAACCGACCGCCAGCACGGCATGGCCGCCCACCACCTGCTCGTTCGCTTGCGGCATGGAGGCATGTCCCGTCTGCGCAACCGTGGTGCTCTCAAAGCCGTCGTACACGGTGAATCCAAAGACAAACGGATATCCCGAGGCGAGACAACCTTTGAATTGGCTCAACGAGCGCGTTACTCGCTGATATGAAGTCACTTTGTTCTTCGCGGCATCGGTAAAAGCGCTAGCCGGTGGTTTGTCGGCGAACTGGTTGATGTCGTATGGCCAATCCGTCTCGGGCGGAGCTCCCAACTTGGCAACGACTTTCATGCCGTCGCGTATCTGGGCGCCACTGTCGGAGGCCACGGTGTGTTCCTTGACTCGCTCGTTGTAATAAATGAACAACCGCGACGGTGTGAAGCTCTTCAGCTTCTGCTTCATCTGCTCGAACTGAATCGCGCCAGCAATGGCGTTTCCGGTGCAGCTGCCAAGTTGTCCCTGGTCATAAACAGGAGGACACTTCGAAGTCAGATCGACCGACGTCGGAAGCGCCATCAGGAATTGAGCGGGAGCTGAATAACTGAGGTCTCGATGGTCCGGCAGATCCGGAACCCATCCGTAGTTTCCAATGCTCATAGCACACCTCTTCTGGATGTCTTAACTCGACACGTGTTGGACTGAATCAAGCCCGGTCGGGCCCTGGGAGGGAAGTGCAGATACTCTAGAACGAATGTCGGGTTATGGCAAGAAGTTCTTGCGGCTAAGTATCGGATATTGTGCCGCGGCCAGAACGCAGTGTCACTTATAAGCTGGCACTCTTCTCCGCAATCAGCCGCTTGATCTTTTCCACAAACTCCGTCGCCAGCATATCCTCGGTTTTCTCTTTTCCGCGGGTGCGGACGTTCACCTTGCCCGCCTCAGCCTCTTTATCTCCCACCACCAGCAGGAATGGCACTTTCTGCATCGCGTGCTCGCGGATTTTGGCGTTCATCTTCTCATTGCGTGCGTCCACTGCCACGCGCACGCCGACGGCTTTCAACTGCGCGGCAACTTTATTCGCGTACTCGGCATGTCGCTCGCTGATCGGAATCATCACCGCCTGCACCGGCGACAGCCACGCCGGGAACGCCCCGGCGTAGTGCTCGATCAGCACGCCGAAGAAGCGCTCCACCGATCCATAAAGAGCGCGATGCACCATTACCGGCTGCTTGCGTGATCCGTCCTCAGCAACGTATTCCAGCTCGAAACGCGCCGGAAGATTGAAGTCGAACTGCACAGTCGAAAGCTGCCACAGCCGCCCGATCGCATCGACCAGCTTGATGTCAATCTTCGGGCCATAAAACGCCGCCTCACCCGGAATCGTCTTGTACTCGATATTCAGCGCCTTGAGCACTTTTTCCAAAGACTGCGTTGCGTGATTCCACTGATCTTCGCTGCCGACGAAACTCTTGCGATCGTTTGGATCCCAGGTCGAAAGCTCCGTCTGGAACTTGTCGAAACCGAAATCCCGCAGCACATCGCGGGCAAACTCCACGCAATCGGCAATCTCTTTCTCAATCTGCTCCGGAGTACAAAAAATGTGTGCATCATCCTGCGTAAACCCGCGCACGCGCAACAGGCCATGCATCACTCCCGAGCGCTCGTAGCGGTAAACCGTGCCCAGTTCCCCGAGCCGCACAGGTAGATCGCGATACGACCGCAGCGAATCCTTGTAGATGAGAATGTGCCCCGGGCAATTCATCGGCTTCACGCGATACTCGGCATCATCGAGTTCCATGAAGTCGAAGAAATTTTGCGCGTAATAGCCCTCGTGCCCCGACGTAAAGAAGAGCTGCCGCCGCATGACGTGCGGCGTGTACACGAGCGAGTATCCGCGCCTCACGTACTGATCGCGCATCCAGTCTTCCATCTCTTTACGGATGATTCCGCCCTTGGGGTGCCAGAAAATCAGCCCCGGTCCTGCCAGTTCCTGGATCGAGAAAAGATCGAGCTGCTTCCCGATCACACGGTGGTCGCGCTTCTTCGCTTCTTCTACCTGATTGAGATAAGCATCGAGATCTTTCTTCGAATAGAACGACGTGCCGTAGATCCTCTGCAGCTGTGGATTTTTCTCGTCGCCCAGCCAGTAGGCGCCGGCGATGTTCAACAGCTTGAATGCTTTGATCTTCCCGGTCGACGGAATATGCGGACCACGACAGAAGTCCGTGAACTTGCCGGTGCGGTAGATCGAAATCTTTTCGTCGGGCTTAGTGAACTGCTCGACGAAGTGGCACTTCATGAAGTCCCCGTCTTTCTTGAACTCCGCCAGCCCCGCATCGCGTGGCACGAACTCTCGCGCGTAAGGAATGTTCTGCTGCACAAGTTCCTGCATCTTCTTCTCGATCTTCTCGAGATCTTCCGGCGTGAACGGAGTCGGACGGTAGAAATCGTAGAAGAAGCCGGTCTCGGTTGCCGGTCCATGGCCGAGCTTGGTTTCAGGAAACAGCTCAAGCACCGCGGCAGCCAGCAAGTGTGCTGAAGAATGGCGATAGACCTGTAGCGCCTCTGGATCCTTTTCAGTCAGCAAACGAAGGTCCGCATCCTTTTCGAGGGGCCGTGCCAGATCAATCAAGTCGCCGTTCGTTTTCGCCGCCAGCGCAGCGTCCGCCAGCCGCGGACTAATCGACTTCGCCACATCGAGCGCAGTCGTGCCTTTCGGATATTCCTTGTCGCTCCCGTCCGGGAGCTTGATATGAATGCTGTCTGCCATGATTTGGGACCTGCAAGACTTACAACTCGTAAATTAAGCCAAACTCCAGTCTAAAGAAGCGGCTGAGGGGGGTCAAACCGAACTAACGTTAATGAGGACGGCGCACGGCAAGGCTGTCACAATCAACCTTAGACGACTGTGGCCAAGGCACGAACCTCGGCGATGTGAATTCAGATGTAGACGATTCCGGCACCTCGAAGCTCTCATATTTCACTCGACCTTCGCTATGCGCTGCGGAAGTTTCATGAGAGTCCGGGATTTGCTGCCGCCGCGATCCTTACTCGCGGCAGCCGGAGTCCTGCCGTGACTCTCGGTCGAGAATGAAACTCCTCACGAACTTGGGAAGAATCTTGTGGGCAAAGGGTTTCGCCTCACACGAACACGCCGACGAGCCGTGGCTTAGTTTCGAAAGAAGTCTTTGGGTTACTCCGCGGGGGCTAAGCTGGCGAACAGTCCAGGCACAATTGACCGACTGACTCGGGGGGAACGGCCTGGTGCATCTCAAGGCCAGTACTGGCTATCGAATGGATCCTTCCCCTTTACGTTCTCTTCCTGAACTTTTTTCGTCTGCTTTTCATTCGCAGGTCGCGTCGCATCGAGTAATTCGTACAGGCGCCCACGGACGACTTGCCGCTCCTGTTCCACCTTCGCCAGGGACATACGATAACGTCGCAGGACCGAATCGTACAAATCCTCAAACAACATCGCGATTCACTCCGGGTTCTTCGATTCCACGGGTGTTGAGGCGGTTTCAATGCACTCGGCCGAGTCGTGGCATGGTTCGGGTCGCCAAATCACCTGCCACCCTTTGGCATTGCTTCCACTGCGGTTATATTTGCACGCCCCTCTCACCTCCCCGGTACTGTCACTTTTTACAGGTACCTGGAAACGAACGGTTCTCCTGTAAACGAGAACGTCAACGAAGAAGTGAATTTGAGGCAACGACGATACGCCCACGTGGACCGAGAAAGAGTTACTGGCCAGCTGGAATGGAGAGCAATTCTGGCTCACTTCGGTTGGTTGTCGCCGCCTAGCAGTGTGCTGAAAAACTTACCGCCCCGCAGAACAGCCTCCAGCGCAGGCAATAGTTCCTGAGCGGCAGCGGCCTTAACGATATAACCGTCACCGGTGCGCATTGCTTCTTCGGCGATGTCGCGTGAGCTGTTTTCCGTAAAGAAGAGAATCCGCGCTCTTGGAGCACACTCTCGAATTCTCAGGGCGGCTTTGATCCCGTTAAGCTTCGGAAGGCCGATGTCGAGCAGGATCAAGTCAGGCTGCAATTCCCGGGCTCTCTCAACCGCTTCCATTCCATCTGCCCCTTCGCCCACGATCTGTAATTCGGGTCTCTTCAGCAGCGTGGAAGCGATGAAACGGCGCCA
>Ga0126379_10000141_pt1 | contig 35276 bp, 39 predicted proteins | sample PanSoiMetPlot_24_FD_92640 | JGI IMG/M metagenome (GOLD analysis project Ga0126379, IMG submission 92640) | Tropical forest soil microbial communities from Panama - MetaG Plot_24 | ecosystem: Environmental > Terrestrial > Soil > Tropical forest > Bulk soil | place: Panama | collected 2016-02-17
GTGCCCCACCACTCTTCGTGGTAATCACGCCTTCCATTGGGAAGGGTGGTCACGTTGCCTTTACGTGACCGGCGCTTTGTGCCAGCCCTACCAGTGAAGGCACCTTTGCTCAGGCCGGTACCGTCCACCCACTCAAGCTTGCCAGGTGCGGTTCTCACCAGCACTTTACCAGCGCCACCTTTACTAGGGGCGCTTTTGGGATCGTTGTCCCACTGGCGAAACCTGATCTGCTGCTTTGCCATTCTCCACACTCCCTGTGCGGTAGTTGTTCACTGACCCCCGCTCAACGTGTACACACTGTGCCACACGTGGCAGGGGGGCAAATGTTAAGGACTTGTGTGCCGCAAGACGCAAGACTTATCGCATGTGCGACCACGTGCCCTGCTGTATCCAGGTGGACTTACCGTGGGCTTCGTCTTGCGTCTTGCGCCACACTCCTCACACAGTAGCCTGCCGGGTGAGGGGGCAAATGTAAAGATGTGCTCACACAATGATTGACGCCCACAATGATTGACGTGCTCAATGATTGGGGGTGTCAACGATCACACGCCGTGTGGCGTACCTAGGCAATGCCTAGGCACAAATCGCCACTAGTCCACGTGTGACTAATGAACCGTCAATCCCCCATATGGGGGATCTGTGTGCCCGCTGCGCTGTGCCCCGCTCAACGTGTGAACACTGTGCCACAGCCAAAAGGGGGGCAAATGTATGGAATCGATTATGAGGCGAAAACCCCTACGTGTGAGAAACACTGTGTGCCGTGTGCTCTCATGGCTGCGGCGGGCAAACCGTGTCCGCCACACACGACACACAGGAGAAACCATGAGACTCGGAACGATCATCACCCGGCACCTGATCATCGTGGGGCACGTGCTGACCCCACAGCGCAAATGGGTCACGGCGGCTGTGCCGCATCCCTCGAACCTGTGGCGGAAGGCACGCCGCATCACCACGCAGCCCCGCCGCGTGTGGCTGCCGGGTGAGCACGCCGCGCTGTGTGCCACACGGGAGGCACAGCGGGAGGCACAGCGCCGCGTGTGGCTGCGGAGGGTCATCACGTGGGTCAGCCGCCCGCAGCCCGTCAGCGGGGCTGTGAAGCCCGCACAGCCCGTGCTGACGTACAGCACGCGCTACGGGCTGCGGCTGGCTGTGTCTGAGCGGGCTGCGGCTGCGGCGGCTGAGCGTGACGCACGTGAGAATGGCACGCTCGGCAATCACACGCAGCGCAACCTGACGCGGGCTGAGCGGGCACGTCAGCGGTACCTCGCATCACTGACTGACGCTGAGCGGGCTGCGCTGGACGCGCTGACCCCTGAGGATGCCGCTGCGCTGACTGAGGCATACGACACGGCACAGGCTGCGCTGACTGGCTACGACCCGCAGCCGTGGCGCGGCATGGTGCCCGCACGGGAGGCACGGGTCAGCCCCCGTGGCGCTGACGCGCCAGGTCAGCGCGGCACAGCCAGCCGGGTCAGTGTCCGTGACGCACACGCCGCACAGGCTGAGGATGAGCACGGGCTGACCGCAACGACTGACCGGCCGCTGCGGCTGCGGGTGAATGATGACCCGACCATGACACAGCGCGTGCTGACCGCTGAGTACCGCGCGCTGCTGGCTGACGTGCCGATGGCTGAGCGGCTGCTGTGGCTGACTCAGGTGCCCGCATCAGCCTACGTCAGCGCCACGGTGCCTGTGCCTGAGCGGGCTGAGCCTGTGCGGGTCAGCCACACGCACCCGGCACACGCTGCGGCGGCTGCTGACGCACAGGCTGCGCGTGTGGCGCTGCTGGCTCAGGTCACCACGCACACGGCTGCTGACGTCAGCGCGTAGCGCGCACGGCACACGGGGGCACAGTCACAAGGGACTGTGCCCCCTAATTTTATGCCCACCAGGACAACTATTGGTTTGTGTGTACCGATCAAAAATGACCTTTAAAATAGGCCCTATGTGGTTTTGCAGCCCTACATGCCACATGTGCCCTACCTTGTGTCTCATCGAAAAGCCAGTCGAACAAGGGTTCCCACTGAGTGACGCTGCTAGACTTGGAGGCGCTGAGGGACGCCCTCTGCCCGCGTGTCGGCCTCCGAGAGGTCGGCCCAGGCCCGAGGCTGTCCGAGCCAGGAAGCCGAGAGAAGGGCTTACACAAGGCCACATAAGATGGATACCCACAACCCACAAACACCAGATGAATCCGAAGACAACCAGCTTTCCTTCGGACCCACAGACGACCAGCTAGCCAAAGAACTCAGGGACTACGCAAAGGCACTTCGCCAGGAGTTCGCACGGGAGACAGAGGAAGAGAACTCCACACGTGACCTCGAAGACCCTGTGTCAAACGTGGAGAAGTACACACGTCAGTTCTTCCGTCAGAATCTCCCTGACGCTGCTGCACAGATCGTGTGGCTGTCGTGTAACAGCTCATCCGATAGTGTGCGCTTGCGTGCGTGTCAAATCATCATCAAGGAAGCCTTGGAGGATGCACGCCAGGAAGGCGATCCCATCAAGGACATCCTCAACGACCTCAAGAAGTTGCCCACAGTGGCAGACAACCTACCAAATAACTAACCCATCCAACTGAGGGAGCCAACATGAACCGTGGAGTGACGGAGAACGAGGGAAATGAGCCAGAGGAAGCAGCAGAAGACACAGAGGCCGCAGAGGCCGAAGACACAGAGGCCACCGAAGACGGGGACGAAGCGAGCGAGGACACAGACACAGACGGCGACGAGGCAAGCTGAGCACAACAGCTTGGTTACTCCTAGTAACCCTCATCCTCATAATCCTGTACATGCTGGGTAGGAACCAAAAATAACCTATGCCAGCCAAGGCAGGAGCAGAGCCAGGTATCTCAGATGAAGCTCTCTACCAAAAAGTGGGCTTTAGCCCGCATTCATCGGGACAAAGAGCATACCTGTTCAGCAAAAAGCGATTCAATGTGCCCTGTTGTGGACGACGATGGGGCAAATCGCAAGCAGCCGGACACCGAATGACGTACAAGTCCTTCATTCCAGACAGTATCAACTGGATCGTAGGGACAACATATCGAATTGGTGAGAAAGAGTTTCGAGTTGTGTGGGATGATTACATGAATCTCGATATTCTGAAATACTGTAAGAAGGCATACAGTATGCACCAGGGAGATATGTACATCAAGACACCGTGGAACTCAGTCGTCATGGTCGTATCCGCAGACAACCCTGACACACTCCTAGGTGAAGGGTTGTCTCACGTCATCATGAGTGAGACAGCACGTCACAACGTGTCCACGTGGGAACAGTACATCGAGCCTGCCCTGAGTGACTTGAAGGGTTCAGCCGACTTCCCAAGTACGCCTCAGGGTTTCAACTGGTACCACGGTCTGTGGATGATGGGCCAGATTGCCACCATCGCACCACCCACACCCTCCCATGATGAGAAGTGGAACTTCGCGCAAGACTACTCGTCGTGGCAGTTCCCCACGTGGGAGAATCTAGTGAGGTTCCCAGGTGGATACGACGATCCTGAGATCCAGCGGGTAAAGCGCACGGTATCCCCGCTGTGGTTCGACCAGGAATATGGAGCCATGTTCACATCCATGTCTGGTTCCATCTACGACGAGTGGGACGAGAAGCGTCACGTGATCGACAGTTACGACTTCAATCCCCTGTTGCCCAACTTCCTGGCCTTCGACTACGGATTCGCCAATCCCACCGTGTGTCTCGACATCCAGGTAGACACCACAAAAAATCCGCCTGTGGCAACTGTGTGGCGTGAGTATTACGCCTCGCAGCTTAGCACGCCTCAGAACGCACACAACATCAAGAACCGTCCGCAGCCCAAGGAGTACAGGGTAGATGGTATGTGGGGCGACCCACGTGGCGCAGACGAAGAGGCCATCTACTCTCAGTACCTTGGCTACGGGTACGTCCAGTCGCAAGACGTAAGGTGGAAGTTGGCAGTCGAGCAGACCAAGCGCATGTTGGCTGCCAAACCCACACAACTCCGTGTCCACCGTTCATGTGAGAAGCTCATCAAGCAGATGTCGAACTTGCACGTGAAGGAGCAGGGCAAGAACGCCAAGTTCGATCTGCAAGAGATGTCTCTCGGTGGTGACGGGAACATCCAGCACAAGGTGGAAGACCACGCACCCGATGCTCTCCGTTACTTCATCGGTCCCTACTTCGTGCTAGGCAACAACATGTCTCTCGCAGATGTCTATGGCAACACGTACGTAGGCAGTGAGTCACATGAGTTCCTCTCCATGCAAACGGGTGTAACCCTCGATGATCTGGTGACGTTGGGTTGAACATCCCACTTGGCAGACGTAACAAGGCGAAGGAAGTAGCGGGTGGTGCCGCGCGCAAGGTAGGCAGGACACAGAAGGGCACCACTTATGTGGCTGGTAAGACTGCACTGGCTGATATTCCGCGTCCACAACTGGATTCGGAACTTGGCTCCAGTCAGCCAGTGCAGATTCGTGAGTTTGTCCCTGAACTCACATCGTCTTACCAGCGTCAGCAGGCGTACGCACGTATGATGACTGACGCAGGTGTGGATGTCTCCGTCCGCATCGTGAAGACTCCCGTGTTGGGTGCTGAGTTCTTTGTCGAGCCTTACTCGGATGATCCGCTTGACGTGTTGATCGCGGACTTCGTGTGGGAAAACCTAGCGCAAGGTATGAGTGCTCCGTTCATCAATGCACTAGAAGACATCCTCACATTCTACGAAGATGGCTTCTCTGTGCTTGAGAAGGTCTACGAGAATAGGCAGTGGTCGCCGTCAGCCAAGGGTGCGAACTCTCGCGTGTACACCATGTTGAAGAAGCTAGCCCCCCGCCCCGCTGGGACCATCAAAAGTATCGAATACGATAACAATGGTGGTCCCAGTAAAATAACGCAGACGGCCATCTTGCCTGGTGGTAACACCAAAGACGTGACAATGGACATCAGCAAATGCATGATCTTCACGTTTAAGAAGCGTGGAGGTGACTTGATGGGCAAGTCCATCCTGCGGACAGCCTATTCACACTGGTACTACAAGACACATCTGTACAAAATCGACGCTATCCAAAAAGAACGTCACGGCATTGGTGTCCCACGCGGAAAGATGCTCCAGGGCGCTAACGCCAGTGACAAGGAGTTCTTGCGGACCATGCTGAGGAACCTACGAACGAATGAAGAGTCGTTCATCATCGAGGTTCCCAACATCGAAGTCGATTTCGTAGAGCTGTCGGCCATGCCAGTAGATGTCATCCAGTCGGCTGAGCATCACAACGCCATGATCCTGCTGAATGTGATGGCACAGTTCATGGTATTGGGTCTACAAGGTAGCTCTGGTGGCTCACGTGCTGTAGCTGGCTCAGGTACAGACCTCTTCATGAAGGCCAACAAGTACGTAGCCAACTACATCTGTCAGGTACTCAACATGTACTTGGTGCCTGAGCTTGTCGTGTGGAACTTCCCCACGAATAACTTCCCCTTACTTCGTGTGAGAAACATCGGGGAAACCAGAGACTTGCAGATGTTCGGTGCAGCCCTCTCCAACCTCTTCTCGCAACAGGCTCTTACGCCTGATCTACCCACAGAGAATTGGGTACGCGATGTCTTTGACATGCCACACAAGCAAGAGGGTGCAGCAGCTACTCAAGCCACTCAGCCAGGACAAGCTACTAATGGCTCCACCCCTTCTGTGCAGGGTTTTCAACCGGGGGGCGGCGGAAATGGCTCAGGCAACAAAGGTGGGATAGATCCGAACGCGATCAAAACGGGAAACGTAGGCAAGCCACCCAACGCACCACAGTGAGGTGAAATGCCAACAGCAACACTTACACGTGTACCACGTGCAAGAATCACGAAGGGCATGTACTTCGTGGACAACAGAACTCTTCGTCTGTACTGCGTCTTGGGATTCAGGTCGAATCGCACGAAGATGATCTTCGAGAACTGCCGCACAGGCAAAGAGTTTGAAATCCGTGTGGACTGTTTCAACGACAGATTCAGTGAGGGGGTGAAAATCGTAAATGCTAGAAGCAGCAGTAGTTGAGGCTCCGGTTGTTAATGGAGATGGTTCTGTGTGGATCGAGGCACTACCTGCTCGTATCTATCACACACCGCAGTACGGGCCTGTCTCTGTCTCACCGGAGAACCTGCGTAACATGGTTGCCAACTTCGAGTCCAACGTCCGTGGTCAGGACGTAGCCATGAACTTCGATCATGGCATGGATCGTGCGAAGGGCAACGCGGCGTCTGGATGGTTCCGTAAGTTGGAAGTCCGTCCTAGCTCAGGTGATCCAACACTCCCTAGCTTGTACATCCTAGCTGACCTCACTGACGAGGCCAAGGCGGAAGTCAAGGACAAGAAGTGGAAATACTTCTCGTTGGAGTGGGATGACGAGTGGATGGACAATCAGGGCCAGATGCACAGGGATGTTGTGATTGGTGGTGCTCTCACGAACAAGCCCATTGCCAAGAACATCATGCCTATCAACTTCAGTGAAGCTCTGTGGGACTCACTGGACTACGACACAAAGAAGATGTTTGCTGTGTGGTCAACAGCTTTCGTCAACGATCTACCCGATGGCTCTTTCTTGTACATCGAGCCTGGTGGTAGCAAGGACGGCGAAGGTAAGACCAAGCCACGTAGCAAGCGTCACTTCCCGTACAAGGATGGGAGTGGCAAGATCGACCTGCCTCACCTGAGAAACGCGATTGCCCGCATCCCACAGGCAGGCACATGGCTGAGTGAATCGGCCAAGTCCTCGCTTCAATCGCGTGCAAGGCGTCTGTTGTCAGCAAACTCCAAAGCACTGAGTGAAGAGGTACGTGGAGCGATGGAGCTACTGACAGCAGAGGGGTACGACGTAATTGATGAAAGCAAAGAGTGGGAACATTCCGCACCTGGCACAGGTAATCCACCTCAACCGCGCACGGATGAGGATGGTTCTGATGACATCGCTATCCAAGAGGGATGGCGTGTGGAAACTCCCGCTATCGAGAGGCCGGAGACACCCAAGTTCGAGGACAGTGCGAAGGGAGGTAACGGTAAGTTGACACCTGAACAGGAGAGTGAGCTGAGAAAGGCTCTTGGGATCGCTGACGATGGTGACATCGTGGAGGCTGTGAAGTTGCAGTCTGGTGAGATCACCGAGTTGCGTCGCAATGCTGACGCAATCACCCAGGAGAAGAAGTTCGCAGAAGAGTACCCTGCGTATTGGGGTGAGCATCAGAAGCTCATGCAGCGTGATCGTCAGACCTCTGCACGTGCATTCAGTGAGTCCGTGTCCCGCGTTCGTAAGGCAGAGGGATATGGTCTGCGTGAGACGGCTAAGGGTCTGAGCGTCATGGCTCTCAGCAAGATCAACGATCTGCACTTGCATTTCGCAGAGGGCACAGCAACGCAGGAAGAGTTCGAGGAGTGCATCCGCACTATCGTCAATGGTGGCATCGTAGAGTTCGGTGAGGTCGGGTCTTCGTCTATCGAGGACGTGCCGCTCATCGACACAAGCTCTGCAAATGGCATCGTTGCCGCACGCAAGCTGTTCGCAGAAGTCATCCAGAAGATCCAGGCAGACAATCCAGAGTGGGATTACCTCAAGTGCATGGCCGAGGCTGGCAAGAAGCACCCGGATCTTGCAGAGGCGTACCAAGTCCCCATCGCTGGCTAAAGGAGGTGAGAGTAGATGGCATCTGGTAACTTCGTGTTGGACAAGGGCTATCGTGCTGCGACTGCCCTCACCAAATTCAGGGCTGTGAAGTTTTCCGCAGCCGAGACTGTTACACCTGTCACGGCCATCACGGATGTCGTGGCTGGCGTGGCTCAGTTCGGTGTCACTGCTGGTGAGCTTGCCAAGGGCAAGGGTTCTCTCACCCGTGTGATGGGCCAGACGGAACTGGAAGCCGCAGGTGCAATTCCTGTTGGTTCCATCGTCACTATCAACGCAAGTGGTCAGGGCAAGGTTGCCGCCACTGGCGAACGCATCATCGGTGTCTGCGTCGGACACGCATCTACCAACGCTGGTGATCGCATCACGTGTCGTCTGACTACCGCTGGACATCTGGCCCCATAACATAGAGAAGGAGGTGAGCAACTAAATGTACGATCCCGGCACTCTCTACTCTGATCCTATTTTGACCAACTTCTCCGTTGGTTACAAGGATCAGGCGTTGTATGCAGATCGGATCTTCCCCACAACTCCGGTCAATACACAGTCGGGCAGATACCGTGTGTTCGATCGGTCGAACTGGCTGATCTTCGAGAGCGCACGTGAGCCTGGTGCTGTCGCGAACGAGATCCTCGGTGCCAAGTGGAGTGAGGACACGTTCTTCACACGTGAACGTTCTCTGCAAGTCCCGATCTACGACGAAGAGCGTCAGCAACTCAACTCGCAGGGCGGTCTTGCAAACGCCACGTTCGGCGGCGCATTGCAGATCAACCCGGAAGTGGATGCCACGGCGTTCGCCACACGTTCCATCTTGCTGGATCAGGAACTCAAGGTCAGCACGTTGGTACGTGACCCAGCACAGTACGCAGCCAGCAACAAGACTGCGCTGACTGGCGCACAACAGTGGAGTGACTACACAGGTGGCACGGCTTCCACGTCCAACCCCATCAACGACATCATGGTGGGTATGCGTGCTATCTACGCAGGTACGGGTCGCTACCCCAATACGCTCGTCATTCCCGCGTTGGGCATGTCCTACATCGTGAACCATCCGCGTGTGGTGGATCGCTTCAAGAACTTCTCCCTCACGGTGGACAATGCGTTCCAGCAGTTGACGGGCTTCGAGGGCCAGATCCTTCTGGTGGATTCGCTGTACAACACGGCCAACAACATCGACGCCACCGTTTCCATCGCTTCCTTCTGGGGCAAGGACGTGTGGCTGGGTATTGTCGATGCTGGGCTGGGACTCAATCAGTTCACGTTCGGCAAGACCTTCGCACAGACGTATCCCGATGGTTCCACGCGGCCTGTGGATCGTTGGCGTGAGGAGCCTCGCAAGGCTGACATCGTTCGTGTGTCGTTCAAGTACGACCTCAAGATCGTGTCTGCTTTGGCTGGCTATCTCATCCAGACCGCGTTCGCACCCACGGCGTTCTAATCCAAAGAGGGAGGTGATATTTAAATGGCTGGTAAGTTCTATGCGTGGACGAACTTCGACATCGAGCGGAATGAATGGGGTCAGACAACCAACGTGATCCACGTTGGTGACACCATCACTCAGGCTCAGCTAGATGTCAGTGATGAGCAGTGGGAAGAGCTGATTGCCACGGGTGCTGTACGTGAAGAAGAGTACCCAGAGGTACCCGATGGTGTCTCGCCTGCTGAGTTCGAGCGCAATCAGGCTTCTGTGGAAGCTGCCGTTCAGGAACTACAGATGAACGCAGCAACAGCAGGTAAGACGATGGAGGAAATCGCTGCTGCTGACGCAGAGGCCGCAGAAAGCGCACCTGCACCGGCTGCGTCTACATCTACGAAGGCCACAGCGGCCAAGACCGAGTAAGCTAGGAGATGGGAGGATAACGGTGGATGTGTTTGAGTTCACATGTGTTGAACTGGCTGGTGGAGGCATCTACGACGCACCCAACAACAGTTCGTATGTGAACTCGGGGATAAGTCTCCAAGAGGGTGATGTCTTGCTTTGGGCAGGATTTCAAATTTTGGAGGCATTCCCATCCTACATCAGCCAGATCAATCTTCTTTCTTACAGAGAAGCCGCACCACCGCCGGGTAGTCCTTTTAGTCAGCTGTACAACGTACAAAACGTAGTTCCTGACTTTACCTTTTCTGACGGGATGGTGATGTCAGATGGCAGCACAGGATTGCAGTATTTCGCATACGCTGGAGCTGTCGCAGTTGGTGCGGGACCTGAGAACTACTGGCTGAATTGGACTGGCGTTCCACCTAACCAAACTGATCCTGGTAGAGGAATTCTGAGGATCGTGAAAGCAACTGTGACTCCACAAGTTGCACAAGTAGTGGAACTGAGACATCCAGGCTACGTCCAGTTGGAACCGAGTAGAGGAAGGACAATCATCTGATGTCCGTCGTGTCTTTCAAGGGATTTGAACTAGAGCCACGGTTCGATGGTAAACAGTGGACATCACTGAGAATCTTCGAGTCTAACTCTAAAGACGGCCCCTGGAGTCTGATCGACACGATCCAGATTACTCATGCAACAGATCCGTCCGATCCAGAGCCTCTCGACTTCTCAACTGAAAATGCAACACTTGCTCCTGGTGCAGCCTGGTATTACATCGAAATCTCTGACGCAGATGGAGACAGGAGCGGTTACGAGCCTCGATTTAATCCCAACGTGGATGACGTGGAAATCCTCGCATCCACTGACGACGTGAATGGGAATCTCGATGGTGAGGTGATCGAGGCCACACCTGACAATACCGCACTTATTCAGCTAAGTGTGGCTCGCGTGGTACGTGGGTATCTTGCAGCACTGGTAGATGCCGCCACGCTGATGGCGTGGGATAGTCCAGAAGCCACGCCTGACATCATCCGCGAGATTGCAGCCAAGCTGATCGCGGCGCAGTTGTACTTCGTGATGGCTGCACGTCAGTCATTCATGATTGACGATCACAACTACGGACAACGCCTCTACGACGAAGCCATGAAGATGTTGCAGGGCATCATCGACGGCACCATCCCTCTGCCACCTGACATTGTTCCTCCTGGTGAGGGCACGATGAACATGAGTGGGCTGGACTTCTTTCCTGTAGACGCCACAGATCGTGCCTTCTCTATGGGGATGCTGATCTAATCTCGTGGCTAAACATCATGGCTAACCCAAGGTTCTACGTGAGGGACTACGGTACCCCGCGTGTCGTGGGCAATCGTCTTATCGGTAATGGCAAGCAGACACAGACTACCGATAGGGTGATGGGCTACCTCGTAACTGATCTGATGAGGGAAACCAAGAAGCAGTTCAGCACAAAGGGTTCGAGGTCAGGTGATCCGTGGGATGAAAACACCAAGATCACCAAGCTCAAGAAGGGTCATGGGAAGATCCTCAGAACCATTCCCATGAATCCCAGCTACGAGAGGCCATCAATCGACCAGGATGCTCTGTTCCGCAGCGTCACAGAACGTGGAGCGCGATACCAGTTCGTGAAGATCACCAGAACTGGTTTCCAGTTCGGTACCAGTCGTCCGATGGCTGGCGTGAACCAACGTGGTGGAGGACGTGTCCCTCCTCGTCCGTTCTTGGTTGTTACTGCCGAGGATGAGGATAGATGGAAGGGAATCCTCGCAAGACATCTGACCGCAAAGACACGCACAAGCAACAAGATCGGTGACACGAAATAGCTACTGTCGAATTCAACACCTTCACGGCTCTCTTCGGGCCAATGTTGTCTGCTTCACAGATCGAAGAAGCTGTGGAGCGCAGCCTGCGTTACTGGTTCCCCACGTATCTCGCAGAGATGCAGCGTGTGTTGGGTCTACGTGTAGGCGTGTTTCCAACTCCGCAGAACTACACAAGTCGCAACAGCTTCGATGCTGTCGCTGGGGAACTAACACCGAAGATCGTGGTGATTAGTACGGGCATCGACGGTGAGCCGCTCAAAAATGCCAGTTCTTACCGTGCAATGTGGCGTGTGGGAATTGGCGTCGCTGTTGGTGCCAAAACAGAAGAAGTCTGCAACATGCATCTCAAGGCATACGCCACTGCCATTCGTGGCATCATGGTTCACAAACCACAAACCCTCGCAGACAACGGACTGCATGGTGTGAACGAGGTGCTTTGGGTGGGTGAATCATACGACGACATCGACATTCCAGATCAACACAGGTTGTACAAAGGTGGAAGCCTGTGGTTCAACATCGACGTGAACGCTGTGATCGCACGTCGTGGTGGGCCTCCCGTGCCAGACCTTGCTCCTGGTGATCTTGGTGAAGTTGCAACTGTTGATGTCGATGTCATTAACGTGGGTTGGCAAGAGGAGGTGTAATATGCCAACAACTCCAAAGGCAACACCCAAGTCAACCGCAAACTACAGGTTTGTCGGGGATCACGCAACAGAGATCGAAATCGGTGACACTCGTCCCTGGCTAGAGCCTGGAGAGTTCGTGGATCTGTCTGGTGCAAACATGAACGATCCGAAGATCCAAGAGATGATCGAGACAGGTGTTCTTGTGGACACATCTCTGATCGTGCCAGATCCATTGACCGTCGAAGAGCAAGCAGCGCAAGCGGCAGAAACCACAGAAGCCGCACCAACTACGAATAGTGTGGAGGGAGGGAGCTAAATGCCTGGTAGACCTGGCGTATCAGTACAACTGCTAGATACACCGAGTGCCGGTGGTGTGTCTGTGGATACGGGTACGTGGTTCGCATCTGGCACAACTGATCGTGGGCCTGCAAACGTGGCGACTCCGGTTCAGTCGCTGGATCAGTTCGTTGCCGTCTTCGGCACACGTCAGGCGTACAGCTTGCTGTACGATGCTGTCGAAACGTTCTTCCGTGAGGGCGGTGGACTCGCATACATCGCACGTGTCGTTGGCCCAGCAGCCACAGTGGGTACCAAGCAGCTACTCGATGTCGGTGCTGCTGTGAGTCTCACAGTCAACGCAAACGGGCCTGGTGCGTGGTCTTCGTCGTACAAGGTGGGCGTCATTGCTGGTGGCGCATCTGGCTCGTACCAGATCCAAGTCACTGACAACGCAGGAGTCACACTCGAACAGTCCGGTGACTTGCTTACGCAGGGAGCCGCTGTTTCGTGGAGTCAGTACAGCCAGTACGTTCGCATTGTGTTGGGCGCAAGCGCACTCAACCCCGCTCCTGTCGCGGCTGCTGCACTCAGCGCAGGTGCCGATGATCGCACCAATATCACTGAGACACAGTGGACGAATGCACTCGCCCTGTTCACGTCAAATCTCGGGCCTGGTCAAGTGTCTCAGCCCGGACGCACAACTTCCGTGGCTTACGGACAAATCAAGGCTCACGTGGAAGCCAACGGTCGGGTGGGCCTCCTCGATCTTCCCGATTCAGCCACACCTGCCACGGTCAAGTCGGCAGCACTTGGCGTGACGAGTCGCTTCTGCGCGGCTTTCGCGCCTTGGTGTGTGGTTGCCGGTGTCACGGCGGGTACCGTGCGTACCGTGCCTCCGTCGGGTTTCATCGCTGGCCTCATCGCCAAGAACGATCCCGCAATCGGCACGAACACACCTTCCGCTGGTAACGCAGGTGTCGCACAGTTCGTGACTGACATCTCTCAGCCGGATTGGGACGACATCACACGCACAGACCTGAACAACAACTACTGCAATGTCATCCGTCGCATGTTCGGTGGCATCCGCAATTACGGTTGGCGTTCGTGTGTCGTGGCAAGCAACGATCCCAACTGGGTGAACTTCGGCAACTCTCGTCTGTACGTGGACATTCAGGCTGAGTTGAATGCTGCTGCTGAGGACTTCGTGTTCCGTCAGATCGACGGACAGAACGGATACCTCATGAACAGCTTCAACAACGCACTGAGTGGCATCCTCATCAACCACTATCAGCGTGGTGAACTGTTCGGCAGCAGTGCAAGTCAGGCGTTCGTCGTTGACACCGGCCCTGCTGTGAACACGCTGGCAACTCTTGCGAACAACGAGCTTCATGCTGTGTGTCGCATGAAGATGAGTCCGTTCGCAGAGTACGTGGTCATCCAGATCGTCAAGCGTCAAATCACACAGGTCCTTTAGTAAAGGGAGGGAGGTGTAACATATGGCAACTCCGACCGCAGTACGTGGTAACTTGCCTGAGCAAGGCTCACGTCAGGACATGTTCTCGCTCGAACTGTGGGTAGCTGGTAACAGTCTGGGCGATTGGGACAAAAAGACAGGTGGAGAGGTTGACTCGGAGGAAGTCAAGTATTACCCAGGTGGCATCTACGAGCCTATCTCTCTTGGTGGTCGCATCAATCCTGGCAACATCACGCTCCAACGTCTGTTGGACAGGAACGATGACTGGGAGTCTGGTGGAGCAGATCCAGACAAGGGCACACCTGTAGGTGGTGGGCCTGGTCAGGGTACTGTGTCGAGACTTCTGGCTGCTGTGGGTAAGCACGAAGCCAAGGTCACGATGCGTCCGCTCGATCTGAACGGCGACTTCTACGGGCTGAGAAGGCTGGTGTGGACAGGAATCGTCAAGCGTGTGTTGATTCCTGACGTGGATTCAGAGTCCACATCTGCTGCACTGATCGAAGTCGAAATCAGTGTGTCTCGTAGACCTGAGTTCCTCGACAACCTCGGAGGAAAGCCAGTTCAGGGACCGTAATAAAAACAAGCCATGAGAAAGGAGAGAGTCATGGCTGATGAAGAGGATGTGGATGTGGGCTATCCCGCACGAAGCGGGGTAGAGGTAGCAGATGAACCCACAGATGTGACCAGTGATAACGGTCATATGAGTGATGACGGCTTAGGCACTCCCCCTGTGCGGGAAGTTGATTCACCGGGGCCGTTTTCATCGCCGTCTGTGGTAGACATGTTTCAGCAGGAGCTTAATGAGATTTCTTCTGCTGAGTCGGTCTTCATTCCTGTCAAGGGTTACGAACAAACCGGACTACAGATCCGGTATCATATGCCTGAGTCAGGAAAGGTGCTGGGGGACATCAATACGAGAGTGAGTAAGCAGTACAAGGACACTTACTCTCGTAACCTTTATGTGGCGATCAGCACGATGATCCAGTTGTGCGATGGACTCTACGTGCAGCCTTCTATCGAAGGCGAGCCTGAGGTCGATGAGCCTGTCATGCTTGACCCAGACGAGATGGGTATGCCGGTTCAGTTCGATGAGAGGCTCGCTGAGATGATGGGCATGGAGGTTACTCAGAATCTCACAGCCCGTCAGGTAGTGAGGCGTCTGTTCGGTAACAACGAAATGGCAATCCTGGCGCACGCAGAGAGACTGTCCAGATGGTTGCAGAATACCAAGGCCGACATCAATGCCGAAATGTGGCAAGTGGGGGAATGAATACCCAACTGAGTGAGTCTCTGATGGTTGCGGCTCAGTTGGGTGCCTTGGGTCTTGATCCCATGAGATTCCTCTACACGCATGATGAGATGGAGAGGAATCTCATGTTGGAGGTCGGCAAGAAGGTGGCTGAATTGAAGGAAACCATGAATCACAACCTGGCAGTGGACATCGCCAACTGCGTTGGGAAGTTGTTTAAGTAACCATGCCATTCAGTTCTCTATCAGGCGCGCAACAAATCCTCGTCAAGCTGTACATGCAGGGCGGGCCACAGTACCGTGCCGAAATGGAGAAGGCTGGTCTTGCAACGAAGACGCTGAGTGCTGAGACACTGGCACTTGCTGCCGCACAGGAGAAGGCCACCAAGCGTACGTTCTTGTACAACCAGACCTTGTTCATGGCTAGACGTTTCCTGTTCTACACGACGTTGGGAACGATAGGTCTGGCGGCTGCTGTGTTCAGGTTGGGAATGAACTACTACAACACGTCACAGCAAGCTGAGGTAGCCTTCCGTGGCTTCATCAAGGGAACAGCCAACGTCAAGCGGGAGATGAAGGACTTGTTTGTCTTGGCTGCTGAGACACCGTTTGAGTTCCCTGACATCGTGTTGGCTACACGGCGTCTGTTGCCGTTCACAAGCGGTGTCAAAGAAACCAATCAGGTAGTCAGCAACCTTGTTGACTCCCTATCTGCGGCTGGCATCCTTACTGGTGCTGCCTTGCAAAAGGCCACACTTGCCATGTCTCACATGTACTCAATGGGGAGACTGACCGGACAAATCCTGTCTCAGCTTGCACGCGATAACGTCCCGATGCTTCTGGCATTGCAACATTACTTCCATGCCACGGGTGAGGAAATCAGGACGGCTGTGGCTGGTGGACTCATCGACGCACATACGGCGGCTGTCGCGCTGAACAAGTACATGCAGACACCTGGCTTCAAGGGTGCTGGACTCAGACAGGCCAACGAAACCCTGCTGGGTGCGTGGACAACCTTCAAGGATATCCTCTCCATCGCGGTTGGCACGAGCCAAGCTGGGATGTTTGAGGGTATCCGCAAATCACTGGCTGGCATCAATCAAGCTCTCCTGCCCATGATTCAGGGTAAGAAGCCTGTCACTATTGAGAATCTGGTCAAGGCCATCGACTCGAAGCTGTCACCCACATCTCACATCATCATCAATCTGTTCGAGTTCATGGATGGGGCGCTTAAGGGTCTAATCGGCACGCTGTACTTCTTCTACAAGGCTCTTACGATCATCTTGTGGCCCCTCAACAAGATAGGCAACTTGTTTGGCACAGCACGATTGGGAGCTAAGTTGCTGGGCATCGCTGTGGGTATCCTGACTGGTCTGATTCTCATCCAGAAGGGTGTGTTGGGAGCGTTTGCCATAGCTACCGAGATTGCTGCTGCGAAGCAGATACTCTTGGGTGACGCCATCGCGCTGACTACCGCGAAGACGAAAGAACAGTTGGCTCTTGAGGCCGCTGCTGGTAGTAGAGGACTCATCAAGCGACTGTTGTTTGGTAGACCGGGTGGCGTGGTATCCACAGTACCCGTAGGACAGCTGAGCAAATCGCCCACACTAGATGCGGCTCTCAAGAGAAGGGCTGCCATTGGTAGTGCTGAGGAAGTTGGTGCTACTGGTGGACTTGTCGGGATGCTCGGAAGAGGCATCGGGAAACTGTTTGACACCAGGATGCTCAAGCAGTTTAAGACAGAACTGAAATACGTCTTCTACATGTTCAAAGAAGGTGGATGGAGGGCTGGTTTCAGAGCCTTGCTAGTTGGACTGAGATTGCTACCTGGAGCGTTCTTGGCGGCAGCAGCAGGAGTGTGGGAACTCACGGTTGCATTGCTTGCTCTGCCAGTGACGTGGATCGTTCTAGGAGTCATCGCGCTGATTGGTGTGCTTGTCCTGCTGTATCGCAAGTGGGACTGGTTCCACTACTTGGTGAATGACTCTGCCGGTGTTATTAGGAAATACTGGCAGGTGTTCGTGCTCGCCATACCAGTGTTTGGCTGGGTCATCTTCATCCTTGTCCAGCTATACAAACACTTCGACGCCATCAAGCGAATTATCATGGCAGTGATCGACGCCATCAAGATGTTGATCGGTTGGTGGAAGAAGATACCTGGCGTGGGACTTATCGGTCGTGGAATCAAGGGTACGTTCCATGCCATCGGTGGTGCTGCCCACTGGCTGACCACAGAAGATGTCAAGCAAAGGGCCGGTGGAGGTAGCATCTGGTCTACATCACCTGTGATCGTTGGTGAGCATGGGCCTGAATTGGTGACTCTCCCTGGCGGCAGTTACGTCATGCCCGCACAGAGCAGCAGACAGGTAGAGGGACTAGGGAGCAAGGTATCCCACTTGTGGAATGGTAGGGAAGGGAACGACCGTCCAATTCTCGTACAAGTCATGCTAGATCGCAAGGTGCTAGCCGAAGGAGTAGCGAGGGCAAACCAGGACTATGCCAGCAGGCGCTAAAAAGAAGACCAAGCCACCTGCCCCTAATCCTAAGAGATTCTATCTCATTAGGTCTTCGGGTGGTGTAAACATCATGGTCAGACGTGGTGATGGTGCCCCAACGTTGGTTAGTGGTGGTGCCAAGTTCCAGTTGATTGATCGTCCACGCAGAAGATCATCGGTTCAGTGGACTGGTGATGATCCGTACAGAATGGATGTCCCGATCCTGTTCGATGGTTGGACGGATGATGCCAACATGGAACGGAACATCCAACGTCTCCAATTGATGAGACATTCGAGAGGAGAGCTATCCCCTCCTGTGCAGGTTTATGTCGATGGGGCGCTCCCTGTCAAAGGTGGGCTGTGGTACATCGAAGACATCACGTGGGGCACGCAAGTCATCTGGAATGTCAAGGGTAAGGGCATGAAGGGTGGATACAGGATGCGTCAAGATGCTGTACTTCATCTGTTGCAAGTCCAGCCTATCTCGGTTCTCAAGCTTCTGCGTCCTCCCAGCGCAACCACCACGTACCGTGTGAAGGTGGGAGACACAGCAGCCACCATTGCTGCCAAGTTTGAGATAACGGTTGACGCTCTAAAGAAAGCCAACAACATCCGTGATGCCAAGAAGGTGGCAGGCATGACACACAAGCCAATTCAGATTCCTCCGTCAACCGTCAAGCTAGGATAGTATGTCTGCTATTTCTGATCCTTTTGGCACTCCTCACGTCGTTCCAATTACCAAGAAGAGTGCCGCACAGAAACTAGAATCGTCGCAGCTCTCGCCAACAGCGTTGCAGCGCGCAATTCTAGGCCAAGACCTGGATGTCAAGAAGTTCACGCTGTATCTAGCTAGCCAGGTCAAGGTACAAGACCTTGATGAGAGGATCAAAGACATCACTCTGTCCCTGTCAATGGAAGGCGCATCCAATCTTAGTGTGGTCGTGAATGACCAAGATCGGGCTTTGTTAGGTTCAGGGTTGCTTACCAACAGACTCGATGTCCAGCTTGATGGTCTGTGGTTCTCCCTGACAGGATGTGATAAGTCGGGTGATGAGGTGACTCTCACGTTTGAGGATCGTGAGATTGCCATCCTTCGTAAGTACACGAAGTGGAAGATCGCCAGTCGCCAGAATATGACTCGCGCAGAGTTCGTGTATTCGATGATCCGTGAAGTGAAGGAAATGAGCATCCCTGTGATGATTCCCGAACTTCACACAGTCCAGCCAATACAGGTGAACGATTACGACACGGTTGGTAGCGATCCCATCTTCAAAAAGAGCAAAGGTGTGCCCAAGAGTTCAAGCGGTGGAACGGTGGTCAGCATCGGTAAGGGGGATGAGAAGAAAGCCGTCACCATCACTGTTCACGGTGCTCCCATTGATGATAACCAGATCACTGTGGGCAATGCCATCATTGCAACGATCAACTCCATGCACGTCACCACTCCGCGCAAGTTCAAGGTTACAGCCATCATGGCCGCTATCGAGGATTCCCAGCTTTCAACTCAAGGTGCGGCTATGACTGTCACGAAGTGGAATCCGTTTTGGAGGGCGTTGCTCGCAAAGTTTGATATCACACCAAACACGGAACTCATCAACTGGTTCAACTCATGGGCACATCTGGAAGGTACCGCGGCTGAGTGGAATCCGTTGGCTACCACGTACCAGTTTCCTGGTATTAGCTGGGACTTGGTTGGTAACAGTGCTCATGTTCAGCAGTATCCGAGCCAGGAGTTTGGTGTCGATGCTACGTGGAAGACTCTCACGAATGGTTACTACACCCACATCGTAGCTGCCATCAAGACCGGCTCTCCTTACACGTATCAGAAGCAGAATCTAGCCGGTATTAACTCAGACCTGAATACGTGGTCTGGTAACGGCTATAGCGGAATTCCTCAGCCGACTAAGGAATCGCCATCTCATCTTGATGCGGACAGTCGTCTTGGTCCGTATGCCATGAAGAAGGGCTGGGGATCTGTGGAAGATCGTATTGATCCTGAGGCTGCTACCAGGATGTTCATGAATGGTGTGCCTGAGCACGGCATTACTGGTGCAATCGCGCGCATGAAGGAACTCTCAACCATCACGTACAACAACCTAGCGCAAGGTACGTTGAACACGGATCATCCGTATGCCAGATGGCGCACGGAAGCTGAGAACTTCGTGGATTCCTATGGTGACATTACCGGGTCTGCTGCCGGTAATAACAGTTCCGTCAGTAGTTTGAATGCTGGTGGGAACTACTGGTTCTGGCGTGGTAAGGTTGGCAACAAGCATAACAAGAAGGTCAGATTCCCAGAGAGCACATGGTCGTGTGTGCAGAGGCTTGCTGACGAGGTTGACTGGCGCGCGTTCTTCATGTCTGGCGTGTTCTTCTTCGTGAGCGAAGATACTCTGCTGCGCGCAGAACCCATGCTAGTCCTAGATGAGTTCGCCAACGGCATTCATTCGGTCGATGGTTCCTACTACTCGCACAGGCAGTCGGCTACGATGTCGATCACGTGTGATGTGGGTAGATGGTCATTCCCACCAAGCTCTGTCGTACTCGTCAAGGATTTGGGGCCATTCAACGGGAGATGGCTGGTGAGCCAGTATGACCGCAGTTTGTTCAGTCCGACAGCGACCGTCACACTCGCACGTGAACGTCCTCAACTACCTGAGCCTAAGCAAGGTAACAAGAGCGATCTACAGAACACGTGGATTCCTGGTTACAAAGGTCCAGGCACAGGTGGTGGAGTTGATGGTGGTTCCAGTACACCCGGCAATGCTGGTGTTAATACCGGAGAAGGCGTGGATGCTGACCTCAATACTGACGCCATCCGTCAGGAACTTGCACGTCAGTTGCGTAACAGTAAGGGCTGGAAGGACTACAGTGGTGGACAGACAGAGGGTAGCCAGCTTCTCAGAACTCAGATGGGCCAGAAGCTAAACGGCCCTGGTGTTGGTCCTGTATATCTGGATGTCCGTGTGTTGCAGTTCCTTTTGTGGCTCATCAACGATCAGGGATTCACCATCGGTACTACAGCTCTATGTGAGGATCACTCAGCGAAGGTTGCTCGTAGCAACAGAACCAGTGCTCACTGTCTAGGACGGGCTGTGGACATCGGGGTCATCAATGGCATCTCCATCGGTAGTGGTAATTACAGTGAAAAGGGTGTAGCCATAACTACTGCCCTGGACAAGGTAATCGTCAACATGACAGGGAGTCTCAAGCCAGCCCAGCTAATCAGTTATGGTGTGGGAGGCCAAGCAGTCTTCGGACTAGCAGCTTTGTCTTACGGTGGCCCCTATGATCTGGCTACCCAACAGGATCACTACAACCATGTTCACGTGGGGTTCTCATGACTTATTTACGTGATGAGGTTGATCGTCCGAATTACCTGGACTTCCGCGAAGATCCACAGCGTGTGTGGGCTGGCGTCATTACCCAAGATGCCGTAGACTACGCAGATCGTGTCTCGGTAATTCTTCCCGGCCTCAACGATACGCTCAGGTGGAATGACGTGCGTTGGTCTGCTGCGCCTGGACAACAGTTGCCTAGACGTGGCATGGAATGTGTTGTTGTCATGGACGACAACAACGAGTTGTGGATCACAGCTTGGTGGACTAACGTCTCCAATCCGAACTTTGGTGGTAGTGGTGGCGGTATGATTGCCACTGGTCACTGGCGCTGGACTAACAGCACGACAACTGCTGCCAGTCGAGAGGTAGGCGTCAATAGCTCAACAGGATGGGCTAACGTCACCTCAATCAACATCTCTGACACAACCGATCCTGGTTCTGATGTCACCAATTACCTGGAAACCGTGCAGCCTGGAGATGAGTTCTACCTACAGGACTCGAACGACTCGTCTATGTGGGGACGGTACACAGTCACTCAGGCTGGCACAGATCATGGAGGTTGGTTCAGCTTCCCTGTTACACCAGTAGATCACGGCCCAAGTGGATTCCCAAGTAATAACGCTCAAACGCTTGTTACCATGAGCGTGCCTCAGGAACCTGGGCCAGCAGGGCCAGCAGGGCCACCAGGCCCAACCGGGCCACAGGGAGCAGCAGGCCCAACAGGGCCACAAGGCCCACAAGGGCCAATTGGCAACACAGGAAATACAGGCCCACAAGGCCCAAAGGGTGATACAGGAAACACAGGTGCTCAAGGCCCGCAAGGCCCGATCGGTAATACTGGCCCGCAAGGCCCAACTGGTGCAACGGGCGCGCAAGGCCCACAGGGGCCAATTGGTAACACCGGGCCTCAAGGTCCACAAGGTACACCAGGTGGCCCCGTCCCCACAGGCGGTACTATCGGCCAGATCATCATCAAGAACAGTGCCACTAACTTTGACACTGTGTGGTCAACACGTGTCAACTTTCCACCAACAGGCACAGGTGGCGACATCATCTTCGGTGGCGACACGAACCTCTACCGCTCGGCTGCTGCGACTTTGAAAACGGATGGGCAATTTATTGCTCAAGGTGCTTCCGGTACTCCTGCATTGTCTACTATGATTACAGGTGAGGCTTATAATCGCTTCTCTGTTTTCACAGGTGGAACAGCTTGGTGGAGTTCGGGAACCGCAGCAGCCGATGTAAGTCTCGTTCGTTACGGCCCTGCCCAGCTTGGTACGAATAGCGATGTTGTCACCACAGGCCCACGTGGAGTTTTCTACGCGAACTATGGAGCGGCGGCTGCGACACAAGTTTGGGTTGGTCAATACAGTGGTAATGTGCCTTACGCAGGAATCACATTCGGTCAGGACACGTACCTATATCGCAACGCTGCTAAACAGCTTCGCACAGATGGGTCATTCATCGCTGGTAATGTGGGCGATCCCGTGACGCAACTTGTTTTCAGGGCATACATCGGTGGTGCTCAAGATAGATGGGCTTTGCTCGGTGATGGGAAAATGCAGTGGAGCGATGGTACGAACGCCGCCGACACGAACCTCTATCGCGCGGCAGCGAACATCATCCAGACGGACGATCAGCTAGGCGTTGTGAACATGACCTCTACTGACATCACCCTTTTCACAATGGCCTCTGGAGATACCAACTGGCGCTGGTACATCCGCCGTGACGGCTATATGCAGTGGGGGCCAGGAAATGCCGGGAGCGATTGCTCTCTGTGGCGTGGGGGAGCGAAGACGCTGAACACCGACTCGATGATTTCAAGTTCTATGGCGCCCAGTTTTCTTTCTCAGGTGGCCGACATTGGCAACTGGTCAATCGGTGTTCTGGCTGGTGGCTTGTGGAAATTCATGATTACAGGCGACGGCCGCCACTACTGGTCAGCCGATGGTGCAACCGCCTGGGATTGTTCTCTGTGGCGTACAAATGCTCGTGCGCTCATGACCGACAGTTGGCTCTATCTGCAAAGCAACACCGCTTTGATTGTAAACAACAACACCGCGAATCAGGTGACAATCGGATACGACAACGTGCTGAGCTATTACGCGACAATCGCCCTCGGCAGCGCTATGGACGTAAGGATGTACCGTGGCGGCGCAGGGCAGATGATTTTCAGTGGTACGGCACCTGCGAACGTGCGCGTCCAGTCTGGCGGCGGTGGAGGCCCACGGTTTTCATGGTACAACACGAGTGGCACAGCCGATCAGCGCAAGTGGCAGATTTACACGGAAGACGGCACGGGCAATCTGAACATCATGAGATTAAACGATGCCGAAAACAGCAACCTTGGCATGTGGACATTCCGACAGTCCGACAACGGCTTCATAACTCAGGCCCGGATTTTCAGTGGTGGCCCTGGTACAGGCGGCATGTGGGTAGATGGCGTAACCAGTTCGCAGTTCATAGGGTCGTACGACGCCAACAACATCGGCTTCGTCGTTGGTGGGGCATGGAAGTGGATCATCGACAATCAGGGCATCTTGTCCAGCTTCGGAACAAATTGGCCCGGTGGAATCAGGATGGGCGGTGACACCTACCTCTATCGCAACGGTGTGGCGGGTGAGTGGTACATGCAGGATCATGTGAAAGTCCATACGTATCTGCAAGTTGGCTTGTCTGGCAGTCGGCCTGAAATCTGGTTCGGCACCGGCAATGGAGACACGAATCTCTACCGCAACGCGGCTGGGTCGTTGAAAACGGACGGTACTTTCAATGTCGGAGGAAGTGCCTTCATCACGGGTTCTCTCACCGCCAACGGTGGGATTGCAGACAGCACGCTCCCGTCTCGGCTCAGGCAAGTCGGTGAAGGCTCGTACGGCACCGATGCAAATAATTACTACTACAACGGGACGTTCTGCACGACGCCAAGCTGGACAAATCTGCCGGTTGCCGACTACGGCATGATGGTCGTCGGTAACATCACTTACACAGGAGCTTGTCGTCAAATTTGGTACCAACACGCGACTCACAATACCTATCATCGCTACGAGAACGGTGCCGGTTCATGGTCAGGATGGAGGCTTCTGACTCGCAACGGTGAAATCACGATCGGCGGCGTTGCAACGGGCACGCTCAACTCAGGTGGATACGGAAACATCCCGTTGGGCAAGGTATGGAACTCCATCGTCACGTTTACAATAATGAATGCCGACCCCGCCCGATTCAACACTCTCTACTCAAGTAACGGCTCGACGCTGAACGGCGGCAGTGGTCAGAGCGAGATTTTCATGGCGGGCTGGCTCGTCGGCGGCACAGACAACGCGCCCGCTGTAAACCAGTCGTACACGCTCAACTGGATAGCGATTGTCACCTAGAAGGGAGGTGTAAAAGATGAGCTACTTGACGCAGGCGGCAATGGCGCAGAACGCGACGCTGACACAGCGGGTCGCACAGTGTGCCGCACAACAGGGCATCGCCAACCCAGATAGTTGGACGCAAGAGAACCGTCGTGAGTGGGCAGCAGCACCAGGATGGGACGCGGCGTGGGAGTCAGGACTAGAAACAAATAAGAAACAAACGGGATACGATCCAGGTGCAGATGAAGCGTGCATCACCGATCAGATGATCTTGTCATGGGTACAGGCAAACAAGCCGCCTGTTACTCCATGACCTGAAAGGAGGAAAATGCCACTCGAACCCTTCAAGTACATTGTCCAGTGCGTTGCCATCGAACGTGATGAGCAAGGTAATGTTGTACGTGAGGTACCTGCGGAAGCACAGAATGCATATCAGACAGAACACATCAACGAAATCATCAGGAAGTTTCAGGAAGAAATCGCAAGACTAAATCGACAATCACCACAATCATCAGAGGGGAGTGAAAATGGGAGTAGAGACAGTGACGGTCATCAAGATTACGTGCGACAATCCGAAGTGTCCGGGCCACCCGGACTTGGACGATAAAGACCGCACAGGTTGGATCTTCATGAACTTCGAGGTTTATGGAGAACCAACACAGCAAGGTGTATTTGGCTCAGCTGATTGTGTGAGTCAAGCTGCGGCAGATGCACCAGCACCCGAACCTAAGCCAGAAGGAGTAGGTATCTCTGCTCCTGTGCGGGTCTTTGCTGGCGTGGAACCCGCACAGGGTGTGGGTATGCCTGGTCCGCCTCCTGTGGAACCTACGACAGATGCCACCGCCTAACAACCCACACTTCGATCTGCCTTTCAGATTCGGCGCAGAAGGCTGTGTTGTTATGGTGGAGCAGGACACCTACGAAGACGTGTCTAACTGCGTCGAAGCTATCGTCAGGACTCCGATTGGTTACAGGTCTGAGGTACCTGAGTTCGGTTTCCCAAATGCCGAGTTTGAGCTACAGCCGATCCTCAGCGATGATGTTGTAGAACTGGTCACATCACAGGAACCACGTGCTGTAGTGATAATGGAAGAGAGTCCTGATTTGCTTGACGAACTGATCGACCACATCACCATCAGCATAGAGGGGGTGAATCCATGACGTACATCCGCTCTCCAATCGAGACAAGCCAAGCTGTGTTAGCAGATCAGGCTTACACATACATCATGGGCCGTGCGCCCAATTGGGTACCCAACGATGGAAACCTGGATGTGTGGATCATCCAAGCCATGACACAGCTTGCGGCAGAGAATAGAAGCATCGCGAGTGATGTGCAAGACGACATCTTCCGGTGGTTCGGTGCGACGCTCATGGGCATCCAGCCTGGTGATGCTGTCGAGGCCACAGGCTTCACAACGTGGACAATGATCGACTCCCTGGGACACACGATTCCTGAGGGAACTGCTGTGTCAATCAAGAACTCCTTTGGAGACTCAATAGCGTTCGTAACCACTGCTGAGATTACAGTCCCAGCAGGTAACGCTGCTACAGCTTCCGGTGAGGTACCCATCAGCGCACTCATCGCAGGTGCTGTGGGTAACGGTCTTGGGTCAGCAGGTGAACAGATCACTCTGATCGACGTGCTCGATTGGGTACAGACCGTGACCATTACAGGAACCACATCAGGTGGAGCAGACGCAGAGGACGATCCCACATATCTATCTCGGCTTGTGTTGCAGATCAAGAAGCTGAGCTATCGTCCCATCCTACCAGCGGACTTCTCTTCGCTGGCACAGGACGTTGATCCGACAATCGACAGGGTTGTCACCATCGACGGATACAACTCAGCTAACTCCACTTACAACAACGAGCGCATGGTAGCCGTCGCTGCAATCCAGTCCGATGGTCAGCCTGTATCTGCTGCGGTGAAGTCAGCAATCGACGCTTACCTACAGTCCAACCGCGAAATCAACTTCGTGGTGAATCTCATCAACCCCAGCTACACAACCATCAATGTGGTCACGACTGTGTTGATGACGCCGGGATTCGATTCCACTTCCGTGCATGACGCTATCGTGTCAGCACTCCAGAACTACTTCAGTCCATCTGTCTGGGGCGCACCGCAACAGGAGCAATCATCTATCCCTGGTATCTTGGGTGACTGGACTGAGACACCAACCGTGTACTACAACGAAGTGGTAGGTGTGATTTCCGGTGTGACTGGTGTAAGGAACGTGACCTCTCTCACCATCAACGGTGGGACTGCGAACATCAATCTCACTACTCCTGCCGCTTTGACTCAACCCGGCACGATGGCTGTCACGGTAACGTAACATGGAAACTGTAGCTGACGCACTCAAGAGACTACTAGATCCGATGTTCTACGACGGTGGCGTAGACTTGGGCGTCTATCTTGAGGCGATAGGCAATCCGTTCCAGATCGTAGATGACTACGCCAGTGATACGGACAACGATGAACCAGGATATTCTCTGTGGCTCGATATCAATCGTGTGCCGTACGAGATCATTCCGTGGCTCGGTCAGTTCGTGGGCGTGGATGTCATCACATCATTGTCCACGCCAGATCAGAAGCAGCAAGTTCTCACACAAGGTAACTGGCAACGTGGTACCGTGGCGTCGGTGAAAGCTGCGGCTCAGCTATTCCTCACAGGTGGTAAGTCTGTAACAATCAAGGAGAGAGACACATCACCCTATCACTTCCAGTTGATGGTGAACAGGTCTGAGCTTCCACCTGAGGACTGGCCCACCACGAACATCGTACCCAATGGTGGATTCGAGACAAACACCACTGGTTGGGGCGGCGGTAGTGGAGCCATGATAGCCAGAGATACAACAGTCTCGCGCTTCGGAGCAGCGTCACTGTTGTGTACCGCTGGTGGTACTGGTCTGACATACGTGCAGAGTCCGTTGATTCCTACCACCGTTGGTCTGCCATATTCCGCGTCTTGGTATGGTAGAACCAAGACAGGCCAACGTGGAGTCAACCTTCAGATCGTATTCTGGACATCAGGAGGGGCAGTTGTTAGCCAATTCAACTCGCCTACTGTCCTGCTTCCTCAGAATGACTGGCAACGTGTGGTCATCGAGAATGTCAAGGCTCCTGCAACATCCACGCAAGCGTCTGTGTATCTGATCTTTACGGCTGGTGGGGCTGCGACGGATCAGATAAACATCGACGGTGTGCAACTTGAGCAACAGATCGCTTGTACACCGTATGTGGAAACCAACGGCGCGGCAGCAAGTACGAATGGTCAAGGCTTGGTGCTGAATGCTGCGAAGAATGCTAAGCCTGCTGGTCTTGTAATGAACTTCGTTGTGTGGCAGGGACAGAAACCGTTTACCATGCGTGGCTCAGGTTTGCGCGGTTCGCCTGCCGACGTGGTAAGAGGCTACATCTAAATCTAACAACTAAGAGGAGAGAAGGAGGGAGAGGATGCCATTCACAATTCCGAATGCTGTTGATGCAGAAGATGTAACACAAGCACAACCGGATGCGCGCGACTTTCGTGACATGATTGTCGCAGCGATGGGTGGTACAGGATGCATCAGTGGATGTGCAGTAACCGCACAGGGGACACCGAACATGACTCTCGCGGTTGCATCAGGTAGCGTGGCAGTCGCAAGTGCTGTAGTTTCTGTGACTGCTGGTAACGTGACGATTGCAGCCGCAGATGCGGGACTCGCCAGGTTCGACTTGGTTGTCGTGGATAACGCAGGTGTCAAGTCTGTGGTGACAGGCACTCCTTCCACGGGTCCGGTCTTTCCCGATCCAGCAGGGAAAGCAGTGCTCTGTGCGGTTCGTGTACCAGCGGGGGCCACCTCAATCAACTCACAGAAGTTGGTTGACAAGCGTGTGCCACCTTTCGTGATTCCCGCAGCTATCCCACCTGCGACACTTGCGCCGTTCGCTGGCACAGTAGCCCCTGCTGGCTGGCTCCTGTGCGATGGTTCTGCTCAATCACGAACCACGTACTCCGCGCTGTACGCGGTTGTCGGTACCTCGTACGGGGCAGGCGACGGTTCTACCACGTTCAACATTCCTGACCTACGTGGACGGATTCCCATTGGAATGGGGACACACGCAGACGTGGCTTCGGTTGGACTCAATGACGGACAAGCTGTGGGTACAAGGCGAGCGCGTCATGCCCACACGAACGGGTTGACGCTACCGAACCACACTCATGCAAACTCGCTGACGTTGCCAAACCACGTCCACTCGCACTCGTTCACGTTGCCTGACCACGGTCACGGGCACTCGTTCGCGCTTCCGAACCACAGTCATGCACACTCGCTGGCGCTCCCCAATCACACCCACTCCAACACGTTCACGCTGCCGAACCACACTCACTCTAATACGTTCTCACTTCCAGCGCATACACACGGTGCTGGATCACTGGCGTTGCCAACACACAGCCACAACCACAGCCTTACCCTACCTAATCACGCTCACAGCGTCAACGATCCAGGCCACACTCACGGGACGGTTGTGACGGGAATCAATCCGTCTGGTGGACAGGCTATTTATGGTGCCAATGACCCGAGTCCTGGCTCGATCATTACAAGTCAGGGTGTCCTGTCGAATACCACAGGTATCTCCGTCGGAGCACCCACTTCTACACCAGTAGTTAATGGTAGTGTGGATACACCTACTTCACTTCCCGCCATCAATGGCTCAGTTGGGAACATTCTCTCAATTCCAGCCATTGATGGTGCTGTGGGCAATCCCACGTCCAATCCGGCTCCTGGTGGTTCCATCGGAAACCCGACTACGAATCCAGGTATTTCAGGTACAGTAGACAATCCAACAAGCAATCCCACTATCCCAGGTGCTGTGGGCAGCGTTACGTCTACACCCACGATCAGTGGTGGTGTTGGGAATCCCACGTCACTCCCGACACTTGGTGGAAGTGTGGACAATCCCACGACCAATCCAGCAATCAGTGGCACCATCGGGCAGACAGGAATGACGGACTCGTCCGCGTATCTGGTAGTGAACTACCTCATCAAGACATGAGCACCAACACGCTCATAGCATTCTGTGTCGGACTCAACTGTCTACTCGCGGTGATTGTTGTGATGGGTGCGTTCTTCGACCGCAAACACAAGCGCGAGATTGACTACGACATTCGGGCACTTCCTATCAGGCCCATCCCGCCGCCTACGCCGCCACCGCCACCAAAGCCATCATCTGATGACAAGGAAACAGCAGTGACGTGGCCTCAGCGGGTTGAGGCTGACGTGCCCTAGGACTCAGACATCAGGGGTGCGCCGCTCTCTCGACGCTGTGACTCTCTCCCACATGTGCCAAGCGAGTTGGCTGCACCCCTGATCTTTCGTGACTCCCTCCTACATCTTAACAGCAGCCGTCATATCTGCCCCACGGTTGGTGACAACCGTACTTGCGCCAAAGTAGATATGCGCGATAGTGCTGTTCTTCGCGTGATGCGCTCCACGCTGATCCTCTTCCTCCGGCTTCTGCCCATCCGGCCATCATGCCGTATAGGTTACTGCTTGCTGCGCCGTTACCTGACTCACGAATGCGGACACAAGTCATGTAACTTGAGTTCATCCACCAGCTAGGTGGCTTGGGCCATTGTGCTTGGGCTGTCTGTCCTAGTATCCCTCCCAGGATACATAGGAGGGACACTGTTATCAACAGCTTACGCATTAGGGGGGACTCCTTTGATAGCTGACTAGGCGCGGTCGAGTATGTGCGACCGTGTAGCTAGTTGTTTATCTGATATCACCTCCTTAATTCTTGATGCAGGTGAAGATTGTGGTCTGTCCACCTGGATGATTAATCACAAGCACGCCGTGTGAGTAACCAGTGGGACACGTGGTTTCTCCTGACGTACCTGCTGGGCCTGGTGGTCCTGGTGGCCCATCTGCACCTTTAGGGCCAGGTGGCCCAACAGCACCATCTGTGCCATCTGCGCCAGCGTCACCTTTCGGGCCTGCTGGACCGGCTGGGCCAGGATCACCTTGTGGCCCAGATGGGCCTTGTGTGCCCACACCCGCGTTGATGGTGACTGTCTGTGTAGGCTCCTGTGAACTTACACCGAACGCAGCAGTTGCCACGAAAGCTCCACATGCGCCAGCCAGGAGCAGACCAGCCCCAATTCCAGCGAATGTCCAGCCATCTATCTCTTTGAAGTATCGGAGAAGTTTGTTTATCAACTCAGCCATCATCCATCAGCCGCCTTCCTTCCTCTGGAAACGTCACGAATCTCGTATTTCGTGCCGGTCCTAAAGGCGTCTTTCAATTCTTCGATACGTTGATTGCAGTTGTCCTCAGACTTACTCTTCGATCTTCTGAGTGTGAGCAACACAGCTAGAATGCTTGCCATCCCGGTGAGAAACGCACCCCACGCAGCAGGGTCAGTTGGGAGGACAAAAGCGAGCATCAGGAATCCTGCGTAGCCTCCTCAGGAACGAATGGTGGTCTGTTGGGAACCTGGAACACAGCGCCGAGCGCGACGAAGAAAGCAATCAACGCTGTGACAATCTCAGACCAACTCAAGCCACCAGCCACAAGCCCTGTGACAATCGCAGTCAAGCCAGCGATGATTGCTGCAATCACAGCCTTAGCATATGGCGCGATCTTATTCATTGCCCTGGTTCTGGATCTGTCAAGCCCAACTCCTGACGTACTTCATCGCTGAGTCTGTCATCAGACTTAGACTCTTCTGACCAGTCAGACTCGCCTTGCTCATCCTGCTGTAGCTCTGGATGATCGTGTTGGATTTCGTCTGGCACGGACTCCACTGGTGCTTCACTCTCCGGGGTATCTGACAAGGGCGTATCCATCAATTTCTCCTGGGTATCGTGTGCGCGCGTAAGCGCCGCCACCGTTTGACTGAGAACCTGATGTCCCTGCACTCGTATTACCACCGTACGTGAGCGTGTTCGAGCCATCAAATCCGCGAACCATTTCCACATGAGCAGCGTGTCCCATCGTGACTAGATCGCCTATCTTCACCTTGGAACGATCTGTTGTCCAGCCCTTGTAGCACTTACTGGCCGACTTGGCGTACTGTTGGATCTGAGACACAGACGCGAGTGAGGAATCCATTCTCTCCACGCCCGCTGTCTCCATCGCGTAGTAACACCAGCATCCACACCAGGGCTGATAACGCAACCACGTGCCACCACCCGCACAGTGATCTTGTGCTGTGCGGATCCCGTCAGACCGCTCGTCACAATTCGAGTTAGCTGGTTGTTCTGTGTAACCAAGCCGCTTCGCCATGTGGTCAAGTGCCTTCTGACGTGGAGTCTTTTCAGGTGCTGGCGGCGGGGGAGGCACAGCTTGGCCCTTGTAGATTTCGTATGCCTGATTGAGTAGATCAACACACACGCTATCGAGGATCGGCTCACCGAAGTGCTCCGCGTTCGGATCTGAAATTGTGGCGTAGCGCATGTTGTCGAATGTCTTCTGTCCTACCCAACCTGTGGCATCTAGCCCTTGCTGACGTTGGAAACCTGCAATGCCCGTGTCTTTGACGTTCCCACTTTTGCCATGTGAAAACGCATTCGAGAACGTGTCGTCCCACGTATCCGGTGCCCATGCACCCCAGCGTCCAGCATGACAGATCGCACGCTTATACGCTAGGACATCCGGGCCATCCTTGCTAGGCGTCTTACCCTTCGCCTTTGCATCGGGCGGATACAACGGACGTGGAAACTTCACTTGGACAGGTGGAGACTTGCCGATGTAACCCTTTTGATACCACTCTACATCGCTCATTCATTCCTCCCATGTGGAGAGTATCTTTGCCGTGCCCCCTCCTGTGCGGAGGTTTACTAACCGGGACCCCGCTCCGAAGGTAGCCCATTGAAGCAAGTGACGTAGGGCATCCATGCCGTGTGGGATTCCCCGCTTGTACACGTCATGGGACTTGAGCATCCTGTCTGTGTAGTAGGATTTCCCAAACGACGGAGACTGTAGGAAAAGCTGTAGCTTACCAGACGGCTCGATCATCTCGTACAGCCTTGCGATGCCGATGAGTTGCATGGGAAAAAGGTTGAGTCCTGTGCTTGCGCGACCACGAAATGCGAAGTCTTCCATGACGATAATGTCCGGCGCGAAGTCAAACAACCTGCGCCAGAAATCATCGACCTCATCGACAGCCTGGAACGGCAGACACTCAAGCTGCTGATCCTCAGTAATCATGGCATACACATATCCCGTGTGTATACCAGGATCAATTGCTAGGACCTTAATCACTTGGCCTCTGCGATCAGATGCAGTTCGTCGGGATTGTCAAGAATCACATCTGTGTCAGGATACAGACCAAGATGTGTAGGCTCCCAGCCCGTTGGATTTCCATGACGGTCAATGTGTTCAAATCTTCCCATGAGTGAACCATCGCAATCGGGATCGTACCCCGTAACACGGAATACCATCGCGATGATGGTTCCTACGGGGACAGGCTCAACAGAATCACGACGAATCATGACAGCATTGAAACCTGGCCCTGAGGCTAGTGGTTCTAGTCTGAAATTTTCTTGCTCCGCAGTGATTTCAGGCACTAGTCTCATCGTTGGCCTTGTCCTCGACTCGTAGGGTGTGTGGGCCTATGCGGTAGAGATTCTGATTGGATGACAACTTCAAGGTAGACTCCACACCAATCTCCTTGAACATGTTCTCTTCCATGAGCTTCTTGAGTGCGAGTGCTTGCATCCGTTCTCGTCTGACTCGCTGATAGATTCTCACTTGAACCGTGAGCGAGTAGAGTGAAACCACCAGAGCCGTACACGCAATCAGAAATGCTACCATGTGTGGATCAGGCTGATGAGCAGGACGAGTGCGATTGCCACTACTGCTACTTCGGTGAGTGACACAGATTTCATTAGACTGTCATCTCCTTCATTGATCCCCAATCGGGACCAGTTGACAGATCGGCTATGTAGGGGAAGTCCCACTCGATGGCTTCCATCGGAGCCGCCTCCATAAATCCCTTAAGTACCGACGCCACTTCCTCGACATGCTTTTCTCGGACATTAACAAGGATCGAGTCATGAACTGTGATTCGTGGCTGAGCCATGTACCATTTGTCGTTGTCCTTGAGCCATCTGGTGAACTTGATGAGTGCCCAGAGAGTGATGTTGGCGGCGATGTTCTGTGGCTTGAAGTTGATGCCTTCTTTGACAACGTGTAGCCTACCTCCCTCATCTGCTGGGATGATGTAGAACCTACGCTTGTGACCGAACGGTGACTGTAGCTCACCTTCGGTCATCACAATCTTCTCTGTTGCCTTCGTCCACTCCCACACCTGCGGGAACCTGGCCCACCAAAAGTCGATGTACTTCTGTGCCTCAGCCTGCGGCATGTGGTACAGTTGCGCGAAGCTGAATGCTGATTGCCAGTATGCTACTCCGAAGTTGATGTTCTTGCTTCGGACGTATTGCTCGTAGGTGTAGTTCTCTCCATAAAACTCTGCCGCCACTTCTTTGTGAAGTGAGCGATCCGTGTCGAGATAAATGGACTGAAGATTTCTATCCCCTGAGAGTACGGCAATTGTGCGAAGCTCTGCTTGAGACAGGTCTGCACTAAGAAATACACATCCGGGGTCAGGGATAAACGCACTTCGTATGCTTGGGATGCCTTCTTTTGGTCTGGTGACGTTCTGTAGATTCGGATTGGCACTACTGACTCTCCCGCTCTCTGTGCCATGAATCTTAAAGTCAGTGTACACTCTTCCATTCGGGAACCTCCTGAGTACCAACCCCTCGAAGTACGTACCCCGTTGTTTGTCTAACTCCTTGAAATCGTCGTAAATCTGTGTGAACGCCTTGATTGCCTCACGTTCCTTGTCATGCCCGTATGTGACGGACGTGAACTCTCCCATTAGGATGGCTTCGCGCACGTATTGATCCGTGCTGCGTTTGCCAAGACGTTCAATGCGTGGGCGCATGAGGTTGTGCTTGATACCCCAATCGTCGTAGTACAGCTTCTCCATCACTTTGGGCGAATTGGGATTGACAGCTTTGCCAGCCATCTGTGCGAGAGACTTGCGCTGTCGCTTGAGCTTGGGCCATACCTCATCCTCTAGGATGTCACACGCCTTATCTGCGTCGAACAGATTGCCTTCAAGCTCTACATGCGCGAGTGCCCACGATAGGTCTGTGAGCATGAGCTTGTATGGGCGCTCCCACACGTTGTCGTTTATCGCCCGATCTTTGAGTATGCCAAAGAGAGCAAGAGCGCCAGCAGTATCAAAACCGTTATAGCCGTAGAGTTCTTGTCTTGCCCGATGCTGCATAGCAGGTGCGTCGCCGTAGTAGTCAAACCTGTTCCCCTTTGTCTTGAAGTGCTTGACACTGGCAGGTTCGTACTTGGGCCAACCTATCTCATCCTTGAGAAGCCATTCAAGTGAGTGACCACCGGCACCCGACTCAGGATCGCCGGGTCGCTCATCAAGACACCAACTGAGTAGCAGTGTATCTTCGTCTACACTGGCTTCGATGCCATGTGTCCACAAGACCTTTACGTCGTACTTGCCGTTATGCCACAGGTAACGGCATTGAGGGATTTCCCAAAGTCCCGCGAGAAGCTCCATACCCTGTGGATGTAGGCAAACGTTCTCTCCGAAGACCACAGCTCTTTCTGGTCTAATGGAGAAGCCTGCACAAACAACTTCCGCTGTGTGTCTAAGTCCGGCACGTTTCTTTTCGATGTCTTTGGGTGCGGCTTCATCTGTACCTCGGGTTTCCAAGTCGGATGAGATGAGTGTGGGATTCTCACAAAGCTGCTCACGCATCGTGGCTACTGCTTCGACCGCTTCCTCATACGTGTCAATGATCCTAACCTTGGGTAGATCAGGAACAGGTAGAGGATTGAGAGCAAGCCTAAAATCACGAACGAGGTCAGGGTAGGTGCCATCGTTGCGAATAGCCACAGCAGGATTAGAGCTGACAATGACACGCTGTACTTTGCCATTTGACGGGCGGTCATGGACAAACCCCCTGTTCTGGCCGATGTTGCTCACACCTGCGACAGCCCACGCAGCTTCGACACCACACGCAATCACGGTGTCAGCGTGCATGATTTCTTGTTCCAGCCGTGGCTCGCAACACGCCATAGCTTTGACGAACGCACCCTTGTCCTTCTCTTCCTGTGGGCCTGCGCTCTCACAGAGGA
>Ga0126379_10000142_pt1 | contig 35181 bp, 32 predicted proteins | sample PanSoiMetPlot_24_FD_92640 | JGI IMG/M metagenome (GOLD analysis project Ga0126379, IMG submission 92640) | Tropical forest soil microbial communities from Panama - MetaG Plot_24 | ecosystem: Environmental > Terrestrial > Soil > Tropical forest > Bulk soil | place: Panama | collected 2016-02-17
GGAGAGACCGCAATCTGTCTGTTTCGTTCTTCGGCGCAGGCGTCAACCGCGAAGCTCTGCGCGAACTGGCCGGCCGTCTCAACCTCAAAAACGTCGAGTTTCCGGGATTCGTGAGCGATGTTGAATCCATCTGGAAAACGCATCACGCGCTGGTTCTGCCCTCGCGGACCGAAGGGCTGCCGCTGGCGCTTATCGAAGCGATGATGTGCGGCCGGTTTGGGATTGTCACAAACGAGGGAGGAAGTTCCGAAGTCGTGGAAGAAGGCCGCACCGGATTCATAGCGAACGCTGCAAAAGTCGACGAACTCGACAATGCCATGGAGCGAGCTTGGGCTGTGCGAGAGCAATGGGAGACCATCGGTAAAGCTGCTGCGATGGCGATTCGAACTATGGTGCCTCTCAATCCGGTTGCCTCTTTTGCTGCCAAGCTCCTGAACCTCGTGGACTCACTGGCCCCTCGGGGAGACCTGTATGCCTGCACTCACAAACAGTCGCAATGATTTAGACCAGGCCATCGCAGGGGGCATTGACTTTCTCCATGCGATGCAGTTGCCTTCCGGGACATTTCGGATATTTTGCTCGCCGCATCCGCTCCTTGAAGAGAACTGCAAGCCGGATTATTCGACTTTTCAGACTGCCCAAATCTCTTACTGTCTCAATTTCACAGAATCGGCAAAGGTCCAGGAGATTGTGCACAAGGCAATTCGTTTCCTTCTAGGTGAAATGCAAGACGGCGGCGTATGGCGTTACAGTTGTAGCCCTAACCCGGATTATCTTCCGCCTGATGTTGACGACACCGCCTGCATTTCCTTCCTGTTCAAGCGGAATGGCATTTCTTTGCCGGACAATACGGGCGTGATGCTTGCCAACCGCGCCTCCCGCGGGCTTTTTTATACATGGATTCTGCCCCGCCTGACGTGGAGAACAGACACGTCTTATTGGCGCGTAGCCTTACGCCAGGTTCTGAAGCTGCGTCAGCTTTACTGGTTCTTCAGCGTTACGGAATGCAAGCCCAATGATCTCGACCCGGTGGTCAACGCGAACGTTCTGCATTATCTGGGGGAGAGGCCGGAGACGCGGCCGATCATTCGAACCCTCATTCAGATCATTGAAGATCAAACCGAAGAAACATGTGATAAGTACTATGGGAGCCGCTTCACTTTTTACTATTTTCTTTCACGAAACCTCGCCGCAGGTATTCGCGCATTTGAACCGGTAAGAGACACTGTCGTCAAGAGAATCAAGTCGTATCTACATCCGGACGGAGTGATCGGCAACCACATTTTGCACACAGCGCTAGCAGCATGTACCTTGATGGATTGGCAGGATTGGAAAGATCATTCCTGTGTCCTCGACGACGCGATTCAGGCAATTCTTCGCGCCCAGGGCTCGAGTGGCGGATGGCAAAGACTGCCCTTTTACTATAGCGGTCCATCGAAGAAATTGGCATGGGGTTCAGAAGAAATCACGACCGGATTTTGCCTTGAAGCTCTTTCGCGTTATCGAAGTCTCCAGAGCTGATCGGGCTCAACCTCATGGGTGGAACAGGGCAGTTTTTGGACCGGTGCTCAGATTTAGCCATTCGCAGCATCGCCACAACATCATGAACAAGATATAAACTCTGGCGTGAAAACAGGATGCCGTGAAACAGCAGCAGCAGGAGCACTGAAGGTTGCTGCCACGACGCCGTCAGAAGATATGCCAACGGATAGAGAATGATGTAGTACTCAACCATAGCCATGCGAGATGCCGGGCCAGGCTTAAGGACGGTAAGGCCTATTCCGAGAAGGCGCCAGCGAATCAAAGCGAAGAGTCCATATAAAACGAGGAAGAGCGCGGCCAGGGAATTGCGCGTGAGCCAAAGCATTGCCGTAAAAGCTGCAAACTCCAAGATCGAAGTAAGCAGTCCCAGCCGCTCAGCCGCCTTCGTCCCATGGAGGAAAACGAAAGTGCGCAATCCGATCATTCTGTCATTCGCGGCATCCTCGATTTGGTGCCACAGTATGCCTCTTACGCCTGCTGCAAGGGACCACAGTGCGACGAAAACTGTCCACCCGGCGGTCGCTTGGGTTCGATTCCAGTGATACACCAGAACCACGGCGAACAGCGTTGGAAAGAGATGGGCGCCCGATGCATCTGCCAATACACCCCAGATTCCGCGACTCTTGAGACGGAAAGGAGGCGCCGAGTAGAGCGTAAAGGCTATCCAACAGAGGACGTACGAATAGAAGAGCAACGGGTCCTTACGCCAAACAATCAGAAAACCACCACCGGCAGCCAAACAGGCGGCAAGGAGCAACACGGGATAGATCCGCGGCTCTCCGCGCCATCGGCTGGGTTTTCCGCTCGCCCGATCGTCTTCGGCGTCAGTCAAATCATTAAGGATGCTTACATAACTTGCGCACACGATAAGTGCAAGCAGGGCAAGGCCCACTACCGGCCACTGAGACGAAAAGGGAAATCTTGAAAGGGCCGCAGTCGCGTAGATTGTCGCCAAAATGGGCGAGAGCTTGTGCTCCCACCAGCAGTTTGCGCGAAATGGTTCAAGCAGCGACAAGGTATAAGTATAAGCTCTCTTCTTCAGATCCCGCGCCTCTGCCGAGGAGTCTTACACGAAACGTCGCCGCGTATTCCGGTACTGTAGAATGCAGTGGTCCGGGAAGACCCCCATGCTGACCAGACGGCTCGGTAACTCCGATCTCGAAATCACTCCCATCGGCATTGGCGCTTGGGCCATGGGAGGAGGCGACTGGGCTTTTTCCTGGGGCCACCAGGAGGACGATCAATCCATCGCTGCAATTCACGCGGCTCTCGATGCCGGAGTCAATTGGATCGATACGGCTGCGGTGTACGGCCTGGGACATTCGGAAGAGGTCGTCGGCAAAGCGCTGGCGGGGCGCGCACGCCGGCCCTATGTTTTTACCAAGTGCAGCCTGGTGTGGAATGAGCAGCGCCAAATCGGCCGAAGCTTGAAACCCGCTTCCATCCGAGCAGAGTTGGAGGGAAGCTTGCGGAGGCTGAAACTGGATGTGATCGACCTTTACCAGATCCACTGGCCCGATCCAGAGCCGGATATCGAAGAAGGATGGCAGACGCTGGCGCAACTCCAAAAGGAAGGCAAGGTTCGGCATATTGGCGTGTCGAACTTCAACGTGGCGCAGATGCGGCGTGTGCAGAAGATTGCGCCGATCACTTCGTTGCAGCCACCTTACAACATCGTGACCAGCGGGATTGAAGAGGAAGTCCTGCCATTTTGCCGTGAGCAGAACATCGGCGTCATCGTGTACTCGCCGATGAAGTCAGGACTGCTCACCGGAAAAATGACACGGGATCGCATCAAGCAACTTCCTCGCGACGACTTCCGTCCACGAACGCCCAACTTCCAGGAGCCGCTCCTGAGTCGCAACCTCGGGCTGGTGGAGGTGCTACGCGACATCGCTGAGCGCCATGGTCGCACGCCGGGCGAAGTGGCGATTGCCTGGACTCTGCGGGATCCGGTCGTTACTGGAGCGATTGTGGGCATGCGTTCTGCCGAGCAGGCTCGGCAGACTGTGCGCTCGGCTGATTTTCGTCTGAATCCGAATGAGGTTCTCGAGATCGAGGCGTACCTCACAGCCAACCCCATAGCTGCCTGAGATCTTCCGTTGAGGGCACCGACAGCCATGACTTCCCGACGCGACTTTTTGAAGACAGCGAGCTTGATGGCCGGCGGCACGCTGATGCCAGCAGGACTCGCACAATCAGACAGCTCCGCGCAAGAAAACGCGCAGCCATCCAGCGAATCCGTGGCGGACTACACCATCAGAATCGCCGCCAGCCCTGTCGAGATCGCGCCGAAGAAGATCATCTCCACGACGACATACAACGGGCAATTTCCAGGACCGCTGCTGCGCTTCAAAGAAGGCCAGCAGGTTACGGTGGATATCTACAACGACACTGACACGCCGGAACAACTGCATTGGCACGGACAATTCGTCCCCGTGGACGTTGATGGCGCCGCGGAGGAAGGTACGCCTTTCGTGCCCGCGCGCGGCAAGCGGCGAATCTCGCTGGTGCCGCAACCTTCCGGTTATCGCTTCTTCCACACCCACAATCGGGCCGGAGCCGACCTTGCCGCCGGCCAGTACGGAGGGCAGGTCGGCCATGTCTACATCGAGCCCAAGCGTGAGCCGGGCAACTACGACCGCGAGGCGTTTCTGGTTCTGAAAGAGTTCGAGCCAACTTTCAGTCGCGGCGGCGACATGCCCCAGGATGTTCTCTCGCCGGCGACGAAAGCAAAGGCGCTCGAAGAGAAGGGTGAAGCCGCGATGAAAGCGTCGCTGGCCAAAGGGATGCCAAAGGGTTACGAAGTCGGATACGGTTCGTTCACCATCAATGGCCGCATGTTGGGGCACGGAGAGCCTGTCCGCGTGAAGCAGCGTGAACGCGTCCTGCTTCATGTGTTGAACGCCAGCGCCACCGAGATTCGCAGCCTCGCGCTGCCTGGCCATTCCTTCCGGGTCGTCGCTCTGGACGGGAATCCGGTGCCGAATCCCTCGTCGGTCCCGATTCTCTGGATCGGCACCGCCGAGCGTGTTTCGGCGATCGTGGAGATGAACCATCCCGGAGTCTGGATCCTGGGAGACACCGATGATGACGATCGCCGCCACGGGATGGGGATCATCTTGGAATACGCAGGACAAACCGGGAAAGCCCAATGGGCGCCTCCTCCAAAGTATCGTTGGAACTACACGCGCTTCGCCAAGCCAGGCGCCAGTGCACCGGCGCCAGATGAGACTTTCGAGATGACGTTCGCCAAAGACAATGCCGCGGTGGGAGGTTTCAATCGTTGGACGATCAACGGAGTCGCTTACCCGATGTCGAACACGATGGCGCCTGCTTCTTTTCATCTGAAACAAGGCAGGCGTTACCGCATCAACATGCGCAATGAGAGTGACGACATACATCCTATTCATCTGCACCGGCACAGCTTTGAGCTGACGAGGTCCGGCGGGATTGCGACGGCGGGCATCATGAAGGATGTAGTTATGCTCGGGGGCTATCAGGAAATTTCGGTAGACTTCGTGGCGAACAATCCGGGGTTGACGTTGTTCCACTGTCATCAGCAGTTGCACATGGATTTTGGGTTCATGACATTGTTTGACTACGTGTGAGGACCCGCGGGAGTTTCAGAAATGCAAAAACGATTCGCTTGATCTATGGCTGCACAGCGGGCACGCTATTTCGCGGGAATTTCCAGGGATACCGTTCTGCTGGCCTTCGCCAGTTTGTTCGCCGACATCTCCTCAGAGATGCTCTACCCGATCCTCCCGATTTTTCTTACGCAGACGCTGCACGCCGGAGGCAGCGTCGTCGGCCTCGTAGAGGGGACTGCCGAGGCAACACAGAATACCGTGCAGGGCGTCTCGGGTTGGCTTTCCGATAAACTGCAGAGAAGGAAGCCGCTTGCCCTTGCGGGTTATCTGATGGCTGCCGTCGCTAAACCTCTGATGGGTTTTGCGAAGGCTTGGTCCGGTTTACTAGGAGGGCGGTTTCTGGACCGGCTGGGTAGCGGTTTCCGATCCGCCCCGCGCGACGCACTCATCGCATCGTCGGTATCCGACGAAAATCGAGGGCGCGCCTTTGGCCTGGAGGGCATCGGCGATAACCTAGGTGCTTTCATCGGGCCTTTGCTGGCCGTTCTCCTGTTTTTTTCGTTTCACTTCGCTATTCGGTGGATCTTCTATCTCGCGATCGTTCCAGGTCTGCTTGCCTTTTCCATGATCCTGCTCGTACGCGAACGCGCGGCGACGGTGGCGGCAAAGTCAAAGATCGATGTCAGTCTGCGCGAGTTCCCGAAAGGCTATTGGAAATACCTGTTGGTCATCGCATTGTTTGGAATCGGGAACTCGAGCAACTCGTTTCTGATCCTGCAGACCAAGAGCATTGGCGCGTCGTTCGAGGCGACCATTTTGATCTATGCGGGGTTCAATCTGGTGGCGGCGCTGATCTCGTATCCGGCGGGGTTTCTTTCCGACAAATGGGGCAGACGAAATATTCTTCTGCTGTCGTTCGTAATCTTTTTTGTAACTTATCTTGGCTTTGCGCGCACCAGAAGCGTAGTCGTCGTCGCGGCTTTGTTTATCGGTTACGGACTGTTTCAGGGAATCTTTCGTTCGGTGGGCAAGGCATTTGCCACGGACTTCGCGCCCGACCGCCTGCGCGCCAGTGCGGTCGGCTGGTACAGCACAACCATCGGATTGCTGAGCTTGGTGGCAAGCGTGACGGCCGGTGCCCTATGGGATCGTGTCAGTCATGCCTCCGTGTTTTATTTCGGCGCAATCTTTGCATTGGCGGGCAGCGTGGGATTGCTCGCTCTGCCCCGCGCGAGCGGAATGAAACCGGCACGCTAGTTAGTTCGATATCCAGCCGCCGGTATCACGTAGATTTCGAGCATTGGTTGGCCGGTCGACCTCAGCGATCCATCGCATGCGCCCCGTTGCTTACCAGCGTCGAGCAATCGCGGTTACGATCCTGGCCAATGCGTCAAGATCGCGTAGGTCAATGACTTCACCAGGGGAATGCGAATAACGCAACGGCCAACCGAGGGCGACATCTGTTGAGCCGTACAGCAGGAAAGCTGCACCGTCGTTTCCGCCGCCCGTAACTCCATATTGCACGGGTACGTTGCTGGACCGTGCGATGGAGACGACTTTTTGCGTTAGATTACGCGGCACGATGTTGGAATTGTCGACCGCACGAACCACAAACCCATGGCCCAGAATTGCGTTCCCAAAGCGTTTGGATTCCAGCGGAGAATCTGAACTGACAAAGGTGTCGATAGCAAAGACATAGTCTGGAACTTCCGAAGCCATGTTCTTAGCAGCGTCGGCAGCACCTTCCAATCCGAGTTCTTCTCGCGTGGACCAGATGAACGTTATGTCTCGGCCCCCTGGGCTCGCTGAATCCTTCGTCGTTCCTCCCGCCTGGTTGGGATTTTGACCCAGCGCCCAGGTCGCGGCCACCAGTGAAGCACAGCCGACCCGGTCATCAAAGGCGCGAGCGCTGGCGAAGTTGTGCAACAGCTTGTGATATTGCTTGGGAATCGTGACAAAGTCGCCGGCCTTGATTCCCATATCGCTGACCTGCTCCGGGGTCTGTGCTCCCACATCCATTCGAAACGTCTGTCGTAGCCCACGCGGCCACTGGAAGTCCAGCTTTTCCCAGCCATCCGGCAACTCGAGGACTCCAGGGTGCATGCCGTTTGCGGAGTGTACCAAGCCAGCGTGTCCCAAGAAATAGGCAAGCACGCCGCCGCCTTTGCTCTCCAGTTCGAGCCGGCCATCGGCAGCAACGGAACGGACTTCATACCCAATCTCGTCCATGTGTGCGACTACAACAATGCGAGGGCCACTGCCGCCCTTTGGGGACGGCCAATGCAGCACCAGGTTGCCGCCGTTGTCGGTTTCCGGTTTGGCCCAGGGCGGCAACAGTTGCGTGACCGCTCTGCGCATATTCTCTTCGTGACTGCTGACGGCATAAGTTTCTATCAATTGCTTGATGATTTCTTCGGTGGAAGGCGCTGCTTTAGGCTTGGCAGAGACGGTGGGCTCCGAAAGAGGAGCAGCACCGCTCAGTTCCATTGGCTTGCTTCTGCCAAAAAGGTATGTCTCCAATAACGAGGTCATAGCCATGACGTCGTGGCCTTGAACAATTTCGCCGGGCGTTGAAGGCCAGGAAGTCGCAACGGCAAGATGGACGCTGCGTTCAGGCATCTTTGGCTGAAGCATGTAGCCGCCGCGCGGAAACAATGACGCAGAATAATCGGTTTTTAGAGGGATATTGTTCTGGGCTGCCAGCTGCTTCAGCTCTGCGGGCAATCCCGCCAATTCAGCGTCAGGCTTTTCGGATGCAACTAAAACGCCGCTGCCCGGCGATTCCTTAAACACAGGTGCCGCCTCGCGCTGGCCAGGCGTTACTGGCGCACGCACCAGGCGGCCAACATAGATCACTTCATCGGGAGTGAGGCGATAAAGGAGTCGCTGCAACCCACGGGCACCGACCCACTGCTGGGTCACGAATGCAAAGGTCAGCGTACCTTTGACGTTTGCCGGGTCCGCGTTTCGCAGGACCTCAAGCAGTACGGCAGCCCCGAACCGGTCGCCGATGGCGGCTGCAGTCCATTTTCCAAAACCCATCTCATAGAATTTGCGCTCGAGTGCGACAGGACTGAGGACGTCTGCGCCACCGGCCCGCGCTTCTGTGGCAGTCGTTGCGCCGACATCCACAAACATGTTATCCAGATCGGAGGCAGCAGGAGGATGTTGGCGTTGCGGCTGCAGGTGAACTGAGAGCCCAGCAACCGCTCCATGGATCCATGTATTCTGCGCCGTGCCGATCAGCACCGGCTGTGCCGAATAAAGCTCATTGAACAGGGGCAGATTGCCGGCCTGTGGCAGGCGCTGCAACGTCAAATAACCTTCGCTTGTAATCCCGCTGGCTACAAACCCAGGTTCATCAATTGACGCGACGATCAGGCGGTGTGGCGTGCCTTTGCCGATTGTCACAGTTACATTGTTTTGCGCATCGATTTTCGGAGCAAAACTCTTCAGCTCGCCGGCAATCTTGGCGGAAAGCTGTTGTTCATAGCCCGGTACAGCGGGGGTTTGAACGAGTTCACGAAGATCATTCACAAGCGTCGTTTGAGCGCCGCTCGTTTGTGCCAACCCAAATACGAAGCAAACCAGCAGAAAATGAACTGCGACAAGCCCTCGTAACCGTCTGTTCATGTTTTTTCCGTTTCCCAATTGTTAAGTGCGATGTATAAGACTACATCAAGCTTGCCATTACGGGACAAGCCGGGAACCCTGGTGCTGGGATGCCGACGCTCCCACTTGGCTGCCGCGTGTTAGCCTCTTGAGAACGTAGTGCGAGGAGCAGACATGGCTGAGAACAAAACGAAACCCACAGCTGGGAGTGTATCCGCGTTTATCGGTGCCATTTCGGATGCAACCCAGCAAAAAGACGCGAATACGCTTGTCAAATGGATGGAGCGGCTTTCCGGTGAAAAAGCCAAACTGTGGGGACCCTCGATCATCGGTGTGGGTTCTTACCATTACAAATACGACAGCGGACGAGAGGGTGATATGCCGATCATCTCTTTTTCACCCCGTAAGTCGGCAACAGTTCTATACAGCCTGATCGGGTCGAGTGGCTCCGAGGCGCTGCTGGCTAAGCTCGGCAAGCACACCACAGGGAAAGGATGCCTCTACATCAAGAAGCTCGCTGACGTCGATGAACAGGTATTGAAGGACCTCATGGCCAAGTCTTTAGCCGTCAAACGCAACCGAGCTTCGTCTTAGTCTGTCCCCTTCAAGGCAAAGAAAAGCCCGCGGTCCCGCGCCCACGCCCGTCCAAGCGGGTCAGCCTTGGCTTCGGGGCGCGGTTGCCTCAACGATTTGGACAGACTTGTCGAGTTGGAAAGTCAACACCGTCTCCGCCGGGACTCGGATTGATCCGCCCTTGGTCAAAATCTGAGTCAATGCACCGCCTCCTGCGCCTGCACCGGCGCCGATCGCTGCGCCTTTTCCGCCTCCTGCGATAGCGCCGATAACCGCGCCGAGGGCGGCTCCGCCGCCGGTAAAGATGGCAGTCCGCTTGTTCGCCCCAAACCCTGGCTTGCCGCTTTCTTTCACGTCGGTGGAGTTAATGTTGTATTGCTGACCTTCTACAGAAATCGATTGCAGGTCGAGCACAAGATCGGAGGTGCCATGGAAGCGTCCTCCTTTCGAAGCGGACCGGATCACAATCTGAGCGTTCGCTCCATGAGGAATGACCACATCGCCGTTGGCGTCGAGCACATCGTCGGTGACTTCGGCAGCATAGGTCTGCCCTTCGACGGCAGTGGCTGAGTCGATCATGTCTTCGCTGCGCACTGAAACTTTGGTTCCGACAGGCAGCTGGTAGGTCTTAGTCTTAATTTCAGACCGCGTCGGGTGGTAGTGACGTTCGTGCAGAGAGTCGGACGCCACCCGGGCTGGGGTGCGCCCGGTTGCCGTGGCTGCAGTTTGTGTTGCCGCTGCATCGTCATACTCAATGGATTTCACCTGAGTCATCGGGACCGTGTGCGTAGTGTTGTCGTCGCCGGCCAGAGTGATCTCCGCCGGCGAAGTCGCGGTGACAGTGCCGGTGACCGTCGTGCCATCCCGCATGAGAACGGTTGCATGTGGACCGGAAGCGGGTTTACTCGCGCAACATGAAAGAAAAAGCAGAGTGCCAAGAGTTACTACTGTAAACATGGTTCGCCGAATTCCATTGAATGTGCGTGCCCATGTCGTGGAAGTCCTGAACGCGGGGTGATTCATCGCAACCTCCAACCAAGCCATGTTGAGACTGGATTTCGTCCTGAAATTCTATAGCAACACTAGACAAGAAAACGACTTCTCAAATCGCATAAGTGCAGGCTTTTTGGTACCGGCAACTCACTTGATGCCGAGTGCAGCGAGTCTGTCCACCGGTCGCGCCAGCACAGCCTTGTTCCCACGCACGACAATCGGCCGCTGTATGAGTTCTGGGTGTTCTACCATCAAATGAATAAGTTGGTCATCGCTGAACGTCTTGCCGGCCACATGTTGGCGATAAGCTGCTTCATTGGTCCGCATGGCATCCAGTGGCTTCAGTCCCGCGCGGTATAACAAGTCCTTTAGCTGATTTGCCGAGAGCTCCTGCTCCGTATAGTCGATGCTCTCAAAATCCACTTTCTTCTCGGTCAAGACCCGCTTGACCTCCCGGCATTTGCCTCATGTCGGCTTCTCGTACACGATTACCTTGTCCGAAACTCCCATTTTCAACTCCCACGTGCCATTGTCCAAGAACCCCGTGCTCCGCGTCGATAATAAACCAGTAACTCGCAGCGACGTATTTTTCCGCACGCGTGGAAAGTCTCGAGGTGCTTTTGCTGTCGGATCGGCATGCCACTAGCTCAACCTCTACTGCGTTGGCATGCAGGAAATGAGGTTCCATAGGATTGCTGTCAATCAATCTCCTTCGTAACCCTTCGAACCATCCCCGCATCCTAGCCATCCCCGGAGATCGTCCGCGATTGTTTGTTTGCGACAGCCCCCGAGGGAAGCTACGGGGCTGTTTTCCGAAGTCTCTCCGTAACCGCATGTAACGCTTCACAGATCCGGAACACTAATAGGCATACCGAAATAAGCATACGAGCGTGCGGGGGCTTGCACGTTGGCCGCCCGCGACTCAAAGAATCGCACAAGGTTTCCACCCCCCCTTAAGCAGGTCCGTGCGCACGGTGCTCACACAAAGGAGTGATAAGTTTTATGGCTAAGTCTGATATTCCAGCGGCCGTGCTCCCAAAGGGCCACACCGAGCGCCTTCAATTCCCAACCCTAATCGCCAAGAATCCGAACTACTTCGGTAACTTTCCGGAGTTAAACCTCCCGCCGGTCTTGGTACTCTCGAATGACACAACTTTTGAAGAGCTAACTTGTGTTGGCTACAACCCAGAGCGAGGAATCCTGGAAGCGGTTATCCAGGTCAAGCAACCCAGTGGCTATTTGGGTAATGCATGCACGCCAGGATCTTTTGAATACATCCGCTTCTTCGTGGACACGGGCAGTGGATTCACCGATGCTGGCTTGGCGGCGATTAATGTTCATGACATCCCGGATGCAAAAGACTGCGCTCAACACGCGGAAAAACCCATCAGCTACTCGGCTTCCATTTCCTATACGCCGCCGAATTCTGAGGATTGTGACGATCCGGTACTGCCCGTGGTGCGCGCTGTTCTGTCGTGGCAAACGATCCCGCCGGCGAATAATCCAAATTTCAACCCGATCTGGGGCAACCACCTTGATTGCCACATACAACTAGCTCCCGGACCGTTTACCATTGGAGACTTCATAGAAGACCTGTTGGAGGGTGGCGTCAAGTTGCCACCTTTGGCTGCGAAATTCCAAGGCGTGGCCAAAGTGCCGATCCCCGGACCTGAGCCAATCCCGTTGGCTCTTCCCGAACTTGCCAAGCTTTACCAGGAAGGACCTGCTGCCAAGATAGTGCCCAGCCATCGCTTCGGGTTCTCTGAAGTGCATAAGGTGATGAAGGCACCAGTGGTCAGCAGCCAACTGGTGTCCAACAAGATCTCCGAGTTTGCAGCGCTCAAGTTGAACTGGGCTGAAATTGTGGGAGCACTCGAAAAGACGAGCGCAGACATTTCCTTCGAACAACTCGATTGCCTCGGACTTGAAGGCACCGTGGGCTTCGAGCGCCTGGTCGCTACCTTCCGCGTCAAGCAGCAGTTCGGCTACTCAGGCGACTTGTGCACTGCGGGAAGCTTTGAGTATGTCGCATTCTGGGCCGATTGGGACAACAAATGCAAGTACACATACCTGGGAACTGTTCCCGTGCGTGTGCATGATCTCAAACGTAAGCTGCCTGAGGACATTTGCTACACCGCCGTTTTGCCGGTGGACCTCAGCCAGCACCGTGCCGGCTGCGAACTGCCAAAGATCGGCAGGGTACGGGCAGTGCTTTCCTGGGCCGTGCCACCCTCGACCACAGATCCCAACCAACTGAATACCTGGGGAAACCTGATTGACACCCACGTACAAATTCAGCCGGGCGTATCAACGAATCCGCTGAATCCCAAGATCAGCATTCTGGGCGGCATTCCTACCAGCCAGATCGATCCAACAACGGGCTTCACCACGCCGTTTGCACGCTTCGCCGGCAACAACCTGCTGGCCGACGATTTGGGCAGGGCCTGCCCGTTTGGTGGACGGGTGGAAGTACAAGGTCCGGAATTCCCAGGCTACAAGTACCGTATTCAGGTCCGGGACGTCACAGTTGGCGGGTCATGGCAAACTGTGATTACACCCCTCATGCTGACGCGCTGGGATGGCACCACGTATACCAGCAATCCAGACATCAACGGCTACTTCGAATACCAACAGTACATCAACAATATCGAAAACCTCCTTGGTAACTGGGACAGCTCCGGTGACGACCTGTGGGAGGTGAAACTCGAAATCGCGGATTTGTCTGACAATCCTGTGCTCGGCGCCATTCCCGATCTGCACCTGCTGCAGCTCGACAACACAGCGCCTTCCGCTTCTGTGGACATCACCACAGCGGGCGGAGATTGCGGCAAGTTCCCAGTGGGCACGGTGCTTGGCGGGACCTTTGTTGCCCGCGACGTCAACTTCGGGTTCTTTACCATCGGGATTCTGCCTTTCAGCGGCCCCGTGACTCCGTCGTCCGGGTCCGTTCAGACACCGATCGCCGGCAACTCATGGAGCCTCAACACAGCGGGAATGAAATCGTGCGGCTACGTCGTCGAGTTGGACGTCGCGGATCGCAGCATCGTTAACAGCGTGTGGGGCGCGCACAACCGCCGCCCTGCTTCAACCGGCTATTGCCTGATCTAACGGAAACTAACTTGCAGAGCGTTGCTCCGCGCTGGTTTCGAAAGGGCCAGCGCGTGAGCACGATTCTGAATCTACATGAATACTTTCTACTACTTGATCCTGGGGGTCCTCGGCGTTTGGCGCATCACTCATCTCCTGAATGCTGAGGACGGCCCCGGAAAAATTCTCGTGCGATTGCGTGAGCTGGCTGGTTCTGGTTTTTGGGGTGAGCTGCTCGACTGCTTCTACTGTCTGAGCCTGTGGGTTGCCCTTCCATTTGCCCTGTTGACTGGGAGCAGTTGGCGCGAAAAGCTTCTGTTATGGCTGGCGTTGTCCGGAGCCGCCATATTGCTTGAGGGTATGCACAGGCCATCGCTGCCACGATATCTCGAAGAGAGCCCGGCGGCGCAAGATGCGAAAGAAGGTCACCAATGAGTTGTTGCGGAAAAGCACGTAGCCAACTGACAGCACAGGGGACTACGGCAAACAGTGTGCGCACCGCTGCAGTTCTCTTTGAATACGTGGGCAGGACGCGATTGGTCATTATCGGGCCCGCTACTCGAACCAGCTATCGCTTTGATCGGCCCGGCGCGCGGGTGCTAGTGGATGGCCGGGACCAAGCTTCACTAGCTGCTGTTCCCGTGTTGCGGCAGGTCACAGTCGGATAGTTTGGCGGTTCCCGATTGCATCAAGCACTATTCGTCACCTGCAAGGTTTTTCTGAAACCGTTTCAGCGACCGGGAGGCTTATCCACATCACGCAGCGGAAGCAGGCTTCATCTCATGCGCCGGCGGCTGCTTGAACGTCAGGACAAGGTTTGCGGCAAAAAGCGTTACCGCGGTCAGCTCGCAGATTGCGGACCACGGTAGAGCTCTCCACGCAGACGGCCAGTAAGCTTCGTAGGCAAGAATCTCGCTGGTCACGCGCAGCGTGCAGCCGACGTTTAAGAGCAGCAGACAGGCGAACATGAGACGCGGACTGTAGAGCACCCGCATTCCGGCAAACGCAGGCAAAATCCGCTGGCCGACGGCAAAGACCATCGTGGAGATAAAGCCCACGGTGAGCGCGTGGCGCGAAGCGCCAACCCAGCCGTTGGCATGGTCAAGATAGGCGGCAGCAATGCCTAGTCCGGCGGCAAGCAAGAGCCAGAGGTACGCGATTCGAACAAAGCTGGCAAACGACGGATGAACTCCTGTGGTCTTTGCCGGACGCGCCGCTGGTCTGAGCAAATGAAACGCACATAACGACGCTGTGGCTGCGATGGCAAGCAGCCACGGAGCCAGGTGAAATAACCCTACCTGCGCCGCACCCACTCCGGCGAGGCTGAAGAGAAGAGCAACACGGAGCAACCGCTCGTTGACGGGTCCAAGGCCGAGGAATATCGGCAGCCAACGCGTGCTGAAGCCCCAAATCGTCGGAACGATGAACGCGTAGAGCATCAGGATCAGGAAGCGCGATTCGAACACGTTGGGGAACGCCGGAGACGCAACGTTCAGGCTCACGTAGAACGCGGCGACAAGATTCATCAGCAAGCCAAGCCCAAACCCGAGCGTACCCACGAGAACAGAGATCACCCAGAGCGGCATGCTTCGAGCCGAATCACTCGCGGCGGCAGGGCGGTGGCGGCGCACCGCACTGAGAAAAATGAGAAACGCGCAAAGCTCAAGCAGCGCTGACAAAGGCAACGCCGCGCGCCAGTGCCACTGGTAAACACCTGTTGTCCAGCGCAAAGACACGCCCGCAACCCAAAGAACCCATGCCGTCCATCCGAGGCCAGCGCGCTGAATCTTGCCCCCGGTCATCTTGGGGATGGAGTAAAAACCGATGCCCAGAATAAAGGTTCCGATCCAACCGAAGATCTGCGCATGACCGTGCGCTTGGATCCACGCGGTGGAAACGGCGTGGCCGTGCTGCCCGGTGATTGAGATCAGGTTCCACACTCCGAGAAATGTTCCCGGCAGCAACATGAAGAAGAGGCCGGCAAGGGCATAGGCCATCATCAACCGCTGGGCGGCTTCTTCACGTGCCTTGACCAGGATCGCGGGGGTCTCCTGTAGCGCGAGTTCCTGGAGGTCGCGGGAGCGATCGCCGGCAGCTGCCAGCCTCGTGATTGTTCCTGACATCCTCGCAGTCTCCAATGAAAGATTAGGAAAGGGAATTGGTAAGGCCAATGACTTTTGTCACACTGCGTCAGGCGGCGAAATCCTTCGGCCCTTACAGGGGCGCGAGGCAGAACCGAACCAAGGTCGCTGCCTTCAGGTCCTTCGTGGTACTCAGGATTCCGCAAGCGAACTCCGTTGTTGGCGCTCGCTGCTTCTTGAAACTCTAGCTTCGAGAAAATCTACCCGGGATTCTTATAATAGTCATCTAACCGCGAGAAACTGAGGAGGTCCTATGTCCTATCAGCCCATCGAGAACTACGGGATCATCGGCAACATGCGCAGCGTAGCCCTGGTGGGCATGAACGGCTCCATTGATTGGTACTGCTACCCGTATTTCGATTCACCCAGCATCTTTGGGGCTCTCTTGGACGATCGGAAGGGAGGCCGATTCCAGATCTCCGCCATCGGTGACGGAGTCCGGTACAAACAGTTTTATTGGCCTTCAACGAATGTACTGGTGACGCGCTTCTTGCTCGCGGATGGCATCGCCGAGCTGGAAGACTTTATGGCCGTGGGACTCCCCAGGGACTCTCCCTGGTATCACCACCTTTTTCGCCGGGTTCGTTGCGTTCGAGGCACGGTGCGCATATCACTGCTGTGCCAGCCGGCCTGCGACTATGGGCGCAAGACTCACGAAGTACGCCTGCAGCCAAACGGTGCTACGTTCGGTTCCAGCGGCTTGACGCTCTGCCTGTCAACTCCTCTACCTTTGAAGCAGGGGGAACAGGGCAGCGTGACTGCCGAGTTTGTGCTTGAAGAAGGCAAGTCGGAAACTTTTCTTTTCAGGGGTCACGTTGGTGATGACACTATGTCCTGCGCTCCTACTGAAAGGGAAGCCGAGGAATTGCTTCAGCATACGGTCAAGTTTTGGCAGGGCTGGCTCTCCGCATCCACTTATCGCGGGCGCTGGCGTGAACAGGTACAGAGATCAGCGTTAGCGTTAAAGCTCCTCACCTTTGACCCGACAGGGGCGATCATTGCCGCTCCGACAGCCAGTCTCCCTGAGGTCATTGGTGGCTCGCGCAACTGGGATTATCGCTACACTTGGATCCGCGATGCCGCCTTTACGGTTTATGGGTTTCTTCGTCTCGGGTTCCGGGACGAGGCGGCGGCCTTCATTAGCTGGCTTGACAGCTACGCCGCGAAACACGTCAATACGCGGGCTCCGTTGCCGCCGCTCTTTACGATCCAGGGCGACAATGAGATTCCCGAGGAGACGTTGGATCACTGGGAAGGGTACCGAGGATCCGGACCCGTACGCATTGGGAACGCCGCTGCTTCACAATTTCAACTCGACCTCTATGGAGAGTTGCTCGACTCGTATTATCTGTACAACAAATACGTCAGTCCGATCCCTTACGATATGTGGGTGGGGCTTCGCAACCGTCTCGAGTGGATCTGCGAACACTGGCAAAAGCCCGACAAAGGGATCTGGGAGATGCGAAACCGCGAGGAGCACTTCGTCTACTCGAAAGTCATGAACTGGGTGGCGTTGGACCGCGGCATCAGGCTCGCTGAGAAGCGCGCTTTTCCCGCGAATGGCGAGAAATGGATTCGCGAGCGGGACCGGATCTACGAGGAAGTGATGCACAGCGGGTGGAATGCGAAGAGCCGCACTTTTACCCAGTTCTACGGTAGCGAGGATCTGGATGCGTCCCTGTTAATCATGCCGCTGGTGTTCTTTTTGGCCCCTAACGATCCCCGGATGCTGAATACCCTTTCAGCCATTATGCGCAACACGCGTGAAGGTGGTTTGCTCAGTGACAGCCTGGTTTACCGCTATCCTCCGGAAATGCGAGTCGACGGCCTTCCGGGTGAGGAAGGTACTTTTAACATGTGCTCGTTCTGGCTCGTGGAAGCATTAACGCGCGCCGGTCAGCTTGTTCCAGAAAAACTGGACCAAGCCCGGCTGTTATTCGAACGCATGCTGGGCTATGCGAACCATCTGGGGCTCTATGCGGAGCAAATTGGCGCGCAGGGTGAGGCCCTCGGCAATTTTCCGCAGGCATTCACGCATCTATCGTTAATCAGCGCCGCATTCAACCTGGATCGTACGCTGAGCGCCCGATAATTACCTTCTCGCCGCCCCAAAAGGCTGGTCCTAAGACTTCGCCCGGGCAGAACCTAACTGCAAGAGCGTATCTCGCAAGCGCCGGTGTTTTTGGAGCAACCTCAGATAATCCGTTTCTTCGGAAGCGGCCTTGGCCCGAATCACTGCTAACAGAGCTTGTTTGTCTGGCAACGGCCAATCGTTGAGTTTGGGCACGAGAGAAAACACGGAAGCGAAGTTGTCGAATGCCTTCTGCTCCACTGAGGTCGACTGGGCTATCTCAACGTTCAGGGCCTTGGTCAGGGTGGCGCGACAAGCATCGCGCATCCGGTCAGGGTCTCCGCCAAAGTCTTGTGCCATGCGATGGCTGACCGCGAATCCCAGGTTGCGTGTGGAGAATGTGTTCCATGCGCTGTGGGAAGCAGGACCTGACTCATAAAACACGTGCCCCGCGGCCAGCTTCCGTAATGTCCCCGGCGTCGTCCGGTGCCGGGGATCGGCCGCGATCTTGCGTTCTTCTTTTTCCGCCAGAGCCAGCAGTTCGCGACGGCCCGGACGGAACCCGAGTTTGCGATAAAACCAAAAGGCGCCGGACTGGATTGCCTCTTCGTTTTCATGACCCAGCTGGTAAGGATAAACAGAGACACAGGTGACGCCGGTGAGCTGCTGGAAAAAATGGAGCACCTTGGCGTAGATCCATGCGGTTTCGCCGTCACGGTAGGCGTAAAAGGTGTTGAACCCGATTTCCATCCACTCGGCCAGAGAGATACCCTCGATATAGTTGATGGGCACCCCGTTCTTGAGGGTAAATCCTGCGTGATAGGCGCGCAGGGGCAGGCGGCGTTCTGGAGGCAGACCCCAGAGAAAAATTTGTACGCCACGCCCAGGCTGGGCTTCGTAGACATGGTGTGGGTCACCGCGAGTGGTGCCGTAGAGTTCGCGATAGCGAATGGTGACCGCCTCGCGACACATGTTCAGAATCTGCTCGCCCTTCTGCAGGTCGAGCTTCCTGATAGGAAGCTGCGGCGACTCGAACTCTTCTGCCAGCGATACTTGGTTGCGACGGATCAGCGGCATTGTGTGGCAGAACAACTCCTTCACGTCGCGCCGCGCCTTCGTTCTGCTGGCCGGACCGTCCTCGAGCTCCCAGTGGAGCTCGATGCTCAGGGCATCGTACAGCTCCGTCTTCTCCGCCATGGAGATGGGGAGCTTTTCAACCCTTTCTAAAAGCCAGAAGAGTGGGCTTTGCTTGCCTGCCGCGCTGCTTAGCCATTGATCAAAGGGCGTATCAGCTTCCACCAGCGAGTCGTCATCGAGCAAAGGAATGAATCGGGGGAGAGCTGCGCCCAGCCGTCTCGCCTGTTCGTCGAAATCCCATTCCGCGGTGACCTGCTGCGGATAACGCCGCATCAACCAGAGGGCGACTTCATAAGTGAAAGTATCACTGAGGCGAGTCCCGGCGACGCCGGAAACCTGTTCGGAATCGAAGACTGCCAGGTCCGCGCCCGATTCGCGGAGCGCAGCGACTTGCCGCGGGATTCCTCCCAGCAGGCGGTCGGCCTGCGCGGCCACCGCAACGCTGTGCGGAAACGCCCGCAAGAAGAGGAGCGCATCGTGCAGCCGAAGCAGGGCGCGCACATCGCGAAAAGTAACTCCTCGCAGCGAGCCCAGCAGAGCTTCTACTTTCCTGGCCGAGCCGAGTTCCCTCATCTGTCGCGCTGCCTCCAGCCGCGACAGCATCGCGGCTGAACCTACGCGTTGTGAGGGCCGCGATGTTTTCCGGGGAGGCACGTTAATCAATCGTTAGCTGCCGGCCTGGTGGGCGGCAAGCGGGTGATTATAGCGAATCATGCCGCGGTCCGCTGTGGTGCTCACGCCATACGTTATTGATTGCAAAGGCTTGTAGTCTGTCGGGAGAGAAGCTGGAGCAGGCGACTTTTGAGGTGCAATCGCCATCCTACAGTCCGTGAAACGGTTGGTGGCACGGACCCCGAGGTCGATCGCCGCTGAAGCGCAAAAGCTGTGCCGGTCCGTTATTGATGCTCTCAGCGACAGCATCCTCATTCTTGATCTTCGAACCGCCAGGATTCTGGACGCGAACAAGTGCGCAGTCAAGACGTATGGGTACTCTCGCGAAGAACTGCTCGGCATGGAGCTGAAGACCCTTACGCACGATCATTCCCTCAACCAGTCTGATCTGGAGTGTGGACGCAGTGTGGAGCAGACCCATTACAGCAAAGCAGGCGAAAAGATCCCGTTCCTGGTGAGCCTGTGCTTGATTGATTACTGGGGGCGTAAAGCCGTAGTGAGTATCAACCACAACATCCGGGCACGAAAACGCATCGAGGCTGCTATTACGGCCAGCGAAAAACAACTGCGGTCGCTGGTGGAAACCATTTCAGAGATCGTAGTTCTGGTTGATGCCCAGGGAACCATTTCATTCATCAGTCCACAGGTGGAACGGGTGTTGGGATATCCCGCTGAAGAAATCAAGGGAAAGAACATATTCGACTTTATCCATCCTGATGACCGCGAGCGAGCCGCAGCCGAATACTCGAAAACAATTCAAGAACTGGGAGAGGCTGTTCCCTCCATGCTGCGTGTGAGGACCCGCGCTGGAGAGTGGATACCGTTTGAGATCATCGGCAACAACCAGCTCAACGATCCGGACGTGGCCGCGGTGGTGTTCACAGCTCGCGATCTGCGCTACCGCCGCGAAGCGGAAAAAGCCGTGCGTGAAGCCAATGCTGACTTCGAAAAGCGCGTGGAACAGAGGACCATGGAATTGGCCAAGGCCAACGCCGCATTGCGTATTGAGAACCAGCAGCGGCGCTACACCGAGGCTCAGCTTCAGGAATCGCTATCCTTGCTCCATTCCACGCTCGAATCGACCGCCGACGGCATCCTGGTGGTATCCAAAGACGGCCGGGTCAGCACTTGCAATCGCAGGTTCCTGGACATGTGGAACATTCCGCAAATGGCCGTTGCCGGCCTGCGATGGGATGTAGACTTGAGGGCCATCGCAGTTCCACAACTTCAGGACATCGACGAGTTTCAGGCCAAAGTCGAAGAGCTGACCCGGCATCCTGATGCCGTGAGTTTCGACACCATCCGCTTCAAAGACGGGCGGATCTTCGAACGCTGTTCTCAGCCGCAGCGGATTGGCGATGAGATTGTGGGACGGGTCTGGAGCTTTCGTGACGTTACGCACGCGCGGGAGATTGAAGATGAGCTTCGCCAGGCGCAGAAAATGGAAGCCGTCGGGCGCCTGGCTGGAGGCATGGCCCACGACTTCAACAACATGTTGATGCTGATTTCAGGTTATGCCGGCCAGATGCTGGAAGATTCGCGGCTGCCCGAGCGTTACCGCACCACCGCTCAACAGCTGGTGGATGCTACGAAGCGCGCTGCGGGGCTCACCAGGCAATTGCTGGCTTTCAGCCGTAAACAACCCGTCATGCCACGGGTGCTGGACCTGAACCGCGTGGTTTCAGACATGCAAAAATTGCTGCAAAGACTGCTCTCTGACCGCGTTCAGCTGGTCATCCATCTCCAGGACGAACCGGTGCTCATTCATGCTGACCCGTCACAAATCGAATTGATGATCATGAATCTCGCCATTAACGCGCGTGACGCCATGGCCGAAGGCGGCACCCTTACCATGCGAAGCCGCAGGCTGAGTTTGCCAGGTGGGGGCAAGACACAAGCTCCGCAGATGGAGTATGCGCTCTTAGAAGTGGCCGACACCGGTCATGGAATGTCGCCGGAGATCAAGAAGCACATTTTCGAACCTTTTTTTACGACTAAGGAACCTGGACGAGGCACCGGGCTTGGCCTGTCAACGGTGTACGGAATCGTGGAAGCGGCGGAGGGCCACATCAGCGTGGAGACCGAACCCGAACAGGGGGCAATCTTCCGCATCTACCTGCCTCTGGCTACCGGTGCGGTCTTCGAAGAAGCGCAGGTGCAGGAAGCTCCGCCGCGCAGCGGCCATGAAACCATCCTTCTGGTGGAAGATGAAGGCGGAATTCGTGCCATGACCAAGGTGTACCTGGAGACTCTGGGATACAGCGTGCTTGAGGCAGGGAGCTCGACCGAGGCCGAGCGAGTCTCTCGAGAGTACCCTGGTGAGATTGATCTTGTTGTCACCGACATCGTGATGCCGGGCAAGAGAGGCGATGAGATGCTCCGCGAGATCCGGAAGAGCCGTCCGGAGACAGCGGGTATCTTCATCTCGGGTTTCGCGGACGTCCAGGATCTCGACGCAAGCATCCCGGTACTGGAAAAACCGTTCGCATTTCCGGGTCTCGGACGGCGCGTGCGCGAGACCCTTGACCAAGCTCAAAACCAGAAAGCAAAGCCCGCTATAAAGCAGCCGCCACGAAAGCGTGCCTAGAACGCCGGCCACTCCGAATTCTGTATTCGGTACGGCTCTCAAATAAATTCGGCACAGCCGTTCTACACTGTTAGCTCTCGCATGTCGTGGACTCGCAACATGGCGCTGATCTGCGCGGCGGCCTGGCTACGCTCATTCGCTATCGGATTGCTCGGCGTTGTGCTCGGCGTGTTTCTCTATCGGGAAGGCTTTTCTTCCACCGCGATCGGAGTGGTCATAGCCGCAGGTTTGGCGGGGGCCGCTGCGGCGACGGCCCTTGTCACATTACATGCCGACCGCCTGGGACGAAGAAAAACCCTCTTTGTCCTTGCGCTGCTCACGGCCGCGGGTGCGACTCCGCTGATCGTTCATTCCAGGTTGGCCCTTATGGCTCCAATGGCCTTCTTGGGCATGCTGAACGGCATGGGCACAGACCGCAGCGCCGCCTTCGCGTTGGAGCAGGCTGTGATTCCCGGCCTCGTTTCGGACCGGGGGCGCACCTGGACGCTGGCCTGGTACAGTCTGGTTCTGGATGCGGGCGGTGCTCTCGGTGCGCTGGCCGCGGGTTTTCCCGTGCTTGCGCAACGCTGGTGGGCGATGGACATCGGCGCGGCGTATCAGACATTGTTTGCCGGGTATGCCGGGATCAGCGTGTTGAGCGGTCTCATGTATCTCTTCTTGACGCCGCAAGTCGAGGTCGATTCCGCCACGGCGGCGATCGGGGGAGCACACGCGATTTCCGCGGCGACCAAGACCACCGTCAGAAGGCTAGCGTCGCTCTTTGCCCTGGACAGCCTGGGCGGTGGCCTGCTCACTGACGCGCTCGTTTCCTACTGGTTTTTCCGACGGTTTGGCATTGCTGAGAACAAGCTTGCCCTCCTGTTCTTTGTGGTCCATGTTCTGAATGCGCTTTCCCATCTGGGCGCGGCGGCTTTGGCCAAGCGCATCGGCTTGGTTAAAACTATGGTGTTCACGCACTTGCCATCGAGCCTTTTTCTGATGGCCGCGTCCCTCGTGCCGTCGGCCCACTGGGCCGTGGCGCTGTTCCTGTTGCGTGAGGCCCTGGTGGAAATGGATGTGCCCACCCGGCAGTCGTATGTGGCCGCAGTGGTGCATCCCAGCGAGCGCACGTTTGCAAGCGGCGTCACCAACCTGACGCGGAACTTGTGCTGGGCCGTTTCGTCGTCGGTGTCCGGCGCGTTCATGCAAATCGCGGTTTCCGCGCCGTTGTTTCTTGGCGGAGGGCTCAAGATTGTCTATGACCTGCTGCTCTGGCGAGCATTTCGTCATGTTCGACCCCCGGAAGAGAGATCATGAACCCGTGCTGGGTAGTGGGTCAGTTTGGCCGCAAGACACGTCTGGCACAGCCGCCTCGGCTGTGCGGTCCGTAGAACTCGCAGAATCCACCGGCGAGGGCGCCGGTGCCACACGACTCTTGATAAAACTGACCCACTACCCCGCGCTGGACTTGCGCCGGCAATCCATCCTATTGTGAGAGCATGAAACGGTTTGTGGCCCTGCTGCTGTTGTCCGCTGCAACTTCTCTATGTGCGCAAGAGGAAACATCGGCGCCGGTGGCGGGCGTGTATCGCGTCAACGTCCGCGTGGAAGTGGTGGACGCGCAAGTCATCCACAAGAAGACCGGGCAGCCAGTGACGTCGCTGAAGCGTGAAGACTTTCAGGTTTATGAGGACAAGACTCTGCAGCAGATCAGCGCTTTCAGCCAGGACGAACTGCCAATGTCGGTCGTGCTTCTCTTCGATCTCACGGACAGCGTGCGTCCGGTGCTGAAGCAGCTGGCCGCAGGCGCCATGGAAGCGCTCGGACACCTGAAGCCCCAGGATGACGTAGCGGTCATGGTGTATGCGGCGTCCGCCAGGTTGCTTCAGGAACCGACCACCGACCGGACTCTGGCGGCGGCTGCCATCGAGAAAGCAAGCCGCATGGAAAGCAAAGAAGCCGCCTTTTTCAACGAAGGCATCTTTCAGGCCGCCGCGCAGCTCGGCAAAGCCGCGGACCCAAGCCGCCGCCGCGTCATCATATGGCTCACCGATGACGTGCCTAACATTCCGTCGGATGACGTCCGCGCCCAGGTGGGACGAAGTGTTCCTCGCGGAGCCCTGCACACGGAGCAGCAGGCCATGGCCGAGGTCCTTAGAGTGGGCGCGGTTGTGTGCACGCTTCTGAAGCGGAGCGAGATCTCCGATCGTGAAGACTCCAATCGCAGCTCGGCGAAGATCATGGATCGCATGATGTATCCGCCGGGGGAAGTTTATAAGTACGCGCGCGCCACCGGCGGACAGGTCATCGAGGCCAGCGGCAAAAAGCTGAAGGCCAGGCTCACGGAACTGATTGACGACCTGCGTATGCGATACAGTTTGAGCTATCATCCGTCGGCGCCGAAGCCGAAAGGAAAGTTCTGCTCGATCCAGGTCAAGCTTGCGCCAGAGACAAAAAAAGCTCAGAAAGACGTGGTAGTCGAAGCAAAACAGGGATACTACCGCTAGCTGATAGATCGCCGAAATCGCCGTCATCGCACGGAATCGCCGTAATCGGAAGGACCGATCACGTGCGATTACGGCGATTATGCGCGATCACGGCGATCCACTACTTGCCCTTTGTCCCCAGATAGATCCGCGAGGCAAGCACCGCACCCGCCAAGGGCGCTACCCAGAACAGCCAAAGCTGTTTCAACGCCCAGCCTCCGACAAATACAGCAGGGCCAAGACTGCGTGCGGGGTTGAACGAGCCGTTGGTGACGGGGACTCCGGCAAAGTGGATAGCCGTCAGAGCCAGCCCGATGGGGATTCCGGCAAAGCCGACGGCCACGCGATGGTCGCTTGATCCCAGGACAGTGAGCACGAGAATCATGGTCAGAAACATTTCAGCGACGAACGCGGCGAGCATGCTGTAGTGACCGGGCGAATGATCGTAGCCAAACCCGTTGGCGGCAAATCCGGTAACGGCCGGGTAGTATCCGCCAGGCGCAGAATTGGCGATGAAGAGCACAACTCCGGCGGCAAGAATGGCCCCGATGCACTGCGCGATCCAATAGCCGATCATCTCCCCGAAGCCCATCCGCTTGCTTAGAAACATGCCGAAGCTGACCGCCGGGTTGATATGACAGCCGGAAACCGGTCCTAGCGCGTATGCCATGGCCATCAGGGACAGTCCAAATGCAAGGGCGATGCCCACGATTCCGACCTGCGAGCCGGCCAAGACTGCCGCACCGATTCCCGCCAAGACCAGGACAAAGGTGCCAAACAGCTCCGCTGCGTATTTCATCGTGCTTCTCTCCTCAGTCGCCAACGTTGTCTGCCGCGAGTGCTGCAGCGATAGGGTCTGCAGTCGCCTTCCGCGGAGATGCGTACCGCAAGCGCGGCCATTCTACATGCCGGCCCCTGGTTTGGCAGCTGTTTTTCGCCTAGCGAAATTGCCCAGGAAGGTTCATGCACAGCCCATCACGACGCACAAAAAGGGCATGGCACCAACGATATCTACTCGGCTTTGGAGGGCATCTATATATTTTTAGACCACATCTCAGCGGCGACGGAAACAAGTTGTTGTAAACAAATCGCTTGTTGCATGTGCATGACATGCTCGGGAGCGCGACCTTGTCTCTGCGGTCAAACATTTTGATAAAAGGCGCCCATCGCCTCCTGCTTCCCGGAAGCCTGCTGTTGGTCTTCGCTGTCCTTCTGATCCGGGTCGGAATCCTGGCCGATGCTGACTTTCGCGTAGTACGGCTCGTTCCGTTCGCCGTCCTTCTGCCTGGTTTGGTGCTGAGCGCGGTGTTTCGCCGCAGCGTGATTTTCTTTGCTCTTCTCGCCGTGGCCTTGAGTCAAACCGCTGCTTCCATCATCGTGCCCAGACTCCCTGCCGTCAGCGCCCACGCTCTCATGAGCGCCATCGCGATCTTGCTTCCACTCAACCTCCTCGTGATGGCTTTCCTCAAGGAGCGCGGTATTATTTCGCCACCGGGCCGCAGACGGCTAGTGGCGGCGGCCATCGAAGTTGTTGCCATTGCCGTTCTTTGCATTCCACAACTGGCGAGCGCTGCCCAGTGGCTCGAGGGCCCATACTTTCCGGAGAAGTTTTCAGCGTGGAGCCGCCTGCCGCAACCGGCGCTGCTCGCCTTCCTTCTGGCGGCAGCTGCGCTCGTGGGTTTGCTGCTTCGGCGCTACAGCGCGGTGGACAGCGGCCTTCTGTGGGCACTCTTCGCCAGCTGGATTGCGCTGGCCAGCAAGAGCAATGCTCGCGCGGCCGTTTTCGTCTCCGCAGCCGGCGGCGCGTTAATTGTGGCCTTACTGGAAACTTCGTACAAGATGGCCTACCACGACGAGCTGACTCAGCTGCCCAGCCGTCGCGCACTCAACGATGCCCTGATGAAGCTGCCTGAGGCCTACACCGTCGCCATGGTCGATGTAGACCATTTCAAGAAATTCAACGACACCTATGGTCACCAAGCCGGCGACCAGGCGCTGCGTCTGGTCGCTTCGCGTCTGGCTCACATCGCCGGTGGCGGACGTGCCTACCGCTATGGTGGCGAAGAGTTCGCTGTCCTCTTTCCGGGCAAGCCGCCGGACGAAGTGGTGGTATACCTGGACCGCATGCGGCGGGTGATTGAGCAGTCCCGCTTTGTTGTCCGTGGCAAGGATCGTCGCAAACGCAAGGATGGCAAATCTCGAATCGTAGCCGTGAAGAAGGAGACCAACGTTACCGTCAGTATTGGTGTGGCCTCTTCGAACGGGAACCATGCCTCGCCGTCCGAAGTCTTGCGCGTGGCCGACAGCGCGCTCTATCGCGCCAAGACTAAAGGCCGCAATTGCACCGTGACTGCCACCGGCGGCAAAGGCCCTGAAACTGCCCGCCCCAGCATGCGTGTCATCGGGGTCAGTTAACGGCAGAATCAGCCGTGTGCGTCAACAAACGCGATGGAGCCAGCTCTTTTTCCCTGCAGGTGTAAGTGAGCCGCAACTCTGAAGGCATCCTTTAGCTCTGGATCGCATCTAATCGCGGGAAGACTCCTCTACATACCACTAGTTGCCAGGAAGGTTTCTATGCGGCTGTTTGGTTCGTTTGCGGGCCTTCTGTTGGTTTCCTCGGGACTTTATGCGCAGCATTCTCCGGTAGCTGCTTCAACTCCAGCCCCGGCAACCCACACCACAACGAGTTCCCCGAGTACGTCAACCAGCAGCTCTCCGGCTAGTTCGTCGACGAGTTCCGCCTCTTCCTCGAGTGGAATACACAGCAGTCCGTCGAGCAGCCCGAGTTCTTCGCCCACGGCGAGTGGCAGCTCCAGCAGCCATAGCGGAAGTGTGTTTGGAGGCGGTTCCAGTGCCGGCAGCAATCACGACCGCAATTCGGCGGGAAGCGAATCCAATTCGATCAACCGGCGGGACCGTGACAAAGATACGCCCCGTGGTTCCACAGATTCTATTGGCAGCCACGGGAGCGGCTCAACGGGAAGGGAAGCGGGATCAGCGAACCGGCAAGGCAAAGATTCATCGTCACCGGTGCGGGACTCTAAGAACGACACGCCGGAGCCGCGGCGTCACGATTCCGGCTTGGATAAGACGACGGCCACAGAGGACACGCAGACTGTAAACCACCGCGAGAAGGACCGCGGCAGCGATAAGGCATCCGATTCTGCTACGGCCAGCCGAACCCAGGTCGCAAAGGCAGCGGAAGAACCCGCCGATGCAAAGCGGAACTGTGACAAACCGCCCTGCGCCAAGCCCACACCAGAACCATCTCACGCTGACTGGCGGCAGGGACGGTGCAAGGATGGCCCGTGTGAGCCTTGTCCTCCAGGCACCGTGGCGGGCCGGTATGGAGCGTGTGTCGCCAATCCGGCATATTGCACGGCCGGCACGGTTTGGAATGGCGCCGGCTGCGTACCTGCGGCCGCCGCCGTGAATGCGGCGTCAGCATCGCAGTGTATTTCCTTTTATTCGCGGGGCGTCAACATTTCCACCGACCTGGCGCTTGCTAAAGCCAAGGTGAACGACGCATGCCGGGCCAGTCAAGCGAGTACGGAGTGCACGTTTGCTGAGATGCACCTGAGCGCGGTCAAGCAATCTTGCGAAATGTTGCGAACCGAGGCTTTCCCCCACTGTCAAACATCGGTCCCAAGCTGCCTATAACCCCTGTGCTCGCACCGTGCCTGAAAGAAAAATATTGATCCTGTGGCTCGTGTCTCTCATCTCATGCTGGTTGTAAAGGAGGGAAGTAAGATCGTTATGCCATTGAATCAAGCACTTCTGCCGGAATTCGACCACGAGATGCAAAATACCCGCAAGAGCCTGGAGCGGGTGCCGGAAAACAAGCTGGGATGGAAACCCCATCAAAAGTCCACGACGCTAGGGGGATTGGCCACGCATTTGTCGACCATTAATGGTTGGGCGGAGGCAATTGTCGGGCAGGACTCCTTCGACGTGCAGAATTCGCCACCACCGCAGCAACTCAAATCAAGACAAGAGATATTGGCTGAGTTTGATAAGAACACAGCATCGGCCCGCAAAGTGATTGCCGGCGCCAGCGATGAGCAGTTGATGAAGCCCTGGAGCTTACTTTCCGGCGGCAAGAACATCTTTACCATGCCACGCGTCGCGGTGCTGCGCAGCTTTATTCTGAGTCACACCATCCATCACCGCGCGCAGTTGGGCGTCTATTTACGCCTGAATGATGTCCCGGTGCCCTCGATCTACGGTCCGTCAGCGGACGAAGGACAGATGTAGCGGGTTTCGCGGAAAATAAAGCAGGCCTCGGGAACAACCGAGGCCTGCCATTTGGTTCAAACTTTATCTGGCCGTGTGTTTTCCCCCGAAACCACCAGCCAGAACTGTTCTCACACAGCGATATCCTCGCAGGGGCGCCGGATCCGGACAAGAGTACGTTGGTAACAGGACTGTTGGCCGTCTGGGCGGGCGCTCGTTCCCAATCGACAGTCTGGAGTTACTTGTGCCAAGTCTCTAATCATCGCGGAAACGCGGAGAACAGCCTGGGAGGTTAGAGTACTGGTGACCAAGCTTTTGTGCGCAAAACAAGCGGTCCCTGCACCAACTTCGTCCTCCTCCGCCTCTCCGCGCTTCCGCGTTAAGACCCTTTGGTTATCCTTCTCTCAGCTGCCGACGGCAGGCTGGTTGCTCAGGATGACAGATTGACGGCAATCTCCGGCGACTCGAAAAACGTGCATCGGCGGGCCAGTCTTAGTAAGCTAGTAAGCGCATGGCGGAAAACTCATTCGATATCGTAAGCAAAGTTGACCTTCAGGAAGTTTCTAACGCGATCCAGAACGCGCTGAAGGAGATTCATACGCGGTTCGACTTGAAGGACTCGAAGTCGCAAGTTCAACTGGAGGGGAAGGACGCCGTCATCCTCAGCTCACTCGACGAATACAAACTAAAGGCGGTCAATGACATCCTCCAGGGCAAGCTGGTGAAGCGCGGTGTGCCGCTGAAGGCGCTGACCTATGGCGCCGTGGAGCCGGCCGCGGGCTCAACCGTGCGCCAGAAGATCACCATGCAGCAGGGCATTCCAACGGAAAAAGCCAAGGAGATTGTGCGCGTCATCAAGGATTCCAAGAAGAAAGTCCAGGCTTCGATCCAGGGAGACTCTGTGCGGGTGAGCGGCAAGGACCGCGACACCCTGCAGGAGATTATCGCGTTGCTGAAAGGCCGCGATTTTGGGATCGACATGCAATTCACGAATTATCGAAGCAGCTAATGATCAACCTCTCGCAGCAAGCGGCGAGTTAAGGAATCAAGAGGCGATTTGAGTTCACCAGCCACTCCCGGCGCCAGAGAAGTCTTTGAGCTGTTGCGCGACGACCTGGCAGCCATCGAGCGAGAATTCGGGCGCGACACGGTTTCCAGCGTCCGCGCCATTACTGAAATCGGTGAGCATCTGCGCGCCGGCGGCGGCAAACGGCTCCGGCCCGCCCTGCTGCTCCTCGGCGCCAAGCTTTTTCCCCACAGCGAACGAAGCGCCGTTCGGCTGGGCGCCGTGGTGGAGATCATCCACACCGCCACTTTGGTCCACGACGACATCATCGACGAAGCCAAGACCCGCCGGGGGCGTCCTTCGGCGAACACGCGCTGGGGCAATTCGAAATGCGTCCTGGCGGGCGACTGGCTTTACATGCAGGCCTTCAAGATCGCCGTCGAGGAGCGCAACTTCCGCATCCTGGATGTGCTGATTGATCTGACCCAGCAGATGGTTGAAGGTGAACTGTTGCAGACCGAAAAACTGGGGAAGTGCATCACCCTGGACGAGCATTTCGACCTCATCTTCCGCAAGACCGCGTGCCTGTTCTCAGCTTCAACCCGGCTTGGCGCCATCCTGGGCAAATCTACCGAAGACCAGGAATCGCGCTTGACCGAGTACGGGCGCAACCTGGGGCTGGCGTTTCAGATTGTCGACGATGTGCTGGACCTGACCGCCTCGGAAGAAGTTCTGGGCAAGCCGGTGGCCAGCGACCTGCGCGAGGGCAAGGTTACTATGGCGGTGATTCATGCGCTCGAGCGCTGTACTCCGGAGGAACGCCGGCAAGTTGAAGCAGTTCTTGAAGAAAGAGCGTTCATCACCGTGCAGCACAGGCAGATTCTGGACATGCTCAATCGCTATGGGTCGATCCAGTACGCGCACGATGAGGCAGCGAAGTACGCCGACGTAGCTCGCAAATCCATCTGCTCGTTCCCGGATTCGGAGATCAAGCGCGCCTTGCTGGCGATCCCCGAATTTGTGGTGGAAAGGAGCAGCTGAGGAGATGAGAGCTCTGGTTTTCGCGTGGCTGTTTGCGTGTGCGATCAGCACTGCGCCTCACGCGCAAAATACAAGTACCTCGGCTGCGGGCCACTGGGCCGGATGCTACGATCTCCGCGTGGCTCCCAAAGACTCTGAGAAACAGACGTGGGGCAAAGTACCCAGGCGCGTCGAACTCCTCACAGAACAGGTGGATCGCAAGTCATTCCCAAACGAGTTCAGAATGAACACGTTGGACGCCACAGGGCAGCACTGGATTTCCTTTTGGAGCCCGCAAGGTGAGAGTGCGGTGGAACTCATTTTTAGCACCGGCGTTGTTGGCTATCATCTAGGGCTGACAGGCACAGGCGACTTACTCGTAGGAACAGCGGAGCCATTTTCAGATGACGGGAATTCGCACCCGAAATTCAAAGTTACAGTGCGCCGCTATTCATGCCCCCCGCTCCGATGATCGACCGCCTGGACCATCTCGTGCTCACCGTCAAGGACGTAGGCGCCACTTGCGATTTTTACCACCGAGTCCTCGGCATGGAGATCGTGACCTTCGCCGGCGGGCGCAAGGGGCTGGCCTTCGGTCGCAACAAAATCAACCTCCACCAACAGGGCAAGGAGTTTGAGCCGAAAGCCGACCGTCCAACACCGGGATCAGCCGATTTCTGTCTGATCACGGAAGCCCCTATCACCGAGGTCATCCAGCGCTTGCGGCGTGCAAATGTCGCGATCGTGCAGGGGCCGGTGGAAAAAATCGGCGCTCTGGGACCCATGGTCTCAGTTTATTTTCGCGACCCCGATCTGAACCTGGTGGAAGTTTCCAACTACGCTGAAAAGATTGCTTAAAACCCACCACGGAGACACGGAGAAGATCGGATCATCTGACCATGGGAACATCAGGCCATCTGGGTAGCCACGTGATTATCAGATGACCCGATGATCCGATGACCCGATCGCCCGATTCTCTTTTATACTTATGGCCATGGCTCTTTCCGCGGTCATCGTCGATGATGAACAACTCGCCCGCGACGAACTGAGTTATCTGCTCAAGTCGGTCGACGATGTGAACATCGTGGCCCAGGGACGGAATGGCCTGGAGGCCATCAACCTCATTCGCGAGCACGCGCCCGACCTCGTCTTCCTTGACGTACAGATGCCCGGCCTGGATGGCTTTGGCGTCATCAAGAAACTTCTCGACAAAAAGATCACCGTGCCCCAGATCGTCTTTGCCACTGCGTTTGATCAGTACGCGGTGAAAGCGTTTGAGGTCAACGCCATTGACTACCTGCTGAAGCCTTTCGACAAGAAACGGGTGAGCCAGGCCATCGAAAGAGCGCGAAAAAAGCTGCAGACTGCAGGCGCTGCGGGTAACGAAAAACTGGACGCGCTGGTCAAGCTGCTGGAAACACAACGCCCTCAGAAATCGAAGGTTCTGCTTCGCTCCGCCGGACGCCTCTTCCTTGTGGACCAGAAAGACGTCTGTTTCGCCTCCATTGAAGATGGCATCATCAGCGTGGTGGCCACGCATCTGGAAGGCCACTCCAACTGCCGGACGTTGGAAGAACTGCTGACCGGCCTGGACGCAGAGATTTTCTGGCGCGCCCACCGGTCGTATGTGGTGAACATCAACCGCATCAAGGAAGTTGTGCCCTGGTTCAAGAGTTCTTACCAACTTCGCATGGACGACAAAAAGCAGTCCGAGATTCCTGTCAGCCGGGCCCAGACCAAGAGGCTGCGGGAGTTGTTTGGCCTCTGAGCAGCTTAGTCTCGGGACGATGTTCCGAGTCGAAGCCCCTCGGACGTGATCCCGCTCGCTTGCTGTTTCCGTTTTGCCCGACAACTCACCCCCCAACGAGACATCATCCCGAATCCCCGCGTAGCCCCGGTGAGGCGGGGCGAGCGGGGTGAGGGACCTGCTCCGCTGCAGTTTGGCGGGAACGAGTGAGACTCTGCCTTTTCTCGTTGTATCCGAGTGGGCTTGGAGACTGGAACGTGGGCCGTCTCAAGACTGATGCCTTATGGTTTTCTCTGGCTCCCGCGACGCAGCAGCGGAGCAGGTCCCTCACCCACTTCGCCGCTCCCGCCTTGCGGGATCGGCTCCGGGGATTCGGGATGTTGTCTCGTTGGGGATTTCGACGTTACGCGGGTTGCAAGTCTGGTGTTCGGGACGCAAGTTTTTCTGGAAGAATCCCGAGCGGCCTTACATCCTTTGTGCAGCTAGCAATTTCGTGTGCCGGAACGATCACCGCTTTGCAGCAAGACTCACTCACGTGATGCCGGGACCACTGTAAGATTCAACCGCCGCGACCCCCTCAGGATGATTAGCTCGGTCGCGATTCCGATCTTCGCCTCGCTCAGCAGAGGGTGCAGGACGTCTACGCCTTCGACCGGTTCGCCGGCAAGAGCTACGATAACATCGCCTTCCTGAAGTCCAGCTTTGGAAGCGGGGCTGTTCGGTTCCACTCCGATGATGAGCGCCCCCGTCGTAGCCTTCAAATCATAGTGGCGCGCAATAGTTCGCTGCAGGCTAGCGGTCTGCGCGTGTACTCCGATATAGCTGCGGCGCACGACCCCTTCGCGGATCAGCTTGCTGGCGATGTACTGGGCTGTGTTGATGGAGATAGCGAAGCAAAGCCCTTGTGCGGGAAGAATTGTGGCGGTGTTCACCCCGATCACTTCGCCCAGAGCGTTCACCAGCGGCCCGCCGGAATTGCCGGGATTGAGAGCAGCGTCGGTCTGGATGACATCCTCGATCAGGCGGCCGGATTGCGAGCGCAGGCTGCGGCCCAGGGCGCTGACTACGCCCGCGGTTACTGAGTACTGAAAGCCATAGGGATTTCCGATCGCCACCACCAGTTGCCCGACGCGGATTTTGCGCGAGTCGCCCAAACGGACGGCCTGCAACGCCGGAGCATCGATTCGCAGCAAAGCCAAATCCGTGTCAGCGTCTTCGCCGATGAGTTGAGCTGTGAATTCTCCCGCATCCGGGGTCAGAACCTTGATGCCGCGAGCTCCGTGTACCACGTGACTGTTGGTGAGAATGAACCCATCCGGCGTGAAGACAAAGCCCGAGCCGCTGCCGCCTCGTCCGCGGGCAGTCTCTGTCTGGATTCGGACCACGGAAGGGCTCACGGATTCCGCCACGCTGGTGACCACGCGCGAGTAGGCGTCCAGAGCTTCATTTTCAGCAGACGGGGCGTTGGACTGCGGCAATGACATAAAATGGAGAGCGTTACTCATAGCAGGATTGGATAGCTGGGAGGTGCTAAAGGATTCAGCCACCCGGTGGCCTTCCTACCATCACGTACAATGCAGTCGTGAGTGATCTCAAGGGAAAGACTCTTCTCGTCACCGGCGGGGCGCGCCGGCTGGGCAAGGCCATCGTGTTAGCTGCAGCCGACGCTGGCGCACACGTGGCACTTACGTATCTAAGCTCGGTGAGCCAGGCGCGGCATACGCTCGAAGAGATCAGCAAGCGGGGCGGCAAAGGGCTGATCGTGCCGTGCGATGTTCGCAAAGAAGAGAGCGTAGCTCTTGCGGTCAGCAAAGTCGCCGAGACCTTCGGCCGGCTCGATGTTCTGGTCAACAACGCGGGCATGTTTGCTGGGGCACGATTTGAGGACATTACTGCTCAGGAGTGGGACGACATCTTCGCGGCTAACGTGCGCGGCCCATTCCTGATGTCCAAGCATTGCGTTCCGCTGCTTCGCAAGAACGGCGGGCGCATTATCCATATGGGGTCGCTCGGCGGCGACAAACCTTGGGCCACGCACGCGCATTATTGCTCATCGAAGGCCGCATTACACATGTTGACCCGCGCGATGGCCAAAGCCCTGGCCCCGGAGATCGCCGTCAACTGCGTGGCGCCGGGCATGATCAACGCCATGGTTGACGCTGCGGAGAACAGGGGCAATCGCGAGCTGCTCGACCGGCTCGCCGCCAAGACACCGATGGGTCGCAACGGCACGGCCGACGACATCGTGAATGCCGTCATGTACTTTTCCACCGCGTCGCACTTCATCACCGGGCAGATCCTGACGGTCGACGGCGGGCTGGGACTGTAACGATTCGGGGTCAGGTGTAGTCGAGAGCGTCTCCAGCCGAGTCTGCAAGGCGAGGCTTGAAAAGAATTTTGCTCACCGGTTCGTAGTCTAGTCCTTGCCGGCGGAGGATGCTCCGGGCCTTGCTCTGAACGTGGAGAGCAGCAAGCAAGAGGTGCTCCACGTCAACTTTCTTGTGCGTGCGGTTCCGCATCTCGTCCGAGGCGCGCTTAATGATAACCACTGCATCCTTGTCGAGCGGCATGTCCACGGATACGGAGATCGATGCCTGCCCGGATCCCGCTTTGACGCAAGCCTCCCGGATGAGCACCAGCTTGCCCGGGGGGACCTTCAGCCGCAAGAACATGGCCTTTGACTCCCGCAACAGCCCCAGGAC
>Ga0126379_10000143_pt1 | contig 35148 bp, 22 predicted proteins | sample PanSoiMetPlot_24_FD_92640 | JGI IMG/M metagenome (GOLD analysis project Ga0126379, IMG submission 92640) | Tropical forest soil microbial communities from Panama - MetaG Plot_24 | ecosystem: Environmental > Terrestrial > Soil > Tropical forest > Bulk soil | place: Panama | collected 2016-02-17
CCAGTTAACAATGTAAGCGCGCGCAAGAAAAGCCGCAGCAAGCTCGTCAGAGTCAAACTTTGCGGGTGGAAGCCAGCCCGTTTCGGTGTTCCACACCGGTTTCTCCGCCAAGCCGTTATCGGCGAGCACCTGCCGAACCCGTTGAATGATCGCGAGCATTTCTTCGGGTGGAAGCTGTGGATCGACGTAGAAATGAAAGCCAACGACGTCCAGGTACTGCCCTCCGCCCTTTTTCAAGAATTCCGCAAGCCAGGGGATTCCGTAAGCGGCAGTTGCTGAAGGAGAGACTACAAGAGCCTTGGGATCGACGTTGTGGATGATCTGGGACGCTTCCCTGGTGAGGGTCAACATTTGATCAATCGAGCCGCTCCAGAAATCTGCCAAATTCGGTTCATTCCAGATTTCATATGCCTGAATGCGTCCTTTGTACCTTGAAACCACTGTACGAACGTACTCACGCCAATCTTCAATATTAGCGGGTTCTGCGGTAAACCCTGAAGAATAGCTGGACTTGAGTTGCGGCTTCGCCGAGGCCCACGTGGGTGAACCTCCAAGGGTCAACAGGAGCCCCGTGCCGTGTTGCTCGGCCAGCGTCACATAGCCGTCTAACTTCTCGAATCGCCACTGACCTTTGGCCGGCTGCAGATCCGCCCAGGTCACACTCGCGTCCCAAAGCCTCCACTGTGGTACTGGAGGCGTCGGCCAAGGCGTCGGACGGGGATAAGCAAGATGGTGAATGTGCATGCCAAAGTAGGAGGCGGGAATAGTTGCCTTGGGAGCCTGCAAGTTACCGGCAAACGCCGACCCAAGCAGCGCACCGAGAGAACTCAAGATCAGGACCCGACTGCGGAAGCTTTCCATCTGTTCTCCTCATTGCAGGTTGTCTTGGTGCCCCGACACCATTCCGTAGATTCCTTCCAAGCGCCTCGTACAACGCTCCAAATCAAACTCTCGGACGATTACCTCGCGGCCTGCTCGTCCGAATCGCTCTCTCAATTCAGCGTTCTTTAGAAGTGTCATTAGATACCGGCCTAGAGATTGCCAATCCCGCTCTGCTGCTATGAACCCTGTTTTCTCATGGCGGATGATTTCCGGGATAGCTCCAGAGTTGAATGCGACAACCGGCTTACCCACGGCTTGCGCCTCCGCACACACCATGCCGAAACCTTCGGCCTCTCCCGAAGGCATCGTCACTGAAGGCACGCACAACACTGAAGCCCGGTTCATCCACTCGCGAACTTCTTCCGGTGTCCGCACACCCAGGAACCTGTAACGTCGCAGCGATTCCCCGGCCAGGGTCTCCAGTTCCTTGCGCAAATTACCATCTCCAATTAATACCAATTCGATGTCTGGGAGTTGTCTTTGCACTTCCGAAGCAGCCCGAATCACAAACTCTGCACCTTTTTGTTCAACAAGGCGCCCGACAAACAGAATGATGGGCCGGTTTTCCGTTGATGCCGGTCTAAACTTCAGCGTGTCGACTCCCGTGTATGCAAGCAATACTCTGTCCGCCGGGAATCCTTGCTCCAGCAGCTTGCTCCGTACGAATTTGGAAACCGCAAGGAAGGTCGCGCTGCTTGCTCTTAGTTTTTCCCTGTTCGCCATATAGTAGCGATAGCCGAGGTAGGTTTTGTACCGACGCAAATCCGTAATCGTTATATCGGAACCGTGAAACGTGGTAATCAGCGGGACTTTCAGTCTGCTTGCTAACGGCAGTACCCGCAGTCCATTCGGACCGTAGTGCGCATGTAGCAAAACCGGCCTCAATGCTTGCAACCGCTCTGCCAGCGCCGGTGCGGATCCCCAAATCTTGAATCTTATCTCGTGAAACATTGCGAACGGCCCTCCGCGATTCACGAGATAAACCTTTTCCTGCGGCAATTCCAACCCCGGGACCCGCCGCGATCCGGCGAACATGGGGTCGTATTCACGTAGCGCGCTCGCCTGCGCCTGGATGAAGGTTTCCGAGGGATAGAGCAAATGAGCGCAAAACACAATCACCTTTGGTTTACCAGCGATGCTCACCCGGGCTCTCCTATGGGGGACGGTAATTCGCCTCCTTCCGCGATGTACGCGAGCAGCAACAGATCTGTACCCGCGATGCAAGAAACGCACATTGCCCATTCGAGCTGTTGCATCGCGATAGTGACCTCGCCCAGGTTATGGAATATGAAGTACAGCAGGAAGGCAAGAGGCCAGAGCTCCGTCCCAAGCTGGCGCTGTCTGGACAAATAGAGCGCGCGCCTGATTCCTATTCCGATGAAGACGAGCGTCAACAGCAATCCGATCGCGCCCAAAGCCAGAAGCATTTCTAGGTAGCCGTTGTGGGAATACATGACCGGGCCACGGAGGACTCGGTTGACCACGAAGGATTCGGGGGAAGCGCCCATCCAAAATCCCGAATAGCCGTAACCAAGAATCGGCTTGTTCGGAATGAACGAGATCACCAAACTCCAGATTTCCGTTCTCCCCGTTAGGTTCGAGGCGCGGCCCAGCAGCCCCATAGCTCTGTCGCTATTCGCAAAGAAGAACGATCCGCCCACCAATACGAGAACAGCTATGATGACAGAGACGGCATATAATGGAACGCGGAACTTAAGTGCTACAAACTTGTATACACTTACCAAGATCAACGCACCTACAAGGGAAACTCCCGGCGTGATGGAATCCGAATTCAGCAGTAAGAGCGCCGACAGCAACATGGCAAGACATTTGAGAACTTTTGCAAGGCGGCCGCCGGCCGGTAGCTGCCACTCTACGAGTAATGCCAGCCCCATCGCCGTTCCTAGGGCATTCTTGTAACCGAAAACCCCCATCCACTCGCCCTCGGTGGATATCCCGTATCGGGGGAATAGCACGACCGAAGCGAGGCTTAGGAGCGCGAGTACGCGGAATAGCCAACTCAACATGCGGAGTTGTGCTTTAAATGAAACTCGGACTGCCAGCGCTATTCCGAACAAGGTCGTGCCGAAGAGCCCTACAGTTTTCCGCAAGACCAGATCCGGCATCGCCGCCCACAAGCTGGACATCACTGCGAGGACGAGCAGCAACACAAGTGACCAGTTACGGCGCAGAACAAAGAGAGCCTCCCGGTACCACGGAAGCAAAACCACAGCTACACCTAAGTAGCTAATTCCGAGAACCAACTGCCACTGAGGGTTACCGTCGAACCCCATATTATCTCTGTCCAACACCAGGGCGAGGAGGCCTCCGGAGAGGATGAGTGCACAGCCTCCCAGCATGAGCAATTCAAAGAGCCTTCGCGCGCCGTTCATGTTTCCGCTCTTGCTTCGATCACTTTCGACGGGCTCGCCAGGTGCTTCGAGCGGCGGAGCAGCGCGAACGCCGCCGTGGCGAACGCGCTTAGCAGCAACGCGTCGGAAGCAATGCTCGACCACGCCGCTCCACGCCATGAATACACGGGAATAACCCACATGTTGATGCACACGCTGAACATTGCCACGCCGGCGCCGATCGCGGTGCGTAGCGCTTGGTAGCCCGCTCCCGTGAGCGCGTCCCCGAGAAAGGAGTGAACTGCCTTCAATAACGGCAAGACCGCGAGCCAGCGCAACGCTTCCGAAGTCAGCCGGTATTCGCTGCCCAGAATTAACGGCACCACTCCGGCTCCCGCTAATATTGCAACCGCGATCAACGCCGCGTATCCCAGAGCGCGCGCGATCAGGGGCCGGGCATAGCGGAGCGTAACCAGAATGCCCCCCACACCAACCCGGAAGAAATTCGGATAAGCGGCAGCTAAGACCGAGGCCACGGGCGTGAAGCTGACATCGATAAGCCGATAAGCCGCACCATAAATCCCAGTCGCCTCAAGGGTGCTCAAGCGAGCGAGCATGGCTTTATCGATATCGTTGTAAATGGTCTGAGCACTTTGCGCGACGGAGAAATAGAAGCCTTCTCTGATTTCCGCGACAGGGCGCGCAAAGTTGAAGGCCGGAGCGCCCAACTTTGCGAGTACCAAAATCAATGCCAGCAGCGCGACCATGCCTGTGCTGACCAAATAGAACTCTCCCCATTCGAGCGCCGTGGGTTTGCTCTTCACGATTGCCAGTATTACCGCGGCTCCTAGCCGAAGGGCACTCAGCAGCACGCTGATCGAAGCTGTCCATTTCATACGCTCAAACGCCTGGAACGCCTGCCCGCAAATCACCGCGAGGTTGCTGCAGAACAAATCGGAGGCCGCGACCATCATGATCAGTTTCATTGGAATCGTGTCGGGAAATAGAAAGTGAGAGATCCCCACCACCACAGCAAACAAAAAAGCAGCTGAAGATGATGTAATTAATAACGCCATTCCAAAGTTCTTTCGAAATTGCCCTTTGTCACGGGAGACATTCTTGATCAACAGAAATCCGCTGCCCATGGTCGCGAAAGGCAGCAGAATACCGACTAGCCCAACGACACCCACAAAGGCGCCATAATTCTGCGCACCCAAGGACCGGGCTATTACCGTGAAATATAAAGCCTGAATGAGCAGCTTGAACCCTTGCCCGACCAGCAGCCACAGCGTGTTGCGGGCCAAAGTGCTTTTCAGGTGCCTGAGCGATTTGAGTTCAGTGAGCAAGACGGCCTACGCTTCACTCAATTTGAGCTGCGGTTTGCTTGTAGCGCTTGCCATCCGAATGTCTGTGAGATCCGCCCCAATAGCCGGTGACCCCCCAACTCCTCCCGAAAGCGTCCTTTGATACCATTCAATGGTTTTCGCCAAGCCCGTTCTTAGATCAGTCTGGGCCTGGAATCCAAATTCCTGGAGAGCTTTCTGAACGTCAAGTCTGCGGCGCCGCTGGCCATCGGGCAGCGCTGTGTTCCAGACAATTTCGCCCTCATAACTTACTAGCTCCCGGATTTGACCCACCAGGTCCTTGATCCGAATTTCGTTCCCAGTGCCTAGGTTGACCGGCTCCTTGCCCTCATAGCGCAACGCCGCCAGAACGATGCCCTCGGCGGCATCTTCGGCATATAGAAATTCGCGGCTTGCGCTTCCTGTGCCCCAAACTTCCACTGACGCAGATGCGGTCTCCTTGGCATGAACGAACTTACGGATCAGCGCAGGAATGACGTGACTTGATTCCGGATCAAAATTGTCGCCTGGACCATAAAGATTTGCCGGGATCAAGTAGATACTTAGCAAGCCATACTGTTCGCGGTATCCCTGGCTCATCACGAGGAGCGCCTTCTTGGCGATGCCGTAGGGAGCGTTTGTCTCTTCGGGGTAGCCGTTCCACAGCTCTTCCTCGTGGAAGGGTGTTGGCGTGTATTTCGGGTACGAGCAAGTAGTGCCAACGATCACCAGTTTTTCGAGCTGGCCATACCGCCGGGCTTCCTCGATCACGTGGAGGCCCATGGCCATGTTCTCGTAGAAGAACCGTCCGGGATTGACGCGGTTTGCCCCGATCCCCCCGACCGTCGCCGCCAGATGAATCAGCATTTCCGGACGCTGCTCGGAATAGAGCCTCTCCACCTGTTCGCGATGGCACAAATTGTAGTCACAGCTTCGGGGGACGAAGATTTCCGTGGCCCCGTGGGCTCTTAGCCGTTCTAGAACACCCCTGCCCAAAAATCCGTTTCCACCCGTGACAACGATCTTCATGCGCTCGAAAGATTGCATGCTTTCACTCCCTGCAAGGAACTAGTCCCTTATCCAAGCCGTTGCCCGTCGCTCAAACGCGCCGCTCAGCTTGTCGTTCAACAGTCGTATATCTGCTTCCACCATGAGCTTCACTAATTCGTCAAATCCCGTTTTTGGCCGCCAGCCTAACTTGCGGTGCGCTTTTGAAGCATCGCCCAAGAGAATGTCGACCTCTGCCGGTCGAAAGTACCGCGGGTCGACATCGACGTATTTCGTCCAGTCGAGTCCCACGTGCCTAAACGCCAATTCGACGAACTCCCTTACGGAGTGCGTTTCCCCCGTGGCAATGACATAATCATCGGCCTCCTCCTGCTGCATCATCAACCAGATCGCTTCGACGTAATCCGGCGCAAACCCCCAGTCTCTCTTGGCCTCGAGATTGCCAAGATACAGGTGGTCCTCAATATCCGCGCTGATACGGGCGACGGCTCGGGTAATCTTTCGGGTGACAAATGTTTCGCCGCGCCGCGGGGATTCGTGATTAAACAAGATCCCGTTGCAATTGAATAGCCCGAATGCCTCGCGATAGTTCACCGTTGACCAATATGAATACAGCTTCGCGCACGCATAAGGGCTGCGTGGACGAAATGGTGTTGTCTCACGTTGCGGGACCTCCGGTGCATTACCGTAAATCTCACTGCTCGCAGCGTTGTAGAACTTGGTCCGAATTCCTGACTGTCGAATGGCCTCGAGCAAACGAGTTGTGCCCAAGCCCGTAATATCTCCCGTGTATTCAGGGATGTCGAAGCTGACGCGCACGTGGCTTTGCGCAGCCAAGTGATAGATCTCGTCAGGCTTGATGCTCAACAACAGCCGAATCAGATTGGAAGAGTCGTTGACGTCGCCAAAATGCAAAAACAATCTGGCGCCTCGATCATGGAGGTCCGGAAGGATGCAATCGATCCGTTCGGTATTGAAACTGCTTGCGCGGCGCTTGATACCATGCACCTCGTATCCTTTGTCCAGAAGGAGTTCCGCCAAATACGATCCGTCCTGACCGGTAATTCCAGTAATTAAAGCTTTTTTAGCCATCATGTTTTCCTAATCATTTTGATTGCACGCAAGAACCCGAAATTCGCACCAAACCCACCTCACCATCACAAAATGGTGTGCTCGCTTTGCACCCCAGGGCTTTCCGCTAGCGGAACCTTCGAAAGGCCCATCAACTCAAGGCCGACGAACCACAAGGCGTGCGGAATTGTGATTAGGTAGCGTTTCCAAAGGCGGCGCGGTTCAGCAGCAAGCCGAAAAAGCCATTCAAGTCCGTGATCGCGCATCCACACCGGCGCCCGTTCTACGTTGCCCGAGTTCAAGTCAAAAGCAGCACCAACCCCCAGCATCAGCGGAACCTTCACCCTGTGACGGTGCTGGTACATCCAGTTTTCCTGCTTAGGCGTACTGAGCCCAACCCAGAGCACATCGGGTGACGCCCGCTCCACGATCGTAGCGAGCTCTGACTCCTCGGCATTCGTCATCGGACGGAACGGGGGAGTGTAAGTTCCCGCCACGACAATTCCAAATCTGTCTCGTAGCGTGTTAGCTAGACGCTCGGCCGCACCGGGCGTTCCGCCATAGAAAAAGTGCCGATAGGCGCCGCCGCTGTCTCTGCAGAAATTGTCCAGCAAGTCACATCCGCTGACTCTGCGCCGAAAGCGATGCCCCTTGATGCGTGCAACCCAGACCAAAGGGGTGCCGTCAGCCACAAGCAAGTCGGCGGAGTTCAGGACACGTCGGAAGGCCGCGTCTCGGCGGGCTGCAGCTACGCCATGCATGGCGGTGACGGCTACGAAACGGGCACTGGATTGGCGATCTTCGATCCAAGCGCGAAGATGTTTCATTGTGTCTGCCATCTCGACCACGTGAACCCGCACCCCGAGAATTTGAAAACTCGGAACATTCGTTGTACGAAACGCCGCTCCAGAAACCCCTCTGTCGTTCAGGCGGCCTACGCTCATCTGTTGCTCCCTATTCGCCCCGCCCCTCCCGATTGCGTGTATTTCGGCGGTTGTTTCATGCTGCGCCGGATCCTTTGAACACCGCCGGGATCGTCAACGCCAGAATTTTCAGATCGAGCCAAAGCGACCAGCGGTCGATGTACTGCAGATCCAGCATCATCCACTGTTCGAAGGGAATCGTGTTGCGCCCGTACACCTGCCACAAACAGGTAATTCCCGGCGGTACGCTGAATCGCCTTCTGTGCCAGTCCTCATTGAAAAACTGATAATCACGGACGGGTATTGCCCTCGGACCGACAAGGCTCATGTCGCCCTTGAGCACATTGTAGAGTTGTGGCAATTCGTCGATACTCGTCCTGCGCAAAATGCGCCCGATGGGTGTGATTCGCGGATCATTCTTGATCTTGAACACAGGGCCGGTCATTTCATTTAAATGCGCCAGCCTTTCCTGAATGCTCTCTGCCGCGGGAACCATGGTACGGAACTTGTACATGGTGAATTGCCGTTTGTTCAGGCCAACCCTCCTCTGTGCAAAAAACACCGTTCCAGGAGAAGTTAGCTTGATCAAGATCGCGACGATCAGAAACAAAGGCGACAGGAGAATCAACAAAACCAGCGAACTGACGACATCAAAAATTCGCTTCATCAGCAATTGCCACCCGTCAATGTCGTTGCTGCTCGCGACGATTTGAGGAACGCCACCGGTTGCCTCCGCGCGCTGGCGTGCGAACTTCAGATCGAAAATGTCCGTGTCTAAACGTACGAGAATGCCGTGGTGCTTGGCTAACTGAGCGATCTCCGCGGATCGTTCGTAGAAGGAGCGCAGAGGAAGATAGATTGCAATTTCATCCACTACATTTTCCCGTAGAAAGTCCGGCAAGCCGTCAAAGTGACACGCGAGTAGGAAGCTGGACTCCTCAAATTTCTCCATCCCGCTCCAGTCGTCATCGACGAATCCGAGCACCCGGCACCCGCGTTCCGGCATCGCCTGAATCCTGCGACCAAACTCGATAGCCCGGGTGTTCGTCCCCAGCACCAGGATGTGGTGCAAACTGCGCCCGCGCTTTCGAATTGCTTCCAGCCCAGACCTGAGCAGCAGCCGAGCAGTGATGACCGTCGCTGAGCCAATCATCCAGAACGCCACCAGGAAAGTGGGTGTTATAACCAAGATGTAAAACAGCCTGCCTTCGACCCAGAGGCACGCGCTGGAGAATGCCATCGCACGCAGAACGTCAAAAACCTCCGAACTCTTTTTGGACATCCGCTTCGATTGATACAACCCAGACATGGAAAACACCGCGTGGCACAACAGAATGGCGATCGCGAACAGGGCACAACTCGACAGGCTGACTTTACTTGCGAGGACGCTTGCAATCGTCGTCCCCTTCCCCGCGTTAATGCTTAAGGCAGCCGCCAATCCGAACGACAGCATGGTAAATCCGATATCGGATACTCGGAGCGCATGGAGGACAATTCCGCGCATGATTTCGTGCATTTTGGGTCCCATTTTGATTGACGCCCAGGCCAGGAAGGTTAGGTTCAAGCCAGACTAAACACGTTCGATTTCAAATCCATCGATTTGGATCGCCACTGATTTCTGAATGAGATCCACGGAAACGACCAGACTCTTGTCGTTTCGGATTGACGACAGAATACCCTCGATCCCGTCCAAAACCCCACCGCGAATTCGGACCTTTTCTCCGACACGAAGGAATTCGTGCGACGTGGCATGGATGCGATGGGCAACAATCGCGTGAAGACTCTCAATCTGCTCGTCCGGAATTGGCGTTCCGCACACAGTTGTACCGACAAACTGGACAATGCCAGCAGTTTGAAGAACCCTTAAGCGCGATTCTGCGCTCGGGAGCATTTTTACAAACAGATATTGAGAAAACATGGGTAACTCCACCCATTGGTAGCGGTCGCTCCAGCGCCGTCTCTCGAGATGCAGCGGAAGAAAGCTGCGAATTCCTTTCTCACGAAGTTCTGAATTCACTTTCTTCTCATGCCGCGGCCTGGTCTGAACGGCGAACCAAAATGAGGGTTCCTCCGGCGCTGTCTTGCGCGAGAGCGCGTGTTCGTGAAGCACGTGTGTCGTACCGAGAGACAAAGCTCCGCCTTTCTCAGTCACACCACTGATAGGATTTGAGCACGCAAAAAACCGGGCCAAATTCTACAGTCGCTTATACAGAGCCGCGGGAATCGGGAACGTTCGACTGTTCAAAACCGCCCCCAATACGGGGATTCTCGAATTCCGCAGACCTTCGTTCACGCGCAGAGCCGCCTCGCGCCGAGTTGAATCGGCCTCCAGAACCAGAACCACACCGTCCACCATGCGACCAAGAACCATTCCGTCCGCGAAGGCGCTCAGCGGCGGTGTATTGATCACCAGATAATCAAATTCTTCGCGCAGCTCGGCGAGTCGATCTCTAAGGCGATCCGAGTTGAGCAGAAGGGTCGAATCCTGAACGGTTGCGCCGGCAGAGAGCAGCCAAAGATTATCCGGTCCAATCAACCTCGCGAACCCTCTGATCGATCCGCTCAGCTCTAGTGAATCGACCAAGCCACGGTCGCAGTCCACTCCGAAATTATCGGACAAGGAGGGAGACCTAAGATTACCCTCCACCAGACAAACGGAACCGGTGACACTCTTCGCAAGCAACCTCGCCACAACCGAGCAGAGCCAACCGCATCCGCCACTAATGTCAACTGGGGCAAACAGAACCGCTTTCGGAGCGACCTCTTCGGAAGTAAGAAACAAGCGCTGCACCAACTTCAGCGTTTCTTCGCGAACGCCCGGATCCAACGAAATCAGATCTTCCGAACTTCCCGAAGCAACATACTTTGCCGCGGCACTCTTTCCCTCTGTCGTAGGCGTCCGGGCCGTGCCGAGGCCAACACCAGCCAGCTGCAGCAGTTCATAGTTCTTGCTCATGGTTTCTCCCCTTGTGGAGTGGGTTCTAAGGGGACATGTTCTTCTCTCGGTGCCGCCCGAGCTTTCTGGTGCCGTTGCTCGTCGGCAAACGATTTAACGGTCAGGGAATGCTTTGACCGCTGAAGTTCTTGAGGCGACGGGATAAACCCGCGGCTGCTCACTCCTGTGATCCGGCCATCGCCGGCCGAGGGCCGGCCTGGGCTTACAGCGAGCGCGTCGCTTGCGCTCCCTCCAGTCCTTCGTGGCGGAACTTGGGCCGCCGAAATGGCTTCGGGGATAGGCTGTGGAAGTGCTTTCTCCTCGGTCCGGTTCTGTGCTTGAGCTTCTAGGGGCGCCGGAACATTCGCGACAGGGTAGGCCCCGGAACCACCATTTGCCTTCTGACTGTTTGTCTTCTGTTGAGAAACGGTCGCCGTGCTTTGCAGCGCAATGGGACGGTTCGAACGTAACACCTGACCTGTCACCCAGACCAAGGAAATCAGAATCCCTATAGCCAGACCCAGGCCGTAGCGCCGATGGCTATAAGGCTCGGCCGCTCCGGCGAAAGTCGAGAACAGTTGAGGCTGCCGCCGAACCTCAGGTGCATTGGGTGAAGCTATGACCTTCAAGTCTAGGTCATTGATTGCCTCTTGAACCATTGAGGCCTCGACCTTCGGCCGTTGTAACGCACAAGCCAGCGTCATGGAATTGAAACAAAGGTTGTTGATGTTGCGCGGAATGCCACCCGACTGCTCGGCGATCATCGCGTAGGCTGTCTCTGAAAAAACCGGCTTGTCGGTACGAGTGCCAGCCATCCGGAGCCGATGCTCAATGTACTCCCGGGTTTCGGCCGCGGCAAACGGCGCCAAGCGCGCTACAATTGAAATTCGTTGCCGGAGCTGAGTGAGACGCTCCGAACTGAGTTTTTCTGCCAACTGCGGCTGTCCGGCGAGGACGATGTGCATCAGTTTCTTGCTAGGCGTTTCGAAATTCGAAAGCATTCGGACCACTTCGAGCACGCGCTCATCTAGGTTCTGCGCCTCATCAATCACCACCACAACCCGGCGGCCGTTTCTTGATTCCTCTAGCAAATAGGCATTCAACTTCGCGTGCATGCAAGCAACGTCGCCACCTTCGTCCTCGATTCCAAGATCAGCCAAGAGAGAGCGAAGAAACTCCTCCGGCGTGCAAAGTGTCTGGAACAGGAACGCGGTCTTCGTATTTCCCTCCATCAGAGCAAGCAGGCGGAATAGCAGTGTGGTCTTCCCCATGCCAGGTGACGCAACTAGAGCCGAAAATCCCCTGCCGCACTGGATTCCATACAGCAGCGACGCCAAGGCCTCACGATGCGTCTGGCTGAGATAGAGAAACCTCGTGTCCGGCGTCACACCGAAAGGTTGGAGGCTCAATTTGAAGTGTTCAAGAAACATTTTGAGCCTTTATTCGGCCCGCTTCGGTACGGCTGCGAGGATCGGTATATTCAGGATTTCCTCGACTTCGGAAAGCGACCGGAAAGACGGGTCCGCCAGTTCAGCTAAGTATCCGGCGACAATCGCCAAAAGAAGCGCTCCCCAGAAACCTGCGAATATGACTGACCTAGGGCTACGGGCCGGAAGGATCGGCACCTCTGGCGGCACAGCGATTGCAACATTGGCAATCCGTTTGTCGTCCAGGGCGTCGGATGTGCGTTCCTGCTCACGTTTGGTGAGGTAGAGCAGGTAGTTGTCTTCGTTCGCTCTGGCCTCGCGCAGAAGAGACGTTTGCTGGACCGCCCTGGCATCCAACTGCACCATTCGCAGTCGCATGTCTTGGATCGAGGTTTGCAGGGCAGAGGCTCTCGCGTGCTCGGAGGCTAGGTCAGCTTCCGTTTTGGCCAGGTCCTGACGAAGGTATTCAAAAGTCAGGTCGCGGTCGGTCGTGGTGTTGACGTATTTTGCCCGTTCGGCGTCCGCGATGGCGCTGTTCGTGTTTGCAATTTCCTCGTCCACCTCCTTGACGAGGGGATAAGACGGGTCGTATTTCATGAGCAACTGCGTCTTCTTGAGCTGAGACGCAAGGAGCGAGGAGTGCAACTGCTCGAGCAGCGTATTTGCGGCCAGGGACGTCTCTGAGGTGGAAGAACGAGAGGGCGTCAGCGCCATTTGGTTTCTCAGGTTTTCAATGCGCTGCTGATCGGCGGCGATGGTTTGCCGAGCCTGATGTAGACCTGCCTCTGACAACACGAGTTGCTGCGCCAAATTCGCGCGCAGAATTTCCGGTGCAGCTACCCCTCCCGTCGCGCTGAACCTTACCAACTGCTTTTCGGATTCCGCCAGCGCCCGCTGGTACCGATCCGTCTCCTCCGCGAAAAAATCGAGAGTGCCGGCTGGGCGCTGCAATCGCAAATGTTTCTGAAGGTACAGGTTTGCCAGTCTTTGCAGCACGCACGCAGCGGTTTCCGGGGACCGAGTACTCCCGTAGCGCACATCGATCACACGGGAAGACCTCTGAGCTTCGACTTTGATCGCAGCCGCTAGCGCATTAGTCGCGCCTTCGAGTGCGGCCGCTCTGCTAAAATCCTGGTCGTGTGGATCCTTGTTACTGGAAGACGAAGATCCGCCTTCCGCCAGCTTGCAAGTCCGCGCCACTTCGCGCAACATATCCCGTCCTTGCAGGAGCACAACTTCCGAATCCACATCGTCTGTTGTGACGACCTTGCTGGTTGCCTGCACCGCTGCCGTGGGTTGGGGGGTCACGGCGGGTTCGAGGCGCTCCCTGCCCACAACAACCTGCATCGTCGCCACCCAATAGTGACTTGCCCAATCCCGCGCCACGACGATGGAAGCTAGGAAGACCGTCGAAAATGTGGTTAGCATCACCAAGCGGTGCCGAAACAGGGGGCGCAACATGTCGCGGACCGTAAGCGTGGGAATCTCATAACCTGCTAGCTTCTTATTGCTCGTCTTTTCCATATTAGGTGCGCGTCCAACTAACTCAGCATGCTTTTGTGTCCTGACTCAAAAAGTCCGAGAGTATGGCGAAACGCTAAAGGAGTAAGGCACATATTTTTTGAACTTCGAAATAAACGTCTCGGGCACGAAGATCATGTCGCCTGGCCGCAGGTGGAGGTCTTCGCTGATGTTCTTCCCATGCAGAATGTCATTGAGTTTCAGTTCGCGAACTTCGGCCCAGTTCGCCGATACAGCACGGTAAAGGAAAACCTGCGTCTTCGCCGTGGGCGCGAACCCGCCGGCGAGCGCTATGGCTTGCGTTACCGTGATGTCGCTTCTCAGATCGTACTGGCCAGGCTTTCCCACTTGGCCCAACACGGTAAAGAACGGCTTCTGGAAATCGATTAGGTCCACGTCCACGATGGGGTCGTGCAGCATGCCAACATAAGCCTTTTTGATGGCTTGGACGAGTTCGCGGACCGTGAGCCCCTGCGCGTAGAGGTCACCCGCGCCCTCCAGCGAGATGAACCCGTCAGGTTGCACCGTGACTTTCTGATTCCATTCAGGAGAGAGCGGAAAAGAAAGAGATAAAACATCATCTCGGCAGATCCGGTAACGAGGATTCCTCTCCCCGGGAGCGGGATGCTGCTGCTCGTCGCTGTTGGCGCGGAGAGGCAGCAGGTTTGCGGGCTTGCTCGCAGTTGCTGGTTGTTCCTGTGGAGCTGCTGCGGGAAGATAGTTGCTCGCGAGCAACACCGTGCTCAGCAAACCGAGGAACTGACTCCCACGCCCTCTCATTATCACATCCTCCCCAGCTCCCTGCGTGCGGCCCAGCCTGGTTCTTATGCCCCACTCTCATTTAGGGGTTGAGAATGGAATGTAAATAGAGCTTTAACTCTTCCTGTGCAAAACTTGGTCTTCACAGATTTGTCACACTTGCTTCACGCAAACACAACATGTCGTTTGTATACGTCGAGCATCCTCTCCGGAGCCGGAAGTAGTTGGATGGAATCGCGTTAGGAAACCACGACGTCTGCGAGTCGCAGACGTCGTCTCATGGGTTTCGCCGCGTCGCTCTGCTTTGAGGGCGGTGAGGGGAGCGAATGTCTGAAAACCCGCAAGGGGGGAGTGGCTTTTAGCGCGAAAGTAATCGCTTCCTGCCAAAGCTCGATGGGTCGTTTGTTGCCTGACCTCGGGCGTACTGTGACTTCCCCGGCGCAGAAATCAGTGTTTATTTCATGGCGATTGTCGCAAGGAACTCGTGCGGAGAGATGGCCGACAACGCTCCCGTGGTGAGATAGAAAAACAGCACGAGAATCCCGGAGCAAGGAGCCTATGTCCCAAAAGTTTTTGAGGTTCCTCAGCTTATCAGCTCTTCTGTTAATGAGCGCTGTGGCTCACTCGCAGGCAGAAAAGGGGCAGATTTCTGGCCAAGTTGCCGATCCTCAGGGCTTGGCCGTTCCGAAGGCCAAGTTGGAACTGACTAACTTGGATACCTTGGCGAAGCTCAACACCGGGGCCGACGACGTAGGTCACTACTCCTTCGCCGGCCTTCCCGCCGGCCGCTACCGGCTAAGTGCCACGGCGGATGGTTTCAATCCATTCTCAAGCGGTGAGATTACCTTAGCCCCGGGGCAGACCCTGTCATTTGACGTGAAGCTCGCGGTCATTCAAGAGAAAGCGTCTGTCACCGTAGAAGGCGGCGGAGCAGGCCAAGTTGAGACCACGAACGCTGAGGTTACCGGAACTCTAAACCAGAACGAGGTCAAAACTCTCGCACTCAACGGGCGGATTGCATATCAGCTTATTGCGCTGGTGCCCGGCGTGACCAACCAGACGGGACAGGACGAGGGCAAAACGGGTATCGCCGGTAGCGCCAAGTACAGCGTGAACGGCGGCCGCGTGGAATACAACACATTCGAAGTCGATGGCACGGATGTCTTGAACAACGGCATCAACGCGGCACGGGGCGCAAACACCTTCATCATCAACCCCAGCGTCGACGCGATCGGTGAAATGAAGGTTCTCACTTCCAACTATGGCGCGATGTACGGCAAAACGGCATCCGGCATTGTGTTGATCACCACCAAGTCGGGCGCGCAGGACTTCCATGGCAGCGGGTACGAATTTGTTCGCAACGAAATGTTCAATGCGCGCAATTACTTTGACCAAACCTCGAAAGCGCCGCTGTACCGGCGGAATGACTTTGGCGTGACACTGGGCGGTCCTGTTTTTATTCCGGGCCACTACAACACGAACAAACAGAAAACTTTCTTCTTCGCCTCGCAAGAGTTTCGCTACGAGAAGACCCCCGTCGAGTACAACCAGGCTGTTCCCTCCATGGCTGAAAGGGGCGGTGATTTCAGCGACGTGTGCCCGGTGCCCGGCGCGAGTGGCTGGCAAACCAACGCGGAATTCAAGCAGCTTTTCCCGGATTGCCCGGTCGTCAACGGCGTGGCCGGCCTGTCGAGGTACAACGCCTCCGATGCCGCTACCCCGTGGACAAACCAACTTCCTATCGATCCGACCGCATCCGCACTGCTGGCTACCGGTCTCTTGCCCGCTCCTAATTCGGTCGGCGGGTGCAACTCGACGGTGTCGACGCCATCGAATCCCGCTTGCTACGTTGCGACAGTTTCGCCGAGTACACAGTGGAAGGAATCGCTCGTCCGGATCGACCAAAATCTCAGCAACACGCAAATCCTTTCTTTACGTTTCATCCAAGATTCCTGGAACACCAACGTTCTCACTCCGCAATGGGGGCTTGTGCAGAACAGCTTTCCCACCGTTCAGAACCACATCGATGGTCCCGGTTTGAGCGCGATCGCCAGCCTTGTGAGCGTTCTTCCGAAAGGCTTTGCCAACCGTTTTTCCTTCTCTTATGTTCAAGCCAAAATTCACCTGACTCAACTTACAGGCCCGGGCGCGGATCTTTCGCGGCCGGCGTTTCTGGACACGGCATGCCCCACGGACAGCAGCGGAAATCTGAACTGCTCACAACCCGGCACGGGTCCCACGCCCGTAAATTTCCCGATTGGTCCAACCGGCGCCTTTTTCAACAACGATTTCGGCGGCGGCAAAATTCCTGCACTTCTCTTCAAAGGAACAAACGCCGCTTATGGCTCGCACGGCTTCAACATCGACACTGGATATACCCCGTGGACGGATACCATCCCCACCTACACCCTCCGCGACGACCTCACCAAGACCGTCAAAAAGCACCTGCTGCAATTTGGCGTCCAAGCCGTTTTGGCCCAACAGAACGAACTGGGAGCTGCCAATGGGCTGAATAGCGGGGACGTGCAGGGCGTTATCTCTTTCAACGATCAAGGTGCGGGCCCTAGCCCTATCAGCAACGGCTGCGCCTCGTGCACGGCACGGGGTGATACTACGAACGTGTTCGCGAATTTTCTCGGCGGGCAGATCGCTACCTATCAACAGGACACCGTCCAAAACCGATATTACAACCGCTACAAGCTAGCCGAGCCTTACTTCCAGGATGACTGGCGCGTGACCCCGAGAGTAACCATGAATTTGGGCATCCGCTTTGGATTATTCGGTTCCTGGTACAACTCCAAGGGCACTGCATATAACTGGCTGCCATCCGCCTATAACCCTTCAATTGCCTCGGGTGTTTTTCTCGACCCGAGCTTTGGCTTTTTGGTGCGCTCCGAATCGTCGACTTCGGGGAACAGTGTGGTTGCGGTGTCGTCAAGTCTGAGCAATCCAGATCCCGCCATTACGAACGGGCTGGTGCAGTGCGGTGCCACTGGTTTGCCGAAAAGCTGTATGACCAGCCATATCTTCAATCCCATGCCGCGTATTGGTCTGGCTTGGGACGTTTTTGGGAATGGCAAGACGGCCCTTCGCGCCGGTTACGGAATTTTCTATGAGCACGGTACCAGCTACGAGGCGAACACGGGATCGCTCATTGGCAGTGCTCCTCTTACCCTAAGCCAGACGGAGTTGAACCCTGCAAGCTACCAATGTATCGGCGGGTTTGGCCGATTGGGAACTCCGTGCGGCTCTTACTTCGCGGCAGACCCGTTGAAGCCAGCCATCAGTGGCCCGATCGCGTTCCCTATCAACGTTACGTCGATCCCCACGAAGGCTGTCTATTCGTACGTCCAGCAATGGAGCTTGAGCATCGAGGATCAGATCTCAAAGGGACTCACGGTCACCGCCGCCTATGTTGGGAGCCAAGGAACACATCTCACATCGGTCCGCGATCTGAATCAGGTCCACCCGGTTGATCCAGCTTTCAACCCCTATCCGCTGGGACGGCCGAATATCTGGACCCTCGACTGCGCCGGCAGTTCGGGAGGCACCTTCGAGTTGGGTGGAGTAGGAAACGCCAGCGGCGGCACCGCCATCGCCCCCGGCCAACCCGGATGGGTCAACATGAACATTGCCTGTTACGGCCTTCCCGGGTTTGGAAATCCGTTCAACACCAGCGTGTTTCGCCCCTACACGACCATGGGCAGCATTCTTGCTGTTGCCAACAATGCAAGTTCCAAGTACAGCGCCTTCCAGCTGAATTTACGCAAGACCACCGCTCCCGCAGTGTTCGGGCTGTCTTACACCTACAGCCACTCCCTTGATAACTCCTCGGACCGTGCGGATGCCGATTTCGTGAACTCCTACGATCTAGCCAGCAATAAGGCCAGTTCTAACTTCGATCAACGCCACAACCTGAGTTTCAACTACATCTATGATCTTCCCTTGCGCAAATTTCTCTACGGCTGGACACATTTGTTCGATGACGATCCGACCAATCAAGTGTCCACCGACAAAGCGGGCTCGAACGGAAACTCCTGGGACTCGCCCGTCCCTAGAGTGCTCTTGGATGACTGGCAGTTTTCCGGAATCATTGCCTTCCAAACCGGCACTCCTTTCAGCGTGATCAATGGCGGCGGTCCGGGAGGCATCGGAGTGTCAGACAATGCTGGCGTGGCCAATTACTTCGGAACGGGGTCGTATGCCGATTGCGTCGCCAGTCCGTATATGCATGTCGAATTCGGAGAAAATATTGCGCGGACATTTGGCCCGCTGATCTACAACCCGGCAGCCTTTGTTGCTCCACGGGGGCTGACCTTTGGAAACTGCGGGCGGAATTCGCTCCACAATCCCAGCCGCATCAACTTCAATCTTTCCTTTCTGAAGCACTTCAGAGTTCTCGGCGAGCGGGACATCGAGTTCCGCGCCGAGGCATTCAATATCTTTAACCACACGCAGTTTCGAATTTATGACCCCTCGCATCCGGGCAATACCGGTAACAACGTCATTGGTTGCTACGGCACCGCCAGGGCCCAATATTCCGCTGCCGGAGGCGGCGGCGTCGATTGTGTGACCGGCAACTCGTTCCTTCATCCGGTGGATGCCCATGACCCGCGGATTCTTCAATTTGGATTGAAATTCAGCTTCTAGGATGACAGCTTGCGAATCATGGAGTGCATAACCAGGTAGGTTCGCAACCCTCAAGGAGCCAAAAAAAGACTTTCTTCAGCGATGTTGAGGAGCACGCATGGTGATGGCAAGGCAAGTTCTGAAATTCCGGCGAATAACAACAAATGAACTGGGAGCGCTGGCGTCCTCGCGCCTTGAGAACTTTCTCCTGAAGGCACTGTTGGTCAGCCTTTTGCATTTCTCAGCCGGCTGTGGGGAAACCGCGAAGCCTGTGGTCTCACCTACCGCCGCTCAAGTCGATACATATTTCGGCGGTCCTTTCAACGTTACCGGAAGCTCGGTGATGCAGAGTGCTGCCGCTTTCGATCACACGGCGAACCAGATTGCCGTTTCGGGCCACATCATCAGCAATGCTTCAGGCACTCCCGTCCAGGTGCCCGTCAACATCATCAACGGCACGTTTGTGTCCACAGATACGGGTTTCCTGGCCATTACGGAAACGCTGGCACCCACTTCAGGCGAACCTCCGTCGCCTCAAAATCCAGCGATAACTGGCGCTTGGGCCGTAGAGATTCCCGGAGCGGGAACTTTGGCCAACTTTCTCAGTCTCCATACCACTGGCCCAATCAGCGCCGGCCCTACTGCCATGGCGCAAAACACCGCTTGCCCCAATTTCACGGCCCCAAGCCCGTTCTTGTTCGTGAGCGTTCCTAACGCAGCCTTGGTCACGGACACCGCCGATTACGGAGTGGTTCAGATCAGTTCCCAGGGATCCGCGGTCACGTTCGCCGTTCAGCCGTTTCTCGTGGGCTCCAACCCGCAACTGCCTTCCACCGTAACCGGTGGCTGCTCGCAGACTCTTTTTGGCGCAGTCACCGCCTACCCGCTAAACACTTTCGGTAACTCTGGCCCTCTGCCGGAACTGATCAGCATAGGGAGTTCAGGGCTTTTGGTAAGTAGCTTTGATCCTAGTTTGGGTGGTTTGGGCGCCTTCACGGCTGGAACCGGAGTCATGGGTGTCGCTGCGCCCTCCGCGGCGCTCGACGTCAATTCCGTGATTTCCGTGAAGTATGATGGCTTCATTTTCTCGCCTAGCAATCCCGTTAGGCAATCCAGCGGTTACGACATCACGGTGCTTGCTTCGGCTTTTGGCAATCACGCCCCACAGTCGCAGGCTTGTTCCACCTTGCAAGCCTCTCTCGCTGCAAACAACGGCCAGGGTGGGAAGGTTCCCGTTCTCCCCTCCCCCAACAGCATCTATGGCGGCGAATTTCTCACCGTTTCCGTGGCTGGCAGCGTCAATGATCCCACCGGAGCGAGCGGCTCGGAAAATTGCGACGTGGTGATTGATTTAGGCGCACAAGATGCCACCAGCAGTGGACTCTTCCCCAATGCTACCGTCTTCATCGGTTCGAATTTTCCGCCGTTCGGTGTTTCCAATCCGTGGACCTGTGGTGGTGGCGTGTGTGCGGTTTCTTTTCCTGCGGCTGCGATTGTGGCGCAGGTGCAGGGACACTATGTGATCTTCCTGAGAGCCACTGGGAGTTCCATTCCGCCCGCCCAGCTTCCCGATGGGGCCGGAAACCTTGCGCTGCAGCCGGTAGGTATTTATCTGTTCCAGAAAATGTGATCAGCCGCAGTCTGTGCCCGTATGGGCGTGTTTCCCGGTCTGGATGCGAACCGCGATTGGATCGAGTGTCTTTTTTCAACAGTCAGTTCACGAATTGTTTTTAGTTTTTTAATTTTTGTGTGACGTTGAAGAATTTCTATCTAAACCGCCTTTCACGTACGAAGTCGGTGTGCCTAACCTGCTTTGGGAGTCCTGTCGTTGTGTCCGGTGTTTGGGATCAGTGTTATCAATAATTGTTTTTTTGTTGATACCGCTTAAACCAGGTCCGGGTACAAGGTCGGCACGGGCAAAACGCAGGCATGTGGGGGAGTGCAGTGAAATAAGGCGCCTTGCTCTGGCCGCTCCTTCCGCTGCCTACGCTTCGTTCGCGGGAGGGCTTCCTCGGCCTCGCTCTTCACGGTGCGGTTACTTCAAAACTACAAAGGAGAAAATATGAAATTCGTGAAGTACCTTACGCTCGTGTTTGCGTTCTGCGCATTCACGAGTATCACCAATGCTCAAAGCATCTTCCTGGGAGGCGGTTCGTCCGCCCTGTTCCAGGAACTTGGCCAAGCCGCGTATAATACTGTCAATGTGCCCGCGGGCACTGGTTGCCTATGGACCTCGCCGTCCACAGGGACCAACCCCCCTCCTGCCGGTGCCGATTACTTTGCGGCTACTGATCCTCGCCCGGGAATTCCCGCTGGCGCAACGGACGAAAACGGAAAAATCTTTTTCGCCTGGAACCAAAATGGCGGTGGTAGCTGCTCAACCCCCACCATCAACGGCAGTTTTCAGCTCTATGTCTACATCCAGTTGGACTCCACCGTTGGAGACCGCTGCTTTTTCATAAACGACAACACGGGTCACGGTCCCGGCTGCACTCTCACTGCGGTTCTCAACGGCCTAGTTGACCCCGCGGCCGGCGGACAGATTACCACTCAAAACGACGTCCCGGGCGCTATCCAACTGCCTGCGATCCTTATCAGCACCCTCGCCGCAGCTCCCATTAACAGTAGATTCTCAGTTGCGGGTACGGACATCCGTCCAGAAGACGCTGTGTTCGCCACGCAGCGCGCCCTGTCAGCATGCAACGTGCTCATCCAGCGCCAGTTCTTCAACGACGTTACCTACGACCTGCCTGGGGGAGGTTATCAGACTCTCAACCCCAACGTTGGCACCGCGATTTCCGGCGATCCCGGCTTCGGCGGCGGGGGTTTTCACGTTTACAACTTCAACATTACCGGCAGTGATCCAATCACCGGCGCGGCAGTGCCCGCCTCGTTTACCGTCAACACCATTGGGGCGCAGCCCATCATCGTCGGCGTTGCTCCCACTACCGATGGTGATGTCGCGAATATGCGCGACATCACCGCCTACACCTTGAGCCAATTTTACGGCGGCAACCTTGGCCGCACCACGGATCTCATCGGTCCCGGGGTGGGAGAACCCATGAACTTCCTGGTTCGCGAATCACTCTCCGGAACCTACAATACGTTCGAATACAGTATTCCGCAGAGCACTCAGTTCCACGTCAGCCAGGAGACCGGCAATTGCGACGGCACCGGTCACGTCTTGCAAAATCCCATGCACCTCGCAACAGCCCCCGGTACGTTCGGAGGCTCGGTTAACCGCATCCGTGCCATCGGCACCGGCAACGTGGTCAAATTCCTGAATCTGGCCCCGAATGGGAACCCGACCATGGGCTACTTCTTCTGGAGCGCCGGCAACGCCAAGGGTCTGACCGTTACCAAGTACCTGACGGTCAATGGCATTGACCCCTTGGAGAGCCAGTTTGTTGCACCCCCGGCAGGGTGCCCCACCTCGTACAACGGCATCATTCCTGGTAGCGGCGCCGTTGGCGACCCCGGGCTATCCTGCGTGACGTTTAACTCATTAAACGCCGGCGACTATCCCATCTGGTCGGCTTTGCGTCTGGTCAGTGACTCCCGGAGTGCTACAGCCGTCTCGGGCCTGCTGACCGCACTGGACAATCTGAACGTACTGCAAAGCGATTACATTAGGCGCAACGCCATGAAGATTTGGCACTCTCACTTTCAAATCAACGGGCAACCTGCGAATGCTGCCAACGGTCCCAATGTCGGCACGACCACCCTCTGCCTTGGTGGTGTTGCTGAAGGCGGCGGCGATGTCGGCGGTTCAACGATGCTGATCGTTAACAACGCCAACTTCTGCCACGACTTCGGTAGCACAGTGGGCAAACTCAACCTGACCTTCTAATAAGCCAGTTGCTTATTCCCGGGGACAAGCCGGATGTTCCGGTCTGTCCCCGGCTCATTTCGCCCTATACTCAGGACGTCCGCGAGGCCCATACGAACTACAGGATTTCGATACAAATCGTGGTCCAACAAACTGGAACGGGAATTTAAAATCGAAAGGGAAATTCATGCTTGGTCGCATCTGTTTTCTGCTCTTAATCGTGGTGGCCGCCACGCCGCTCTCGGCCTATGCACAACAGGACCCGGCCTCAAACACTAAGACACCGAAGACGCAGCCGGGAAATACCAGCCAGCCTGGTAATATCAACCTCCCGGTGTCCACCGAGAATTGGGGATCGCCCAGCGACATCAAGACGGGTCTCGACCCGCGCCCTCCAGTTCGATATCAAAGCGACGACGAGACGGAGTTTGTCCGTGAGCTGTATCGCATGCAATGGCGCGAGACCGATCCCATTGATGTTTGGGTGATTCGTCCGAAGGTAGCCGGCAAGGTCCCGCAAAAAGTACCAGTCATTCTTTATCTCTACAGCTACGCAGATACCGACGAGCGTTTTCGCGACAATGACTGGTGCAAACGCGCCACGGCCGATGGCTATGCCGCCGTCGCTTTCACAAGTGCGTTGACGGACTACCGGTTCAAAAACCGCGCCATGAAAAAGTGGTTTGTCAGCGAGTTGGCGGAATCCTTGGGGAGCACGACCCACGACGTGCAACTGATTCTAAATTTCCTGACACAAAGAGGCGACATCGACATGAGTCGGGTGGGCATGTTCGGCCTGGGTTCCGGCGCGACTATCGCCATTTTGGCGGCCCACGCCGACGCCAGAATCACCACGCTTGATGTCCTTGAGCCTTGGGGTGACTGGCCCGACTGGGTCAGCAAATCAGCTCTTTTGACCGCGGAAGAGCGCCCGAAATATGAGAGGAAAGAATTCTTAAGTAACGTTGCTACCCTCGATCCGCTCGTCTACTTGCCAAGACTAAAGACTCCCAATGTTCGTTTGCAGCTGGTACTTAATGGGCAGATAACTCCGCCGGCTGCCAGGGAACGGATCGCCGCCGCCGCTCCTGACCGCGCCACCGTTGTGAAGTATCAGAGCGCTGAGGGTCTGTATAAGGCATGGCAGACCGCAGGTTTGTCCGGCTGGATCAAAGAGCAATTGCGTCCGCAACCGCTGAAGGGAACCGATGACAACCATACTTCAAAAAGTAAATGAACCGCGCAAACTTAGGGCTCACGAATTTTTGCGTTCATTCGGATTTGATTGCATCTGGTTTCCTCCAATCGAACAAAACTGCACTTCCCATCGTTCTAACCGGATTGATGCCGGCGGCCGCGTCGCCGTAAGGCTGTAGGAATTTCCTTTGCAGACGCAAGCGAAGCACCTATTTTCGTCAACTAAGGTGGATCGGTTAGGTGAGACTAACACGGTGCGACAATGAACCCCAACCCGGAACTGACGGATAAGCTTCCAGTTCCGCGATACCGACTGTCTATCACAATTCTGTTCGGCGCGGTGATCGCGCTGGCCAGTTTTTCATACTTTTCACGCTATTGTAGCGACGTGCTGTTTTCGAACGATTCCGCCGACTATGTTCGAAGCGCGAAGACTGGCTTCGCGGCGTCATACTTTGAGACTCGTAGTGTTGGCCTGTGGGGTTCCATCAGAATCATGAGACAATACCCAGCCGCGCGCCTGCACTTATGGGACTTCCTGGAACAACAGAACGACGCAGCGGTCAACCGGCATTGGCACGTGGCTCCGGGCCTATACGGAGCCGCCATTGCCTCGCAATTCGGCGCAGCTAACAGAACGTATCGGCTAATCATGGCCGCTACGGGTGGGGTCGTGATCGGCGGTGTCTTTATCGGACTTCGACTCGCCGGCGTCCACTTCCTTCTCGCCCTCGCAACGGCAGCTCTAGCGACCCTAAGCCCGTCAGTAGTCTTTGCAAGCTCGACTCTAACTCCGCACGCACAATTTTTGGTCGCGCTGATTGCATCAGGGTTCGCATTTGCTTACTACCTCGAGAGAGGTGACCGTGCCTGGGGAATCGCAACCGGAGTGGGTCTTGGCTTTGCGGTCGCCACGTGCGAGTTATCAATTATGCTGTGTGGAGCATTCGGCCTGGTTTTGGTCTGGCGTGCATTTCGATCGGAGTTAAAGTCCACTATCAAACTGGTACCGATCCCTGCCATCGCGCTTGCAGGCACCGCGATTCTGCTGTGGCCCGGGGGCGTGGTTCGCGGTAGCTACGCTTTGAGCTATGGCGTGGAGGTGCTGCGCGCCCTTTTTCGAAGGGGCGATTTCGGCAACGTTAGCCCAAGCGTAAGCGCCATCCTTACCAGGGGAGCGCAAGGAAGCCTGCTTGTCGTACTGGTGTTCGTCGTGATGGTCATCGGAGTGTTAATCCTGGAATTGACCCGAAGGTCTAATTTACATATTCAAGTGTTTAGTTGCCTTGTCCTCGCTTTTTGGGCTCAGGGCATGGTCAACCGATTCAAGAACCTGACCTACGCGGCTCACTTCATCGTTCTCTTCTGGATCTTGTTTGCTTTGTTTTCTCAGCGATTGATTACGCTTGTCCAGGGAAGGGCCCGCTACGCGGTGCCCGCGGCCGTGTGCGGCATGTATTTATTGTTAGCTATTCCGGCGTCTCAATGGCCGCTTGCCAACGCTCGCGTCACGGAGGAAGAGCGAATGCACGCTGTCCGCGCACAGGAAGCCATAGCCTTAGCAAACAGGATAATCCCACCGGGCGCTACGATCCTCGTTAATTGTGATTACGAGGTTTGGGGCCTGTATTTGCCCCGGAACGTCGAGCAACATTCGACGAGCGTTTTGAATTTGCAACCACGTCCATGGATAAAGATGCCGGACGATTATTGGATCATTGCGGACCCGCCGTTGCTGTCGTCGGACTGGCGTGGACGCGTGCAGGATTTGTCTCCCTCAAGTTCCGCCGGCGGCTTTGTGATTGCGCACATCGCTGAACCTAACAATTGACAACGCCAGGCGCCGGGAGTTGCCCTAAATGAGGTTCGATTTGTTACCAGACACTCAAACTCCCAAGACTTCGCACGCAGCGAAGAGCTTCGGTTATACGGAGAATCGCCGGGGATATTGGAATCAGGTCGCGGAAGAAGGCAGCCTGTGGCCGCCATTGCGAGCTTTTTATCAGCGGCGGCTCGCTGAGATCTATCGGTTTCTAATTCCCCCAGGAAAGAGAGTGCTGGAGGTTGGTTGTGCCAGTGGCGACCTCTTGGCAGCTGTGCGGCCCTCTTCTGGAGTGGGAGTCGACTTCTCCCCTGTGATGATCGAGAAGGCCAAGAGCCAGTATCCTGCCCTTCATTTCGTGGAGGGAGACGCCCTGACCATCGATCTCAACACTGAGTTTGATTACATCATTTGTTCGGATTTGCTTAACGATGTCTGGGACGTGGAAACGCTTTTCAAAAATCTTGCTCGCCACTGCTCACCGGCTACTCGGCTCGTCCTCAATACCTATAGCCGCGTCTGGGAGCTACCTCGTCGGTTTGCAGAAGAGGTCGGTCTGGTCAAGAAGATGCCCACACAGAACTGGTTGATGATGTCTGACGTTGAGAATCTCCTTGCCCTTACGAATTTCGAAGTGGTTCGACGCGGTGGTGAGATTATTTGCCCATTGCCCATTCCTTTGGTGGCTACCTTCTTTAACAAATTTATCGTGAAGCTCTGGCCCTTTCATCAGTTTGCCCTGGCTAACATCCTCGTTGCACGCCCAACGCCCAAAGTAGACCGGCGAGACACGAAGGTTAGCGTTGTGGTGGCGGCGCGCAACGAGGCCGGCAACGTCGCCGGCATTTTTGATCGAATTCCGCAAATGGGCTGGGGGACTGAGCTCATCTTTGTGGAAGGAAATTCGAGCGACAATACTTTCGAGGCAATCGAAGCCGAAATCCGTCGCCGTCCAGATGTTGATGCCAGGCTCTACAAGCAACCGGGAAAGGGAAAAGGCGACGCGGTCCGCACGGGGTTTCAGAACGCCACCGGGGAAGTGCTGATGATACTGGATGCGGATATGACGGTCGCCCCGGAAGACCTTCCACGATTTTATGAGGCGTGGCGGTCAGGTAAGGCTGATTTTGTCAATGGGGTCCGTCTCGTCTACCCTATGGAAGACCGTGCCATGCGATTTTTCAATGTCCTTGGAAACCGATTTTTCAGCATGACCTTCACATGGTTGCTGAACCAGCGCATCAAAGACACTCTTTGTGGCACCAAGGTCTTAAGCAAGACTGACTACGAGTTGATCGCGGCGAATCGCTCATACTTCGGAGAGTTCGATCCATTCGGAGATTTTGATTTGCTCTTTGGCGCCTCCAAGTACAACCTAAAAATAATGGATTTGCCAGTCCGTTACGCCGAACGTACGTATGGCGACACCAATATTCAGCGCTGGCGTCATGGCGTAACCCTGCTGCGCATGGCGCTTCTGGCCATGCGGCGAATGAAATTTGTTTAGGAGACCTCGATCAAACCTCTGCCGCTCCGGACCAGTTACTAGCGGGTTGGTTGGGTGCGCATACTCGCATTGGGCCGTAACTCGCATCCACCTCAATTTGTAATGACGCTGTCATGGAGCATTATTCCCCGGTTTATACAAGCTCCTTAGCATGCGTCACTAGTTCCATTCAGACAGTACGGCAGCTTAGCGATCATTTTCGTCATGACCGGCACCCGTATGAACCCGGGCCGACTTGGTCCGCCCACGGTGAATTGAACCACTCCATGAAAGGTCACCAAGTCACCTATGAATGATCCACATCGGAGCGGCAACTGGCAGTCGTTTGCGCGCACGGCTTTTGCTGCCAGTGTTCCTGTATATGGGGGAAGAACCGAACGGAAAGGACTCGGGAAAGGCCGGATTGGCGCGTTTCTAGCCATCTTCTGCAGTTTTACCGCTGTCGGAGTCATGACAGGGTGTAACAACAGCCACGCGATTCCCACTCCCCAGACACAGACACCGTTCATTTCCGTCAGGTACACGCAGCCGCCACCGACTTCCATGCTCACTGGCAGCAGCGTTAGCCTTGCCGCCAACGTCATCAACGACCCCGCCGGTGCCGGGGTAGATTGGGTAGCCACATGCACGCCCGTCACCCTTGGCTCGAGCACGCCGAATTGCGGCACCTTCACGCCTAACCACACGGCTAGCGGGGACCCTGCGATTTACACGGCGCCAACCGCGGTTCCCGCGAAAAACAATGCTGTGCTTATCACTGCTCTACCCACCACGGATCGAAGCAAAGGCAACGCCGTGTGGGTCAACATCACGTCTGCCGTCACCGGAATCGCCATCACTACACCTCTACCGGGCTCCGTGCCCTCAGGAGCGGTCCTGACCTTTGGCGCGACTGTGTATGGAGATCCCGCAAATTTGGGAACGGACTGGAGCGTGACCTGCCTCACCCCAGACGGACCTGGAGACTGCGGCTCTGGTTTCCATTCCCAGGCGGGAGCAACTACTTCTTTTACGGTACCGCAAACGGTTAACGACCCCGTGACAAACCAGCAATTGTCGGTTGTAGGATCCACGATGACCATCACCGCTTTTGCTGCTGCGGATCACACTAAGTTCGCCATGTACGGTCCCATGCCCGTCACCTCTCCCATTTCCATCAGCATCACTCAGCAGCTCCCTGCAACGATGTTGACAGGCGCTACGGCTCAGGTTACTGCTGTGGTTGCCAACGACACCACGAATGCTGGCGTCACCTGGTCTGTCCATTGCTCGCCCGCGCCTTGCGGTTCCGTCACTCCTGCGCAAACTGCCAGTGGAGTTGCGGCGACCTACACCGCGCCGGCTACGGTGCCGTCTCCGAACCCGCCTCCTGGCCTGACCGTCACGATTTTGGTGACAGCCAACGCAACGATTAACCCAACTCAGAATACGGCGCCTGTGCAAACCACCGTCACGGTGAACATCGTTGCTCCCATTTCCGTCAGCATCACAAAAAAGGCTAACACTACGATCGTCGCAAACCGCACAGCGTCTCTGGTCGCCACGGTCAGCAATGACTTCTCCAACGCCGGCGTGGATTGGACGGTCTCCTGCGGCAGCCCCGGAGCCTGCGGCACGTTTTCGCCCGCGCACACCGCAAGCGGGGCACCGACGACGTATACAGCGCCCAGCGCACCACCCTCGGGCAACACTGTAACCATCACGGCGACCTCGACGGCCGACCCGACCAAGAGCGACCAGCAGCAGAACATCACGGTTATCAGCGCTCCGCCGCCAAACAGCCTCTTGAGCGGGCAGTTTGTTCTTTTTTTGAGTGCCAGAAACTCTCGGAATGGTGCATTCAACTTGGGCGGCGTCATTTCCGGAGATGGCAACGGAACTATCACCGGTGGATCATTTGACATAGCGGACGCCACCGGAAACTTTGCGGCCTCCTCTAGCTTTCGTGTAGCTGCGGCCAGCCCTTATTCCATTGGCCCTGACGGGCGCGGTCAGATCACAATGACCCTCAACACTGGCGCCGTTGGGCTTACGAATTTCGGCGTGCCCGTTCCCAGCACTAACCCCGCTACCAGCACACTGACTTTGAGCGTCGTGTTTGTCACTCCGCAACACGCGCTTCTCACCGAAACCGATGCTTTCGGCGACGCGACCGGAACGCTCGACTTTCAAAATACAACGGATCTGGCTTCCTTCACTGGGCTCAATGGAACTTATTCCCTGCAACTCTTGGGCACGCAAGTGGGTACCGGCACTCCAGGCTTTCTCGTGGCCGCGGCCATAACCAGCCAGTTTTCCAACTTTCAAACTACGTTCACGGGGTTCACTGCGGATCAGTCAGCCAATGGAGCGATTGCCAGTGTGCCCTTCACTGTAAGCTCGCAGACTTTCTTCTCCTTCTTCTCGCATTCGACCGGTGAGATCCAGCTTAACTCCGTCAACCTAGGCCTGCCGAGGACTCTTAGCCTGGATCTGTGGCTTATTGACGCAAATCACTTCGTTGTGACGGATTTTGTCGATAGCCAGTTCGGCGTGCTCGTCGGTGGTAATCTTACGGCCCAGCCCGCATCGCCCTCGCTTTCCGGCACATTGGCATTCACCGAAGCGGGTGCGAATACCGCAGCCAGCGCCACGACCCCAGGCCAGCCACAGGTAGCTGGAGGGATTCTCACCTGCAGCTCTGCGGGCAGCATCGATGTGGCTTCGTTGGGCGGCACGGCGTTGACCGGTCAGGCGGTTAGCGCAACATGCGGCGCGCCGGCCAGCGGGCGCGCTTTGATCACGATTACCGGTGCTGGCAGCTCGGGCATCAGCCAGTTCGCCGCTTATCCCACAATAGACGGGAGTTTCTATCTACTCGAACTCGACGGCGGAGCCGCGGGAACCTCCGGTCCTTCCGGCGCCGGCGTGGCTTACCCGCAAAAGGTGGCTCCCCCAGTTTCTGCCTCGGCCCTTAGTGGCACCTACGCCTCGCAGTTCTCGGGTAGCACCGCACTTGGCTCCCAGGCGTTTGCCGGGCGGGTCATTTCGGATGGCACCTCGACAATTAGTGGGACCGCAGATGTCAACTCCTTCAACACGACGTCCCCCGCCTCGGGCAGCCCTTCTCTGGGCGCAACTGTGAGCGGATCGTATACAGCAGGCGTCGGCGGGATCGGGGCATTCCGCCTGACGTTCACCATCACGCCGGCCGCCGGCCAACCGGTCCCGCAAATCCCCACACTAAACCCAGCCTGTTATATCGTCGACGCAAACACCTGCTTGCTGCTTGGCCTGGATACTTCTGCACCCGGCGTGGGCATCGTGCAACTGCAGAACACAGGACTCTAGAAGTGCGTGGGGAGGTGTCATGACAAGACGCTTTTTTCGGCTTTGTTTATCCTTCACAACCGCGCTTGCCTGCGTCCTTACGCGTCCGGCGGCCTGCGTGGCTCAACAGGCGGACCAGACCGATGGAAATCAAGACGCTTCCGGCTGCCCACCACTAACGATCCTCTGGCCGTTACCGGGGGCCACTGTAGTGAGCTGCCAACATGGAGATTCCGTCGGTGTCACCTTGCCACTAAAGCCCGATGCCCAAGGCTACGCCCAGGAAAAACGAGTGCGCGGTGCTTATGAATTTCGCGAATACCAAATAGTGGGGAAATCGCAGCAGGATTTTGCCTTCGACAATATGATGCGCGAGCTGCCCATGGCCGGCTTTAGGATCAAATTCTCAAGTAAGCCTTCCACGATCACCGCTCGAAAGGAGGACATCTGGGCTCTCATCAACATCTCGGGCGAATCTTACAATGTCAGCCTGGTGAAGGAACCCCCGGAGGTCTGGGCATCCGCCAAGACCGCTGCGGATATCTCCCGCGAAATGCAAGCACACAATCGCGTCGATATTTACGGAATTCAATTCTCTCGGGACGACCGATCCGTCTTGGAAAAAGAGTCGCAGATTCTTTTCGAGATCCTGAAGTACCTCGAGCGGAACAACGACATTGCCGTCATCGTCGAAAGCGACAAATTTACTCCCGAGCGGCCACCCGAAACCGACTCGGAAATCACCAGAGAGAGAGCAAACGCGGTGACCGACTGGCTAATCGGGCACGGTGTCGCGCGGTCTCGTGTTCAACCTCGGCCGGGGGGGCGAAGCAACCCCATCACAGAAAATGAGAGCCCTGGCGAAATTCAGCGGAATGAGAGAATCGTGCTTATAAAGTCTGCCACATAGGTCAACATCAGATCCAACCAGCGCTCTAACGGAGAAAGAAGAACGACTGTTGCTTGGATTAGCCAAGACTGCGTATTACATTCTCGGGAAACCGCTTGATTTATCTTGAAGGAGGGCCGCTATTTGCTCGGAGCGTTTCTACGAAGAGTTCTTGCTCATCCGCTGACCGCCGAAATCGGCCTGGATGAGCCGCAAACGAGCGCCATCCGCAGGCGAATTATCGCCTCAAAGCCATTTTTGAAGGCAATTTACGATGAGTGGTACACCATGCTTGCCGCAAATCTGCCGGCGGAGCAGCACGGGCCCGTGCTTGAAATTGGCTCGGGTGCTGGTCACTGCGCGCAATTCGTGCCCGATTTGATTACATCCGAGGTCTTCCCCTCCCCGGGAGTGCAAGTCGTCCTCGACGCCCGGCGATTGCCTTTTGCGAGCGGTTCGCTGCGTGCAATTGTGATGACGGATGTGCTCCACCACGTACCGGAGGTGGCGCGTTTTTTGTCGGAGGCGGCGCGATGCCTCCGCGCAGGTGGAAGGATTTTGATGGTGGAACCTTGGGTGACCGCATGGTCCAAATTCGTTTACACGCATTTTCATCATGAGCCATTCGACCCCGACGCAAGAGACTGGTCGTTTGCTTCACAAGGTCCCCTCACCGGAGCAAACGGGGCGATTCCATGGATTCTCTTTGCTCGAGACCGCAAGGAATTTGAGTTGCGTTTCCCCGAACTAGTGATCGAGCAGGTCCGTCCGTTTATGCCTTTTCGCTACCTGGTTTCCGGCGGCGTAAGCATGCGCACCCTGATGCCAGGATTCCTGCACGGCGCGTGGGCAGCTCTTGAAAACTTGCTTAAGTCTCACCGAGCGGCGCTTGGCATGTTTGCATTCGTATCACTCAGTCGACGCTCTGACTGAAAAGTTCAAGTGAGAGTTGGGTTGAGCGGACAAAAGACACACTCCACTGTACGAATTCGGAAACCCAGTCCAGAACTTCAGCCATGGCCAGAGCGCCGATACTTGGTGAGGCGATAGTCTGGTATCCGTTGGAGATAGCGCCTGCGGGCTCCGGACGGCCGACCACTCGGCAGGTTGACGCGGGCCTCAGGTATTTCCCCGCATTGGCAAAACAAGTCAAATTAGGATTCAACAGAGAATTCACACTTTCGGAACGATTTGGAAAAGTGCCTTCCATAGGGTTCTAACCCGCACCAGCTGGAACAGAGCCCATCCCTCAAACAAGAAGGAGACAAAGATGAAGGCACACGCTTCTGGACAGAAAAGTCCCGGGCACCGGCACTGGCTGGCAGCCCTACCCTTGATCGTGATGGCAGCTCTTCCCGCACTCGCGCTTGCTTGGGGAGTGAGGCAAGGCCAAAACGATAATGGCGTTCAGCAGTCACCGACACCGCCAGGACTGTTTATAACGCCAACAGCCTTGCCTAACGCGAACCAGCAACTGTTGAATCCCGGCCTCGCGCTCCCGTATTTCGCGACGAATTATCCGAATTTCGTCGCAGGTGAGGCGATAAAGGCCGTGGTCACTCCGGACGGTAAGACTCTGGCGATTTTGACCGCGGGCCAGAACTCGCTGTACTTCCCTAACACTTGTGAGCCCGGGACGCCTAACTGCTCTGTCGGTAAGCTCGACACGGCCGCTTCCACGCAGTTCCTGTTCCTGTATGACATATCAGGTGCAAATAAGACCAGCCCTGTCCTGAAGCAAGTCATTCAGCAGCCCAATGCTCACGCTGGTCTAGTCTGGTCGCCAGACAGCAAAACGATGTATGCCGCGGGCGGCTGTGACGATGCGGTGTACGTCTACACCAACAATGGCGGCAGTTTCGCGCTGAGCGGCAAGATCAGCCTGGGACACACTCCCTGTCCTTTTCCTTTCACCGGTGGCGCGAATCAGAATAAGTCCGGCCTCGGTCTCGGCAGCGTCGCGCCCAACGTGGCTGGCCTGGCCATTTCCGCGAACGGCAAGACGCTCGTCGCGGCGAACAACTATAATGATTCGATCAGCGTGATTGACACGGCCAGCAGAACGGTTCTTTATGAATACGACCTACGGCCGTTTGCGACTTCTGGCGCGGCGAATGGCACCAAGGGCGGCACGTTTCCTTACTCCGTAGCGTTGACTGGCAACATTGCCTATGTCGGCGCAGATCGGGATCGGGAAGTCATCGTCGTCAATATTCTTACTCAGAAATTAGTCGCGCGCATCCAACTCGATGGCAATTCGAACGGTATGACCCTGAGCGCAGACGGCTCGACGCTCTACGTTGCGCAGGACAATCAGGACCAGGTCGCCGTCATTGACACGAACAAGAACACCATCACGCACAAGATCGACACCCGCGGTCCTGCTCAACTCAATTTCCCCGCGAATACGACGGGAGCGGCGCCGACCGCAGTCGCCATTAATCCCGCCACGAAAACGCTCTATGTGGTCAACGCTGGTTCGAACTCGATCGCAGTGATACCCCTAAGTGGCCCACAGGCTTTCCAAACAGTTGGCCTTCTGCCGACCGCGTATGACCCGACCGACGTGGCATTCAGTGCCGATGGCAGTTGGATGTACATCATCAACGGCAAGAGCGACACAGGTCCGAACCCCGGCTACGGATTTGGCAATATGGCCAGGATCGTGTTCAAAACCGTCGACCCTCCGGAAACCAATGCGCAGGAGTCAGCTGAGCTTACGTCGAACAATCAGTACCAATTTCAGTTGGAACACGCATCGCTCGTCAGCGCAGAAGTCCCGGGCACGCAGGACCTCTCGAATTTGACCTTACAGGTGGCGGCCAACAACGGATACACGGCGCAACCCTCCGATACTGATACCAGCGTCATGAACTTCCTTCATTCGAAAATCAAGCACATTATCTACATCGTGAAAGAAAACCGTACCTTCGATCAGATCCTCGGCGATTTGGGCAATGGATCCAACGGCGATCCTTCGCTGGCTCTCTTTGGCCAAGGCGTCACACCGAGCTTCCATCTCATGGCGCGGAATTTCGTTACCCTGGACAACTTCATGGATCCCGGCGACGGCTCGATGGACGGCTGGTCCTGGTCCATGCGAGGCCGCGTGACCAACACCGAGACGCTCACCCAGCAAATCAACTATGCGCGCGTGAACCGCGGCGTCTCCTACGAGGGGGAAGGGACGAACCGCAATATCCCAGCCAACCTGAATACCACCGCCGGCCGCGACTTCTTCTTTGACCCAACCGGTGCAACCACTCCCTATACCAACGCGACTTCGTCGCTCAAAGGCGGCACTCCTAACATTCTAGCGGGTGACGGCGACCATGCGGCTACCGATGGCCCATCCGGCTATCAGCAGGGATACATCTTCAACGCCGTCCTGAATGCCGGCGGCACGGTTCGCAATTACGGCTGGATGGCCAACACCCCTGGCAAGATTACCGATAGTGGAGACCCTGTCAAAGGAAACCCTATCTCTGATCCTTTCGCGGCCGGCGTCATCCAGACCACGGCGGCCAATCAACTGATCTTTGAGAATAAATCGTATGACCAGTACTTCCGCGCTTACGACCAATCCTACCCGGATGTTTGGCGCTTCAACGAATGGAACCGCGAGTTCCAGCAATTCGTCGCCAATGGCAACCTGCCGGCGCTCGAAATGATCCGCGGGCTTTCCCACGATCACACGGGTAGTTTCGGATCGGCCCTGGGCGGAGTCAACACCCCGGAACTGCAGC
>Ga0126379_10000144_pt1 | contig 34879 bp, 22 predicted proteins | sample PanSoiMetPlot_24_FD_92640 | JGI IMG/M metagenome (GOLD analysis project Ga0126379, IMG submission 92640) | Tropical forest soil microbial communities from Panama - MetaG Plot_24 | ecosystem: Environmental > Terrestrial > Soil > Tropical forest > Bulk soil | place: Panama | collected 2016-02-17
AATGCCAGTCGTAGCTTTCGTCGCGCTGTTTTCTTACATCGTCCGCCCAACTGGCAACGGAGGCCAAGCTGTCATTGCCGAGCAGCAACTGGAGGTTGCTCTTTGCGGTTGGCGTGAGGTGGGCAGCGGCAATGTCAGCGACGATCGCGTGTCCCTTGGGACCCCAGGCCGAAAGCTGAACAGGAACGAAGGCCAGCAGAGCCAGTACGGCAGTGAGTTTTTTCATGAATCCTATTGTCTCAACAAAAGCGCGGCAGCCGAAGCTGCCGCGCAGTTAAGCTGCTGCGTCGGTTAGAACTTCACGCGCAGTCCCAACTGGATCTGTCTGGGAGTGTACGTGAAATTGCTGTTGGTGTTGTTGATCGTGCCAAACAGCGGCGCGCCCGACGGCGATGTGTTAAAGGTGAGACAGGAAGTAGTGTTGGTAACAGGCGCGCCGGGAACGCAAGACGCGGTGACTACATGGGTCGTGGTATTGACGCTCGGGTTGGAGATGATGTAGCCCGTATTGTTTTCACCGGTTACATTCTGCTTGTTGGCGATATTGAAGAAATCCGCCATCAATTCCAGTTTGTATCTTTCCTTGATGGTGAAGAACTTGGCCAGGCGCAGATCTTGGACCCACGTATGCGGCAGCTTGAAAGTGTTACGGCCCACGACGTCAAGGCGGTTGGCCCCGCCCGAACCGTTCGCGCTTGATCCCAGACCACTCAGCAGCTTGAGGTCAACACCGGATGTGCCGGTGACGATCCCGGGCGTGCCCGCGGTCACCAGATTGAGCGGCAGCCCATTCTGGATTTGGAAGATCGGATCTAGCTGCCACTCATTGGTGAACCAGCCCAACCATCCATTCTTCTTCCACGGCGAGGTAATCACTGCATTGGTGACAAAGCGATTGCGCACGTCATAGATCGAATTGCCTTTTTCCGCCGCGATGGCATTCGGTGCCGAAGCCGGTAGCAGATAGTCATTCGTGTCTGTGAACGTGCTCTGGTTCTGGTTAAAGTCGATGGAGTGCGACCAGGTGTAGTTGGCTGAGAACTGGACGTTATGGCTCATCCGATGGTTCACCTGGAACACCAGCGCCTCGTAGTTGCTGTTGACCCCGCTGACAATGTCGGTCATGGAACCGAAAGCCGGGTTCGCTCGCTGGGTAAACAGGGGTTCCGTGATCGTAGACGCCGTGACCGGGCCGCCTCCTAGCACGGTATACGTGAGGGATGCCGGAGCAGTGCAGCCAGGCAGAGGTACATTCGCAGCGGTACAGATGTTGGTGTCAACAAAGCTGGGCAATTGGCGTCCCAGGCTGCCCAGGTAGCTGACCGACAGCACTGTATTCCACCCCAGTTCATGTTCGAGCGTGAGGTCCATTTGGTGAATCTGCGGGTTCTGGAAGCTTGGATCGAAGAATACAAGATTCCTGTTGGCGGTGGGTGGAGTCGTCAAGATAGCCGGGAACACCGGCGCTCCTGCCGTACTGGGAGTGAAGAAAAACGAAAACTGGCTGGCGGTCGCTCCGGTGTTGATCAGCCCATTGAAGATGGTGGAGTTGATGATGCGTCCGTAATAGATTCCGTAGCCACCGCGCAGCACCGTCTTTCCGCTGCCCAACACATCCCATGCAAAGCCGATACGAGGACCGAAGTTGTTCTTGTCGCTGGGCAACGTGCCGGTCTGAGGAACCGCCGGGTTGATCAGGCTGCTGACGGGGCTGGGCATCTGCTGATATTCATAGCGCAAGCCGAGGGAGAGGCTCAGTCGCGGCAGAATCTTCCAGTCGTCCTGGACAAAGAACGCATAATCGTTGGTGCTGAACTCGAGGCCGGGAAGACCGAAACCCTGAGTGAAGTTGGAGTAGCACGGTTTTCCCGAACAGGTATTGGGCTTGTTGAGGTCAGAGAAGTAGCTCTGCAAATTGGGGTAGCTGTAGCTGCCAAAGCCGTTGAAAAGGTTCTGCGAATTGTCGTTCACATGGCTGAAATCCACGCCAAATTTAAAGCTATGTTTTCCGTGGATCCAATTCACTGTGTCGGCAACCTGCATGCGGCTCTCATCGGGGAAGAACGATCGCTGGAGGAAGTTGGGAACGCCAAATGTAAAGGCGTTCGTGATCGATACCGTCGGCGGCAACCCCTTCGGGTTAGTGAATGTGGGAGCGTTGACCAGGGTGGCGAGCTCGTAAGGAGTCGGCGCCTGGCTGAACTCGTATTCAAAATCGCGGCCGTACTGGAAACGGACTTCATTCGCCAGATTGTTGGTGATGAAACTGTTGAGCTTGGCAACGCCCCAGGTGTCTTTGACGAAGTCATTGCCAAAACTGGCGATGCCGCGGGTGACAGTAGCCTGTGACTGAATGCCTGCCGGCGAAGACCAGCGCATGCGATTAAAGGAAAACGACGCGTGGTTCTTGGAATTGATCACCCAGTCAATTTTGGGGAGGAAGATGTTCTGCTCTCCGGTCCGCTGTACCTGGCCCAGCATGCTGTTGAGACCGGCCAAGTCGGTATTCCAAAGGCCGCTCGGGCCTGCCACTAACGCATCATTCGCCACGGTGTTTCCACCCGGCAGAACGTGGCTGGCCAGAAAACCAACTTGCGAAGTTGCGGTACACAGACTCCCGCTGAATGGCGCAGTACCGATGCAGGACGGCTGGGCAAAAAACGCGTTGGGATTGCTGGCCACCGCAACTGCAGGGAAATTGCGGTGATACCAGTCATACGCCAAGAATAGGAAGAGCTTGTCTTTAATGATGGGACCGCCCACACCGAAGCCGGCAATTTTGCGCCAGTCGGTGGGCTTGAAATTTTGTAGAGCGAAAACGCCCGGAGACGTCTGGACGTTTATGGCAGTAAACTCGTTAGCTGCGCCCCACACGTTGTCGCGGTCGTAGAAATATCCTTCCCCGTGGATCGCGTTCGTCCCACTCTTGGTCACGGTGTTGATGACGCCGCCGGCCGACCGGCCATATTCCGAGGAATAGTTCGAGGTATTGACTTGAAATTCTTCGATGGCAACCTTGGGAGTTGAATAGCCTGCGCGAGTACGGCCGCGTTCCTCTGAGAAGAAGGCTTGATTGTTGTCAGCGCCGTCGACCGTATTGTTGTTCAGCAGCGTGCTGATGCCGCGGAAGCTGATCAGGCCGAAGCCGTTGGAATCGCTAACCACTCCCGGCGTTAACATCGCAAAGTTGGACCAGCGCCCGCCGTTGATGGGCAGGTTGGAAATCGCAGTCTGATCGAGCGTAGGGGCGAAGTCCGCGGAAGTGTAGTTGATTTGCGGCGCTTCTGCGCTGACATCCACCGTCTCCGTGGCTCCCGCGACTTTGAGCCGGGGCGAGAGCTCCGTCACGCTGCCCACCTGTACGATGACTTGTTCGGCCTTGTAAGTCGCAAAGCCCTGGCGCGTCACCGTCACGCTGTACGAGCCGGGCTGCAACTTAAGGGCGCGGAAATATCCGGAATCGTCCGATTGCAAATTTTGCTCGGCGTTGGTTCCGTTGTTGTGGATCGTGATCTGCGCTTTGGGGACGACCGCGCCGTTGGCGTCAAAAACCGTGCCACTGATGGCGCCGTCCGTCGTGGACTGGGCCACGAGCAAGGTTCCCAACATCAACGCAAACAGCACAGCCATCAATGTCCGGAGCATGCAACGAACAGAAGTTTGCAGCATTGAAATTCCTCCACAGTTTTAAAACCATAATGGCGGGATAATTTACCTGGAACCCGAGGTTCGCAGATCGCGCCCTTTTCGCGACCTGGAGTGGCAAACCCGGCGCACAATAATAAACTTGGAGACCCAAAATGCAACTGAAGAAATCATGAATATTTTTCGAGTCCGGCAAAGGCTAGCAAACGATTGTTTTCAAATGACAAAAAGCCAGTAAAGAATGTGTGAAAGCAGTTTCATCTGTGGAAAACTCGGCTGAAACCGCGCGTCCGCGAAAGGTTTTTCCAAAAACTGTAGGATTCTTGAGGCGTGTTCTAGGAACTGTGCTTGCCGTTCGAGCCCACGGCTTCAACATGCACTCGCTGCGGGAAGCATTCCAGGCAGTGGCGGTTGCGGCAAATGCCTGCGGCGGAAATGGAATGCTTGAAGATCAACTGTTCTAGAGTACTGGTCTCGAGGATTACGGAGTATTTGTCGAAGGAACGCACCCGCCCGGAAAGCTTTGCGCCATTGAGCAATTCCACCGTGACGTGTTTGTTGCCCAGCAGGGCAGCGTGGAAAAACGATTCTTGAATGGTGCTGACCGGCATGCTTGACCGCAACGGTCCGGCTTTGGCTCCCCACTACAGCTGCCGAAGCGCGGAATCCAATTGGACAAAAATAGAGGCCTGCCCCGTCTATGTCCAATATATAATTAGACTTTCCAATATAGGTGCAGACTATGGAAGTCCATCAGCTGCGCTATTTTTGCGCCGTGGCCGAAACCGGCAGTTTCACCCGAGCTGCGGCGCGGGAACAGGTCGCGCAGCCCTCGCTCTCCCAGCAGATCATGAAACTCGAGGAAGAACTGGGCGTCCGCCTGTTTGACCGGCTGGGCCGGGCAGTACGCTTGACCGAGCCTGGCCAGCTCTTTTTGCCCCGCGCGCGGACCGTCCTGGGAGAACTGCGGGCCGCGAAGGAAGAAGTCGCGGAGAAGCAATCGAGCGTCACCGGAAAAGTCAGCGTGGGAGTGATTCCCACCATCGCGCCATATTTTCTGCCTCCGCGCATAGCGCTATTCTCCCGGAAGTATCCTCACGCCACGATTACCGTGATGGAAGACGTGACCGTCCGCCTGATGGACCGTTTGCGCGGTGGGCTGGTGGACCTGGCCATTATGGCGCTGCCGGCGCGCGGTCACGATCTCGAGTGTTATCCTCTGCGCACGGAACGGTTGTTCGCCATTCTTCCCAAGGGCCACCCGCTCTCGCGCAAGCGCAGTGTGAAGATGAAGGAGCTTCGCAGCGAACCCTTCCTGCTGCTGCGCGATGATCACTGCTTCCGCGATACTGCCATTGAAGTTTGCAAACAGGCCCGGATCGTGCCCCAGGTTGTCTTCGAAAGCGGACAGTTCTCAAGCATTCTGGGGATGGTGGCCGCGGGCCTGGGGATTTCGATTGTGCCGGAGATGGCGTTAGAAAAGCGGCCGGACTGCAGCTCCGTGCTGATCACCGACGAACGCGCTTCCCGCACCGTCGGCGTTGCCGCACTCAAGGGGCATTTCCTGGGCCGCGCGCCCCGCGCCTTTCTTGACCACCTGCGCGCCCACGCCCAAAGCCGCGGCGGCGTGAACTGACGCGGCTCGCGCCACCTGGAGACGCGATGAAGTTCGAGGTCTTGTTTGATGAAGGCGAGCCGTCATCGCTCAACGATCCGGCGTTCGCGCCCTATGGCAAGCTTGGGTTTCCCAACCCGCCGAAAGACCGGCCCTGGACGCTTGCCAACTTTGTCCAATCGATCGACGGCGTAGCTTCCTTCGGCGGAAAACATGCAACCGGCGGAGACCTGGCGCAGTCCCAGGAAGACCAGTGGCTGATGGGACTGCTGCGCGCCCATGCCGATGCCATCCTGTTAGGACTGAATACTCTGATTGCCGAAACGGCGATTCTTACCCAAATTAACGCGGGGCGCGGTCCGGTGTACAAGATTGAGCATCCGGAACTGCGCGAACTGCGCCAGCGGTTGGGGCGGCAGCGCGAAAGCGTGATTCTGGTTACGGCCTCGGCGCGCTTCGATCCTGCGGCTTACCGTCTTTTCGACGGCGATGAGGTCCAGGCCTTTGTCCTGACCACGGCAACCGGCGCCTCCCGGCTGGCCGGCACGAAGGCCCAGGTCATCGTGGCCGGAAAAGATCAGTCTGTGGACTTACCCCTGGCCGTGCAGATCCTGCGTCGCGATCTGGGTGTTGAATATTTGCTTTGCGAAGGCGGGCCTACGTTGTACGGCAACATGGCCAAAGCGGGCTTGATTGACGAGAAATTCGTCACTGTCGCTCCCAGGGAAATCGGACTCATGATTCCTCCCGAGCAGGAAACGGCTGACTGGGAAAGCAAGAATCCTCCGCGACTGCGGCCGACAACTTTCATGGCCCCAGGATTTACATGGGAAACCTCACCAAGGTGGCGATGGATCAGCTGCCGGCGCAGCCACGACTTCCAGTTCAGTCGCTACCGTCTTCTGCGTTAGATTACGTTTTCTCAGGCTCGATCGGGGTCCGATATCCTCACGGTGGTTGCTGGGTCCGCTGCAAAAAGAAGGCCGGGCATGGCGCCCGGCCTGAGAGAGAGGGATTAAGGATTAACGTCGAGTTCACTGGGGCGGTGGTTCCGGACGCCGCAACCGCATCGGTCCAGGCTGTTCTTGTTGCGTCGTGAACCCGCTTGGCACCTGGAATAGAGAGGCATCGGGTTCGCCGCGCTTGATGTTGGTCAGCCGGAAAACGGTTTCACCGAAACGCGGATCGCTGCGTTTGCTCAGCACAAGCACGTGGAGTTCGGGCGACGTCCAGGTTTCCACGACTATGTTGATCGGCTGCTCGTTGCCGATGGCGCCCGCAGGAATGGTCCGCGTGATCCTGGTGCCTTCCGCGTTGACACCTTCAATCTGCTGCGTGCCCAGCGATTCTTTCTTCAGCTGGGCCATCTCGCCGTGACCCATCTCAGGGTGTGCTCCGGCGGCCGGTTCCTTCCTTAATTCTTTCTTAAAGAAAACCACATCGCCGGAGCCCTGGCCCCCGCCTCCGTTCAGGCCCTCGATCTTGCGATGCATGGCGCTCATGCCTTCCATGTTGATCACGCGAGCGGTCTTGCTATCCGGATTGAGAACATAAGCGGTTTTCGCCACCGGATCATGTATGAAGATCATGTTCGGGCCGTCGACGGCGAGCGGTCCGATGTGGCCCATCGACTCTTCACGCCGGATGCGCCCTTCTCCATCGCGCGCTACCAGTCCACTGTGCTTGTTCACGATGCGGTTGCCGTCGCCGAGCACCTGGGTGGATTCGGTGACCGCCGTAGCGCTATAGGGTGCACCTTTGATCTGCTCGTGCATCTCGATCAGCTCAGCATGCATAAACTCGATGTTCGGCGACCCCGGCTCCTGTGCGTAGAAAAAGACGTTGTCATGCCCGCCCGGCCCGGGACCCATTGGGTGCATCGGCGGCGCATCCTGGGCCTGGGCCATAAGCATGCCGGCTACAACCACCGCTGCAATAGTAAGAATGTGACGAATTCTCATTGAAACTTTCTCCTTTTCCATCGAACTAATTCCATCGAACTAACGAACTAATCTCACGGCATACGGCGTGCCATCACTGGCGACCACGATGTCGGCCAGCACGCGGCGGTCTGCAAGATCTTCTGCCACCGGCGCGCCCACCAGGCGCAGGTCGGCTCCGGTCAATTCGAGCCGTACCACCTGCAATTCACCCGGCACCATGGCAGGATCGTAAGTGCCTAGGGGCATAAATGCGTTCTCGTTTGTGTTGGAAACGACGGCTTTTGCATTGCGCCGGCTGGCTGGCGATGTTCTCTCTTGTGCAGCAACGCTTCTTGGGGACGTGCTCTGGCTTGGCTGCTCTGGAGTGACCACCGGCGCCGGCTGCAGGGCAACGCTGGGCGCGGTGGGCGCGGGCTGTTGCAGCGACAGCAATAACGCCACAGCGAAGGTCAAACCCACCGCCAGTGAAAACACCACGACGGCCCTCGTCCTGCGGCGCCGCCGGTGATGCCGGCGGAACTGCTGTGCCAGCTGCTCTCCCACGCCGGTCGGCGCCTGCCGAGCCGAGCCCTTGGCCAGCCTGTTCAACGCCGCGGAAAGCAGCGCCTCCGACGGATTGCGAATTGGATCTATGTCGCGCACTTTTGTTCTCTGGCTCTCTGCACACTCAATTTTTTCTTTAGTATGCTCCGCGCCCGATTGAGACGCGAAGCCACTGTTCCTGGCGCACATTCCAGCAGGTCCGCAGCTTCCTGGTAACTTAACTCTTCCAGGTCGCAAAGCACCACCGCTTCGCGGTAGGGCTCCGGTAACGTGAGTACCGCTTGCCGCAGCGCCGACAGCAGCTCGCCGTTCGTCAACTCTTCCAATACGTCCAGGTCGCCGGCCACAGCGAACTCGTCCCTTTCCGTCTCCTCGTCCAGCGAAATATCGTCCGCCGTTTCCCGCATCGCGCGCCGCGTGATGTTACGCGCCATCCCGAAGAGATAGCCGGCAAGCGAGCCCTTGGCGGGATCATAGGCCTTGGGCTTTCCCATCAACGCTAGAAAAACTTCCTGCGTCGTCTCTTCGCCGGTGGCGGGATTGCCGCTCATGTGCAACGCAAAACGGTAGATGCGGCCCTGGTACCGCTCATACAAAGTCCGGAACGCGTCTTCGTTCCCCTTGGCGAGCTGCCGCAGCAACTCCTGGTCGTCGCTCAAGCGTTCTGCCATGGCTGGACTTCGTCTCGCCTTTACAGCTCCTACCTTCCATTGCGCGGATTGGAGAATTTCTTCCAGGATTTTTCCTGCCTTTCTTGCAAATTGACTGCGGGTGTTCTCCTAACTACTTATGTATCCAAGCGTTTCGCGCTCGATCCGAGGCCCCTCCTCGATTCTATTGAAGATTCTATTAAAGTCTGTCATCCCGACCGTAGCGCCGCTGCTACTTTTCTCCATGAGGAACCTTAGGCGCGGAGTGGAGGGACCGCGAACAGTCGTATTTGGCCATAGTGCCACAGGGAATTCTTACGAAATTAAGGTTGGGCCGCTACGATCGCTCCACCAGGAGACTGCTGGATTGGGCAGGAAGCAAAACCCGCGCCGACCCTCGATAAAATCGTCCTTCTGGCGTCCATCGATTGTGACTTCGATATCTGGGGAGAACGCCTTGCATCTGTATGGCCGAGGAAAATCCCTCGGGGTCCCTCCACTCCGCGCCACTGACTTGCGTGCGGAACACATTCACGTGGCGCTCCGGTCGGGATGACAGACTTAGCGAAGCTATTTTCGTCCCGCGGCGTCCACGCTGCGCGTGGGATCGGCTCCCTGCCAGGTCACATCTGCCGTGGGGCCGTAGTTTGAGGGAACTTTCTTCCCCAGGAGCCGGAGATAAACGCTGAGCTGCGTGCGATGATGCGCGGTATGAAGCACCCGCCGCCAAAAGACCCAAATGCGTTGGCGGCGGACATCAAAGAATGGGACTATCTCCAGCCACCAGGCCGCGTCGAGCGCCGCCATGCGCTCGAGCCGCGGCTTGGCGAGTTCTTCATCGCGGCGCCAAAAAGCCGAAGGCGTTAATTCCCCAGGCAGTACGGCCGCCGCCTCCGGCTCGCCGGGCAGTCCGATGAACTCGGCGAAGAAACGGCGCTCGGACAAGAGCTGGTGCTTCATGATGTCGAGCACGCTCGCGGAGCGCTCCGCCGGCTTGAAGCTCGTGTCCTCTGGCGCAAAACACCGCCACACGCTCACGACTTTGCTGGTCTCGCTGGCGTAGGTGTCGAGCAGGTGCTGAAAGACCGCGTGGGAAGCGCGCGGGACGGCAGCTTCAGGAATTGCGGTGTATTCGTATTGCATAGGCATAAGCCGGCCTCCAGCTGTGGTTATGCCCCTGCTGCCTTCGCAAGCTGCATACCGGCACCGGGTTTCATGATCGCCGCTGCCACCAGGCCCGCACACACAAAGCCCACAAAGATGATGCTCATGTACGCCAACGTGTAGTTGCTGGGGAAACCGTAAAAGGTCCAGTACGAAATATTGGTGCTGATGGCGGCGAGCGCTCCTGCAATCGTGATAAAGCGCCAGCGCGCACCAAAGCTGGTCAGGCTGGTCTGGCCGAGGAGAAACACTGCCAGTAAGACCTGCAAAATATTGGTTCCTGCCTCAGTAAGCAGTTGGCTTGGCTTGAGAGCCATGGATTGAACCGGATGGTAGATCAGAATTCCACCTGGGCCGGCATAGTGCTTGGACGCCAGTTCCTGCATCGCCGCCATCCTCTGCGATTGAGTCGCATTCTGCGGCAAGCCGTTTGTGGGGAAGAAATAGAATCCGTCCGCCGTGATGTTGGCCTTCATGCTATCCACCACAGCCTGTTCATTGGGCATCGGTTGAGTGCCGGTCTGCCCGAGTGGCAATACAACGTGCGCCAGACTTGACCAAGCGAAGAAAGCGATTCCTCCTAAGATGCCTGCCAGTATCTTTCTGCCCATAGATTCCTCCAATCCGGAATATGCTGCCCTTCCCCTGGTAGACAAGTCAATCCGCCGATTCAAGGACGTCAGTTTTCTTCGAAAAGACTCGAGAAATTTAGAACCGTGTGCTCTCGTCCTGTAATCTAGTTAGAGTTCCCCCACCTAGAAGGTGTGCCTTGGCCGTTGTAACCGACAATAAGACAGCAAGTACCGCGAAGAAGAAGTCCTCGTTGGAGCAGTTCAAATCTGCCTGGCCGATGATCAAGGAGCTGGTGCGACCGCGGCGCGGGTTGCTGGCGTTCAGTTTTTTGCTTGTACTCATTGGTCGTGTCTGCGGCCTGGTGTTACCAGTGTCGAGCAAGTTTCTGTTTGACACGGTGATCGACAAGCATCGCCCGGACCTGCTGCTGTATTTGGTGGGCGCCGTGGTCGGCGCCACCATCATTCAGGGCATAACCAGCTTTTCCTTGACGCAGCTGATCTCCAAAGAAGGCCAGCGGGCGATCACCGAACTCAGGCGCCGCGTGCAAGCCCACATCGGCAGGCTACCCCTCGGTTACTACGACGCGAACAAGACCGGCGGGCTGGTTTCGCGCATCATGACGGACGTGGAAGGCGTACGCAACCTGATCGGCACCGGCCTGGTGGAGTTCTGCGGTGGCATCCTTACCGCGGCGCTCGCCCTGGGCATTCTGCTGAAGGTCAACGCCCGCATGACCCTGATCGCCCTCGGCTTCTTGCTGGTACTGATGGTAGCCTTCGCGCGGGCCTTCAAGACCATCCGGCCTATTTTTCGCGAGCGGGGCAAAATTAGCGCCGAGGTCATGGGGCGCCTGACCGAGTCTCTCGGTGGTGTCCGTGTGGTCAAGGGCTACCATGCGGAGGAACGCGAAGCCTCCGTTTTCGCCGCCGGTGCACTGCGATTGCTGCAAAACGTCTTCAAGACCCTCACGGCAACCTCCCTCATGGGGCTCTCCTCGGTGGTGATGCTCGGGATCGTGAGCTCGATCATCATGTACAACGGGGCGATGCAGATCCTTGCGGGTCATATGACGCGCGGAGGCCTCATCATGTACACGGCGCTCATGGGCTTCATGGTGGCACCCGTGGCCCAGATCGCCAGCATCGGTACTCAGATCACCGAAGCTCTCGCCGGACTCGACCGCACGCGGGAGGTGCTGGAACAAAATCGCGAAGACCTCGACCCGGAGCGCAGCATCGTGCTCCCGCCGGTGAACGGCGAAATCGTCTTCGATCACGTGGACTTTGCTTACGAACCGGGGAAACCGGTGCTCGACGACGTGAGTTTCACGGCGCAACCCGGCAGCGTGACCGCGTTGGTGGGATCGTCGGGATCGGGCAAGTCTACGATCATCGGCCTGGTAGCTGCGTTCTATAAACCCACTGTTGGCCGCGTGCTGGTCGACGGCGTAGACCTGAGCCACGTGCGCTTGGATTCGTACCGCAGTGCCCTGGGCGTCGTGTTGCAGGATTCGTTTCTGTTTGACGGCAGCATTCGCGAGAACATTGCTTTCTCGCGGCCCGACGCGACGGAAGAGCAGATCATGGAAGCCTGCCGCATTGCTCACGTGGATGAATTCGCGGAGCGCTTCGCCGACAAAAGTGACACCATAATCGGCGAACGCGGCGTGAAGCTTTCGGGAGGGCAGAAGCAGCGGGTCTCGATCGCCCGCGCCGTGCTGGCCGATCCCCGCATCTTGATTCTCGACGAAGCCACTTCCAGCCTCGACTCCGAATCGGAAGCCTACATCCAGCAAGGCCTGAAGTACCTGATGCAAGGACGCACCACATTCGTGATCGCGCACCGCCTCTCTACCATCCGTCAGGCCGACCAGATCCTGGTAGTCGAAGCCGGCAAGATCGTGGAGCGGGGCAAACATCAGGAACTGCTGGCGCTCAACGGGCGCTACTACGATCTCTACACCCGCCAGCATGGCCTGGAAGAGAACCTGTTCCTTGCGCCCGGCGAATGCGACAAAGTCGAAGACCAAAACGGAGCAGGACGTCCTGCCGGCCAGGGCGCGCCCGACCCCATGAGCATCATTCGCGGGCAGGGACTCTGACCGCGCGTTCATCGACTCAGCACAGAACAACTCGCTGCTAACGGCGTCGTTGTATGATGTCCATGCAAAAACCGCCCTTGGGAGCAACCAATGGCCTCGGAATATTTCGACGTGCTCATCATCGGGGCAGGACTGTCGGGCATCGACGCTGCCCATCACCTGCAGAAATTTTGCCCGAAGAAGAGCTACGTCATCCTCGAACAGCGGGAGCGCATCGGAGGTACCTGGGATCTGTTTCGTTATCCCGGCATCCGTTCCGATTCGGACATGCTCACCATGGGCTACTCATTCCGACCCTGGACCCATCCCAAGGCGATTTCGCCCGGGGATGACATTCGCGATTACATTACCGCCACCGCAAGCGACGAGGGCATCGACCGCAACATCCGCTTCCAGCATGAGATTAAGCGCGCTTCATGGTCCTCCCAAGAAGCCAAGTGGACCGTAGAGGCAGTGCGCAAATCAGGAGAGGGCCGCGATGTTCCCGTCACATTCACCTGCAATTTTCTGTTCTCTTGCGCGGGTTACTACCGCTATTCCGCAGGTTACTTGCCGGAGTTTTGCAACGCGGGCCGCTTCCAGGGACGTATGGTACATCCACAAGCTTGGCCGCAGGACCTAGACTACGCTGGGAAACGCGTAGTGATCATCGGCAGCGGGGCCACGGCCGTTACGCTGCTCCCGGCGATGGCCAAGACGGCGGCCCATGTGACCATGCTGCAGCGCTCACCGACCTACATTATCTCGATGCCCGAGCAAGACAGGATCGCCAACGGCTTACGGCACGTGCTCCCGACAACGTGGGCCTACCGGCTTAGCCGCTGGAAGAACGTCTTGTTCATGATGTACTTCTACCAGCTCTCGCAACGCTTCCCGAATTTCGTGAAGCGAGGCCTTCTCAGCAAGGTGCGCGAACACTTAGGGCCGGACTTCGATGTGGAAACGCATTTTGCGCCGTCCTACAGACCCTGGACCCAACGGCTGTGTCTGGTTCCGGACGCCGACTTGTTTGAGGCCATCAAATCCAACCGCGCCAGTGTAGTCACCGATCAGATTGAGAGCTTCGCGGAAAAAGGTTTGCTGCTGAAATCGGGAAAGGAGCTGGAAGCCGACGTCATCGTTACCGCAACCGGCTTGGTGATGCAAGCTCTGGGCGGGATCGAGCTTTGCGTCGACGGACAGCGAGTTGATCCCGGTGCGACTCTCGCCTACAAAGGCGTGATGATGTCGGGCGTCCCCAACCTTGTCTCTGTATTCGGCTACATCAATGCGTCATGGACGCTGAAGGCCGACTTGATCTGCAATTATGTGTGCCGCCTCCTGAACTTCATGGACCGGAAGGGCGCCCGCCAAGCCATGCCGCTGAACCGCGGCGAAACCGCAGCGGCACCCTTCGTTGAGAGGTTCTCGCCCGGCTACATCGAACGCGCCTTGGTGAGCTGGCCAAAGCAGGGATCAAGGTCACCGTGGCGCGTTTACCAGAACTACATCCGCGATTTCATCACGCTAAGGTGGGCGCCGGTTGACGATGGCGTGTTGGCCTTCTCCAACCCGCCACAGCCGACTTCAGCCGACGTTCCAGTTGAACTGGCCGAAGCTGCGCTATAAACGTTGTGCTCTAGACAAGAGGACCGTACGGCATAAAGCCATGAGCATTATTGGTGGATGTGGGTTGTAGACTCGCAGACAAGCAATGAGTGAACGCGAATACGTCAAGCTAATCTTTTCTGTTGTCGTGGTTGTCCTTGTAGCGATTGCCCGCTGGATCGCGGATGGCCTCGACCGCGAACGAATCCGCGACCAGGTGGGACGGAGCGGCGGCAAATTGATCTCGATTAAGTGGAGCCCGTTCGGCAAGGGCTGGTGGGGAAGTATTGACCGCATCTATGACGTCCGCTATACCAGCCGACACGGCAAGCCGGTTGAAGCCAGCTGCAAGACCAGCATGTTCAGCAGCGTGTATTGGGCCAGTGACCATCCGCCCGAAGGCTTTGGATATACGGTATCCGATGAGCCTGCGGAGCCCAATACGCCTGCCGAGCCCATCAGTTGCCTAAGCTGCGGCGCGAGCATTCCAGCCCGCGACAGGCGCTGCCCCAAGTGCGGATGGAGCTATCAATCTCAGTAGGAAGTCAGAAGTCAAGGAGTGAGGCAACCGGTGACGATTGCCTCACCAAGGGCTGGTTATTGCAACTGCAACGTGTCAATCACGGAAGCCACCATCCGCGGTGGCAGCGGCAAATGGCCGCGTGCGGCGAGCATCGATTGGCCGTCAGTGAAAACATACTTCAAAAAGCCGCGCAACGCCTGCGACCGTGAGGCCGACATGCTTTCCGCGGTCACGAACATCCAGCTGAATCCCGTAATCGGATATACGTGTTCGCCTGGCATGTTCGTCAGCGAAACGCGGAAATCGCCTTTCGGGTTTTGCGGGCAGGCCGCCGCCGCGCTTTCCGGAGAAGCTTCAACAAATGCCCCGCTGGCATTCTGGACTAGGCCCATGCTGACCGCGCCGCCTTTGGCTACGTTCAATTCCGCGTAACCAATGCCGCCCGGCGTCTCGCTCACCATCTTCACCAGATTTGAGCCGCCTTGTGCGGTGATCCCGGAGGGCCAATTCGGGGAGTGGTCAGTGCCGATCTTCGCGCGAAACGCAGGACTGCTCTTGGAAAGAAAATCTGTAAACAGATACGTGGTGCCCTTGGCGGGCTCGCGATGCACGGTGGTGATAGCGAGGTGCGGCAGTTGCGCGCCGGGATTCAACTTCACCAGTTCCGGATGGTCCCAGTATTTCACGTCGCCAAGGAACATGTCGGCAAGAACTTTGCCCGAAAAACGCAGCCTCTGGCTTACGCCGGGGACGTTGTAGATGGGAACCACTGCGGTCAGGAAAAGCGGGACCTGGTAAATGGTCTTGCCGCTGGCCTTCACTTCTTTATCGGAAATGGGTATCTCACTCGCCGCGAAGTCGGCTGAACCCGCTGTGATCTGCCTGATCCCCTCGCCGGACCCAAGCGGCAGATACTTGACTTGGATCTGGGGAGTGCGGCTCGAGTATGCTTCACCCCACGCGGTGTACAGCGGGGCAGGAATCGAAGAACCACAGCCCACCAACGAGATGGCCTGTTGCGCCGGTAGGACCAGCGTGAGAGACACGATCAACAGCCAAACAAGCATCGAACTTCCAATCAGGTTCTTCTTCACAGGAAGATTTCTCCTTGTCGTTACCGGGCGTCGCCTTGAGTGGCCCATGAAGCTGGCGGGTTCTCGCACCGAGCTGGGGTGTTGGCTCGACTCGGACACAGGAATGGTACTGACTTCTCCTTGCCTGGCCTGGAACCCAAAGTGCGGACATCATAGGCGCAGGGGTGAAGGCGAAAAAGATAACGACAGTAACCGGTTCGTTGCTGTTGATGCCCGCCAGCGGCCCTCCGTGATTTGAGAACTGGAGGGGGTTGAGCTAGAGCCAAGCTTCAAAGGTTAAACTTGACGGCTCAGTAGTTTACACGCCTGATTCGGCCTTATGTCGCACCAGGGCCAGAGCCTCTTCTTTGGTGCCGATGGATCCTTCGAGCTGGGCGTCTTCCACAGCGGTCAGCCATGCCTTGAACTGCCGTCCGGGCTGGTAGCCGGCGGCAATCAGGTCGTCGCCCGTGATGAGGGGTACGGGGCGGATCTGCTCAGGCGGCAGGCTGCGCAGTTTTTCCTGGGCGAAGTTGTAGAGGTCGAGCCCGCGATGACTGCCCATGCAGTCCAAACGATGCAGCTCCAGGTGTTCTTCGAACCGGGGAAGGCGGAAGAAGCGCTTCAGAGTGGAATCCTTCATGCGGGTGATATTGGCGAAGCGCATATGGTTGGCCACCAGCGTGCAGACCTGATCGGTTTCCTCGTTCGACAAGCGAAAGCGGCGGCAGATTTCGGCAGCCATCGTGGTGCCGACTTCATCATGCTGGTCAAAGCGGATGCGGTCGGCCGCGCGGCGAAAGGTCGGCGGCTTGCCCACATCGTGCAGCAGCGCGCCGAGAGCAAGAGTCCGCGAGCAGTTGGGCGGCAAGCCTTCCAGCAGCATGAGCGTGTGCACCCAGACGTCGCCCTCGGGATGAAACTGCGGTGGCTGCTCGACGCCTTGCATCTTCTTGACTTCCGGCAACACCTGCTCCAGCAGGTTGGTTTGGTCCAGCAACTCGAAGGCCTGGCGGGCGCGGCCTTCGGTGAGCATTTTGAGAATTTCATCCCGGATGCGCTCGCGGCTGACCTGGTGGATCTGCGGAGCGAGTTCGCGGATTGCGGCGAGAGTTTTTTCTTCGATCGCATAGCCGAAGCGAGCGGCGAAACGCACGGCTCGCAGCAAACGCAGCTTGTCTTCGGTAAAACGCTGGTGCGGGTTCCCGATGGTGCGGATGATGCCGCGCTCGAGATCATCGCGCCCGCCGACAAAGTCCAGGACTTCCGGTCCTACTGGATCGAGCAAAAGGCCATTGATCGTGAAGTCGCGGCGCTGCACGTCAAGGCGGGCTTCCTTGCTGAACTGGACCTGGTCGGGATGGCGGCCGTCAGAGTACGCACCATCGCTGCGGAAGGTTGCGACCTCGACGGAGTAGTTGTCGCGTTCGCCCTCCGGGCCGTCACGGCGGATAGGAACCAGCACCACGCCGAACTGCGCCCCCACCGCGTACGTCTGTGGGAAGAGGCGCATAACCTCGTCGGGAGTGGCCGAGGTCGCGACATCATAGTCGGCGGGCACGCGGCCGAGAATCAGGTCACGCACGCAACCGCCGGCGAGATACGCCGAGTGGCCATGGTGGCGCAGCGTCTCGACGATGCGCGTGGCCTGCTGCGCTTTGGGAGACGAGAGGTTCATCGGACACTTGTGCAAGAAAGCCGAAAAGTCGGCTGCTCTGGGTGGAGCAGGCCTTCAGGCCTGCGGTAAACAAGATTCACAACGATGGCTTTGGCCGCTGAGGTCAGCATGCCTCAGGGCTAAAGCCCAGCTCCACCCTCTCGCCGCCAAGACTCAGGTGCCTGCACTACTTAGATAATATAGATCTATGCACGATGGCTGCATTCTCGGCATTGAAACCAGCTGCGACGAGACCGCAGCTGCGGTAGTCCGTTCCGGGGAGCGGCTGCTCTCGAACGTCGTCTCGTCGCAGATCGCCACGCACCAGCCCTACGGCGGCGTGGTTCCCGAACTGGCTTCCCGCGAGCATTTACGGGCCATTGTTCCGGTGGTTCGCCAGGCGCTGGCCGAAGCCGGCCAAAGCTACCAATCGATCGATGCCATCGCGGTCACGCGCGGCCCGGGGCTGGCCGGGGCTTTACTGGTCGGAATCAGTTACGCTAAAGCGCTGGCGTACGCGTTGGGAAAGCCGCTGATCACCGTCAACCATCTGGAAGGGCATATTCACTCTGTGCTGCTCGAAGAAAAACAAAAGGGAGATTTCGAGATCGAGTTTCCGGTGCTGGCGCTGGTGGTCTCCGGCGGGCACACGCATCTGTTTCTGGCTGAACGGGTGAGCGCGGAGAGAGCCCGCCAGTGGCGGGCGAACGAAGGGCGAGGGCGCAGCGGCGAAGCGTTGCGGAGCCCTCGAAGAGAAGACGCCGACCACGGGTGGAAATACGAGAACATCGGGCGCACGCGCGACGATGCTGCCGGCGAAGCCTACGACAAGGTTGCCAAGCTGCTGGGGCTCAGTTACCCGGGCGGGCCGATCATCGACGCCCTGGCGAAACACGGTGACCCGCAATCAGTGAAGTTTGGGCTATCCCAGATCAAGCACCCGAACCGCGGAACGCCTCGAGACAAGCAGACAGAGTTTGATTTTTCCTTCAGCGGAATCAAAACCGCAGTGCTGCGCTACGTCCAGACTGAGAAGATGAGCAGCTCGATTGAGTCGCGGCGGCGTGCGATGGGAAAACTATCCAGGCCCAAGGCCGCCGACGTCCTGCCCCTCTGCGACCAGAAAACTTTGGGTCTTATCGCTTCCTTCCAGCGCGCCGTGGTCGACGACCTGGTGGAAAAAACACTGAGAGCGGCCCGTGCACGGGAGGCCCGCACGTTGTTTGTTACCGGCGGAGTCGCCGCCAACAGCGAGTTGCGGGAGAAATTTGAAATGCGAGGAGCGCAGGAAGGACTGCCCGTGTACTTTCCCTCGCGCCAGCTCTCCACCGACAATGCCGCCATGATCGCAGCGGCCGCGTATCCGAAATTCCTGGCCCAAGATTTTGCCGGCGCGGATTTTTCCGCGGAAGCCTCGTGGGCGCTGTAAAGCCTCTAAAAGACCGCGGCTAGGAGTCACCACCGGATAAGCGGTCGGTTGCCGTGGCTGTCGGACTCATGATGCCAAAGACCGCGAACGGCGGGTGAGCGCGTGGAGAGAGCCCGCCAGCGGCGGGCGACCGCAGCGCGAGGGCGGGGTCCCCGGCAAGCCCGGGTTTGGCTTGCTGGGGTGAGACGGCGAAGCACCCTGAGCGGAGTGGAAGGGGCTTGCGGAGCCCTCGAAGAGAAGAAAAGCTGTCAGGCTTCTTCCGGCCGAATGTTCTCTTCGATGGCCATGTCTCTGAACTCGCTGGCTTCAAAGACATCGCCGCATTCCTGGCATTCTACAAATTCTACGTCTTCTTCGCGGGCCACGACCCGCACACGCGTGTGCTTGCAGCTTTGCTCCATAGACTTTTCGGGAAAGTTCGCGATGGGGTTGTTCTGGATTGCTGTCATATTCGCACCATGGCGCCGTTGACGAGATGCCGAGACGCCGGCTCGCGAATTCCCGGTATTGTAAGCCTGTGGTTTTCCTTGTCAAGTGTTTCGAAGCGTCGTGGGTCAGTTTTAAGACTGAAACTGGTCCGCCACCCTAGCATCAGCATCCAGCGATCCGCCTTGCTCGCCGCGGCGTGCGGACGCAATCACGTTTCGATCAACATACGAAACAGGGCGGCGAGAATCGCAGCTTCAGGAAGCAGTAGAAGCTTTCCGCGATAGACCAAGTTGGAACAATCAGTCGCCACTCAACATCAACAATCTGATGGAGCGATGGGGCACATCGCCGCAGCGTCAATACGGATGCGCGGTGGTTCTTCGATTATTTCGCGCGCAGCACACGCACCCGACGCAGCCTCTTATAACCGCCCAGCCATTTGCGAGCTCTTCAAGAAGCTGGCCGCGCTCGAGAAGCGATCCGTGCTTTTGTTCTTATGGGCCGCTTTTCAGTGTGCCGGAGTCCGGAAACCGGAGCGCCGATTTTAAGATTGCAATTGGTCCATGCCTTAAGTTCGTGAAGTGCGCTTGCGGTTCTTTTGTCCTTCTTTCGGTCGAGCCTTCAAGGAGTCACAAGCAGTGACAATGAATGTAATTCATTCCAAATTTGGAATCTCGTGAGCTACAAAATACGGATTTAGAAATAATTAATTTCCGCAACGGCTGTAATTAATTGATTCTAAAACAGCTTAATTGTGGAACTCTGATTGCGGCCAGCAAAACCAGGAGAAAAGAATTCAGGGGGGATTACTGTATTAGGGGGCCTCGCTTACCCCTCTGTCGTCATTGGACAACCAACTCAAAAAATGGAGAGAGAAGAGGATGAATACAAGAAAACAGTATTCTCTTGCTACGTTGTTAGGGTCCCTCGTGATGTTGTTGGTTGCTATCCCACTCATGGGGCAGGCACCGACGGGAACGTTGCGGGGTACAGTAGTCGATCCCTCGGGCGCGCGGATCGCGGGTGCGCACGTTACAGCTACTGACAACGCGACGGCCACCGCATATTCGACAGAGTCTGGCACCACGGGTGAGTTCTTGATCGGCAACCTGAACGCCGGCTCCTACACGCTGACCATCACCAAGGCTCAGTTCAAGACGGCCACGTACAGGGATGTCAACATTATCGTCAGCGAAACCTATACCCTTACGGCAAAGCTTACGCTTGGTGCTGCGACGGAGTCCGTCGAGGTAACGGCGGGGGCAGAGGTTATCGAGACTGATTCACCCACGGTTGGGACTTCCATCACCGGACGCTCCATTACTGAGCTGCCTTTCACCTCGCGCAGCGCGCTGGATTTGGCGACCTTGATGCCCGGCGCGGCGACGACAGGACGCGCGCGTCAGACTTCCTTCGACGGCCTTCCCAAAGGCTCGATCAACATCACCTATGACGGAATCAACGCCCAGGACAACCTCCTGAAGTCCAATGACGGCTTCTTCACCATCACCCGTCCCAGCGTGGATGCGGTTCAGGAATTCAGCATCTCCACCGCAGCCAACTCCGCCCAGGATGCTTCCCAGGGCGCGGTCCAGATCAAGATGGAGACCCAGCGCGGCGGTAACGCCTTCCACGGCGGCGGGTGGTGGTATATCCGCAACGACTGGCTCAATTCCAACTACTATTTCAACAATCTGGCCGGCGTGCCGCGCCAGGTGCAGCGCTTGAACCAGTTCGGCGGCAAGCTCGGCGGCCCGCTCTGGAAAGACAAAGTCTTCTTCTTCGCCGATATCGACAACTATACGAGCCCGCAATCTCGCTCGTTCACGCGTCAGATCCTGACAACGGATGCTGCCAATGGTTTGTTCACGTATGCGACCAATGGCCTGCAGGTGGGGAACGGTTATACGACCTGCGTGGCATCCAGCCCGCGCAACAACGGCGGCGCGGCGTGTACCGTTAACCTGGCGGCATTTGCCGCGGCCAAGTTGCCAGCTCCGTTTAATACGCTTGCGTTGGATCCTGCTACTGCGGCGATGATTGCCAATACCCAGGGAGCCCGTACCATGACTGGTGTTTCCAGCAGCGGGATATTCAATCCCTGGCTTGACAACGCGGTCTTCAATCAGGCGGGCAATTCCGGCCCGCGCCGGTTCCCCGATGTCCGTCTAGACTGGAACGTCACGAAGAACGACCAGATCAGCGCCATCTACCATTACTCGCATTTCAGCTCCTCGCCAGACTTTCTGAACAACGCCAATCCGTTCCTGCCATCCGGTCCGCTCAGCAAACAGCTGGGTAGCCAGATCTCGAACCGCAACCAGTGGACGGCGGCTTGGCGCAGGAACATCGGCGCGACTATGAGCAATGAGGTGCGCTTCGGGTTCCAAACCGCGTTGGTGGCTTTCTTCCCCGATGAAACCGCATCCTATTATCCAACCGCGGCCACCAACCTCGGCAACATTCCTGTTCGCCCTGTGCTGAACGCCGGGCTTTTCCCAGGAGCCGTGGCTGCCGCTAATTTCCAGCCATTTCTTGCTTACAATACCCAGGCGCGTAACACGCCGCTCGGCACCATCACGGACAACCTTAGCTGGTCCAAGGGCAGGCACAACTTCAGTTTTGGCGGAGACGTCACCGAGATCCGCTTCCATCAGTTCCTGAATGGTGGACGGTTGGTGCAGACCGCCAACATCGGTTTGGTGACCTCCGATCCTGCAAACGGAGCGCTTAGCTCCGCAGCCAACTTTCCGGGGATCACCTCGATCACTGCACTCGGTACAACCCAATTAACTGCCCTCGGGCAACTCTATGCCGCGCTGACTGGACACATCAGCAGCTACGCGGGAACCATTTCCGTGAATCCGGCGAATCAGCAGTATGTTCCGCAATCGCCCAACCAGCAGGCGGGCAAGCAGCACGAGTTCGGGTTCTTCGGACAAGATTCCTGGCGCATGCGGCCAAACCTCACAGTCACCTACGGGCTGCGCTGGGAGTACCAGGGCGCGCCCTATGACACGTTGAACGAGACCTTCTCCCTGACAAACGGTTTGGCTGGCGTGTGGGGTCAATCCGGACTCAACAACCTTTTCCAACCCGGAAACCTGGCCGGCACGCCCTCGACTTTCCAACTGAACAACGGGAAGGCCTGGTACAACACCGATATGTCGGACTTTGCGCCCAGCCTGGGTCTGGCGTGGCAGCCCGACCTCAAAATTCCGCTGCTCAAGACCCTGTTGCCGGGAGGCGGCAGAACGGTCTTCCGCGCCGGATACTCAATTTCCTACACGCGCGAGGGCTTCAACAACTTCCTGAGCATTGCAACCGCGAACCCAGGTATCGACGGGACCATCTCCGCCATCCCGGTGGCAGCCCCAAGCTGCGCCACAGCGGCGACCTCCGGCCATTACGACGGCGGCTGCTTGACCCTGAACCAGTTGCTTGGCGGGTCTCTGCAAACTCTCACCACAAACCCGAGCAGCTTCGCAGCCACGGGTACTGTCCCGCTCGTGCCGTTTACCGGGCAGACTGTAAACGCGTTTGATCCCAACCTAAGGACACCCAGAGTGCAATCCTGGTCGGCTGGTATCCAAAGAGAATTGGGAAAGGACACAGTTCTGGAGATTCGCTATGTTGCCAACCACGCGACCGGTCTCTGGCGTCAGGACAACCTCAACGAGGTTAACATCTTCGAGAATGGTTTCCTCAATGAGTTCAATCATGCCAACAACAATATGGCCATTTGCCGGGCAAACTCAGCGGCTTGTTTAACGGCTCAAGGGGCTGCAGGCGTCCTACCTGCTAACCAGACCGTCAATAATTTCGCCAATTGGGGTCTTGCCAATCAGGTGGCGCTACCAATCCTGACCGCGGCGTTCGGCCCGGCGACTTCATCCAATTTCAGGAGCGGCACCTTCACCGGCTTTCTGAATGGCGGCACTGCAGGGGCGTTTGCCAACACCTTGGCATTCAACAGCGGCTTCATGTGCAACCTTGCGGGGAGCAACGCGTTTCCCGTCGGGACTTGCGCGCCTGGTATAGTGGGCGCGTTCCCGGTTAACTTCTTCGTCGCCAACCCATGGGCAACCAGCGGTGCTTTCCGCACCTACAACGGCTCGCAGTCGACTTACAATGCAGCTCAAGTCGAAGTGCGCCGGCGGATGGCCAAGGGTCTACAGCTCAGCGCGAACTACTCGTTCTCGAAATCTCTCACCAACAACTTCGCCGATAGCTCGCTAGGCTTCGCCGGATTCACCTCGCTGCGTGACCAGGGTCATGATAAAGGCATCTCGCCTTGGGACCTGCGTCATGTCTTTAAGGCGGATGGGATCTACGAGCTGCCTTTCGGCCCCGGCCATCGCTGGTCGACGGGCAACGGATTCCTGAACCGTGTCATCGGAGGCTGGCAGATCAGCTCCATCCATCGTTGGCAGTCAGGCCGTGTCTTTCTGCTAACCAGCGGTTTGGGCGGCACTACCAACCAGAATGATCCTGGCGTGATATTGAACGGAATCACTCCCAGCCAACTACAAGGCATGTTGAGCCCCCGAGTTACGCCTTCTGGTACGGTCGTGTATTTCCCGTCCAGCATGGTCAACGATAACGGGACCCTTATCTCCAACACGATTCAGGCATGCAACACACCTGGAGCGCTGTGCCAGAGACTGTTTCTGACTGGCCCATCCTTCTACAGGGCTGACATCAGCTTGGGCAAGAAGACGCCCATCACGGAAAAAGTGAATTTTGAATTCCGGGTGGAAGCGCTGAATGCTTTCAACAACGTCAACTTCTTCTTCCCCGGCGATGAGGCGACCTCGGTACCCACAGCTGCCGTTTCGTCAACCACGTTTGGCAGAATCACGAATGCATTCCGCGATGCCAACACGACGGACGACAACGGAGGACGCATCATTCAGTTGGTGGTTCGTATTAACTTCTAGTTGTTTACCATTAACTGGATTTTCGAAACCCGGGGGTGGTTATGCCACCCCCGGCATCTTTTAGCAAGGCTGTGGTCCGAATGGTCGAGTTCCGGTGTCGGCCCCGGCACCTCCGTTTTGTGCCGGAGGAGTTGACAAAACCTTTCCAGCCAGCGTATCTTCCGGTCCGCATCGGCTTTCAAGGATGGGAACATTCATGAGAACTGCATTTCTATCTTTTGTCGCCCTCGTTCTGGCGACGGCAAGCTTTGCACAGGGACCTTGGGTCAAGAAAGACTGGAAACAGTGGTCTAAGGACGACTGCAAAAAGGTCCTGGAAGAATCGCCTTGGGCGCAACGTTGGAGTGAATCCAATGCCAAGACTGCGAATTTCGCAACGCGTACCCGAGGAACAAGCGGCGTGGGTTCAGAATCGGAGCTGGAGGTGTATTACTTGATGCAGTTCCGTTCGGCGCTTCCCATACGGGAGGCCGTTGTTCGCCAGGCACTGATTGCCAGCGGGTACGACCGCCTGGAGCCTCCGAAGCAAAAGGACATGGAAAAGCAAACCGAGGGATTTCTAAATAGAACCTACGACGATGTGATTGTTGTCCACGTCATCTATGGATCCAACGTCCAGGAATACAATCGCGACCTTGCCACCTACTGGCAAACCCACTATCCGGAAGGAACCGTTCCGCAAGAGGCGTTTCTCAATGGACCCAAGGGGCAGAAAGTCTCGCCGATACGGCTTATTTCGCCGAAGGGGGCTGCCCAAGAATTCGAATTGATTTTTCCCCGTCAGGTGGACGGCAAGCCGTTGCTCGAACCAGGGGACAAAAAGATCAGCGTGGAGTTTATGGTTCCGTCGGTGGGCAGTGTGGATTCCCAGGGTAGAGTCACGACTTCATCGACCGACACACGAGTCTTCAGGGAGTTCAACGTGGATAAGATGACGCTGAACGGGCAGATCGTCTACTGATTTGCCTGGCGTCACGCTCCAAGGGCTGAAGGCTTCATGGAGTGTACGATGGAAAAACCTCGCGCCACTAAACTGACCATCATCCTTTTGTGTGTCATCGGCTCTCTATCGTTTGTTACACCACGGGCCCTTGCGCAGGTGGACGTGCGGGGCCAGATCATTCTTCCGAACGGGGACTTCCCGAGTGCCACCATCCGGTTTTACCTCACAAGCGACGATGGCCGGGTAAACGAAATCCGCTACAGCGATTCCAACGGCAGATTTGTCCTTGAACGCCTGAACAATCGCATTTCTTACACCATCTCGGTAGACAGCGATGGCGCAAGGTATGGCGACTCAAGGTACAACTTCACGCCTGCCTATGAGCAAGTTGTGCGCATGACACTCAGGCCACTGCCTGTCAAGGTCATCACTTCCGCACCTACAGTCTCGGCGGCTTCGGGCTACAAGGCCGATCCCAAAGCCATGGCCCTCTACGAACGCGCCTTGAAAGAAATCAGCAAAAAGCATAAGGACGCCGCAGAGCGTCTTCTGCGTGAAGCTATTGCCGCCGACCCGAAATACGCTGCCCCACTCAACGACCTGGGTGTCTTGCTCATGGCCAAGAAGAATTATCAGGAAGCTGAGCAGGCCTTGCGGCAAGCCCTGGAGCTCGATCCGAAGTCTCTGCATGCCTTATTGAACCTCGGCATTACCCTCAATCGCGCGGGAAGATACGCAGACGCTATTGCGCCTCTGCGCGAGTCGGTACGGCTGGAACCCGGTCTGGTGGCAGCCCACGAGCACCTGGGGATTGCTTTGGTTGAAACCGACCAGTTTAAGGAAGCCGCCAAGGAGCTTGACCTTGCCGCGAAGTCTCCGCATGCGGACAAGAATATGGTCGAGCTTTACCTCGGCAAGCTCTATGCGCGCACCGGAGATTTTGACAAATCCATCACCGCTTTCAACACTTATCTTGAAAATGATCCGCAATCGGCGCAGGCAGGCGAAGTCCGGGCACTGATCGCCCGCATGCAGGAACTCAAGGCGAAGCGTCACTGAGCTTCTCTCTAATGGCGGCCGAACCACCCTACCGACATCGGGAGCTAGGCCTTGGGCGGCCGCGCAAACGCACCGCTTGCAAGCGCCAGCAGCGCGGGGAAACATTCCAGCACGTAACGCGGCTCCGGGTTCTCCAACGTTCCAAGGAACAAAGAGCGCAGCACCACGAACGCGATCAGCATCGCGCCCGACAAGCCAAGCTGCCAGTTTAGCCAGCCTCGGAACGCTGCCAGAAGGTAGAACAGATTGATCCCTGCCCACGCCAAGGCGAACACGCTCTCCTGGGGATGACCGCGGAATTCCCACCATCGTGCCTCGATCGGCAACATTTCCGTCCGAGGACGCAGCCATATGTCGTCAATGCGCAGAGCCGGCAGCCAGACATAGTAGCGAAAAGGATTGTGCCGGATACGCTCCTGAGCCAGTTGAGCAAACCCCGCGTCGAGATCGCGATCGATGTACAGTTGCTGGTTGTAGCGGTTGATGAGGTCTTGCGTGGCTTCATACTCGTGGCGCGAGTCGAAGGCGCGCTCCGGCAGAAGAGAAAAATCTACGCTTTCGCCGTCGACTTTCCAGTACACCTCCGACACGGAAACAAATTCCACGGTCCACGTCTTCACCCAGCGGTTGAAACCTTGGGACACGAATTCACCCGGATCATTGGCATAACGTGGCGCCAGCGGCTGAAACACATGGAATGTGCGCCAGTTACGAACCGTCCAGGGAACCAACGGCGCCAGACTTGCCGCAAACAGCGCAGATCCGGCCCAAACAGCAGTCATCCGTTGCCCTCGCCGAAAAAGCAAGAGGAGCAGCGGGAGGCCGAGTGCGGCAAGCAGCAAACCGGAATCGGGCCGTATCAGCATGGCGGCGCCGGTCCAGAGCCCGGCAACGAGCCATGCCCATGTTGCTGTTCTGTTCCTCTGCAAACCGTGGATGCCGCGCACGCCGTAGTAAAGCGCGTGAGCCGTGCAAAAGATGGCCAGGGTTTCGCTCAATGCCGAGGCGGTGTAATTTGCCGTAAAAGGGCAGAGCGCAGCCAGCAAGTACGCGGCTTTGGCAGCGCGTTCATTCATCAGCTCCAAGGCCGTGGCGGCGATCACGAGACAGGTGTTGACATCCAGCAGGGCCTGGATGACCAGTACCGCGGTATAGTGCTCACGTCCGAACACCGAGAACACAGCCGCCAGAAACGCCGGGTATCCGGGCAAACGAATGAGGGTTGGCCGAATCACGGCGCCATCGGTTACACCGAAGATCCCATGACTTAGCCAGTTTTTGGCGATGTCCCCGTAAATGAAACTGTCGCCCTGGACAACCGGAAAGAAGAAGACGAAGAGGAGCCGCAGCGCCAAAGCGGCGAGGGTAGCAATCACGAAAAACAACCAGTTTCGCCGCAGCAAATCCAGAAGTTGTTTCATCAAAAGGGAGCAGCCAGTGTACTTAACCCATTTTCACTGTCAATATAGACCGGCCGTGAGCTTCGCATGCAGCCGTTATTCGGCGGAACGGCTGCGTATGAACCCTGCCCGCGGGCTACACCGGCAGTGAAAACGGGCTAGCGAGTCGCGGGATCAACTTATCGCCATATGGGTCGCAAGCCTTAACCCCCGGCCATCCGCGGGTTACGGCCGCCTGTGAATTGACCGCGCTGTCTGGCCAGCTTACGATGGTATAACACGCTACAGTTCCCACAATGGCAAAACCGATCTTTTATGATCCACAAAGGAAGCGCTGGGTACGCCTGCGCATGTTGTTCAACGTGCTGGGCTTGGTCATCAGCGCGCTGGTGGTGTTCTTTGTGGTCACGGTTTTCTTCCAGCCGGCGCGGCTGCCCCGCCTGGGAATGCCGGAATTGAAACGGAACCTGCGTGCCGTCAAGAGCCAATCTCGCCGTAAGACAGTTGCCAAAGGAACGCACCGCAAGACCAAAGCGCCGCCGTCAGAAGTTGTTCTGAATGCCGACGAAGGAATTCGCGCCGCTTACTACGTCACTTGGGACGCCGCCAGTTTCGTCTCGTTGAAGGAATACTATCCGCAGATCGACATCCTCTTTCCCGAGTGGCTGCACGTCCTCGGTCCGGACGGCAACCTGCAAAGTCCCAATGAAGCGAACCAGCTATTCCGAGTTGTGGAGAACGGACGCGTTCGCTCCGTGGATGATAAGGTCATGCCCTTCCTCAAGTCGGAAAAAGCCGACGTGGAAGTCTTCCCGCTGATCAACAATTACAACCCCGCGACGAAAGAGTGGTGGCTGGACATCGGCAAATTCCTGAGCGATCCGGCAGCCCGGCAGAACATGCGTACCCAGACACTTGCCCTGCTCGCAAGTGACCGCTTCAAGGGCATATCACTTGACCTCGAAGAAATCCCGCTCTCGGCGCAAAACGACTTTCGCAGCCTGGTCCAGGAATTGGGGCAGGACCTTCACCAGCACGGATACAAACTCTACGTAAACGTGCCGGTGGACGACAAGGACTACGACTACGCTGCGCTGGCTGCGGCGTCCGACGGCCTGGTGCTCATGAACTACGATCAACATCAAGTCACGAGTCCCCCCGGGCCGATCGCGTCTCAGGAGTGGTTTACAAACAATCTGAAGTTGGCGCTCAAAGACATCCCCAAGAATAAGATTATCTGCGCGATCGGCAACTACGGCTACGACTGGACGCTGGTCGGGAAGAAGCGCAAGGTGGTCGCCGTGAACGGCAACAATGTGCAGGAAGCCTGGCTGCACGCGCAGGAATCGGACGCCGAAGTTACGCTGGACCCCGATTCGCTGAATCCGCATTTCGCCTACCAGGAGGACAACAAGGAAGAACACCAGGTATGGTTCCTGGACGCCGTGACCGCCCTCAACCAGATGCGCGGCGCCCGCACACTTGGCATCCGTACGTACGCGCTATGGCGCCTCGGTTCGGAAGACCGTTCGTTGTGGGCTATCTGGGACAATCCGGGAGAGAATGGCGCCGAGCAGAAACTCAAGAACGTTCCAGCGGGTGAAGATGTTGACCGTGAAGGATACGGAGACATTCTTTACATCACCCACGATCCCAACCCCGGCGTGCGCGAGGTTACGCTCGATCCTGAAAGCAACCTGATCACTGCGGCACGCATGGTGACGCTTCCCGAACCCTACCAAGTCAATCAGTACGGCGCCAAGGAAAAGGAAGTGGCCCTGACATTTGATGACGGCCCGGATCCGGTCTACACGCCGCAGATCCTGGACATCTTGAAGCGCGAGCAAGCCCCGGCCACTTTTTTCCTGATTGGCCTGGAGGCGCAGAAGTACCCGGGGTTGGCGAAGAGGATCTACAATGAGGGGCACGCGATCGGCAACCACACCTTCACCCATCCCAACATCAGCGACGTTTCCGCGTGGTACATGAAATCCGTGGAGATGAACTTGGCGGAACGTTTGTTCGCCAGCAAGTTAGGGATCCGCCCTCTGTATTTCCGGCCGCCCTACGCGATCGACCAGGAACCTGACGTTGCCGACCAGGTCCGCCCGATCGAAGTGGTGCAGAATGAAGGGTACATCACGGTAGGTTCCAAAATCGATCCCAACGATTGGCAGCGGGGCCGCACCGCGGACGACATAGCTGCCGCGGTCTTTGCGCAGGCGACCACCTATGCCACCAGCGGGTGTAAGGACGGCAATCCTCCCTCCTGCGGAAGTATCATTCTTCTCCACGATGGGGGAGGCGACCGTTCGGCTACCGTGCGGGCGCTACCGAAGATCATTGAAGGCCTGCGCGCCCGGGGTTTCAAGATCGTTAGTGTGGAAGAACTGCTGGGGAAGACCCGGGCTGACGTGATGCCCCAACTCCCTTCGAATGAGATCTGGTATGCACGGCTGCAAAACTTCACGTTTATTTTGCTGAACGTAATAGGCGTTTTCATCTGGCTGGTGTTCATTGTGGGCGATGTGTTGATGAGCGGCCGCCTCCTGGGTATCGGGGCCCTGGCTACATGGGATCGCGTCCGCGAGCCATCGCCCGCGGCCCCAGGCTTCCAGCCCCCGGTCACGGTCATTGTGCCGGCCTACAATGAAGAAAAAGTGATTGAACACACGGTGCGGTCGGTGCTGGCCTCGGACTACCCGAGGCTGCGGACGATCATCGTGGACGATGGTTCGAAAGACGATACGTCGGCCGTGGTGCGGGAAAAGTTCGCCGCGGAAATGGCCGCCGGGAAAGTCCTGTTGTTCACCAAGCCCAACGCCGGTAAGGCGAGCGCGCTGAACCACGGCCTGCAGTACACCGACGACGAAATCTATGTCGGCATTGATGCCGATACGGCCATTGCCCCCAACGCGATCTCGCTGCTAGTGGCGCATTTCGCCGATCCCGAGGTCGGTGCCGTGGCCGGCAACGCGAAGGTCGGCAATCGCGTGAATTTGTGGACCCGCTGGCAAGCGCTGGAGTACATCACGAGCCAGAATTTCGAGCGGCGGGCGCTGAACGTGTTTGGCGCAGTCAGCGTGGTACCTGGGGCAATTGGTGCATGGCGCCTGGCCGCGGTTCGCGAAGCCGGCGGCTACCATACCGATACCGTGGCCGAAGACGCGGACCTGACCATGTCTCTCCTGGAGAACGGATGGCGGGTCGTGAATGAAGATCGGGCGCTGGCGTTCACCGAAGCGCCGACCACAGCGGGTGGTCTCATGCGCCAGCGTTTTCGCTGGTCGTTCGGTATTCTGCAGGCAGTGTGGAAACACGGCGCCGCCATCCGCCGCCGCAGCCGCCTTGGCTGGATTGCGCTGCCCAACATCATCATTTTTCAGATCTTCCTGCCGCTGCTCTCGCCTTCCATCGATTTGATGTTCCTGTTCGGAACTCTTCAATACCTGGCGAAGAGGTACTTCCATCCGGAAAGCGCGGATCCCAGCAGCTTCCAGCGTTTGTTGTTCTTCTTTGTGCTGTTCCTGGCGATCGACTTCGTCGCTTCAGCGCTGGCGTTCATGCTGGAGCGCCGTGAACCCGGACAGGGCGAGGACGCGCAGCTGCTGCTTCACTTGTGGTTGCAGCGCTTTTCATACCGCCAATTGTTTTCCGCGGTTTTGGTGAAGACGATCAAGCGGGCTATCGACGGTAAACCCTTCGCCTGGGACAAGCTGGAGCGCACCGCAGAGGTTGCAAAGAGTCATGCGTAGAGGGAATTTGTAATTGAGTAATTTGGTAATTGGGCAAAGCGCTCCCCGCGCAGTTCTTCAGAAGGCAATACCCCGACTCCATACCTTCCCGCGCATAAATCGGAGTGCTGTGAGATGGCCTGAGTATATTGCTGCCTTTGTCAAATTACCCGATTACCAAATTACTCAACTACCCAATCTTCTCGGTTCACTCCGCCGCAACGGATTTTGCTGACGGTCCCTCCAGGGGGCCGGTTGTAATGTGCGCAGTGCGCAGCAGCTCTACGATCTTGTGGAAGAGCCGTGAGCGCAGCTCGTGGCGTTCATGGGCGCGAGTGATGTAGCGCACGATTACGTTCACGCCCAGCGTGGTGGGCCGCACCATGATGGCCGGAACAGGGGCGAATGTGCGTCCCACGTGGCCGGGCACAGCACGCTCCCACTCCTGTTCGGCGAGTCGCACGTTCGCTTCTGTCGCCGCGACGACGGTCTTGTGGACGTCTTCCGCAATCGGGTAGGGGTCGACGCCTGCCGGAATCGGAACCTCCACTTCATCCCAAAGCCACTGCCCGGTGGTAGAAAAATTGAAATAGTGGCCCTCGATGGCAAAGCTGTTGACGAAATTTACCTTCCGCCCGGTAGGATGACCTGCGTCAGACCAGTTGCCCGTTTCCAGAATAACGGTATGCAGCAGGCCAACAGACACGACTTCGCCGCCGATTCCGTTGATCTCCACCCAGTCGCCCGGCCGGATGCCGTTCGGCCCCATGAGAATGAACCATCCGAAGAAACCTACAATGAAATCTTTCAACGCCACCGTCAAACCGGCGCCGGTCAACGCCAACACGGTCGCCAGTTGGCTGGGCGGCCCGAACAACACCAGCAGGATCAAGACAACGCCAATGACCTGCACACCAACGCGCGCCACGGTGTGGACCGTGTGCCGCCGCCTGCTCTCAGGCGCTAGGCGCGCCACGAGCGAGCGGACAAGCACGTTGGCAGAAAGCACCAGGATCAAGAGAGCAAGAATCCAGAGACACCCTTCAACGAGTTCTGCGCGATGGGCCTGCATTCGTTCCTGAACCCCAGCGCTCCAGCGCGTATAGAGAGCATCAAGCTGTTGAAAGTCTGCTGACCGTTTATCCAATTCTGCCAGATGCTTTCGCTCTTCCGCCGCCTCCTTCAATGTTGAGAGCACGTCGGGAGAAACAGGGCTTTGTGTGGACGGGGTTTTGTTGCCCGGAGCCGCGACGGAAGGGGGGTTCTGGCTGTCCTTCGTATCCTTATGTATGCCTTCGCCGGTCTCCTGGTCCAGCGCTTTGTGTTCGCGGGCAAGTTCGGCCTGGCCAGACTGTGCTTCTTCGCGTGCTGCGGCAAGAGCTTGTTCTTCCTCGGCTAGCCGGCGCCAGGCGCGGAATTGCACCAGCAGGGTCCGCGATTCGCTTTCCGGCAGCGCGGGCAGCGCCTTACCGGAAGCGTTGCTTGCAGGAGCCGCAGCATGATCGTGGCCCAGAGCCTCGTGCTGCTCCAGAAGTTGCTGGATTTTAGCGCGGGGATCCCCTCCGGCCACGATGAGGTCCTGCCGGGCGTCGTCCAACTCCTCCTGATCGACTTCCAAGGTGGCTGCACGGAGACGAAGGCCGTCTTCAAGAGCGGGCTTATGAGCATCGTCAGTTTTAGCTATGAGTGCCTTAAGCCGGGAAGTCTCGGTTTCGTTTTCCTTAATCCGGCGTTGCAGGTCCTGCACGCGGGACTGGAAAGGGCGCGCAGCGGCAGGTATCGGAGCCGGATGATCCGTGGCCTCGTGCAGCGCAACAGCAAAAGCCAAGTCCACTTCATGGTCGGCCAGGCGTAAAGCGTTTTGCGCGAAATCCTGCTCTTCCTGGGTGGCAGCTAGAGCGGCGAGCCTTTGCGCAGTGACGAGGGGACGTTCGTCCACCAAACCGGGCTTACTGTTTTTGGCTCTTGCGACGGCCGGTTCCGGCACCGGGGTCACCCCGTAGCGAATCAGCACAGTGGCGACCAGAGCCAAGGTGACAAGCAAGACGCAGGCCGCAAACGCTGTCCGGTGAAAGAGTTTCATAAAAATGCGTTTACGATTGTAGTTCGCTTTTGAATCCTGCGAAACGCCGTTCTGGAAGCTAGGATTATCCTCTATGGCGCTGTTTGTGGTTTTATGATCTCGTCTAAGACATCCGCCTGAGTATTGTCGCGGAGCAGGTGCGGGTATTGTTCCCCACGGTGGTAGTTCACCTGATAGGTGTTGAAGTATTCCCCGTTTTCGGCCAGCAGAGCGAGAGGCTGTGGGTTGCGGACCGAAGCGCGAAGCGCGGCGCGCATCTGGTCTTTGGACCAGCGTCTGCCGTTGACGGCGATCAGCTTCATGGCGGGGCCCAGCCCGGCGGCGTAGGCAGGCGAGCCTACGATGACGTCGCTGACATCGCCGTCCTTGGAGACGATCATGCCTAAAGAAAAGCTCAGGTCCAAAATGTCGCCGGATTTTTCCGAGGCTTCCATGGTGTCGTTCTTTTCGCCGGTATAGACGACCTTCCAGCCGCCGCCTTCAATGCCGCCCAGCGGAGCCCGTGGCGACTTGGAATCCAGCCGCTCACGCAGGAGATGCCCCCAGTCATATGGCGTCACCTGGTTCAAGCCAGCGACTATATCCTCAAATTGATAGGGCACGACCGTCGGCGGGCCGCTCTGGCCGCCGTAAAAAAGTTTGGCGAAGTCGTTCAGCGATTTCTGCCCGTGGCTCAAACGGCGAATGGTCGTGTCCACTTCCAGCCAAATGAGATAACCTTCCGGGTAGTAGTCCGCGGAGCGGCGCCAGTTGGCCCACTGCGGAGGCGCCGCGAACAGGGTTTGCACGGAGACGGCAGTGTCCTCGAGAGGGCGCCAGGTGCGTCCTGCGCGATGATCGAGCATTGCGGCAGTGTATGCCAGGTTTTCGCGAAACTCTTCCGGCGAACGCAGACCTACCCGAGCCGCCAGGATGTTGCCAAGATAATCTGTCAGCCCTTCATACACCCAGAGTAGGTCGCCTTTCATCGGGTCCTGATAGTTTCTCGTCACCAGCCCAGCCGGCCGGCGGTATTTGCCGTTCCACGAATGAACGAATTCATGAGGTAAGAGATCAGCTTCGAGGTTGTGGGATTTGTTGTCGCTGAATACATCTTCTGAGCTGCCGTTGTCACTGGATTCGTGGTGCTCCAGGCCGTGATGGGCCGTCTGGTCGCTCAGGGTCCAGAGGAAGTGGTACTTCTCATAATGCCGCGCCCCGAACAGCTTGCCGGTTTCGGCCACGAGCTGTTTGTAACTGGCCACGTCTTTGTCCGTGATTTGCAGGGCCTCCTCGCTTTCGCCGACCATATCGATCACATGCAGGATTTCCCCGGCGCCGGAAAGCTGAATTTGGCGGTACCAGCGGCCGGCGATCAATGGCGAGTCGACCAAACGAGTGAGTGAGACCGGCTGGAAAGCGACGGAGTTTCCGGATTGCGTAGTCACCGTCAACGCTGTGCCGAATTTCCAGCCCTCGGGCAGGACCACTGAGGCGCTCACCTCCACGCCGTCAGTGGCGGTGTCTTTCGGATACAGAACAACCTGGTTCCACAATAGGTCGAGCACCTGGCTGGAAGCCGCGGAGTTTTTTCCGTTGTAGGTAAGCGTGTCAAACGAGGCTTCAATTTCCTTTACGCCGGCAGGCACTTGGATGTGGAAGGCCCACATGTCTTCCAGGTCACGCTGCCACTCCAATTCCTTTGCGCCGGCCTTGATGTGCAGCCCGGTCAGGTTCTGGATGGGGCCGGTCGGCCGGTGGTTCCCAGGAATCCATTTGGGATAGGCCAGCGTGAGCGCGCCCGGC
>Ga0126379_10000146_pt1 | contig 34660 bp, 29 predicted proteins | sample PanSoiMetPlot_24_FD_92640 | JGI IMG/M metagenome (GOLD analysis project Ga0126379, IMG submission 92640) | Tropical forest soil microbial communities from Panama - MetaG Plot_24 | ecosystem: Environmental > Terrestrial > Soil > Tropical forest > Bulk soil | place: Panama | collected 2016-02-17
AGCTTCGTGCTCGGCGAGTTGGTGCGACATGGGCGGGTGCGGCGTGCCTATATCGGTATCGCGGCTCAGCAATTCACGCTCTCGCGGCGACGTCGGCACGCAGCCGGACTCGCTCAGGAGAGCGCGGTGATGGTCGCCAGCATCGAGCCGGGAAGCGCCGCCGAACGCGCGGGACTCCTGGCCGGCGACATCATTCTGGCGCTGGACGGGATCGTGATCACCGGCGCAGACGATCTCATTCGCGTGCTCGCTGGCGATAAGATCGGCCGCACCATCCAGCTCGAGGTGCTGCACAACGGCGGCCGCCGCACGCTCTCGCTCGTGCCGCACGAGCGCATACATCTCGGCTGATCAGTCCGGCTCCAACCACTCTTTACCGAACAGCGCGAATATGGCCGCGGCATAGACCGCGCCTCCGATGAGAGCGAGCACAGCAAGCGTGCTTTCGTCCCGCCAGGAGGTCCAACCTGCAAACAGCCGCGCGACAGGGCCTTGCGTCAGCAAGAGCACCGCCGCGAGCGCAATGGCGGCTACGGTCAACCTTGCCGCGGCGCTACGCAAGGCCGCATCGATGACGAGGTGGCCGCGCCGCGCGGCAAACCAAAGGACGAGGCCGAGATTGAGCCAAGCGCCGATCGACGTGGCGAGCGCGAGTCCCACCTGCGCCAGCGCGGTGAAGGAATAGAAGAGAGCTTTGAAGAGGACATTGACCGCCACCGCGGTCAGTGAGGCCTTAACCGGGGTTGCCGTATCGCCGCGGGCGAGAAAGGTCGCGATCACGCTGCGGATCAGAACGAACGGCAGCAGTCCGAGCGCATAGGCGACAAGCGTCTGCGAGGCGGAGGTTGCGTCGGCAGCGGTGAACTTTCCGCGCATGAACAGCGCGCGCATGATGAGGTCGGGAATGATCAGAAAAGCCACGAGGCAGGGAATCGACAAGAGCAGCGTGAGCTCGATGGCGCGGCTCTGCGCGCGGCGCGCACCGGCTTCGTCACCCGCCGCGATGCGGCTCGCCATTTCCGGCAACAGCACGGTTCCCACCGCAATGCCGATGACGCCAATCGGCAGCTGGTTGAGCCGGTCGGCGTAATAGAGCGCGGAAAGCGCGCCGGCAGCGAGGAAGCTCGCGATGATGGTGTCGGCAAACAGCGCGATCTGCGTGCCGGCCGAGCCGATCGTCGCGGGGCCGAGTGCGTTGAAGAAGCGTTTGACGTCCTCGTCCCATTTCGGCCAACGGAACCCCGTCAGCACGCCGTTGCGCAGCGTATCGCCCCCGACCAGCAGCGCCTCGAGAACACCGGCGATCAACACGCCCCAGGCGGCGGCGTGTCCAGGCGTCGGAAATAACACCGCCACCGCGAGCGCCGCCATCATCGATACGTTGAGCAGGATTGGCGCTGCCGCCGCCGCGGCAAAGCGCGCCAGCGCATTGAGAATGCCGCCGTAAAGCGTCACCAGCGACATGAGCAGAAGATAGGGGAACGTGATCCGCGTGAGCTCGACGGCGAGCGCGAAACGGCCGGGATCTTCGGAGAAGCCGGGGGCGAGGAGGGAAATCACCGCCGGCGTGAAGACCAGTGCGAGCAGAACCAGAAGGCCAACGCAGCCGACAAGGATGGTAAATACGCGATCGCCGAAGAGCTGTGCGGCATCCGGCCCGCCCTGTTCACGGATGCGTGCATAGGCGGGGACGAAAGCCGCGTTGAATGCGCCTTCTGCGAAGATCGCACGGAAGTGATTTGGAAGCCGCAGCGCGACGAAGAAGGCATCCGCCACCGGGCCCGCTCCGAGCACGGCCGCCAGCATCACGTCGCGGAAAAAGCCGGTGACGCGCGATACCAGCGTGAACCCGCCGACGGTGAAGATACGTCCAATCATCAGCCGGCCCGTCTCTGTCCTGCTGGAGAGTCGCGAGAATCAAGCCCGATTATAATCGGGTGGGCTCCGATGGAGGCGGCGAGAGGATCGGAGAGTTGATCCCTTCAGACGGCCAGCGCGCGCCGCACGGCGTCGATAATGCGGTCCTGGGTCGCCGCGTCGAGATAGGCGTGCATCGGCAAGCTGATCACTTCCTCCGCCAACCGTTCGCTCACCGGCGCGCCATCGGCTGCCATGGGAAAGTGCTGGTAAGCCTCTTGGCGATGCAGCGGGATCGGGTAGTGGACTGCGGTCGGAATACCGCTGGCCTTAAGCTCAGCCGCGAGCCCGTCGCGCTGCCCGGACGCAACGCGAATGGTGTACTGTGCCCAGACCGAGGTCGAGCCTGGCGCTAGCCTGGGAACAGCCGCGACGTCGCCGAGCCGCGCGGAATAGCGGCGGGCAATGCGTTCGCGCGCCAAAAGCTCCTCGGGAAAAATCTTTAGTTTTTCCAACAGCACGGCCGCTTGGATCGTGTCCATCCTGCCGTTGAGTCCGATTCGCACGCAGTCGTATTTGCCGCACCCCTCCCCGTGCACGCGAAGGCTGCGAATGATCTGGGCAAGCTCCTCGTCATCGGTGATGACGGCCCCGCCGTCGCCGTAGCAGCCCAGCGGCTTGGCCGGAAAGAAACTCGTTGCTGTTGCCGGCGCGACCACCCCGAGGCGGCGATTTTTGTAGGTCGCGCCGAAGGCCTGCGCGGCGTCATCGAGGACGAAAAGGCTTTCCGCCTCCGCGATCGGCATAATGCGGTCGTAATCCGCGGGCTGCCCGAAAAGGTCTACCGGGATGACGGCCTTGGGACGAAGCCCGGCCGCGCGCGCCGCACCGCATGCCCGCTGCAGGCTCGCGGGATCCAGATTGAAGCTCTTTTCCTCCACGTCGGCGAACACCGGCGTAGCGCCGACGAGCGCGACGACCTCTGCAGTCGCGGTGAAAGTAAAGCTGGGGCAGATCACTGCGTCACCAGGCCCTATCCGTTGCGCCATCAGCACCAAGATCAGCGCATCGGTTCCGCTCGCGCACGTCACCACGTGCCGCGCGCCGCAGAACTCCGCGAGCTTGGTTTCGAGCGCGCGGACTTCGGGGCCCAGGATGAATTGACAATGCGCGAGCACGCGGGCGATCGCCTCGTCAATCGAGAGCCCCAAGCGTCGCCGCTGCGCCGCAACGTCAATGAATGGGATCGGCACGGGATCAAGGCGAGCAGCGTGCTGATTCATCGGCAGACGGTGATTATCGGCGGGGGAGTCGCGTCAACCGGTCAGCCGTCGGGGACCGGCCCGGCGAGGGCTCGCACTCGCCAAAGCTCGATGCTCGAGGCAGCGGATGGCGATTTCGAGGCTCGCCACGCCTTCCTCGCCTGTCACGGCAGGGTCCTTCCCGTCGCGGATCGCACCGACGAAGGCTTGTAGCTCGGCTCGCAACGGTTCGGCGTGGCCGACCGAGAGATGGCGCATCGAATAGCTGCCATCGGGCTGAAAGCCGAAACATTCGGTGACCTGCCGCGTCAGCAAGTCCCCCATGACGTATTTGTTGCGCGTCGCGATCGTGACGTTGCGCGCCTTGAACGGGGTCAGCCAATTGGTGTTGATGTGCGCGAGCACCCCGGAGGTGGTGCGGAACTGCAGGAGCGCGATGTCCTCGCGTTCGGCGACAGCGTTTGACAGTTGCGGCTGCACCTCTGCGATCTCAGAATCCGTGAACCAGCGAATGAGGTCGATGTCGTGCACGGCGAGATCGATGACCACGCCCACGTTGGACATGCGTGGAGGGAATGGTCCGACACGGGTGATGGCGATGGAAAGAATGTCCTCGCCGCAGATCGCGTCCTTGATCGCTTCGACGGTCGGGTTGAAGCGCTCGACATGGCCGACCATCAAGGCGACGCGCGCGTGCCGTGCTGCGGCGATGATCGCGCGTCCCTCTTCCACGGAAGGCGCGATCGGCTTCTCCACCAAGACATGAACGCCGCGCTTGATGCAGCAAAGCGCCAGTTCTCGATGCAGATGCGTGGGGGCGGCGATGGTCATGGCATCGACACCTTCCGCCAGCAGCGGCTCGACTGCGCTGAAGGCCGGGCACCCGAGCGCGTCCGAAACAAAGTGGCGCTGCTTGTCGTCGGGGTCGGCCACGCCCACGAGCTTCACACCCGGCAGATCGGCGAAGACACGGGCATGGTTGCTGCCCATTACGCCGACGCCTACCACGCCCACGCGTAGTAGACGGTCCGCGTCGCGTGTCGCGACATGCACCATGATGGACGAGGTTCCCCGTTCCGGCTCGCGAAGCGAATCCCTCCTAGCACGCCGGAAGGCCGCTGGCGATGCCCCGGCACGGGGCTGTGGACACGTTTTGAATCAAAGAGTTACATCCCCCGGCCCGTTATCGGAACTTTTATGTCAGGCCTTTCGGCGAAACTTGAGGAACCAGTCGACGAAACGGCGGATGCCCTCGCCGATCGGTGTGTTGGGCCTAAAACCGACGGCGCGTTCGAGGTCGGCGACGTCCGCGCAGGTCTGCGGGACGTCGCCTGGCTGCATCGGAAGCAGCTCCCGGACCGCTGGTTTTCCGAGGGCCTCCTCGATGAGCCGCACGACCTCGGTCACCTCGACCGGTTTGCTATTGCCGACGTTGTAGATCCGCCAAGGTGCCGGACTGGTTGCAGGGTCATTCTGGGACCAGGCAGGATTCGCCGCCGGCGGGCACCGCACGAGCCGCACGACCGCTTCAACCGCGTCATCGACATAGGTGAAGTCCCGGCGCATGTGACCGCTGTTGAAGAGCTTGATCGGTCGACCCTCGAGGATCGCTTCGGTGAACAGCCACATGGCCATGTCCGGACGGCCCCACGGGCCGTAGACCGTGAAAAATCGCAGACCCGTCGCCGGGAGGGCAAACAGATGGGCATAGGCGTGGGCCATCAGCTCGTCTGCCCTCTTGGTGGCGCCGTAGAGACTTAAGGGATGGTCGACATTGTCAGAAACGCGAAACGGCACGCGGCTGTTGGCGCCGTAGACTGAGGAAGAGGAGGCATAAACGAGATGCTGGCATTCCGCGTGCCGGCACCCCTCAAGCACATTGAGGAAGCCCGCGATATTGGCATCGACATAGGCGTGTGGATCGATCAGGGAATGGCGCACGCCGGCTTGCGCGGCGAGATGCACGACGGCGGGAAACCGATGCGCAACAAACAAATCGGCGATCGATTGTCGGTCCGCGATGTCGATCCTCGCAAATGTGAACTTCGAGAACGCCTCGAGCTCCTTGATGCGGGCCTGCTTCAGGTGCGGATCGTAATAAGCATTGAGGTTGTCGACACCCACCACATCATGCCCGTCCGCTATCAGGCGGCGCGCGACATGCATGCCGATGAACCCGGCGGCCCCGGTGACAAGAATAGGCTCCCTCAAGCTAGCTCCCTTCAACGGACGCGATTATGGCCTCGTCCGGCGAACCGCCATCGCGCCGTTTGCGCTCGGCTGATGGCGCTTGGTGCAGTATAAAACCGAAAATGCCAAGGGCCTGCGAACAATGGTCGGTGTGCACCACAGCGCGATGATCTCGGCTTGTCGCTCATCGAGGCCGCTCACATGAGTGATCTCGCGGCCGAGGCTGCCGCGCTCAACCGATGGCTGTTCGATGTGGCGCTCCCGCTATGGTGGCAGCAAGGTGCGGATCGCGTTCGCGGCGGGTTTCACGAAGCAATCAGCCTTGACGGAAGGCCGTTGCCACTGCCGCATCGCGCCCGGGTGATCGCCCGCCAAGCGTTCTCCTATTGCGAAGCCGGCCGGCTTGGCTGGCGTGGCCCCTGGCGCGAGGCCCAGCGCCACGCACTCGATTATTTCCGCCAGCACTTCATCGCTGCCGACGCAACGGTCGTTTCCGTGGTTGACCTTGATGGCAAGGTCGGCGACGCAGCGTTCGATCTATATGATCAGGCCTTCGCCCTGCTCGCGTTTGCGAGCGGTCATCGTACGTTCGGGGAAGCAGAGGGGTGGCGAGGCTACGCTGTGGCGCTGCGCACAAGGCTCGAGCAGTCGTATGCCCACCCGCTCGGCGGATTTCTCGAGGATCGGAACGGGAGGCTTCCGCAGCGCTCGAATCCACACATGCACTTGCTCGAATCCGCGCTCGCCTGGCTTGCCATCGACGCTGATCCGGCTTGGCGCAGAATGGCCGACGGGATTGCGACACTTTGCCTCGAAAAATTCATTGATGCGTCGAACGGCGCCTTAGGCGAGTTCTTTGCGGCCGACTGGTCGCCGGCGCCGGGCGTGGAAGGACTCATCCGTGAGCCTGGGCACCATTACGAATGGGCATTTCTGCTCCAGCGTTGGGCGCAACTCACGGGGCGGAAGGCGCCTGAGGCAACGCCGCGGCTGATCGCCTTCGCCGACGCTTTCGGGCTGGATGCGCGCCGTGGGGTGGCCGTCAACGCCGTGCTCGCCGATGGCCGTATCCATGATCCGGTCGCACGCTTGTGGGCGCAAGCGGAACGGATTCGCGCCTATCTTGCGCAGCATCGTTCCGCGGCGGATATTGCCGCGGCGATCAAAGGCCTGCGACGTTTTCTCGCCACGCCGGCTGAAGGCGTCTGGTTCGATCAACTCGGCGCCGACGATGTTTTCATCATCGAGCCGGCGCGCGCCACCAGTCTCTATCACATCATCGGCGCAGTCGCGGAGCTCTCTCATGTGCGCCCTGCCAGTGCGGGAGTCGCCTCTGCTGGACCCAAAAGGCGCGCCTCGGCGCCGCGTGTGATCTATCTCGTAACCGAGGATTGGTACTTCATCTCGCACCGGCTTCCGATGGCGCGCGCGGCGCGCAACGCGGGGTTCGAGGTGCACGTTGCAACCCGCGTTGATCGCCATGGTGGTGCAATCGAAGCTGAAGGGTTTCAGCTGCATGGTGTTCCTTGGCGGCGCGGCAGCCTCGATCCGCGCGATCTGATTCGGATCGTGCGCGCAGTGCGCAAGCTCTATCGCGATCTCAGGCCGGACCTCGCCCATCACGTCGCGCTGCCAGCAGCTGTCGTCGGCTCGCTGGCAGCCATCGGCCTGCCGATCGTTTGCCTCAATGCGATGACTGGGCTTGGAACCCTGTTCACCGACCCCACACCGAAGGCCTGTACGGCACGCGCGGTCTTACAGCCGACATTGCGAGCGCTGCTCAACCGCTCCCGGGCGGCCGTGCTGGTACAAAACCTCGACGACCGCGCGGTGATCGAGCGGCTCGGCTTGGATCGAGACCGAATCTCGCTCATTCCCGGGTCGGGTGTCGACGTCGAGACGATGAGGCCAGCCCCTGAACCAGCGGACCCGATCACGGTCGCATTCGTGGGACGCTTGCTCGCGTCCAAGGGCATACGCACGCTGGTCGCAGCGCACGAGTTGCTAGTCCGGCGCGGCCGCGACATCCGGCTCCTCATAGCGGGGCTACCGGACCCCGCCAATCCGACCTCGATTCCGCCGCAGGAGATCGAGGCGTGGACGCGGCGGCCCAATGTCAAACATCTGGGCTTCGTAGAGGACATAGGTGCATTGTGGGCATGCGCGCACATCGCGGTTCTGCCGTCGCACCGTGAGGGCTTGCCGCTGAGCCTGTTGGAAGCGGCTGCCTGCGGGCGGCCGCTGGTCGCAACTGACGTGCCCGGATGCCGAGATATCGCGCGCGCGGACCTCAACGCGCTTCTGGTCCCCATCGAGGATCCCGAGGCGCTCGCCGGCGCCATCGATCGGCTCGCACGCGATCCCCAACTGCGGCGCAAATTCGGTAAGGCCGGCCGCGAACTTGTCGAACGGAATTTTTCGAGCCAGCGTATCGGCCGCGACGTGATCGCGCTCTATCAGCGCTTGCTTGCGCAAATGGCTTGAAGGTCCATTGCGAACGGCGCTGGGCGCGGGGTAAGAAGGCCCGCGTCGGGGTTTCACTAAGGTAGATCGTGCCGCACGGTCGCAAGCTCGCCGTCATCGGTCTCGGATATGTCGGGCTGCCGGTCGCTGTTGCGTTCGGCCGACAGGGTACGCCCGTGATCGGCTTCGATATCGATACCGCACGCATCCGCGAACTCAAGGCTGGCCACGATCGCACGCGCGAGGTCGAGGCACATGATCTGGGCCATTCCACTCTCGTCTTCACGTCTGATCCGGCCGAACTCTCGGTCGCGGATTTCTTCATCGTGACGGTACCGACCCCAATCGACCAGGCGCGGCGACCGGACCTGACGGCCTTGCTGCGCGCCTCGGCGACGGTGGGTAAGGCTTTGAAGAAGGGCGACATCGTTGTCTACGAATCCACCGTCTATCCCGGCGCAACGGAGGAAGATTGCCTGCCAATTCTCGAACAGGTCTCGGGTCTGTCCGCCGGCCGCGATTTCACCGTGGGATATTCGCCCGAGCGGATCAATCCGGGTGACAGGGCTCATCGGTTCGAGACAATTACAAAGGTCGTGGCTGGTCAGGATGCCCGCACGCTCGACATCGTCGCTGGGGTCTACGGCTCGGTCGTAACGGCCGGCCTCCACAAGGCGCCTTCGATAAAGGTCGCGGAAGCGGCCAAGGTGATCGAGAATGCACAACGCGACCTCAACATCGCTTTCATGAATGAGCTCTCCGCCATCTTTCACCAACTCGATATCGATACCGGCGAGGTACTTTCGGCGGCTGCGACCAAATGGAATTTCATCAATTTCACCCCGGGCCTCGTCGGCGGCCACTGCATCGGCGTCGATCCCTATTACTTGACCTTTCGCGCGCAAAAGGGGGGCTATCATCCGGACGTGATTCTCGCCGGTCGCCGCATCAACGACTCCATCGGGATACGCGTCGCGCGCGAGTGCCTACGCCGTCTCTTGAAAACCGGCACACAAGCCCCGCGAGTAACAGTGCTCGGATTGACGTTTAAGGAAAATGTCGTCGACATCCGGAATTCGCAGGTTATCGACATCATCCGTGAATTGCAGTCGTTCGGCGTATCCGTTCAGGTGAGTGATCCTCTTGCCGACGACGCGGCGGCGCTCAAGGAGTATGGACTCACGTTGCAGAAAGAGCCGCAACCCGCGGATGCGGTCGTGCTTGCGGTGGCGCACGACGTTTATCGCAAATCAGGTTGGCAGTTGATTGCGCGTCTGCTCAAAAACGGCCGCGGGCTGGTGATGGACGTCAAAGGAGCGCTCGATCCGCTCAAAAAGCCCGCCGGTGTTGAGATTTGGCGGCTTTGACCTTGATTCTTGGTTAATGCCGGCCTTGACGTTTTGCGCCGGGGCCGCTTGAACTGTCGCGACCACCCAGGGATCTTCAATGTCGATTCAAATCGTCCCGGTGATCATGTGCGGCGGCGCGGGAACACGGCTGTGGCCAGTCTCGCGCGAAAGCATGCCGAAACAGTTTGTCCCTCTTGTAGGCGAGGGGTCGACGTTCCAACAGGTACTTGGGCGCATTTCCGATCCCGAATTGTTCGGCAGGCCGATCGTCATCACCAACACCGACTTCCGATTCGTGGTGGCCGAGCAATTGCGCGAGCGCGGCGTCGAAGCTGACATCGTGCTCGAACCGATGCGCCGCGATTCGGGCCCCGCGGTTGCGGTATCCGCCGTGCTGGCGGCCGAACGCGATCACAATGCGCTCGTACTGGTGCTCGCAGCCGACCACGTGGTACGCAAGCCCGAGGAGTTTCGCGCAGCATGCCGGGATGCCGCGGCTGCGGCCGCCACAGGACGCATCGTGACCTTCGGTATCGAGCCCACGCATCCTGCGACAAGTTACGGCTACATCCGCCCCGGCGAAAAGCTCAATGGCGCGTCCGCTCGCGCGGTCGAGGCTTTCGTGGAAAAACCCGATGCCGTCACCGCTGCGAATTACGTCGCGCAACGCTATCTGTGGAACAGCGGGAATTTTCTATTCCACGCCGCCACCATGACCGCGGAGATCGAGCGGTTTGAACCGGCCATGGCCGAGGCGGCGAGAGCCGCAGTTGGCGGCCTCACGCGCGACCTCGACTTCCTGCGGCTCGCGAGCGAGCCCTTCGCGCGTGCGCCCAAGAAGTCGATCGACTATGCGGTCATGCAACGCACCAAGCTCGCAGCCGTAGTCCCTACCGACTTGGGCTGGTCGGATATCGGCAGCTGGAGCTCGGTGTGGGACGTTCTCGATCGCGATGCCGCTGGCAACGCGACGGACGGCCCCGTCGTCATGCTCGACAGCCACAACAACTTGGTGCGTTCGGAGGAATCGGTGCTCACCACGGTCGTGGGGCTCGACGACGTGATCGTAGTATCCACGGGGGACGCCGTGCTGGTCAGCGCGCGCGCGAAGGCCGAGCAGGTGAAGGCACTCGTCGAGCGGCTCAAGGCGCACAACCATCGCGCGGCGGTCGAGCATCGTCGCATTTACCGCCCATGGGGCTACTACCAAGATGTCGATAGCGCCCCGCGCTATCGCGTCAAACGCATTGTCGTGAAGCCTGGGAGCAAGCTCTCGCTGCAAAAGCATTTCCATCGTTCCGAACATTGGGTTGTGGTGAGGGGAACGGCCGAGATCACGCTCGGCGACGACGTGCGCAGCGTGCACGAAAATGAATCGGTCTACATCCCGATCGGGAGCATTCATCGCCTCGCCAACCCCGGCAAGATCCCGCTCGAATTGATCGAGGTGCAGGTCGGGAGCTATCTGGGCGATGATGACATCGTTCGCCTGGACGATCTCTACGGACGCGGATAGGCCCTCAGCCTCGCCCGACGCTGACGTAGGTAAGACCCTTCGCAGCAACGTCACTCGGCCTGTAGATATTGCGCAAATCGACGACGATCGGGCTGCGTAGGGCGTTTTTTACCCGATCGAGGTCGAGTGCTCGGAATTGATCCCATTCCGTTAGGATGAGCATTGCGTCTGCACCTTCAATGCAAGCGTAGGGGTCGGCCGCAGTCTCGAGCCGCGGCATCAGCTTGCGCGCTTCCGCCATGCCGTGAGGATCATATGCGCGCACGCGCGCCCCATGCGCCTCAAGGGTCGGCACGATCACGAGACTGGGTGCCTCGCGCATGTCGTCGGTGTTGGGTTTGAAGGTCAGGCCCAGCACCGCAATGATCTTGCCATCAAGCGAGCCACCGCAGGCCGCCAACACCTTGGCGGCCATTGCGCGCTTGCGGCCATCGTTCACCGCCATCACCGTCGCCACGATGCTGCTCGGCACGTCGTAGCGCTGACCGATCGCGGCGAGCGCGGCGAGATCCTTGGGAAAGCACGAGCCTCCAAAACCGGGTCCCGCGTGCAGGAACTTCGCTGCAATGCGGCGGTCGAGTCCCATTCCGCGTGCGACCTCCTGCACGTCTGCGCCGCACTTTTCGCAAAGGTCAGCCATTTCATTGATGAAGGTGATCTTCGTGGCAAGAAACGCATTGGACGCATATTTGATGAGTTCCGCGGAGCGGCGTTCGGTGAAGAGAATTGGCGTTTCGTTGATGAAAAGCGGCCGGTACACTTCGCGCATGACCAGGCGCGCCCGTTCGTCATCGGTGCCAACCACGATGCGATCTGGATGTTTGAAATCCTCGATTGCTGCCCCCTCGCGTAGGAATTCCGGATTTGACACCACAGCAAAATCCGCATCCGGGCGCAGTTTGCGAATGATCGTCTCGACGTCGTCATTGGTTCCCACCGGAACCGTCGATTTTATGGCGACAACGGTGAAGCCTGCGATTTCAGCGGCGATCTCGGCCGCGGCGTCATGAACATACGAGAGATCGGCAAATCCATCGCCCCGCCGCAAGGGCGTACCTACCGCCAGGAATACGGCGTCGGCGGCGCGAATCGCCGTTGCCGATTTGCTCGAAAAGGACAGGCGCCCGGCTGCGACGTTGCTGGCGACGAGCGCGTCCAGCCCAGGTTCGAAAATCGGCAATTTTCCGCTTTGAAGTGTTCGGATCTTCTCTGCATCCTTGTCGATGCAGGTTACGACGTGGCCGAAGTCCGAAAAACATGCACCGGAGACCAGTCCGACATAGCCCGTACCAAACATTGCTATTCGCATGAAGTGGAACCTTCAGCCGTGGCGATTTCGACGTTCCCGCTCGTCGCGGACCGCGACCTTGTCTGCCTGCACCATGTCTGCCACGAGCGTGTCAAAGGTCGTCCTGTGTCGCCAACCCAGTTTGGCGCGCGCCTTGCTCGGGTCACCAACGAGACAATCGACCTCTGTCGGCCGGAAATAGCGCGGATCCACCTCGACCAGCGCCTCGCCCGTGGATTTGTCGATACCCTTCTCCTCGACGTCCTTGCCGCGCCACACGATAGTTCTGCCGATATGGCTGAAGGCTTTTTCGACGAATTCGCGCACCGAGTGGCTCTCGCCGGTCGCGAGCACGTAATCGTCCGGCCTATCCTGTTGTAAGATCAACCACATCCCCTCGACAAAATCGCGTGCGTGGCCCCAGTCACGGCGAGCATCGAGATTGCCGAGGAACAGCTTCTGCTGCAGCCCGCACTCGATTGAGGCGACTGCACGCGTGATCTTGCGGGTGACGAAGGTTTCGCCTCGGATCGGACTCTCATGGTTGAAGAGGATGCCAGCCGAGGCATGCAGCCCGTACGCTTCCCGGTAGTTCACCGTGATCCAGTGCGCGTAAAGCTTCGCGGCCGCATAAGGGGAGCGCGGATAGAACGGCGTCGTCTCGCTTTGCGGGCTTTCCTGGTTCTTGCCGAACAGCTCGGAGGTCGACGCTTGATAGAAGCGGGTCTTGTTTTTCCGGCCGAGGATGCGAATTGACTCGAGTAGGCGCAGCGTCCCAAGTCCATCGGCATTGGCCGTGTATTCGGGCGTCTCGAACGATACCTGCACGTGCGACTGCGCGGCAAGATTGTAGATCTCGTCGGGTTGCGTTTCCTGCACGATCCGTATGATGTTGGTGGCGTCGGTCACATCGCCGTAATGCATATGAAAGGAAACGCCCTCCTCGTGCGGATCATGAATCAAGTGGTCGATCCGCTCGGTGTTGAAGGACGAAGAACGGCGCTTCACGCCGTGGACCACATATCCTTTGGAGAGAAGAAATTCGGAGAGATAAGCGCCATCCTGGCCGGTTACACCGGCGATGAGCGCGACCTTGCCCGCTGATCCAGCCATTATTGCACCACGCGGGCTATTGCCTTCGTCCAATCGTCGCCAGTGACGGCACCGTCAAACAAGCCGAGCTAAGCGACACCTGCCATGTCGCGCTCGGCGTGAACCATCCGCGTCACTATCTCGGGCATTCCGACCGTCGGACGCCAGCCGAGAATTTGTGCCGCCTTGGTAGGATCACCCACCGAGTACATGATATCACTGGAACGAACAAGAGAAGGATCGTAGTCAACGTGCTCTCGCCAATCGAGACCGACCTCGCGGAAGGCTGCTGCCACAAACTGCTCGAGCGAATAAGCGACGCCCGACGCAGCAACGAAGTCGTCCGGCTGGTCGCACTGCAGCATTCTCCACATCGCTTCGACGTAATCGGGAGCCCAACCCCAGTCGCGGCGGATCGACAAATTGCCGAGAGCAAGCCGTGCTCCGCTGCCGGCAGCGATTTTGGCGGCTGCCGCGGTGATCTTGCGGGTCACGAATCGGCTCGGCCGCAGCGGTGATTCGTGATTGAACAAGAGACCCGAACAAGCAAAGAGGCCGTAAGACTCGCGATAGTTGGCAACAAGCGAGATCGCCGCTGCCTTAGCTACGCCATAAGGGCTCTTCGGCCGAAACGCCGTCTGCTCATTCGCTGCGCGTGTCCCGGTATCGCCAAAGCACTCCGAAGAACCCGCATTATAAAAGCGCACTCTCCCCCCGAGGCGGCGCAGCGACTCAAGCATGTTGAGCGTACCGAGCGCTATTCCTGCCAGTGTCTCGGCCGGCTGGGTGAACGATAGCGAAACGGAGGATTGGCCCGACAGATTGTAAATTTCATCCGGCGCGACCTTCTCGATGACTTGCACTACGGACTGGAAGTCTGCCGGCGACATCGAATGAAGCGCTACCTTGTCGCAGATCCCGAGCGCAATCAGACCGTCGAGGCGAGCAAGCGCTGCGTCGCGCGACGTCCCATGAACAACGTAACCTTTCCCAAGGAGAAAGCGCGCAAGATAAGCGCCGTCCTGCCCCGTTACCCCGGCTATGAGGGCCACTGGTCCAGTCGTCGTCATGCCACCCGGCGCACGGCCGCTCGTTCAACGCTCGGCATTGGTCGCGTTCGCTAAGCAATATCTGACGCAGCGCCAGAGGCACGTGTTTGCGCCAGCGGCAGAGGCTGCTTCTCGCGCCGCAAAGGCTCGGCGGGCGCGAATGGGTACAAAAGCCACACTGGCGCCCCGGGCAGCGAGCTGACGGCCAGCACGAGGCCATAACACACCGAAAACAGCAACGCCCTTTCCGGTGCGATGCCGTAACCGATCAGAAGCGAGACCACAGCAAGTTCCCGCAAACCCCAGCCGCCGATCGAAATCGGTACAAGCACCACTCCAATCATGACGGTGAACAACACCGCCGCGTCGGCGAGCGGCAGCGAGAAGCCCTGCGCTCTTCCCACCGACCAAATGGCGACAATCGTGAGCGCGTGGATAAGACATCCAATGCTCAGGATTATGGGCCCCTTCGATCCGAACAAGACGCGATGAACGTCTACAGCCAAAATCGCCATCCATCGCGAATACCGCCACCGAGCGAGCAGAGGAACAATCTTCGATGCGAGCACGAGCGCGAGCGCTCCGGCGATGATTAGCGCACCGTACACGACGAGCACCAGATCGCGATATCCACCCAGCGCCGTAAGCCCGGAGGGCAGCAGCAGAATGAGCAGGCCGAAAGCGATCAAAAGCCCCACGCCTATTCCGCGATCGATCACAACGCTTGTTACGGCCTTGCGCCAATTACTGCCGAGCCGAACGAGCAGCCACGCTCGCACCCCCTCGCCGGCCACGCTCGGCAATACTTGGGCGAAGAACATTCCCACCGCCGTCGCGGCAATCATGTCCATGCGCGTCATGGCCGTATCGTCGGGAGCGAGCACATCGACAATGTTGCGCCAGCGCAGCCCCAGCAGCGGAACCTGCAACATCCCTATCAGCGTGGCGAGCGCAGCCCAGCGCCAATCCAGGAGCGAAATCATGGAGAAGGTCTGACGCCAATCGACTTGCCGCGACACATACCAAAAGCATGCTCCTGTCACGAGCAGCTTGGCTGCCACGATCGCAACTTTCTGCACGCCGGCGCGCGACGCGCGCGGCGGCTCGAAATCACCAGCGAGGTCGCTGTTCATTCGATCCCGTCCCCTGCCCCACCGCGCCACCGTCCGGTTCCCGCGTCTTGGTCACCAGACGTTGTGCGACGGTAATGGCCGAGCGGGACGCGCAGTTCAAGCAGGAAATTACTACGCATCAAGCACCCTGCTGCGCTCGGCCGGCGCAGCCAGCGCAAAGCGAGATCGCAGAAGGGCGAGGGCTTGGCGCAGGTCGGCGACGACCTCACAGGCTGGCTCGCGCTTCTTGAGTTCGCGGGATCCGATGAGAATGCGCAATCCGATTCCAGCAGCTGCGCCGGCTTCCATGTCGCTCATCTTGTCGCCAACGATCGCGCAGTGAACAGGATCAAGCCCAAGATCCGATACAGCCTGCAGGAGCATTCCGGGATTTGGTTTGCGCCAGGGATGATCGCGGCGGTACTCGCCAACGCCCTCCACAGGGTGATGAGGACAGTGATAGACGCGGCTGATTGCCGTGCCTTCCGCCTCAAAACGGTCGCACATCCATCGCGTCAAGGCCGCATAGGTGCTTTGGTCGAAATAGCCGCGACCAATACCCGATTGGTTGGTGGTCACGACGATCGGCCGCTTCACCTCATTGGTCCAGAAACGAGCGAGTTCGAAAATTCCGAGGATGAATTCGAATTGGTCCGGCCGGTGCACGTAGCCGTGGTCCACATTGATCACCCCATCCCGGTCGAGAAAAAGCGCGCTGTTAGGCATCGCCGCACCGATTGTCTCGCCGGCGCCCTCGCCGGCTGTGATTGCCGTTCGCAGTCGCGCCCGCAACGCACAGCCGACGGCTAAAACGGTTCATGTGAGGTCCCGCAATCTCGGCAAAGCCAGATCCCGGCTGGAGATCACGCGCTCCTCGATGTTCGGCCATGCGATGACGAGATCCGGATCATCCCACCGCACGCCGCGCGCCGCCTCCGGCCGATACGTTTCGGATATGTGATAGCGTACCTCGGCGTCATCGGTGAGAGTTTGAAAACCATGAGCAAACCCGGCGGGAATGTATGTTGCTGCCGGTTGTCCGCACTGAGCTCCACGCCGACCCACTTGCCGCGGGAGGGCGAGCCGGGCCTTACGTCGACGGCCACGTCAAACACCGCTCCTCGTGTACAGGAGACAAGCTTGATTTCCTCGTGCGGGGGTGCCTGAAAGTGCAGGCCGCGCAACGTGCCGCGACGTCCGTTGAACGACACGCTCCACTGCGGATAGTTCGCGCATAGCCCTTGCTCTAGGAATGTCTCGCTGCAGAACAGACGCGAAAAAAAACCGCGTTCGTCTTCCATTTTTTCAAGCTCTATAAGAAAAACGCCGGGGATGTCCAACGGTCTGAACAGCATTATCGGCCGATCCGCTCCAAATGCCCCTGCAATGGCGCCCGGGGCTTAGCTCGAACGAATCAGATGACCGGGCCAAGCGCAATGGGGAATTTTACTGTGGTGCGGCCGCATCTGAGGGGCCGTCCTTGCGCGCCCCTGCTGCTAGCTCCAAGCAGCTCTTATCGATGGAACGTCGCAATCACCTTAGTCAAAGAGCACAATTCGCAGCCGACGCAGCGCGATCGTGAGGAGCGAATGGGTGACCGATAACAGATTCTTGATATTGATCGCGGTAGAGCCCTCCCGGTCGTATGAGACGAGAGGAATCTGCTTGAGAGTCGCGCCTTCTGAGATAAGGCGCGTCAGGAATTCCGCCTGATAGCCGAAGCCGGTGCATTCGACGTGGAAGCGCAGCACATGCGCCCGCAAATACAACGGATTGCCATTGTAATAGGCGAGTCTGTATCCGCTCGCCAGATTGACCAGGTGCGTATATAGCTTGGATATGATCTTTCGTCGCAACGGTCGATTTCGAATCTCCAAGAAATAGGGCACGATGACGTCGGCCGTTCCGCGAGCTTGGATTATCTTTTCGAGGGACTCGGCAAGCTCGACATTGTCGCCCGGAACCGCACGGTAATAGCGGCCGCGTCCTTGGAATGCTCCCTCCACGAAATTGCAGGCCAAGCCACGATTGACTTTGTTGCGAAACAGACGGACGGGGGCCTGCGGATTTGCCGACTGATATGCTGCCACCACCCCTGACGTATTATCCTGCGAGCCGTCATCGAATACCAGGATTTCGAACCGGCAGTCGACGCGCTCCATTGCCTTGGTGATCGTCTCGATCGTGCCGAGGACGTTCTCCTCTTCGTTCAGGCAGGGAACCACGAAACTGACTTCGGTGGCCTCCCCTCCCTGCTCCACCGGCCGAGGCATAGCTTCAGGAAGCATTTGCGCGCCCGCAGCCCTTCATCGGTGCCCTCCCGCACCCCCGAATGGCGCGTGGATGGGACCGAGTTCCAAATTGTTCACCGCCGCCTCGATGTCTGCACGATTGCAGCTTCCAACGATAATTTGCGAGACTCGCAAGTTTGCACTTGCTCGGTCGGGGGGCGGCAGATCGTCAAGCGAAACATAGACCCCGGGACGACCGGCGGAATGAGCCGCGAACCCAAACAGGTCGAGGGCCCCCAGATAACCGTCGGCAATCTGAGCAAGGCACATCGCATCTTGAAGGTTCAATCCTTGATGGCGGGCAAAGCGCAGATGAACCGGCCATTCCCGCCATTGGGAGGGAGCAAGCCGATTGAGCATTACGAAGGCGGCGCGCGGATAGCGCACGCCGAGTCGCTCGATCAAATCAAGCCAAAATTCGAGTTCATCCGACTCGATCGTCCCATCCTCGCGCTCCCGCAACGCGACCGCCACGATGAATCGGCCGGGTAACGTCAGTTTCAAAAAATCGTTTGCAGATTTGCGCCCGTGCGGAAGGAGCTTGATGCCGCCGCGCGTGCCGCGAAGTTCGACTTCGCGCGAGATCTGGCGCGGCAGCGTGCGTAGATCGCTCGCTGGTTCGCGGGCACGCCAGCGGCTCGACTCCCGCTGCGATAGAAGGTCCGATGTCGCGGCCATCGCGGTCTCCTCGTCCCAGAACACCGCGAAACTGCGAAAGCGCTCAAGCATGAGCAAGATCGAGATGAGATCGAACAGGCGCGCCTCGTTGGCCGATCCGTTCGCCAGCACCAGCGCGACATCCACCTGGGCGTCCTCCCGCTGCACATACGAGGGGAGAACGTGGTTCTGCCAAATCAACAAGTTCCTTAGCGATTTTTGGTCGAGGGGCCCATTGAGCCGCAATACGAAATTAAGATCGTCGGCGCTTGCGCGCTCTCGCAGTTTCGCGGCGACCGAAAGGCGCAAGACCAGCAGGCGGCAGATGCGGCCTATGACCGGCTTGCCTATGGCGGGTCCGTTGAGAAATTCAAGCAGCTTTGGCGACGACCAGAACTGGCGGGCGAGCTCATCGACTTGTTCCGGAGCATCCCGCTCCGCTTTCTCGCTTCCCGGCAATGCAAGCCAGATCGTGGCAATGCCGAGCACCGCGACTTGAGCGGGGCGGCGGACCATCCAACTGGGGTGGCGGACCCATGGCTCAGCGAGCTTATAAGGGCCGAGCAGAAGACGACGAATCATACGCGACCCCCGAGAAGTTCGGGGCCGCGTTGCTCGGCGGGGGTAGATCTTTTTTCCCCGTCTGACATGCGCGCTCGTAGTGCGCTCGAATAGACCTGTTCGAACAGCGCCAGCAGCTCTGCGGTCGTCTCCTGCCGCCAGGTCAGGATCTGATTTTCCTTAGCGAAAGGAAAATGCCGATCGTTGAGTCGAACCCCAGCGGGGCGTGCAAAGCTGTGTTCGACGTTAACGATCGCATAGGCTACATCGGTGAAAGTCGCGAAAGTGGCAAAGCCGCTCGAGGTTCCGATGAACACATCCGCGATCTTCAGCAGCGCCAACTCATGCGCGAGCCGCAAGCCCCAGGCGCGCGGGATGAAGACATTGTGCCGGTAGAGCAGCCGGTGCTCCCATTCCTGAAACCCGCCGACCATTACAAAGAGCGCCTGCGGCCAGCTCGTTGCCACCGCGTCGATGAAGTCATGCCACGCCGGCAGTGGCGCATCGCGATAAGTCACGGCCGGGGCTTCGGTCAGTGAACTCTGACGCGGATTGATAATTACGAGCGGACGCCCGCCCAGTTCGGTGATGTGGAATTGTCGCGCCCAGGCCTCATACCCGCGCGGGGCCGAAAGCTTGGGAATGTAGCCAGATCGCGCGTGAAAGGCGTTGATGCGCCGATGATCGATGGGAAAATCCTGACGCATTTTGAGATGTGTCTTCAGATCCGGCCACATCGGAAGACGATTCCGGTGATGCAAGGCAATCAGGAAATTGAACGCTTGCAGATCACGAACGAGCCGAAACGACCGTAACAACGGATTGCACGCGAAGACCGGCACGATATTGTCGAGATGAGCGATGTAATTGCTGCGGGTCACGAACGTCTGCTGACGTGCCGAGGGCCTTTCCGGATTGACCATGACTATGAGATCGACGTGCCGAAGGCCCCGCTCGATCGCTATGACAGCGAGATTGATCTGGTTCGTGAGCAGATCCCCGAGCGCGTAGTGTTGGTAGGAGAAGTCGAAAACTCCCAGCAATGCCGCGGAATTCGACGAACTATTTTCAGCCTGCAGAATCATGTGCTCGTTGTTTGCGCCTTTCAGCCGCGCCACATTAGACATAGTCGTCGAGGTGGCTGACAATAGTTCGCAGATGAGAGGCAGTCACTTGTCGACCGTCGGCAAACTGCTGATCTAGCAGGGAGCTCGACATGATGTAGCAGCGCGATTGGCCGTCTCGGCTTTTACGGCTCACGGTGATCGTGTCAAACGCCGAATTGACGGAAACATCGAATTTTTCCTGAAATTTGAGTTCCGCATAAATACCGGCAAGACGTCGAAAATGCTTGAACGCGCTTGATGCATTACTCGGCCGCAGTAATGCAATCGCCTGGGTCAAGTATTGCTTCAATCCCCCCGCCTGCCGAGCGTATGGAGGGACGAAGGTGTTCCATATGCCATCGATCATTTGCCGAGATGTCGTATTGGGTAGCATGGACTGCTGAATGAGATAGTTCATGACGCCCGAGGAAAGCATCGGGGCAAGGTATTTCAGATGGACAAGATCGAAAACCTGCTGCATCTGCTCCGGCCCGTAGATCGCTCGACAGTGGGGGTCGGCCGCCAGATGCTCGAGCGCGACGGCACGATAGTCCGCATACTCGCGAAAGAGCTCGGCTGGCTCCATGGCCAAAAATTGGTGTGGGTGCCACCCTTCGGATGCGATGGAGGGGTTCGTGTTTCGCGCCATGTAATACCGCGGCGCGCGGTACATGCCGCCATCGATCAAAGCCAGAGAGGATGTCAGCAGTTCCTTCGCCCAAAGCGACTTCACGCGATCAAGCGGCGGCTGGATCAGTTTCATAGTATGAGTGCGATGAATTCCATAGAAAATTGCCTGGTAATCGCTCATCTGTTCGACGATCCGTTTCAACGCGTCTCCTGCGACGATCGAAGGCGCCGAATAGTCCGTATGCCAGACGTCAAAATGCTCTCCCGGTTTGAAATTGACGTAATACCCATGCGCTACGACCAAGTCTGGGTCGGCGTCGAGGACATCGAAAAGTGCGTCCAGCTCATCCGTGAACAAGACGTCGTCGTCGGCGCAAAGAGAGCAGTAGGTCGATTCGACCGATGCGATCGCAAGGCCGATTTTCTTATGGATCGACGTCGCCGGGTCGTAGATATCATGCACGACGTCCAACCCTTCCCGGCTGACGGTCTCGCGGTTTTGCGCCAGGGCGTCACCCGTGCTGGAGTCGAGCACACGGATCGGATACGCGAACCGCCGCGCAGCCAGATATCCGAGCAGTCTGCGTAAATGGGCGGACCGATTAAAGGTAGGGATGAGCAATGTATAGCGCGAGCGAAGGGATTGCATCTCAATCTAACGGCCGCGCCGAGACATGGACGTTCGCAACGAGCGATCTTTCAAGATTAGCGTTGCGCAGCATGCAAATCAGCCGAATTGTTCCGGCGTGAGCGCACTGCTTCATCGCGGCGGCCAGCATCCAGTCGTTCCGCTGATCCTCATTGAGCCTCACACCCTACAGCACCGACCCGAGGAGGAAGGCTTTCGTTTCCAATTCATCAATGATTTCACAGCGATGTAGCCGAGGCGTGTTGGCTTTGTCCTATTGCCCCATTGCCGCGTACCGGGGCCAGGCAAATCCGTTTGTCAAGTCATTTTCTTTCCGAACGCGTTGCGGGTTCGACAGACAACGCGTTCGAATCGCCTAACGCCCGTTCGCTTTACAAGGAAAAGGTGCCTCTCCATAGTGCCAAGCTCACGCAAGCGGAACGGTGTTCTCGCCATGAATTTCGTTCAACACCTAAAAGCAGGCAGCGTCGCTGAGGCAGCCAATGATTTTGCCTCCGGCGAGAATAACGATCAGTTGCTCGATGATTATCTCCGTGTCGAGCTTTGTCCCTGCTGCGGCGCACCGGCCGCAGATGCCAAACGACGCGTTGCCTCTTCGCCCCCGGCGGAGACACTGACTGCCGACCGTCACGGCGCATTTGTTTCCGGCTATACGCACGCGCGGGTTTTCTTCACGTATTTCGAGTGCTCGAAATGCAGTGCTTTGTTTTGTCCTACCTATTATCGCCAAAGCCAACTCGATGGACTCTACGGCCGGCAAGCCGAAAACATGGTCTCTCTTTCCACCACTTCTGGCTCTACGAGCCGAATCGGGACGTGCACCAATCACTGGCCGGCAATTTTCGCGGGCTGAGCTTCACGATCAATTCCGGGATCTTTCACGCTTCCGACATGCCTGCGCAAAGCGTGTCGACCGCAGTGATGATTCACGTGCTCGATCATCTGTTGCAGCCCAAGGAATTTCTTCACGAGGTGAGAGCGAGTCTTGAACCGGGCGGCGTGATCTTGATCGTCACTCACGATTGCGCGTCTGGGTTGGCCCGTTTGCTGGGACGACGCTGGCCGCCCTACACGCTGCAGCATCCGCAGCTCTTCTCGCGGCGCTCGCTTGCTGCGCTCTTGCAGGCAAGCGGATTCGACGTCGTTGAGTCTGTCAAGACCACCAATTATTTCCCCGTAGCATTTTTGATGCGTGCTGCTTTGACCGTATTCGGCTTGCCGGAGCGCCTCATCCCGGCAGCAGAGTCACCGCTGCTCGGACTAAAGCTCGGCAATATCGGCACGATCGCGCGCAAATCCACATGAGCAACCAGCAGTTTTCGGAAGGCGAGCTCGCGCTTGGTCGCGGCGGAGAAGCAAGACGGCTAGTTGCGCATCCTTAGAGGACAGCCACTTCGGGCACCGGAACGATGAACTTGCCCCCGCAGCGGCGGAATTCGTCTTGTTGCGCCAGGATCTCCGCCGCGAAGTTCCATGTCAACAGGAGCACGTAGTCGGGCCGGCGTTCGAGCAGCGCCTGCGGCGGCAGAATCGGCAGGTGATTGCCGGGCGTGAAGCGGCCTTGCTTGAGATGGCTGCGGTCAACCACGAAATCGAGCAGCCGCCCGTCGATGCCGAACGCATTCATCAGGGTGCTTCCCTTGGCGGAGGCACCATAGGCGGCGATGCGCTTGCCCTCTTGTTTGAGCCGCTGCAACAATTCCAGCAGCTCCCGCTTGAGGCGCGCAACGCGCTCGGCGAAGTTGCGATAATAGTCAAAAGTGAGCAGTCCCTCCGATCGCTCCTTCGCCAATAGCTTGCCAACGCGCATCGACGAAGGCCCGCCCGCATGCGCGATGAGCAGGCGCAGCGAGCCGCCGTGGATGGGATCGAGTTCGACGTCACGAACCATTAGACCGTGGCGGCGGCAGAGCGCTTCGACGGAACTCAGCGAGTAATAGCTAAAGTGTTCGTGATAGATGGTGTCGAACTCGAGCTTGGTAATGAGGTCGCGCACATAGGGAGCCTCGATAACCGCGACCCCGTTCGGCTTGAGCACCTGTTTGATGCCAGCGACAAATTTGTTGGGATCGGGAACGTGGGCGAAGACATTGTGCGCGTGGATGATGTCGGCGAATTGCCCACGTGCTGCTAGTCGGCAGGCAAGATCCTGATCGAAGAACTCCACCAGCGTCGGAATGCCTTTGGTCGTGATTGCAAGCTCAGCAATGTTGGCGGCGGGTTCGATGCCGAGGACCGGAATACCCCGCGCCTTGTAGAACTGCAGCAGGTATCCATCATTGCTGGCGGCCTCCATGACCAAGCTCCCCGGGCCCAAGTCATAGCGGCCGATCAGCGTCTCGACCAGCGTGCGCGCGTGCTTGATCATGGTGTCGGAGAAAGAGGAGGCATAGGTGTAATCGCGAAACAGGCGTTGCGGCGGCACCGTCTCACCGATCTGGGCGAGCGCGCATTGCGGGCAGAAATAAAGCTCGAGAGGAAAGCGCTCCTCGCTCTTGTGCAATTGTTCGGCGCTCAATAGAGCATTGGCAAGCGGGACTTGGCCGAGGCTCAGCACTGGGATCAGATCCGCGTGCCCGCAGGAGCGGCAGCGTGGGCGAATGGCGGGCGCGGGTTGTGCGCGCACCTCACTCACCATCGCTTCCACGGCGGGGACCCCGACAGCCATAGCCGCTCGAGTCCGTGCTTGTCGCGCAGCGTATCCATGCACTGCCAGAAGCCCTCGTGTCTGTACGCGGCAAGCTGACCATCGTGCGTCAGCCGTTCCAGCAGGTCGATCTCGAGCACGTCCTCGTCCTTGGTCAGATAATCGAGCACCCCGGGCTCCATGACCATGTAGCCGCCGTTTATCCAGGCGTTTTCGGTCACGCGTTTCTCAGCGAAATTGGTGACGCGATCACCGTCGAAAACGATATTGCCGAAGCGGGCCAGCGCCGGCACGGCGGTCACGGTCGCGAGCTTTCCTTGGCTTTTGTGGAAAGCCATGAGCCGGTCCAGGGGAACGTCCGCTACGCCATCACCATAGGTCAGCATGAAGGTTGCACCCTTGATGAGCGGCGCAAGGCGCCGCAGACGTCCTCCGGTCAGCGTATCGCGCCCAGTGTCGATGAGATGGATCTTCCAGGTTTCCTCGTGGTGCCGGCGCCGCTTCACGACGCCGGTGCCGAGATCGATCGTGAGGTCGCTCGCCATATCGGCAAATTGCAAAAAAAAGTTTTTCACCACGTCGGCTTTGTAACCGAGCGCTACCACAAACTCTTCGAAGCCGTAGGAGGCATAGAACTTCATGATGTGCCAGAGAATCGGATGTTGTCCGATCTGCACCATCGGCTTGGGGACGGCGACTGTCTCTTCGGCGAGCCTAGTCCCAAAGCCTCCGGCTAGGATGACGACCTTCATGCCGTGCCCCGCACCGGCAATCGCTCACTCGCCGGCGCATCGAGTCGCTCGGAAAATGCGTCGATCTGCCGGCGCGTAACGGCCGCCATGTCTTCTCCGTTCCAGAACGCGCGGTACCAGTCCGCGGTCCAGGTCACCGCGTCCTCGAACGAGAGCAGCGGCCGCCAACCCAGCACCGCGCGAGCCCGCGTCGCATCAAGCGTGAGGAGCGATGCCTCGTGCGGATGCTCATCCGTATCGAACCGCCATCCAGGACGACCACCCCAACGGCTGGAGAACGCCTGGACCAGGTCGCAAACCGAGCGGAAGCTATCCGCGTCCGGCGCAAAATTGAGTGCAGTCGGCGCCTCCGTCGAGTCCGTGATCATGGCCTGCGCCAGCATCAGGTAACCGGCGAGCGGATCGAGCACGTGCTGCCATGGGCGAACCGCGTGAGGGTAGCGCAGCGCGACCGGCGTTCCGGCCTCGAAAGCGCGGACCAGATCGTGCGCAATCCGAAATGGCGACCAGTCCCCGCCGCCGATGACGTTGCCCGCTCGTACGGTCGCGACGCGGCATGTATCGAGGAAGAAGCATTCGCGAAACGAGCTAGTGACGAGCTCGGCGCAAGCCTTGGAGTTGCTGTAGGGATCACGGCCGCCCAGGCGGTCGCCCTCGCTGAATGGACGGCCAGCGCCGTCGTTTTCATACACCTTGTCGCTCGTTACCACGATCACCGCGCGCACGCTCGGTACCGAGCGCACGGCCTGCAGCACGTTAGCGGTTCCCATTACATTGGTCGCAAAGGTGCCGAGTGGGTCGGCATAGGATGGGCGCACCAGTGCCTGGGCAGCCATGTGGATCGCGATTTCAGGCTCGCAGTCCGCAAGCGTCCGCGCGAGCAGTGCATAATCGGCGATGTCGCCATAGACATCGGTGCATCGGTCGCGGGCGCAGAGCGCAAAGAGGCTGGGGTCCGTATGCGGTGGCAACGATAGCCCGGTGACTTTCGCGCCGACCCCGGTCAGCCATAACACCAGCCATGCCCCTTTGAATCCGGTGTGGCCGGTAAGGAAGACGCGACGACCGCGCCAGAAGCTCGCATCGAAGGCGAACATCAAAACGGTCCGCTGAACGACTTGTCCGGCACGTCCAAGCTTTTGTCCTCGGGCGCAATACCCGCCCACGGATCATCGCGAGTCTCGTCGGCGGCGAGTCCGAGGACGCAGCGCACGGCCGCCACGATATGTCCGGGAGTTGGATAGTAATAGTTCGAGAGCGCGCGAGTCGTAGGCGTTGGGATATCGGGCAAGGTTACCCGGATTGGGGCCGCCTTGAGGGCGTCGAACGCCTGTTCGGTAACCCGGGCGACCATCTCCCCTGCAAAACCACCCGTCAACGTTCCTTGATCCACCACCACTAGCCGGCCGGTTTTGCGGACCGAGGCAAGGACCATCGCATCGTTGCGGGGAACGAGAGTTCGTAAATCGATGATGTCGGCCCCGATTCCATCCCGCTCCAGAGTTCGCGCCGCCTTGATGGCATCAAGCGTCGCGTAAGAGGTGGAAACGATCGTCACGTCCTCGCCTTCGGTGACCATTCGCGGCTCGCCGAGCGGAACGGTGTAGTAGCCTTCGGGAACGGGACCGTGAATATTGTGCAGCCAACGATGCTCGAAGAATACAACAGGATTGTCATCCTCGATGCTGGCGATGAGCAACCCTTTGGCGTCGTGCGGGGTCGAGGGCATTACGACTTTGAGGCCTGGAATGTGCGCAAACCATGCATGCAGACTCTGCGAATGCTGGGGACCTTGGCCCCAACCGCGTCCGATGATCATCCGTAGCGTCATCGGCACCTTGGATTGGCCTCCAAACATGTAATGCCACTTCGCCGCCTGATTGCATATTTGGTCCATGGCGGTCATGGCAAATTCGAGCCGCATGTGGGTCATGATCGGCCGCATGCCGACGAGGCACGAGCCGAGCGCGACGCCGGTCATTGCACTTTCTGCCACCGGCATGTCGAACACACGTTTTCTGCCGTGCTTCTCCTGCAGGCCCTTGGTCGTGCCAAACACGCCGATCGGGTCGGAGACGCCGAGCCCCATCAGATAGGTGCTGCGATCGCGCTCGAGGCAGATGTCGATCGCTTCGTTGATGGCTTCCGCGAATTTGAGCTGCCGGTTGGTCATGAACACGACCGCTCAGGCGAATATGTGCCGGTTGAGTTCTGCGCGTGTGGGAAACGGACTCTTCTGTGCAAACGTGACTGCGTCGTCGATTTCGGCAGCGATCTCGGCATCCATTGCGACATGCGCGGCCTCGTCCATCACGCCGTCATCTTCGAGCAGTTTGCGGTGCAAACGGATGGGGCACCGCGCGACCCACAAGTCGAACTCCTGCTGGGTACGATAGCCGAGATGGAGATCGCCGAGCGGACCGCAGTGTTCCAGCCACCGGTAAGTCATGAATTCCAGCAGCGCCGGGCCACCTTTGTTGCGGAGATGAGCGATTGTATCCGCGGCGGCGGCATCGACCACCTCAACCAATTGACCGTCGTGCTGAGAGGTCTTGATTCCATGCCCGCGCACCAGTTCGGTAATGGTGCGGTTTGCCGGCTGGCGCTCGGCAAGCGGCGTATTCACCGAATAGAGGTTGTTCTCGCAAACGAAGAGCACCGGGAGCCGATGAACCGCGGCGAAGTTTACGCTCTCGTGGAAAACGCCGGTCTCGGTCGCCGCATCGCCGAAGAAAATGACAGTGATCGCGGAACGGTCCTGCAACATCGCGCCAAACGACGCGCCGACACCGATGGGAATGGTGCTACCGACAATCGGCACGCAGCCTAGGAAATTGACCGAGAGGTCGATGAGGTGCATCGAGCCGCCCTTGCCCGACGCGCACCCGTCCACCTTGCCATAAAGCTCCGCGAACATGGCGGCGAGGCTGCCGCCTTTGCCGATGTAATGAGCATGCGAGCGGTGCGCGCTGACGACGTGGTCTTCCGCACGCAGATGCCTGCAAACGCCGGCAGCCACCGCTTCTTGGCCGATGCTGAAATGCGTGGGACAGCGCATATCACCTTGCGGATAGAGGTCCTTGATGCGTTCCTCCACCCGCCTGATCTTTAGCATCGAACGATAGAGGGCGAGGCGCACCTCGCGCGGCATGCTCGAGGTCTCCTTACGCCCGAGGCGCTCGGCGGATGGTAAGGGGCGAGGAGGTGAAATCGTCGTCATTCGGTCATGCCCGCTTCCGCATGCAGCAAAGTGAAAACTACTCCACGTCAAAATCGCGTCGATACGTCCTGGGAGCGCCCCCAATCGGACGGCTCTTAGGCCGGATCCCGCGCCCCTCGGCTGGCCGATGCAATCCGCCCGCGCGCATGGTGCATCCAAAGGGCGAAAGCGTCGTACGGGACCACGCGGGGCATTGCAAGCAGCCTCTCGGGCTCGAACGCGGCGAGATCCGCCCCCTCGCCGAGAACCAGACCGTCGATGTCGGCGCGCGGCAGCCTCACGGCATAGTACGTCCGTAGCCGGATGCCGTCGCCGGCAAAGCCGAAGTCAAAGGAGAATTCGGTAAATCGCGCCACCTCCCCAGGAGATAACGTCACCGCAAGTTCCTCCTCGAGCTCCCGCACCAAGGCAACCGCCGGCGGCTCTCCTGCTTCCACGGCCCCGCCAAAGCACCCCCAATGATCGGGATAAAAGATAGCTGGATTGGAATCTCGCAGCTGCATCACGTAGCGATCATCCGACAGTTGCAGCAGCGCCGCGACGGCATGGGCGGGCCGCAGCGTGGCCCGGGAGCCGAGAAATGCACCGGAGGAATTCGACACGCGCGCGCCGTCTCGCAAGCATCAACCCCGCATCACGAAATCGGTCGGCAGCGTCTTGAGCTGCGGCAAATATTTGCGGCCCCATTCGACCATTTCGCGCATGCCTTGCTCCCAGCCGACCTGCGGTTCCCAACCGACATCGCGCCTGATGGCGGAGCTGTCGAGCCAATAGCGCGAATCCTGATGCTGGCGGTCGCCGGTCACCTCGCAAAGCTGCTCGAAGGGCATTTCGAGCGCCTCGGCCGCCAACTCAACGACCCGGCGAATCGATGTCGGCTCCTTCGGTCCCGCGTTGTAGACCGTACCGAGCGGCGCCTTTTCCGCCACCAGATAAATGGCGTGGGCGAGATCGCGGTTGTGGATGTAGGACTTTTCCGCGCGGCCGCCTCCGTGCAGCGGAAGCTTGCGTCCGGTAAGTCCGCACAGCACCGCCTTCGGAACAACGCGATGAAGCTGCTGGCCAGGCCCATAGGCGTTGGAAGGCCGAATGATGTTCATGGGAAATTTCAAGAAGCGGTGTATTGAAATGAGATGCATGTCGAAAGCAGCTTTCGAGGCGGCGTAGGGGCTCGTCGGCTTGATCGGTTCGTCCTCCCGCGCGGCATGATCGACCGAGCCGTAAAGCTCCGACGTACCTATGTGAATGAACCGCTCAAGGTAACCGCGCGACAAGAGCTGCTCCGCCAGCTTGGCGAGCGCCACGCAATTGGTTTCGAAATAGCGCCATGAATGTCTGAGCGAGGTAGCGCCCTCCCCTTGCGCGGCAAAATTGATGATGACCTGTGGCTTCTCGCGATCGAGGAGCTCCATCAGGAGATCGAGCTCGTAGTTTACGTGATAGGCGTGATAGCTATAGCGCGGATCGCCATCGCCGATGCCCAGCGTGAAGCATTCATCTTTCGGCAGATTGCGACCGACCGCGATGACTTTGGCTGGATCGGCGTGGTCGAGCAGATATTTCGAGGTATGAAGCCCGAAGGATCCGCCCCCACCCAGCACAGCATAGGTCTTCTTCATCGTCCGCGCTCCTGATGATGGTCGCGGCCGGGCTCAGCGCTCCGCACCGTCCATTCGGGATCGATCTCTAGAATCGTCCAATAATAATCGCCGGTATAGCCGGCTCGCTTGAACAGCTCATGCCACATATCGGGCTTCCCGAAAGTCTCGGCCGTGAGCACCCAATCAAGAAAGACGTCGCGCTCGTCGTCGTTGCGATAGGCGTCGACCTGGACATAACCGCGTCCGGGTGCGACGCGCTCGATCTCGCGTACAGCCTCAATACAGGCCTCGTAACCAAGGTTATGTACGACGTTGATGCAAAGCACAGCGTCCATGCTGCCGCTCCCAAACGGCAGCTGTTGCGCGCTCCCACATACGATACGGCCCTTGACGTCGGGGTGGCAGTTCTCGATCGCGTACTCGGAGATTTCGAGCCCCCATGCTTCCAAGCCGGGCACAACCGCCATCAGATCGCGCAGGAGAAAGCCCTTTGCACACCCAACATCCAGAACGCGGTCCCCCGGTTTAAGCCGGAAATGCGCGGCAACGTCGCGTGCGACCGGGATCCAGCGGCCGTCGTAGCGGTAGCCGCCATAGCCCTGCTCTCGCGTCCCATCGAAATATTCGCGCCCAAATCTGCGCGCAACAATCCGGTTCTCCGCTTGCCCTTGCTTGCGAGCGGTGAGATTGCGTTTCGCGCGCGGATATTTTGCGAGCAGATTGATCTCAGCCACTGGCTTCGGCTCTCATGTCCACGAACATCGCTGCCAAGCCCTCGTCGAGCGACTTCAAACGTGTCCCAGGAAAAGCGCGTAGGAGATTGGTAATGTCGAAATGGCGATGGGTCTCCGGGTTTTGTCGCGCGGAGGGAGCGATTTCGACTGCCCGTCCTGCACGCGCTGCAACCATCTCGGCCGTGGTGCGAAAAGTCGCGGAAGTGCCGGTTGCTAGGTTGAGCAAACCGGTCGACCCGTGCGAGACGACCTTGAGGATGACGTTCACGGCGTCATCCACGTACAAATGGTCGCGCGTTTCCTCGCCATTGCCGAACAGCGGAATTCGGCCGTCCTTGACCGCCTGGCGCAGAAAGCGGTTCGGCCCGTAGGAATTGTGTGTGTCGCCGGCGCCGTAGACCGCGGTCAGGCGCAGAACTGCGAGCGGCGACTTTGCTTCGGCAGCGAGCATCAATTCCCGCGTACGATGCATGGCGCCATAGAGATCCATGGGCGCTGCCGGCGTGTCCTCCGAGATCAGGGCATTGTCGAAAGAATAGACTGCATCCGAACTGGCATAGACGACCTGCGCGATGGCGACGGCACGGGTCGCCTCGCAGACCGCTCGGGCGACGGCAAGATTTCGCATCAACGTGGCGGAGTCGCGGCCCTTGTCCGGGGTGAGCGCCGCCAGGAAGACGAGGACATCCTTGGGACGCAGCAGCTTGGCCAACCGCGCGCCGGCGGAGGCGTCCGAGAGATCGATGTCGCTTGAGGCGAGGCCCGTGGCCGCGACGCCGGAGGCGGCGCAGGCCCTATGCAAATTGCGGCCCAAGAATCCACCCGAACCTAGGACGATCACGCGATCCGGTTTGCGGGAATGACTATAGGCATGGGACAGCGTCATTCGGCGTGCACCGGCAGGGGCGCTCCAAGTACGATATGTTCCAGGCCGGCTGCAATCGCGGCGGCACGGTCTAACATCGAAAAGGGATCGACCACAACGCGCCCCCGCAGTCGCGCGGCAATATCGCTGGGCTTGAGCGAGCGAAATTGCGGCCAGGGCGTCATAATGACAAGGGCGTCAGCACCGTCGCAACATGCCAGCGCGTTTTCGCTCACGCTCATGTGCGGATGCCAGTCTGTCGATGCACGAACGGCAGGATCGAAAACACGCAGCTGGCAGCTCATAAGTTCTGTGATCAGCGCCACTGCAGGCGAGTTTTTGATGGAGTGGGTGTTTTCTTTATAGGTCACACCGAGGATGCCGATGACCGGCTCCTTGGCACGGGACAGGACCCGTTCATGGAGTCGCCGCAATGGCCAATCCCGCCGATACCGGCTGTTGCGACGCCAAGCGGCAATCAGCCCTGCCTCGGTGCCGTAGGACTCGGACAGCCGTTGGACGGTGGCCAGATCGCGTTCGAGATTCCCACCGGCGATGCCGAGACCGGGCGCAAGATAAGCGTAAGCACCGATTCGACGGTCGAGCTTTAGCGCCGGCGCGATTTCGCCCCAGTCGGCACCGATCTTTTCACACACCTGCGCTAGCGTGTTGGCAACCGTCACCGAGGCGACGAGACAGCAATTGATGGATATCTTCGCGAGTTCCGCGCTCTCGTAACGCATCGGCAGGATCGGACAGCCGAACGCAGAAAGCACGGTGCGAAAGCGCGCCTCGAGCGGGGCTGCCGGTTCGGCACAGCCGACGATGGTGCGTTCCGGTTTGAGGGCGCGCTCGACCGCCTGCCCGAAGACCAGCGTCTCGACTTGGTAGTAGAGGCGCTCGAGCGGCCAAAGGCCAAGCGCACGCGTGTAACCCGGTGGCACCTGCGAGAGCACCACCATGACGGCACCAGGATCCATCACGGCGGAGACATCGCGGATCAAAGCGGTCAATCCGGACACATCGCTGCTACCCTCCTCGTCCGTCGGCACGTCCGGCGCCACGTAGACAACGTCGCAAGCCTTTAGGTCGCCGCGTGCGCTCGTGAAGCGCTGGCGCGCGCCGTTGCCACGGATCAGCTCGTTAAGGCCAGGCTCGAGTACCGGCATGTCCTGCCCGGCCAAACGGTCGATCAACGCCCGATCAGGATCGAAGCACACGAGCTCGAAGCCGCGTGCGGCCACCGCCGAGGCCGACACAAGCCCGAGGTGGGTCATACCGGCGAAACCAACGACCGGCGACGTCATTCCCCACCCTTCACGGCAATCGCTTGCGCGCTCAGGCGCTGCAGCACGCGGTGCAGCCAGATGTCGTTTGAGAGATCCGTCTTCGCGCCCGAGAGACAAAGTGTTTTGAAGTGAGCGTATTCGAGGGCCCACGTCGGGTCTTCTTGCATCAGGGTGTCGGTCTTCTCCGGCGGGCGTCCGCTCGGCAAAACGCGTGTGCGCTTGGTGAACGCCGATGGCCCCCATTTGCACAGCGACTGGATGTGCGCCGAACCGTGCTCGGCGAGGATGTCGCAAGTGAAGTGGTTACGCCACATCAGGAGCGTCATTTCCAGCTCGATGCGGGGACGTGAATGTTCGTAGTTGATGACGACGTGGTCCGGTGCACGATTTTCGAAGCCATGCACGCTGACGAATCCAAACCTGTCCTCGATGTCTCCGAACCAGAAGCGACAAGTATCGAGTAGATGCGAGCCGAGATCGGGCAGCACGCCGGCGCCACGATCGCGCCAAGCCGAGTCGCGCACGAGCCGCGCCGTGCCGTTGCCATAGAACATGCGGCAGGAATAGATCGCTCCGAGTTCACCGCTTGCGATCAGCTCGCGCATACGCACGAAGTGCGGCTCGAACCGGTGATTATAGGCGGTATAGCAAATAACTGCGTTTTTGCGTGCAAGCGCCTCGAGCCGGGCTATATCGCTCTCATGCCGCGCCCACAGCGGCTTCTCCACCAAGACGTGCTTGCCGTTTTCGAGGCAATACCTGAGGAGCTCAATCTTGGGCTCGTCGGGGACGCATGCCAGCACCGCATCATAGTCGGCAAGTGGAACATCAACGATTGATCGATATTGTGCTTCTTCGTTGACTGGATCGACATCTGTGACCAGGTCCGCGCCGGCAATCCGTCGACGCTTGTACCCCTGAACCCCGAGCCCGGCGACTACCACGCGCATCGCCGCGCCCTCAAGCGAGGACCATTTGTCGCTCGATGACGTCGATCTTGGATCGCAAATCGTCTGCCGTTACCGGGATATTGCCGTCACATTCGCATTCGACCGCCGCCGCCATTGTCCCGAGGATCGTTGCAATGCCGGCGTCACGAACGGCGAGCATGGCGAGCGTCGCGTATGCGAGCAGCGCGTCGCCGGCGCCGACGGCATCGACCAGCCGATCCACGAAGCTGTCGATGACGAAGAAACTAGCCAACGATTCGTGATCGGCATCGCAGCATGCAAGCACGCCGCGCTCGCCCAGCTTGAGGATGAGCAGCTTGCATCGCGAGGCATCATAGAGATTCGACGCGAGGGGACGAATACCGGAATCTTGATCGCCGAGGGCAAAACGAGCCTCTCGCTCATTGGGGGTGATGAGATCGAAGCCCTGGAAGTCGGTTATATTTCCCCAGCGGCTGGCGACTTGGCTGTCCGCTACGCGGAAGCAGTCATCGGGCAATGCCTGCACCAGCTGCGGAATGGTGCGGCGATTGAAAAGGCCGTGGCGGAAGTCCGAGAACACTACCGCATCGGTGGGCACGCTTCCCAGCGACCGCGTGATGTCGTCGAGGATTTGGTCGGAAATGGAGCGGTTGTCCAGCGTATCCACCTTCAGGAGTCGATAGCCGCCGACAACGATGGCGTTCTTGTTGACCGTCGGTCGCGAGCGGTCGGTCACTGCGCGCACCTGGATATCAGCGGCTCTGAGATCGTCGATGACGAAATCTCGGTAGGTGTCTTCCCCGAGCACGGTCGAAAAGGTGACCCGACCGCCGGCCGCGGCAAGATGCTTTGCCACGATCCCGGCACCGCCCACGTAATCGACCTTGCGCTCGAACAGCACGCTCATGGTGGGCGTCTTGGTATTGCCGCCGACCATGGCGCAATGGGTATAGCTATCTACGATCGTATCCCCGACCACGTGGACGCGTTGCCCTTCCATCGCGTCGAGCGTTTTCCGTAGCTTGTCGAAGGTGATCCAGTTTCGCTCCATCAGGATTTGGAGCTTTTCCAGCTTGATCGCCGGCGGGGCGAGATCGATCAGATTTGAGGAGGAATAGACCACGTCGCCGGGAGTGAAAATGATCTCGCCGCCATAGGCCCGCACTACTTCGGCCTCCTCCGCCGTCTTTGCGGGCATGCCTGTCGCGGTGTACTCGAATCCCTTGGCGAAATAGTCGGGTTCGATGAGGCGGATATTCTCGATCGGCGTCGAATTCTTATCGATCACAACGTAATCGACCACCTCGAAGGCAGCGAGATTGACCGCGCGCAAATCCTGCGGAACATGCGGCCGGTGCGTTCCTTTGGCGATGTGGTGGTCAGCGGTGATGCTGGCGACCAGCAGGTCGGCCTTGCTCTTGGCATACAGCAAATGCCGGACGTGACCGGGATGCACGACATCGAACACGCCATGACACATGATCACGCGTCGCTCGCGCGGACGCGGACCAATTATCTCGCGTAGCTCTTGCGCCGACTTGATCTTAT
>Ga0126379_10000147_pt1 | contig 34586 bp, 31 predicted proteins | sample PanSoiMetPlot_24_FD_92640 | JGI IMG/M metagenome (GOLD analysis project Ga0126379, IMG submission 92640) | Tropical forest soil microbial communities from Panama - MetaG Plot_24 | ecosystem: Environmental > Terrestrial > Soil > Tropical forest > Bulk soil | place: Panama | collected 2016-02-17
CCCCCATCCGGTTGTGCATCCAACCGCTTACGGAGAAATCCATAATTACCCGATGGTCCGGCGGTATAATGAACGATGTCCTGTAACCGAGAAGGACCGGTTCTCGCAGGAGTGTGCTTTTATGAAATTTAGAGTTTTAGCGCTTGCATCCATCCTGGCCGTGTTGAGCGCGTCGGCGCTGGCCCAAGACGACAAACAGAACCCGCAACCGCAACCGCCGGCATCTTCACAGAGCCAGCCTGGGAGCCAGCCTGCACAGAGCCAGCCTGCCGATCAGAGCCAGGCGCAGCCGGCTGCCGACCAGAGTCAAACCACGCCCGACACCGCACAGCCCGCGGACGATAAGGCCAACGACAAGGACCCCAAAGCGAAGCACGATGGCGGGAAGAATGACGTTGATTCCATCGGCAACCGCAAAGTCGGCGGCTTGGACTGGTACTCGATCGAGACCGACATCAAGATCGGGAAGACTTACGCGCAGCAGTTCGAAGCCAGCACCAAGATGATCCAGGACCCGGTGGTCAACGAGTATGTGAACCGTATCGGACAGAACCTGGTTCGCAACTCCGACGCCAAGGTGCCCTTTACGATCAAAGTCGTGGATTCGGATGAAGTTAACGCCATGGCTTTACCGGGCGGCTTTTTCTACGTCAACTCCGGGCTGATTCTGGCCGCGGACGACGAAGCCGAATTAGCGGCTGTGATGTCGCATGAAATCGCTCACGTGGCCCTGCGTCACGGGACGCGCGGTCAGACCCGTGCGGATATCGCGAACATCGCCAGCCTGCCACTGATTTTCCTTGGAGGCGGGATTGGTTACGCGGCACGCCAAGTCGCGGGCATCGGCCTGCCGTTGACCTTCCTCAAATTCTCCCGTGGTTTTGAAGCGGAAGCGGACTATTACGGCCTGGAGTACATGTACAAAGCAGGCTATGATCCCAACGCCTTCGTGACCATCTTCGAGAAGCTCCAGGCGCTGGATAAGAAGAAACCGGGTGCGCTGTCCAAGGCGTTCTCCAGCCATCCGCAGACCCCGGATCGCATTCAGAAGACGCAGGAGGAGATTGGCAAGATCCTGCCGTCGAAAGACCAGTACATCGAAACCACGTCTGAGTTCAACGATGTCAAGGCACGCCTTGCCGCCATCGAAAACCGGCACAAGGTGGATGATCCCAACAATCCCAACAAACCGACCTTGCGGCGCACGGCGTCCACCAAAGACAGCTCGAATGGGGACAAGAAAGACGACGACCGTCCCGTCCTCAAACGGCGCGATCAGTAACCCAGTCAGTCAGATCTCTCAAAAACCACAGGCGGCCTTTTTCAAGGCCGCCTGTTTTGCGTTGGAACCAAGGAGAGAGAGACGAGGGTCACTTGCTCGCGAAAGACTCTGTAGCTTTAGCTGGCATTGCCTCAAAGCGGCCCGCACGCGAGCTAACGATTTTCATTTGCTTCCAGTCGTAGGCGAATTCCTTCCCACAGTCCAGACACACCACGTACGTGCCGGTCACGGAAGCCGCAGGGGGGACACGCTGGCCGCGCTTTTTGGTAATCGGAAAGCTGAAGTTCTTGTGGTTGCAACCGAACAAAAAATCGATCAAATCCAACATATTTTCACCGTCATGGGTCCAGGAAAAACTTCCTTTGCCCAACTACTTGTGGAAACTGTGGCGCAACCAAAGGGCGCCGCTCGCGCGTTACGAAAGGCCGAACCCTTTAGTCTTCCCAGCGTTAGATTCAGAGCTGGATGAAAAGGTTCGCAAGGATTAGGTAAAAATATGTAACCCATTGAAAACAGGGGTAATATCGAGTCGGAGAACCTTAGGCTTTTCCCTTGCTGGGCTTAGCGGCTCGGCACTTGCTCATGATGGCTTGATGGAGGCGGGAACGGAGGGATTCTGGAAGCTCGTAAATCTGATTGTCGCGGTAGATTTCAATGGTCTTCTTGGTGGTGTTCATGACCACGTGGCATTCGTGGCACCAATGGAGATGTTCGTCCAACTCGGCCTTTGTGCTCTCAGTGAGGGTACCGTCCAGGTAATCGGTCAACTCTTTCAAAAACTCAGTGCACTTCACGTTGGCCATCTCCGTTCTTCTTTGATCGGAAGTATTTTGCCAGGCGTTCGCGAAGTTGCAGACGCGCGCGTAGCAGCCGGGACTTGACGGCCGGCACGCTCAGACCGAGCATTTCCGCTGTCTCTTCGGTAGAAAGACCTTCCACGTCACGCAGCACGAAAACCGTCCTGAAGCCAGGCGGCAAGCCTTGAATGGTCTTTCTCAAGATGTCTCCCAGCTCGGATTGCCCATAGTTCTGTTCCGGATTCGGGGCCCAATCAGCCACTTCCCGGGGGATCGAACCTTCTTCGGTTTCGACGTCTTCATCGAGTGAAACCGTCTTCTCGTTACGCCGTTTGCGCAACTTCATCAGCGCTTCGTTCACGGCGATTCGCACCAGCCAGGTATAGAACTTCGAATTCCCCTGGAACTGGGCAAGGTTCTGATACGCCTTTAGAAACGCGTCCTGAACTACGTCCTGAGCGTCTTCCTCGTTGTGCGTAATATGCTGCGCAATACGGAAGATGTTCCGGTCGTACCGGTTCACCAGCTCGCTGAACGCTTCCAGATCCCCTTTTTTGGCGGACTGGACCAGCGCCAGCTCATCGAAATCTTCCCCGGCCCTTTTTTGGATGGTCTGCATGCCGCACCGACTCAAAATAATTTACTATGTTTCCTGCGTGCGAGGGGCGAAAATTTTTCAAAACCCCGCCTTACAATAGACGCCGGGTCCGAGCTTTTGTTACCGTACGGTTTCCATCATCATGAAAAGAAACGTAATCCTCTTGGTGATAAGTTTCTCTTTTCTCCTCTGGGGATGTCAGAAAAAAAAGCCTGCTGACGTAAGAATCCAGGTGGTCATGAAAAAGTACGCCATCGAGCCGGCGGTGATCCGCGTGAAGTCTGGGCAGGTGGTTGAGCTGACGGTCACTACCTTAGACGTCCAGCACGGATTTGATCTCCCGGCCCTGGGCATCAAGGAGCCTGTCCAGCCGGGCCGGACGACCTCGATCTTGTTCACAGCCCCGGCCCCAGGTGAATACAAAGTGGCCTGCGGCATCCTGTGCGGACCGCATCACGAGGACATGGCAGGCAAGTTGGTGGTGGAGTAGGACTAGGGGGCAATCCGGGTGGTATGCTGCGCCGCTAGTTGCCATACCAAGCCCCGCTTTACCCATACCCGAGTGACTTGGAACTCGCCAGAGAGGTTTTGCCCGCGGTACGTCCACTCAGTAGTAATTTTCCCGGTCACGATAGCTGTGTCGTTATTGAACACATGCAGCGTCCTTTCACTCAGGTTCATCGTGTCGTAAATCAGGGCGTTGGATCGTTGTAGTTCAACGGTTTCGGACTTGTTGCGGACCTTGCCCTGGAAATCAGTATCTGTAAAACCGTCATCCAGATTTTCGACCCACCAGCCGGCGTTGCCCTTCAAGATAGCCAGGCGCATTTCATCCTCGAGCTTTCCGATCATGGCGCCGATATTCTCGGTCGGAGCTGGGGGCTTGCGTGCCGTCTGCGCTGAAAGCAGTACAATGCTGGTTAGGAGCAGAGCTGCCAGGACCGCGTTGCGTGAAGTCATGGTTCGTAATCTCCTGGAAAGACCGGGGCGCCGCGGCTTTCGGGGGAGGGCGGCCCAGGTCACTACTAAGATACTAGAGAAGCTGACTTCGGTAACCTCGCAGATTGACAGGGGATGCGAAGACCATATAATCGCCGCAAAGCATAAAGAAATGCCACGTCCTACTGAGATCCAGGCCATCATCGAAGAGGCGGTTGCCGAGGTGTTGACGGCGGCCCTACCCGGGCTACGGGTAGAGATCGTCCGCCGTATCACGGCACAACTTGAAGCCCTGTCCTCGGCGCCGGGCACATCACCCACTGATTTATTGAACGAAGCAGCGGCTTCGATCCAGGAAGCTGGATCCCAGGCCGAGATTCTCCGTCGCTTGCTCGAGGGAGAATCCAAGTTTGGCAGCCGCGTAGCCTTGTTCGTGGTGAGAGGCGGCACCATCAGCGGCTGGCAAGGCATTGGATTTCAGGACAACGATGTCATCAAGAGCATGAATCTGAACGGGTCTTCCAGTCTGGTGGCCCGGGCGGTTCAGGAACGTATCCCCGTCGGCGGTTCGATTTCTAATTTCGACGGTACATTCTTGAGCGCCGTCAAGCCACCGGCTGAGGACAACTGTGTGGTCTTGCCCCTGGTGGTAAAGGACAAAGTCGCTGCGCTGATCTATGGCGACGCCGGCGTCGCCGCCGGCGGGACGCTGGACGCGCCCGCCCTCAGCACCCTTACTCGCATGGCGGCCCTCTGGTTGGAGTTGACCGCGTTGCGTAAGGCCGGCGTCACTGCCCCTGAGGAGGCCCAGCCCGCTGCTCCTGCGCCTCCGCCTGCACCAGTCGCACCACCTGCACCTGCACCTGCACCTGCCGCCGCAGCTGCCGCTCCCGCTCCTGTCGAAGACGAACTTCATCGCAAGGCCAAACGCTTTGCCAAGCTGCTGGTAGAAGAGATTAAGTTGTACAATCAGCCCAGAGTGGCCGAAGGCAAGCACAACCGTGATTTATACGACCGGTTGCGGGAAGACATCGAAAAGAGCCGGGCCACATACCAGAAACGCTACGGGGAGACTCCCGCGGCGGAGGCTGATTTTTTCAACCAGGAATTGATTCGAATTCTGGCGGACAACGACGTCTCCCTCATGGGTACGAGTTTTCCGCGATAAATAGGGAATCTGTGGTACGCCGAACCTTTGTTGTCTCTCTTGTGTGCGCGCTGGTGTGTCTATCGGCCAGCGGCATTCCTCAGACGCACAAAAAACAAAACTCGAAAAAGAAGAGCGCCACGCCGGCTGCGAGTAAGCTGGGGAAAATCAATCGCGCTTTTGTTGCGTCAGCAGACCTCAAGCCCATGGCGCAGCAACTGCTCACGAATCGCACGCCGCAAGCTTACGCAGCGGTCGAAGGCTATGCGCGCAAGCAGGCCAGTCCGGAGGCTGCAGGCATGGCCTGGATGGTCCTGGGCTACGCGCATTACCTGGACAAAGACTACGCCGCTGCCCGCGCTGCCTGGCAGCAGACCGCAGCGCTTGGGCCGGTGGTTGGCGACTATTTGACTTGGCTGCGGGCCAGTTCGTACCAGGGAGAAAACAATCCGGCGCAAGTCGTCGCGACCCTCGAGGGCTTTGAGCAAAAGTATCCTGACTCGCTGAACCTGCACGACGTGCAGGTGCTTTATGCCAGCGCGCTGATCGCCGGTGACCAACCACAGCGCGCGGTCGCCTATCTGGAAAAGCGCCGCCAGCCCGACCAGCCGGACTTGGAACTCTTGCTGGCTCGCGCCTACCTGGCGACCTCTGACAAGACGAAGGCCAAGGAGATTTTGCGTCGTATTTATTTCGAATTACCGCTGAGCACGGAAGCCGAAGTGGCGGCAACGGAGTTGAAGGAGCTGACCGAGGCGCATCCTGCGGGCAGCTTCGAGCAGCGGCAAAGCCGCGCCAAAGCGCTGCTGAAAGGCAGGCGCTATCAGGATGCCGTCAACGAATTCAGCGCCCTGGTCGAACAGGCACCGACCCGTCAACTCGCCGATTTGCAACTCGATTACGGTTCTGCGCTCTACCGCGCGCGGCGCCAAGATGATGCGCGACGGGTTTTTGACAATGTTTATCGCGGGCCGTCTTACAGCGTGGACCAGAAAGCCCAGGCGCTGTACTTCCTGGCCGAGATCGCCCGCGACCACGACGATACCGCGCTCCACGCGGACCTCATCGAGCAGTTGCGTACCCTGGCTCCGGCCAGCCCATGGATGCAAGAAGCGCTCCTCTCCGCCGGCAACATGTACATGCTGCGCGGCGAGTTCGAAACCAGCATTCGGTTCTACTCAGAGATGTATCATCGCCAGCCGGCCGGGAAGTATGCGGCAGCCGCGCATTGGAAGACGGCATGGCTCACCTATCGGCTCGGGAAGACCGACGAAGCAGCGCAGCTTTTTGACGAACATCTGGAGCGATACTCCGGTTCGCTGGAAGTTCCGGCCGCGCTCTACTGGCGCGGTCGTATGGCGGAAGACCGCGGAGACCAGCCTCTGGCTCGAGCTTATTATCAAAAGCTCTCCGAGACGTTCAAGCACTATTACTATGCCAACCTTGGCCGCAACCGTCTCGGTAAGATGGCGGGCGATCAGGTAACCGATCCGTCGGTACTCGACAAGCTGCCGGCGCCGGCCGCGCCGCCCAAGAATTGGGACACCCCCACGGGCAATCTTCGCGCGCAAAAGGCGCAATTGCTGGCCAACGCCGCGCTGTACGATTTCGCGATCCGGGAGTTGCAAGCAGCCACCACCGGACTTCCGCCGTGGCTGGCCAGGTCGGAAGCCGGCGTTTATGGCGACCAGGGTAGTTACGTTCGCGCGCTCGAAGCCGTGAAGCGAGCGTTTCCCAGCTACTTTGCAGTGGAAATTGACCAAGTGCCGCGGCCGGTTTGGGAAGCGCTCTTTCCGCGTGCGTACTGGGACGATCTGAAGAAGAGCTCGGCCGAGCACCAGCTCGATCCCTACCTGGTGGCATCATTGATCCGCCAGGAGTCGGAGTTCAACCCCGCCGCGGTCTCGTCTGCCAATGCCATGGGACTCATGCAATTGCTGCCGAGCGTCGGCAGGAACCTGGCGAAGGAAGCCAAGATTCGGCATTTCTCCACGGACGACCTGCTGACCCCCACGATCAACCTGCAGCTGGGTACACGTTATTTCAAACGCGCGGTGGACCACTACGATGGCCAAGTGGAATACGCCTTGGCTGCCTACAACGCCGGCGAAAATCGCGTGGCGGAATGGCGATCGAGAGGGAAATACCGGGACATGGAAGAATTCGTGGAGTCGATCCCGTTCACGCAGACTCGCGAATACGTTCAGGCCATCCTGCGCAACGCGGTGTTTTACAAGCTGCTGTATCCCAATTAAGACAACTCGAGAACGCCTCTACTTCTTGCTGTATCGCAGCTCGTAATCCTTGCCGTCCACGGCGCTGACTCGCAGCAGATAGAGGAATTCTTTCCAGGTGCGTCCTTCATCCTGGCTTTCTTCTTCCACGCGGAAGAATGCGGTTTCAGGACGCTGATGGTCCGGCGTCAACGTGATGGTGTTTCCTCGCAGTGTGTACGCTCCATTGCCGAAGTAGGCTTGGGTTGTCTCGAGGACTTGGCTGTTGTTGACCCTGTTGTACTGTTGGGCCGCGGCGGCTCCGCCATAGCGGCCGTTGGCGGCAAAGGTGAACTGGTCCGCGGCGGTAGCGGTAGCCGCGGTCCAGACTCCAGCGATCCTCTTGCGCATGGCGGTGCTCTGATCTGTGGCAGGCCAGTTCTTAAAGCTCAGGCTATAAAAGAATCTCGGCCAAAAGTTGTAGACGAGTTCTCCCATGCAACTGCTCACCAAGGGGTCCCGCGATACTCCTGAAATCACCGCCAGCTGATCGTTCAGCTTGGCCACAAAAACAAACCCCAGTCTGCTCTCCGGGGAGCCTCGAGGCGCAACGCCTCTTCGGACCATCGCGTATTCCCAGCCTTGTCCCGAGACGCCATGGACGATGGACGACGGCATCGGAGTGCCTCGGACCGTCATGTTTCTCAGTTCATACATCTTGTACACTTCGCGAAATGCATTGTCGGCGTCAACCAATATGTTGGCGCCGGCGGGCCGCATGGGCCAGAGGGTGACTACGCATTTCTCGTTCGTGGCGGAGGCCGGCGACATGAGCACAACGCCATCGGAATAGTTCGTGCCGGCCCAGCCCGGCGGCATGGCGTACACGTAATCAGCAAGGGTGGCCATGTTGTTCGCTTGCGCGTGTGCGGAAGGTGTTACCAGGGCAAAGCAAACGGTGAGGCAGAAAACGTGACAGCAGTGGCGTAAAGTCATGCCGCTTATCCTGCCATTTTTCTTTCTCTAGGGCGAGCAAAATCAGTTATGGATGATTGTGTGCCTGTGGCACACGAGTGCAAACGGGTTTCTATCCCGCTACTTTCTCTTTCTCTTCCTGAGGGGCCAGAAAAATCTCGCTGAGCAACAGCAGAGCGCCGACGACGATAGCGCTATCGGCCACGTTGAAGGCCGGCCAGTGATGCGATCCCAGGTAGAAATCCAGGAAATCAATGACGCGGCCGCTGGCCACGCGGTCCCAGAGGTTGCCCATCGCGCCGCCGGCCACCAGCGAGAGCGCAATGGCGGTGGTGTTCATGGCATTCCCGTTCTTCCACAGCAGCGCGGAGACCACGGCGAGGGCAGCCACCGAGAACAGAATCAGCATGGCCACTTTGAATTCTGAAGGGGACTCGGAAAACAAGCCGAAGGCCGCACCCTGGTTCTGCACGTGTGTGAGGCGAAAGACCCCCGGGATCACGTCCACGCTATCGTGCAGCGTGATCTTCTGTGACACCAGCCATTTGGTGAGGCGATCCAGAATGACCACCCCGCCGGCAATCAATATGTGGTACTTCCGCATGAGTCAGTTGCCTCTGCGACCTTCAATCTCCGCCAGCACCGCCACGCACCGCTCACACAGCGTAGGATAACGCGGGCTCTCGCCTACGTGGACCGAATAATTCCAGCAGCGCTCGCACTTCTGGCCCGGGGCCTTGCTTACTTCTACGCGCAAGGCGGGTGCTGCGTTCCCGGTTTCCGCATGTTTCAGCTCCACGCCGGAGACGATGAACAAGAAGCGCAAGTCCTTCTGGTAGCGCTCCAGCAGCGCCAACCGGTCCTGCGGGGCATGAATCGTGACCGCCGCTTCCAGGCCGCTGCCGATCATCTTTTCCTGGCGTGCAACTTCCAAAGCCTTCAACACTTCACCCCGCACAACCATCAGGGCGTCAAAATCAGCACGCAAGCCCTGAAGGTGCGCCACTCCCGAAACATCGCCGGTAAGCTCTGTGTCCTTAGGAAAGTATGACAGATGCACGCTTTCCGGTCTTCCCGAAATTTTCGGCATAAAAGACCATACTTCTTCGGAGGTAAAGGTGGTAATAGGCGCCAGAAGCCGCACCAGGGCTTCGCCAATCCGCCATAATGCGGTTTGGGCCGAGCGCCGAGCGCGTGAGTCCGGAGCTGCCGTGTACAGACGGTCCTTCAGCACATCAAAGTATTCAGCGCTCAGGTCCGTAGTGCAGTATTCATTCAATTGGTGATAGATTCGGTGGAACTCGAACGAGCCATACCACGCGACCACCTGCCGGCTGATTTCCGCTGTGCGCAGCAGCATGTACTGGTCCAGCGGCAACATGTCCGCGAAGGCCACGCAGTTTTGTTGCGGCTGAAAGTCATAGAGGTTGCCGAGGATGTAGCGAAACGTGTTGCGGATCTTGCGGTAGTTCTCGGCCACACGCTTCATCAGATCTTCTGACACCGTCACGTCTTCCTGGAAATCGACCGACGCTACCCACAAACGCACGATTTCTCCGCCCATGCGGTTCGCGATCTCGACGGGGTCTACTCCGTTGCCTAGCGACTTGGATGTGGCGCGACCCTGAGGGTCCAACGTCCACCCATTGGTGGCTACGGCGCGATAGGGTGACTGGTTGCGTGTGCCTACAGCACACAGCAGGGAAGAATGAAACCACCCGCGATATTGGTCACCGCCTTCGAGATAAAGGTCCGCGGGCCAGGGCAGTCCCGGTTCCCGGCCCAGCACCGCGGCATGGCTGCATCCGGATTCGAACCAAACGTCAATGATGTCACTCTCTTTGCGGAAGCTGGCGCCGCCGCAAGGGCACTTGGTTCCCTGCGGAACAATCTCCTGAGCTGGATGCCGGTACCAGGAATCCGAGCCTTCGCTGGCAAACATATCCACAACTGCCTGGTTTACCTGCTTAGATTCGAGAAGTTTGCCGCAGGCTTCACAGAAGAAAACCGCGATGGGTACTCCCCAGACCCGCTGGCGTGAGATGCACCAGTCCGGCCGCGTGGCGATCATGTTGGAAATGCGCTCCTCGCCCCACGACGGCAGCCACTTCACTTTCTTGATTTCGTCAAGCGCACGCTGGCGCAAGGTGCTGGAATCCACAGGTGCTTCCATGGAGATGAACCACTGCTCCGTGGCGCGAAAAATCACCGGATTGTGGCAGCGCCAGCAATGCGGATAGGAATGCTCAATTTTGGCCTCGGCCAGCAACACGCCGCGCGACTTGAGCAAATCGACGATCGGCTGATTGGCCGCAAAAACCTTCTTGCCGTCGTACTCGGGAAGGCCGTGGCGAAGCACGCCGGCTTCATCCACATTGCAGGTTTGGTCCAGCTTGTATTTCACCCCGGTGTAGAAGTCATCAGCGCCGTGCGAGGGCGCGGTGTGAACCGCTCCGGTGCCCTGGTCGATGGTGACGTAGTCGCCCAACACGCCCAGGACCTTGCGATCCAGGAAGGGGTGGGCGAAGGTCGCGTATTCCATTTTGCCGCCATCGAACCGCGCGATCTCTGTGGCCCCCGTAAGGTTGCAACTCTCGACGGTTGCTTTGGCCAAGGCGTCGGCCACAATGTAGATTTCGCCGGCGTGCTCCAGTGCCACGTAATCAAGTTTGGGATGAAAAGTCACCGCCATCGAGGCCGGCAACGTCCACGGCGTGGTGGTCCAGATGATGGTGGAAACTTTCTTGCCGGCCAGGCGGGAATCGATCTTCGCCGGATCACTGGTCAGCCGGTACTTTACCCAAATGCTCGGGCTGGTGCGTGTAGCGTACTCGACCTCGGCCTCCGCCAGCGCCGTCTTGTCATGAATGCACCAGTAAACGGGTTTCAGCCCTTTGTAAACCGCGCCGCGCTCCATGAATTCGAACAGCGTACGCACGATCACCGATTCATACGGCGGCTCCATGGTGGAGTAAGGCTGATCAAAGCGTCCAAACACGCCGAGTCTTTTGAACTGGTCGCGCTGCAGTTCGAGATATTTTGTGGCGTACTTGCGGCATGCCTGGCGGACATCGAGTGGGGCCATCTCCAGCTTCTTGCGGCCGAGTGATTCATCCACTTTGATTTCGATCGGGAGACCGTGGCAGTCCCATCCAGGAACATAGGGAGAGTCGAAGCCGGCCATGGTCTTGGATTTGACCACAAAATCCTTGAGCGTCTTATTCAGGGCGTGCCCTTCATGAAGAGCCCCGTTCGCGTACGGGGGGCCGTCATGCAGAACGTAGATGGGGGAGCCTTTGCGGCACTCCCGAATTCTTTCGTAGATGCCGGTTTTCTCCCATTTTTCCAGCCATTTAGGCTCGTTTTGTGGGAGATTGGCCTTCATCGGAAACTCTGTCCTGGGAAGGTTAATTGTGGTCTTAGGGTCGAGGGGCGCGCCCATCATCTCTCCGGTTTTAGCAATAGCATTTCATTATAACCAGGATTTAAGCGGGGCCCTCCGGCGCGCTTCCTTGCAAGAAGCCTTGCAAGAACTTCGGGTGACAACGGCGCCGCCACTTACGAATTCTTAACAGAAAATTTTTTCTGCGGCTCTTGAGTTTTCAGCTCTGCTCCTGACATCCAAATTGCATCCAACAGGGGAAAGCACCTTGCACTGGGAAACTTTTATGGAGAGAGCAACTTGCGTTTCGGTTCGCACATCTCTATGGATGAATCCGAACCTCCAGATGGTGGCGCAACGGTAGTACGGGTCGACTCATGGCGAATCAGGTAATTGTTCCTCGTCCCAAACCTCCCGAAAGGAAACAGATTTCAAGCGCGGGTCCGTCCGCGGGCGGCGCGGGGCCGATGTTCACGATTCCGGACATGCACGAGGGCATGCTGCGTTCGTTGTTCAACAACGTCAAGGACGTGCTCTTTCCGGAAAAGCTTCCGCCGCTGTTGCTCACATCGCGGCCGGTTGCCGTTCGCGAGATATGGAGCCGGGGCACCCGGAAGCGCTCGACAACGAGTTCGGTGGTGCTGCATGGCCTGGCAATCGTGGGCCTGATCGTCATCTCCATCATCGGGGCTCGCAAAGTGGCGGAAGCCCCGCGCGAAAACGTCACCATCGTTGCCCCGCCCCTGAGCGATTACCAGCCGGTGATGCAGCCCAAAATCGCTCCCAAGCAATTAGCCGGCGGTGGAGGAGGCGGCGAGCGCGCCAAGGTATTCGAATCCAAAGGACATCTTCCCAAAATTGCGCCGCAGCAATTCACGCCACCCACAGTGGAAATCCGCAACGAGAAACCTAAACTGGTCATGGATGCGACTGTGGTGGCCCCGCCGAACGTCAAACTGCCCGACAACCGGGCGCTGCCGAACCTGGGCAATCCTATGTCGGCGCGGGTAGGCGGGCCGCTTTCAAACGGGACAGGCTCCGGCGGCGGTATTGGCTCGGGTAAGGGCGGCGGCGTCGGCTCCGGCACCGGACCCGGACACGGTCCAGGTGAAGGCGGCGGATACGGCGGAGGCATCTACAAACTCGGCGACATCGGTGTGACTCCACCTGTCGCAAAGTACACCCCGGAACCGGACTTCTCTGAGGAAGCGCGCAAAGCCAAGTATCAGGGAACCGTGACGCTGGCGGCGGTCATCGGGCCAGACGGGCGTCCGCGCAACCTGCGCGTGGTACACAGCCTGGGCATGGGCCTGGACGAAAAAGCACTGGAGAAAGTGAAGACCTGGCTCTTCGAACCGGGCAAGAAGAATGGCCAGCCGGTCAGCGTCGCCATGACGTTGGAAGTGGATTTCAGGTTGTTCTGATTTCTAAAATCCCGAACCCCCGGCTTTGGAGCCGGGGTGAGGGATCCCTACCCGCTATCAAGCTATCCAGCTAGCTCTCGCTCAAGGAATGCCTGGGGGAATCAAAAGCGGTGTTGCCGGAATTGTTACGCACGAGTTCTCAGCTGCTCTTCCAAATAGCCGCGAACAACGTTGGAGACAGCGTATTCTTGAGTTGCTCCCAGCATTCTCTTCTTAAGTTTCTCCGCGAGCGTCTTGGCAGGAACTTCTGTGAAGGTAAAGTACTCGTTTCCTTCCATGCTATTAGGCCACGCTACGCGCGACCGCCACTCAGTGGAGCCTTGCAGCCGAAGAGGAATAGGCGAACCCAGGCGCTGCTGCAAAATGGACAAGACTTCCTCCAGCCCAGCTGGGTCCGGACACGTTGAAAAATAAAGCTTGCCTTGCTCCAATGTCACAAATGTGAGGAAGTAATCATCAGCCCAGGGGCCTTCATTTGTGGTGTACTCAACAACCAAGATGATGGATGCGATTGGCAGGGACCAACGTGGCGTTCCTGCCGCCTCTACGTACTCCAGAGTCGACTCTCTGGCTCGAAGGGCATACGTGGTTGTCACTGAAGTTCCTTCCGAGTGTCGTGTCCCGACTGAGTTTGATCAGACCATAGGGTTCCCTCACCCCGGCTTAGAAAACCGGGGATTCGGGATTTCAGAAAACGACTTGTCTCTCACCGCTGAATGCTTTGCCGCTTCCAAACAGCATTCCCCTGCCGGGATCGGGCTGCCGTGCGGGCAGGTGCGCGGATGGCCCAGGAACGAGCAGATGCTGTCCGTAGCTTCGGGTGACAAGATGTGCTCGAACTTGCAAGCCTGCTCGGCAATTTCCTTTTCATCGTGCACGTGGAAAGTCTCGGTGAACAGGAGCTCTGCCAGGCGATGGCGACGGATGACGTCCTCGGCGCGTTTCCGGCCCTTTTCCGTGAACACGATCATGCGCTCGCCGTGGCCGGAGAAATCAGTAGGAGGCCGGAAAGCGACATGACAGCGGTTGAGAACCTGCTTGTGGGTGTGAGGATCAGGGGTATGCGCCGGCAAATCCACCAGGCCCAGGGATTGCATGCGTTCCACGGCCAGCCCCATGGGCAGCGTGCCTTCCACTTCCACGCGTCCTAGCTCGGCGGGCTCGCCGTTTTCAGCCAACACCCAGAGTTCTTCCAGGACTTCGTCGAACTGCTCTTCGTCGGACATGGCGAAGGTTTCTTGCGATGCGATCCTCCCGTGGTGCAGCTCCAGCAGGCGGTCGGCGAGCCGGGCCACCACCGGGTCGTGCGTGACCATGATGATGGTGCGTCCCTGGGCGTGCAATTCACGGAGCTGCCGCAGCACAATCTCTTCATTTAAGGCATCGAGATTGCCGGTAGGTTCATCCGCCAGCACGATTTGAGGATCGTTGATCAGTGCGCGCGCTATGCACACTCGCTGCTGCTCGCCTCCGGAAAGCTGTGACGGCAAATGATCGGCGCGGTCGGCGAGCCCTACGCGGTCGAGCGCTTCCAACGCTTCTTTCTTGTCGGTCATGCTGTGGAAATACTGTGCCAGCATCACGTTTTCGAGCGCCGTGAGGTAGGGGATCAAATGAAACTGCTGGAAGATAAACCCGATTTTTTCGGCTCGAAAACGATTGAGCTCCGCCGGAGACATATCAGATGTATTGCAACCATGGATCCAGATTTCGCCGCTGCTAGGCTGATCCAGGCAACCGATGAGGTTCACCAGAGTGGACTTGCCGGAGCCGGAAGGGCCCATGATGGCCAGCCATTCGCCGGGCGCAACAGTGAGAGAGACATCATCGAGCGCACGCACTTCAAGATTGCTCTTGTACACTCGAGTCACGTTCTTCAGCACGATCGGCATTATTCTCCTCGCAGAATCCCGGCCGGCTGGATTCGTTGCAAGATACGCAGCGGTGCGGTCGAAGCCAGCAACGCCAAGGCCATGCTGCCCGCGAACACCGGCAGCAGCAATCCCGGTTGCGGAAAGATGGCCGCATCAAAGTTGGCTCTGCCGATCCAGAAAGCGATTCCGCTTCCCAGGATAAATCCCGCTGCAGCGCCGGCTACGGCCAGCAACGCCGCTTCCGCGGTAAAGAGCAAGTTTACCGTTTTGTTGGACGCGCCGAGCGCTTTCATTACCGCAAAGTCCTTGCGGCGCTCCAGAACCGAGCTGGTCAAGGTGACCATCATGCACAGCATGATCAGCGTAACAATGACCGCGGATGCCGCCAGAACCACGGCACGAGTCTTACTCACTACGGCGGTCTGCGCCAGCGTGATCTGTCGGACGGGCTTGATTTCGAGGCCAGGCAGGGAAGACCTCAGAGTGTTGATGGCGGCTTCGATCTCCTGAGGACGGCCTTCCACACGAACCAGCGCAGTGTTGGGTTCCACTCCCGTGAGCGCACTGAATTCGTTTTGATCCAGGTAGATGCGGCTGTCATCATCAGTGCCTGAGCTGAAAATTCCTTCGGGCTGGAGCGTAGCCTGGCGGGCATTGAAAGACACTTTGACGGCTTCACCCTGCCGAGAGAAGGCTTCCGCGGCGCGCGAGCCCATCAACACTTGTGTGCCATGATGGCCTGTATCGCGCACCGACCAGGAAGAATTCAAATCACGAAAGGCCTTTACGTCGGTACCGCCGACAACCACCCGGGCGCCATTGGGCCCGTTGGCGATAGCATACGCAACCGGAACGATCAGATGCCTTGCGGCGAGCGTGGAATCGATTCGCGACAACTCGTCGCGGGTCAAAGCGCCGCCCTGCTTGCTTACCACCACGTTGGCGCCAAAACTGCGAAACTCATGGCTGAGCTTGTTATCCAGGTCGGAGTACACGGTGAGCGCTGCAGTGGCGATGGTCGCCACCACAGTAACGGAGAGCAGGGCAGTCAGCGCCCGGTCCTTACGTACCCACGCGGCTTTGACCAGCAAGCGCAGGAAGAGCTGCCGGCGGCTCATGCATCACCTCGCAGCACCACTGCGGGATCAAACTGCGTGGCCTTGCGTACCGCGCCGGCGCTGCCGGCAAAGGTCACGACGAGCGCCGCGCAAAGGATCAGCGCCAGCACTACGGGATGTACTTCGATCGAAGAACCAAAAATGCTGCTGCCGATATAACGCGCTAGCGCTGCCCCGCCAAGAAAGCCGGCCATTCCTCCAGCCAGGGCCAGCAATCCAGCTTCGGTCAAGAACAGCGAGGCAACCGAAGTGTTGCTGGCGCCCATGGACTTCATCAGGCCCACTTCCTGACGGCGCTCCAGGATCGTGGCGGCCATCGCCGCGGAAACAGCCAGCACTGAAGCCAAGAGCGCGGCCAGGGTGAGCAACAGCATCAGCCCTGAGATACGCGTGAGTATCTTGCCCTGGTTTTGCTCCACCTGGCGAACTTGTTCCACGCGCACGTTGGGCAACGCCTCGCGGATTTGAAACGCGATGGAGTTGGCATAGGGAGAGCAGTACCAGCGGTCGCGCATGGCCGGCGTCATCTTGCTGGGATCACGGCGGCCAAAAGCATCTTCCGGCTTGGTGAGCGCGCTTACCGCCACGCGGTCCACCGCGTTCGGGCGGCCCAGAAGCTGCTGCACGATATGCAAGGGCGCCACAATCGCTTGGTCTTCCGATCCTCCGGTGTTCAAGACGCCGCTCACGCGCAGGTTCTTTCCCGCGATCTCGACCTCGTCTCCGGGCGACAAACCAGATTCGGCGGCGACCTTTTTCCCGACGAGAACTTCAGGGGGTTGGTTCGCCGGCCATTCCGCGTAGTCGTGCGGCCATTCACCTTCAACTTGCCACCAGGGATTCACGCTGCGCGCACCCGTGACGAAATCCTGTTTCCCGTAGTGAAGGGGCTGGGCAAAGTAGGTTCCGATAAGCTCGGCATTGGCGGCCTGGGTGGAGTGCAGATCCACGAGCGTGTTCTTGCCGTTCTTAGTCACGGTGACCGGCGCAGTCAGAGAGGGAACAAACCCGAGAATGTTGTGTCCCCAAAAGATCCCTTTGAGCTTGGGCAGCTCTGATTCGGCGACGTACGCGCCTGAGCTGGCCGGTTTCAGATTCACGCCCCCCAGATTGACGTCAAGGGTGTCTTCAATGGGCGTAATCACCAGGTTGGCGCCGGTGGACCGAAGTTCCTGGCTGATCTTGTCGCCGATGCCGGCCGCCACGGCAATCATGGCCGTGGCGATGCTCATGCCCAGTGCGATGGCCAGGAAGGCTATGCTCTTGCGCCGCTTCTGCCTCCGGAATGATTCGAACAATAGCCTGAGGAACATTTCAGTGCGAGAATTGCCCGGCCTCCTCGGCCAGGTCAGTGATGCTGATCACGACCGAATCGCCGCCCGCAGCGGTGGTTGAGCGCAAGGGGATGGGATTGCAGCCACCCGGCTGGCCTACGCTTTGCGAGTTCAATGGGGCCGCACAATTTTTGCAGATGAGCCCTTGTGCTCCTTTGTAAAAACCCGCGCCGCCGCAAATCTGGCAGGCGTCAAAGATGGTGGCCACCTTGCCGTCAGGCTTTCGATAAAGAAGAAAGCGCACTTTTACGCCGTTTCTGGGGCCCCCCGCGAGGAGAACGTCGGCGCTGTAGCGGCGCAGCTCGCCTTCGGCAAGATCTTTGGTTGCGATAACGGTGCGGCCGTCTTTGTCGAACGACACTTCTGTGGCTGGAGAAAGTATGGGTTCTTTTGCCTCAATGAACCCCGCTGTTCCAATAACGATGAATGTGAACGCCGTGGCCACCAGCAAGTTTGCCCACAGCCGTTCGCGCTTAGCGGTCCATTGTTGTTTGCGCGCTTCCGCCTTTGAAGCGGCGGTAGCGGGATCAGCAGGAACTCTGCGGACGTATTCCAGCAACACCATCAACACCACCAGTGTGAGCATGGTGGCAGGGAAGAAGAATTCATTACGCACGATCGGTCCGATCAGTGCCATTTCCTGCCTACTGGAGGGGATCACTCCTGTCTCCGAAAGCTCGTGGAAACCGGTGATGATCAGCTGTGCCGCCACAAAGAGGAGAATGATCGTGGTCACCCGAAAGAAACGCCGCAGGTCAATGCGGACGCTGCCTTTGACGAACATCACGCCAAACACCACGGCCAGGGCTACGCCCAGGAGCGTGCCCAGAAAACTCATGAGTTCGGTGGAATTGAGCGAGACGCCTTTCAGGATCACCACGGTTTCCACGCCCTCGCGGAAGACCATCAGAAACACAAAGAAGAACAGCCCCCAGCGTGAGCCGGCATCAGCCAACGTGCCGACTTTACTTTCAATCTCGCCTTTCAGCTTGCGCGCCGTGCGCATCATGAAGACGATCATGCCCACCACCAGCACCGCAGCAGCCAGCATGATCCATCCTTCCAATTGGTCCTGGGTAACGGGCAGGTAGGAGAGTGCAACCGCCCCGGCCACACTGCCGAGCAGGGCTGTCACTAGCGCGGCATAAACCATGCGGCGCAAGTCGGAACGCCCGATTTTCTCGAGATACACCAACGTGATGCCGACGATCAGCGCGGCCTCAACGCCTTCCCGGAGTGTGACCACCAGGGCCTGGAACATAGGCAATTATGAAAATGAATTTCAATTTCAATTTCAATTAGGATTGTATCGGTCCCGTCCAGCACAGTCAACGAATTGAAAAAACAGCATTCAGCACTCAGCAATCAGCCCGCAAGCAGCTTTCTTCCCTTAACAGCATTTAGCGCATAGTGGCCGTTCAGGAGCTGAATGCTGATTGCTGAATGCTGACTGCTGGCAGGTCCGACATCCTTTGCCGCAGGCTTGGCTTCCAAGCAAGTATTGACCGCGCCACACATCACCATTATCAGGTCGGCGCAAGAAATGGCCGCGATTCATCCCGTCTGGCAAGCACTGTGCGCCTCCGAACGCACAACGATCTTCCAGGACTTCCACTGGAACCTGCTTGCGCTCACCATGTTTGCCGCCCGGGAAGAACCTTTCGTGGTCTGCGCCCGGGACTCGCACGGGTTGGCCATCATTCCCGCTGTTGTGCGGCGTAGCGACTCCACTCTCCGTCTACTGGGAGAGGAGCTGTTCGACTATCGGCAGTTCTTGCATGAAGGCCGGGAGGAAGTCCTTGGCGCTGCGCTGGCGGTTCTGGGGCAGCGCGGGCTGCCGCTGGAGGTCTATGCTCTCCGTGATTGCGACTGCGATGCCGGACTGCGATTGGCGCCCTTCTCCGCTGCCCCCGCGGTACTGCGCGGAGACATTTCTCCGGACAGGTTCGCCGGCGACCACAGCCGCCTGGCGCGCAATTTGCGCCGCCTGGAACGCCTCGGGTTTGCCTTGCATAGCTACGATGGCAGGCACTCCGCGCTCCTGCGCTCCGTCTATCACAGAAAAGCCAGCCAGGATCCAGCCAGCCTGTTTCACGATCCTGTGCGCATCGAGTTTCTGGTGAACGCTGCCGTTTTCCATCCCCGGACGTTTGAGATCTTCACGCTGGAAACCAGGACGCATCTCGGAGCGGCACTGGTCACCCTGCGCGACCGTCTCACGCGCCGTTTCTATACCGCATGGTTCGACCCTGAGCTTCACAAACATTCTCCGGCGCTGACCTTGCTGTATGAAATTACGCGCGTGTCGCTGGCGGAGGGTCTGGATTGCGACTACATGACCGGTGAGCAGCCTTACAAACTGCGTCTGGCTACAACTTCCGTGCCGCTTTATCGCCTCCAGGCGACCTCGGAAGAACTCAGCGGGCTCGCTCGAATGCCGTCTCCGGAAGTCCGCGAGGTCGCGTGATAGGCGCGGCTCAAAGATTCTTCAGATACCTTTTGGCGTCGTGCAGGCGAGGGAACAGCTTTTCCTCTTCTTGAAACGCCCGTGGATGCACGCAGCGCCGGCTGCCGCGCAACTTGACCGGGTGCCGCAAGTGAAGCATTTCGTGATAGACCAGGTATTCGATTGCGTACCTGGGAACAGCTGGATGATCAAAGATCCGGCTGACAACGATTGTGTTGTGCGCCGGATCGTAGTGGCCGAGGTTTTGCCGCGAATGATTTCCGCTCCAGGTCATTTGTGGCCGCGCCATCAACCCATGAAAGAAACGGCGATTGAGATCGTCGAAGATCTCCTCGAGGTGGTAATGCTCGCCGGTCGGGCTGTGGATGCGTTTTCGCCCGCGTATCTTACGGATCAGGTGTGTCTTAGCTGCCATCGCGCTGCTGCCCGTGAATTTACGGTAGCGTGCAGCGAGCGCCGCATCGATCCTGCCCCGATAAAGCTTGGCGAGCAGGATGTGCAGGATGGCGTGGAGAACGCCATGGGGTGCGCCTTCCAGCAGGTCTGACAGGCGGACCAGGATTTTCCCGCGACGCAAACGGATAGTGTTGTTGAGATTCGTGAACGCGAAGAAGCGGACTTCAAACTCGGGCAGAGAAGCGCCCGAGCGCACCTCGCGATAAGCTTCTTCAAAAATGGTCCTGAGCCGTGGAATCATGAGCCTTGGTGTTCCGAGCAGAATGATGCAACCGGCACGTCCAGGCAACAACTATTTTTTCTTTTCCGACTTTTCGTCAACATCCTTGTATTCAGAGTACTCACGGGCCATTTCGGCAGTGGACTTGAGAGAGTCTTCCGCATCCTGGAGCACGAAACGAAAGTCGGGGTAATCTTTTTTGAGTCCGGGATCCGTCTCCAGCGCAGACTGCAGCGCTTTCATCTTTCCATCCCACTGATCGCAGGCTTCCATGACAGCCTTTACCCCTTTACGGAAGTCTTTGCGGTCATCCTTGGTGAGCGGACGGCCCTGGTAGGCATCGAGGTTGTCGCTGATCTCGTCGAGCAGGGTGGTGAAGTCTTCGAGCAGGTCATGGATCTTACGGCCGCGGTCCGCTGCCGGCTGAGGCGTCGAGCGCAAGGTTTCGATGCTGGCTAAACGTGCATCCGTGAACTTGATATAGAGTTTCAGGCGCGTTTGCGGCTCGAGAGCCGCATGGCGGATCTGGTCGGCTTCAGCCTCGGTCAAGGGATCGCGCTTGCCGGCTGAAGCCACCGTCACCATCAGCAAAAGCAGAATGACGAGACGAGTTGCAGTTTTCATTTGCCGTCCTTTTTTGGAGGCGCGAACATGGCGTCGAGCAAGTCCTGTCGAAATTGCTCCAGTTTTTTCTCGACTGCGTCAAGGTCGGGCCGGTCGTCCGCAGCCAACGTCCGTTTGACGCTTTCCAAATGGCGCTGTGTGTTGCGAAGATGAATCTCTACTTCTTTGCGGTTGTCTTTCGAACTCAAGGCGCCATCGTGCGCTTTGCTCGCATAGTCCAGAATTTCGTGCACGGTGGCGTGTGCCTTCACGGACTCGCCCTGGTTGAATTGATCATTGGCAAAATCCACGAGCGACTCGGCGAGCTCAGAGTAGACTTTCGCCTGACGTCCTCCGCTGGCCTTGGCGGCTTCAGCTTTCAGGGTCTCAATGCTCTTCTGCGCTCGAGCAGCGGCAACGAGCATCAGCAGCATGAACAACACGGGAATCCTTCGCATAGTCATTGCGGCGTTATGGCCTTGAGGCGATGGCGCGCCTGAAATTCCTGCTCGGGTGATTTTCCTCCCGAAGCTTCAAGAAAGAGTTTATAGTTTTCGGCTGCCGGCTTGAAAGCATGAAGATTATCGTACGAGACTGCGCGCAGCCAATAGGTGCCAGAGGTCTCGGGCTGCAGCTTGGCGCGAGCGTCCAAGGCGCGGATGGAAAGCTCGTAATGCTTATTCTGCTGCGCGGCATAGGCCAACTCGAAATAGGCCTCTGCCAGGTCAGGTTTCAGTTGAACCGCCCGGAGCAGTTCGGCTTCCGCGTCGGCGTACTTCAGGCCATGCAGCAATGCGATCCCTAACTTCAAGTGAAGGCGGGAATCCGAAGGCTCCTTCTCCACCAATTGCTGCAAGATCGGGATTGCGGCGGCATACTTCTTATCGTCGACGTAGAGGTCGGCCAATTGGCGCTTGGCTGCGAAGTTGCCGGTGGTATTCAGGGGCTCCAGCATCGCGATTGCTTCCTCGCCTTTGCCTTCAGCGATCAGCGTCTGGCCCAGCAGGATCACAGCGGAGGAGTCTCTGGGATTTTGCTTGAGATACTTGCGCAACCAGACCTCGGCGTCGGCATAGCGTTTGTGCTGGTTGAGCAAGTCAATCAACTGCGCCATGCCGCTGGCATCGCCGGTCAGGGCGGCCTTAGTGTAATGCCGCTCGGCCCCATCCCCATCACCTGATCGCTGCAGGAGATTGCCTGCATGCACGGTCAGGCTTGGATCGCTAGGGTTGAGCTCAGCCGCCTTGTCATAGGCTGTTGCGGCGCCCATCAAATCTGTCCCGCCTTCCTCGAGGGCCCTCGCCAATGAGAGCCAGGCTTTACCAAGAGCTTTGTCGCCGCCGGAGTTAGGTTTCAACGCCACCGTATGTTTGAGTACCGGTACCGCGGCGGCGGAATTGTTCGCCTTGATCAGATCGAGCCCCAAGTTGAGATTGGCCTCAAACCAGTCCGGCGCCATATCGACGGCTTTCTGGTACGCAGTCACTGCGTCCTGCGTTTTTTCTTGATGACTCTGGGCGAATCCGAGGTCAAACCAGAATTGCGGGTTCCTGGCTTGCGATTCGCTTAGAGCCTTCAGCTTCTCTTCTGCCTGGGCGTATTGCTGCGTCTGGAGAAGGGTTTCGGCTTCCTGCAATGGATCACTCGCTGGACTTTGCGCATGAGCGGGAGTGCGCGGCGGCCCGGGAGGCTTCTGCGCCGCAAGAGGTAACGCCGGCCAAAGCCCTACGATCGCGGCAATCGCGATCATGGCCTTGCTCCCATTCATTCTAGCCGCTGCTTCCATTTCGGCCGTCTCCATTTCGTAAGACGCGCGCCAACCACTTGCCCGTGTAGGATTTTGCGCATTTGGCCACCGTCTCCGGGGGCCCCGCTACGACGACTTCACCGCCGCGGTCGCCGCCTTCCGGCCCTAGATCGACGATCCAATCCGCGGTCTTAACCACATCCATATTATGCTCGATCACCAGTACCGAGCCCCCGGCGTCAATCAGCTTGCGGAAAGCCGCCAGCAGTTTGCTGACGTCGTCAAAATGCAGGCCGGTTGTGGGCTCATCGAAAATGTAGAGAGTGCCTTTGCCGGCGCGGGCCCGCTTGCGGCGCTCTTTTTCTTCCGGCGTCTCCGGCTCAGTGTCAAATCCGTGCGCGCGGCCCGCGGGGATCAAATGTGCCGCCAGTTTCATACGCTGGGCTTCGCCGCCGCTCAGCGTTGTGGCCGACTGTCCCAGGCGCAGGTAGCCCAAACCGATTTCTTCGAGCACGCGCAGCTTGTCCGTGATCTTGGGGACGCCGGAGAAAAACTGCAAGGCCTCGCGCACGGTCAGGTTCAAGACCTCGTGAATGTTTTTGCCTTTGTAGCGTACTTCCAACACGCCGGGCTTGTACCGGGTGCCTTTACATTCTTCGCAAATCAGTTCGACGTCGGCCAGGAACTGCATTTCCACCGTGACGGTCCCATCGCCCTGACAAGTCTCGCAGCGTCCCCCGGGAATGTTGAAGGAAAAATGCCCCGCGGTATACCCGCGCTTTTGCGCGTCAGGGACGGCAGCAAAAACTTCACGGATCGCGTCGAAGGCTTTGATGTAGGTCACCGGGTTGGAGCGCGGCGTGCGCCCGATGGGTGATTGATCCACCAGCACCACGTCCGCGACATACTCTCCTCCGGTCACCCGCCTGAATCCGTCGGCGGCCGGGCCGGGACCTGCAGTGATGCCTTTTTCCGCGGCCAGAGCCTGGTACAGAACGTTGTGCACCAGCGTCGATTTGCCCGATCCGGAGACCCCAGTCACCGCTACCAGCATGCCTAGCGGGATTTCCACGTTCAGGTTCTTCAGGTTATGCGCCCGCGCGCCGTCCACGCGAATAGCGGGAGCCCCCGGTTTGCGGCGAGTCTGCGGGACTTGAATCCGCAACTCGTGATTCAAGTAGCGCCCGGTGAGAGAAGCGCTCAGCTTCTTGAGTTCCTCATATTTTGCCGACGCCACCACTTTGCCGCCGTTCTCTCCCGCGCCGGGACCCAAATCGAGAATTTGGTCCGCCGCGCGCATCACGTCAGCATCATGTTCCACGACCAGGATCGTGTTGCCGAGATCGCGCAGCTCGTGCAGGATGTTGATCAACCGTGCGGTATCGCGGCTGTGCAGCCCGATGGAGGGTTCGTCCAGCACGTACAAAGCTCCTACTAATCGCGAGCCCAGCGACGTGGCGAGCTGGATCCTCTGAGCTTCGCCGCCGGAAAGCGTGGATGCCAAACGATCAAGCGTGAGATATTCCAGGCCGACCTCGTTCAGAAACTTCAGCCGTTCCTGCACCTGCTCCAGAATCTGGCCGGCAATCTCCGTCTCCTCTTGTGTAAGTTTCAGCCTGCTGAAGAAAGCTGCCGCCTGTTCCACGGTCATGGCCGTGGCTTCGCGGATATTTTTCCCTTCAAGTTTTACTTGAAGGGCGTCGGAGCGTAGCCTGCCTCCGCCACACTCGGGGCACTGCGCGTATCCGCGGTACCGGCTCAGGAAGACACGAACGTGCAGCTTGTATTTCTTTCGTTCCAGCCAGGCAAAAAAGCCCTGGATGCCGGGGAACTTATCCGCCCCTTCGATGACCATTTGCTGCTGCTCAGGCTCCAGGTCGCGCCAGGCTACGTCAAAAGGAATGCCGTGTTCCTTGGCAAACTTGCGCAGGTCGGTCTGCAGGCTGCGGTACTTCGGCTTGGTCCAGGGGTCGATGGCGCCCTCGGAGAGAGACTTCGAGGAATCCGGGATCACCAGACCCATATCGAAATCGATGGTGTTGCCGAATCCCTGGCAGCGAGGGCATGCGCCGAACGGATTGTTGAACGAAAACAGCCGAGGTTCCGGCACCTGGTAGGCAATGCCGCACTTCTTGCACGCGAACTTGTTGGAAAAGCGCAGCTCGCGGGCAGGTTCACCTTCGCGGGGAACGGTTTGAAACACAGCTTCGCCGCCTTCGCGATATGCCTGCTCCACCGCATCGACGATGCGGGAGCGCTGGTCCGGCCCCACGACGATCCTGTCCACCAGGACAAACAGCGGCTGCGCGAAATCAACGTCGAGCAACGACTCCGGTGTCGAGAACTCGAAGATTTGCCCGTTCTGGAAGAGGCGGTTGAACCCTTTCTTGCGGAGGTCGAACAGCCGTTCCTTGAGCGCCGCGTTCGCGGCCTCAGCTTCCGCCGCGGCTTGCGCTGCTTTCCTGCCGCGTCCTTTCTTTTTCTCCTCGGCGGCCGCTTTCTGGACCGGGAAGAGAACATTCAGCCGGGTGCCTTCGCCGAGCTTGAGCACCGACTGAGCAATCTCATCCACGGTGTCTTGCCTAACCTGCTGGCCGCACTTGCGGCAGTAGGTCCGGCCGACGCGCGCGTACAGCAGACGCAAGTAGTCGTAGATCTCCGTGGCGGTGGCGACGGTGGAGCGCGGATTGCGCGTGGAATTCTTCTGGCGGATGGCGACGGCTGGTGCGATCCCGTCAATCAGGTCTACGTCCGGCTTTTCAATTCGCTCCAAGAATTGCCGCGCGTAGGCTGAAAGCGACTCGACATACCGCCGCTGGCCTTCGGCGTAGATCGTGTCGAACGCCAGGGAAGATTTTCCCGAGCCGGAGACGCCGGTGACCACCGTCATGGCGTTGTGTGGGACCTCAAAGTCAATGTTCTTGAGGTTGTGCACGCGAGCGCCGCGGACAACGATTTTTTCTTGGGCCGATTCGGACATGAGGGAAGCGGCCACTCCTCCGCGCGGCAGACGGACTAAGCAGGGCCAGACTGCGTGCCTCCGGAGGAAAAGCCGAAACTTCCATTATAAGCTGAAAAACGATCGCTGGCTTTCCCGGAACCGTGTTGCGTATCCACGAATTGTCGCGTAGAAATGACTATGGCCGTAGAGGTCCAAGATCGCCGCTCGTACTTGCCTCCCGCCAGTGGGCCGCACGATTCATCTATTCCTTTGCGCATTGATGGTCTGGTCAAGCGTTTCGGCCAGGTAACTGCTGTTGACGGCATCGCTCTCGAACTGCGCAAGGGAGAATGCCTGGGACTTTTGGGCCCCAATGGTGCAGGCAAGAGCACGTTGATTCGCAGTGTTGTCGGCCGTGTGATCCCCGATGCCGGCACCATCTCGGTTTTTGGCGCGCCCGCCGATTCCAAGGCCGCTCGGGAAGCTCTTGGATGGATTCCTCAGGAATTGGCGCTCTATCCCAGGCTCAGCTGCCGCGAAAATCTGCAGGCATTTGGCCGTTATCACGGCGGCAGGGGCGTGGCGCTTGAGAAGGCCGTCGAGCGGTGTCTGGGCTGGGCAACTCTCACGGACCGCTCCTCTGAACTTGCGAAAAACCTCTCCGGCGGCATGAAGCGCCGGCTCAACATGGCAGGCGGCCTTATTCACCAACCGAAACTCGTCTTGATGGATGAGCCTACCGTGGGAGTGGACCCCCAGTCGCGCAATCACATTTTCGAAATGATTGAAAAACTGCGCGACGATGGCATGTCGATCATTTACACCACGCACTACATGGAAGAAGCCGAGCGGCTATGCGACCGCATCGCAATCGTTGATCACGGCAAGATCATCGCCCATGGCACGAACGCCGAACTTGTACAAAGCGTCTTCGGGTCGAGCAGTCAGGTGCTTATGCGTTTTGGGGAACCCGACGAACGCATCGCTGCCTGGGGCGCGGAACGCGGTGGCCAGGTCGTCAACGGCACTGCCCAGTTCACGGTCGAACATCCGGCCGAGATTGGCGGCCTTCTCGAAGCCGCGGCGAAGGCCGGGTTTGAGCTGATCGACCTTTCGGCCCGCAGGCCGAACCTCGAATCCGTTTTTCTACATTTGACGGGAAGGGAGTTGCGCGATTGATCCCCGCGATTGTTCGAACCGCTATCGTCTCTTTGCGCCGAGACCGCGGCGCGCTCGCACTTAGTTTCATTCTGCCGGTGGTTTTCTTCAGCATTTTCGCTAGTATCTTCGGCGGGCGCCACAATACCACGCCCAAGGTCACAATTCTCGTGGTGGACGAGGACAACAGCCGGGCCTCGCAGCGGCTTGTACAAGGGCTTACGCAAGAAGGTTCGCTGGTGGTACAGACGCGGCCTGATCCGGTGAACGGCGCAGAGCAGCCCGAATACACGGCCACAACTGCGGAGGCCGCGGTAAAACAGGGGGCTGCGCCGGTTGCCGTCATCATTCCCCGCGGGTTCGGCGATAATCCGATTGCGTTTGGTCCGGTAGACGCGAATCATCCCGCGATCCAGCTTCTCAAAGACCCGAGTGACATGATCGCGCCGCAAATCGTTACCGGGCTGCTCCAGAAAGTTGCGATGACCGCCATGCCCGACGTGATGGCCAGCCAAGGGTCCAAGTACTTTGATCAATTTGCTGGGCTCACGCGCGAGCAGCGCAACCGGGTCGACCAAGCCATGCGCGATCTTCGCGAGCGTGAGCAGAGCGGCACGGCCGCGTCCGAATCGGGCGGAGTTGTGGCAATCACGGCTCGCGCGGTCGTTGGTCAAAACAAGAAAAACGACACGATCTCGTTTTATGCCGCTGCGATTGGAGTGATGTTCTTGCTGTTTACGGCTAGTGGCGCGGCCGGGGCCCTGCTCGATGAAGTCGAAAGCGGCACACTCGACCGCGTGCTCAGTTCGCACGTCACCATGACCACACTGATGCTGGGCAAGCTTACCTTCAACTCATTGCTCGCGTTCTCGCAACTCGCCGTGATGTTCCTGTGGGGATGGGCGGTCTTCAAGCTCGACTTCTGGAACCACATTCCAGGATTCATCGTGATGGGAGTCTTCACCGCACTGGCAGTGGCAGCGTTCGGCATGTTGCTGGCCAGCGTCTGCCGAACGCGCGCCCAGCTGGGCGCGCTCTCCACGCTTGTCATTCTGATTATGTCTTCCATCGGCGGCAGCATGTTCCCGCGTTTTCTTATGCCGGAAGCGATGCAAAAAGCAGGCTTGCTCACGATCAATGCCTGGGCGATTGACGGATTCACCAAGATCTTCTGGCGGGACGAGCCCGTCTCTCATCTGTGGCCGCAGGTCCTCGTCCTGGCAGGGATTGCCATTGTGCTCTTCAGTATCGCCCGCAGGGTAGCGCGGCGCTGGGAATTTGCTTAATTCGCTGAAGGTTAGTCCTTTTCATAAGACAGTTTTCGGTTACTATCTTCGAGTGGCCATCAAAGAAATTCAGGTTTCCGGTTACCGCTCAGTGCGCGAGCTGCGGCTCAAGCTGCGCCCCATCAATGTCCTCACTGGGCCCAACGCTTCCGGCAAGAGCAACCTTTACAACTCGGTGTTTCTTCTCGCCAAGGCGGCCGCAGGCGGCTTTGCCCAGGTGATCGCCGAAGAAGGCGGGATGCCATCCGTATTGTGGGCCGGCGCGCGCAAATCGCGATCAGCGGGATCGTCACGGCTGGAGCCGGCACGCATGCGACTGGGCGTGAAGACCGAAGTATTCAACTACGAGCTGATCTGCGGTCTTCCCAAACTGCAAGGCCCGATTCCCACCAAGCAATTCCGCTCCGCATTCGCCATGGATCCGGAAGTGAAAGAAGAGCACGTGTGGATGGATTCCGGCGGGCTCAACGTTACGTTCTTCAAGCGCAGCGCCAGCGGCGTTTGGATCCTCGACAGCAATGAGCGCCTCACCGACTACTCCGGCGAACTGCTGCCTACCGAATCCGTGCTCTCGCAACTGAGAGAGCCGCATCTGTATCCTGAGCTCTCCGCGTTGCGCACGGAGATGAACCGCTGGCGTTTCTACCACCATTTCCGAACCGATCTTGAGAGCCCGCTGCGCCATCCGCAGGTTGGGGTCCGCACCCCGGTCTTGAGCCACGATGGCCGTGATCTCGCCGCCGCGCTCCAGACCATCAACGAGATCGGCATGAGCGAAGATTTGCACGAGGCCATCGACCAGGCGTTTCCCGGCGCGCAATTGGAGATCGCGCACGATAGCGAGACCGGGATGTTTGCCGTGGAGATGCGCATGCCGGGATTGCATCGTCCCTTACGCGCCCGTGAACTTTCCGACGGTACACTGCGCTATTTGTGCCTGCTGGCGGCGCTGCTCAGCCCGCATCCGCCGGCGTTGCTGGCGCTCAACGAGCCGGAAACCAGCTTGCATCCAGATCTGCTCGAGCCTCTGGCCCAACAGATGGCGCAGGCCACCAAGAATTCGCAGCTCTGGGTGGTCACGCACTCAGAGAAGCTGGCTGAGTTGGTAGAGAAACATTCCGGCGAATCGCCCATCCGTCTGCAGCTCGAGAACGGCGAGACGCGCGTGATGGGACAGACGCTGGTCGAGGCTGAAGAAGCGGGGTAGCTGCTAATAGCCAGCACCTAGAAGCCTATTTCAAGTATTGCAGCATCTCTTTGAAGGCTGGTGAGCCCGACTTGCCGAGCAGTTCGTAGATCATCATCTCGGTCGATGAGATCACGCAGCCGGCTTCCCGCATCCGCTCCAGGCCCAGCTTCCAGTTCAGCTCGGCGCGCGAACCCACCGCGTCTGCGGCCACGTGCACCTGCAATCCCTGGTTGAGCGCGCCCAACGCCGTTTGCATCACGCAGATGTGGGTCTCCATACCGCAGAGAAGAAGCGTGTTTCTGCCCGCCAGCAAACTGATCGCAGAACAAAATTCGCCGTTGCCGAAGCATCCGAATTCCAGCTTATCCAGAGGCGTAACTTTCGGCAGCAGGGAAGCGATCTCCGGGACGGTTCGACCCAGGCCCTTGGAGTATTGGGTGGTGAGGACCACCGGCAGGCCGAGAATGTTGGCGAGCCGGATCAGCAATTGTGCATTCCGCACCAGGCGCTCCTTCTCGTGGATGGGCGGGAGAAGCCGCTCCTGGATATCAATCACGCCCAGGATGCAGTCCTCATTGCGCAAGGGCTGGCGCGCGACTTCGGAGTAAGGAAGAGTCTCAGCAGGTGTAGTGACCATGGAGAAATTGTAATGCGAGGATTTGGTAATTGGGTAATTTGGTAATTGGGTAAATTATCGAAACTCTTGCCAGCTCGGGTTCCCAATTACAAAATTACCAAATTACTCAATTACCCAATTGTCTTCAGATCGAAGATGCCCGCTCTTCCACCATCAAGCGTGTTCATCGGGCACGGTCGCTTGGTGCCCCAGGTGGTGGCGTGGCCGCGCTTGCCAGGCCGTGGTCTGCCAGTTGTCTTTCACCGCATCGCGTTTGATCCAGGGAGGCAATTCCAGGCGTAGATAGCGACTCAGCGCTAGCGCGTAAGGTTCGTAAAGGCCGCGAAGGCGCAGAAGTTCTTGATTAGCGGCATCGTCTTCGGCGAGTTCCATTCCCAGGCCACGAAGCTGGACGCGGATTTCCTTGAGATCGTCAGCCGACAAGCGGTTGGACGAGCCGTCATGGTCGGGGGGCCTCCCGAAGACCTGGCTCAAATCCACAAGGGCATGGCGGGCGATCGCGAAAGTCATACGCGCCTGATAGTGGCACATGCCGCTCAGACCGGCCATCGCCAGCGCACACACGTCGAGGATGACGGTCAGCGATCCGATCCAGGACTGGTTATCGTGCTGCGAGCGAAAGTAGGCCAGCACGGGATAGGAGAGGTGGCTCTCCATCAATTCCGCCGACCAGCGCTCCCAATCGTGGAGCAAATCTGCCAGCGCGTCCAGGCCATGCTGCACGTCTGCGGACTGGGCCGCTTTTGACAGGGCTTGGGAGCTGTCGGCAATGTGTGCATGGCGGCGCAGCAGCTCAAATGCAGTGGGCGGCGACCCGGCACGGGCGTCCAACAGGGAAATCGTGGCTTCGCGACGGGAAAAGGACTGGTAGAGGACGGGCAGGTAGCCCATCACCAGCGCCAGGAAACCAAAACCGATGCCAGCTTCCAGCACCGTGACAACGCGGGCTAACGGCGAGGCCGGAGTGATGTCACCCAAGCCGAGCGTGAAAAGCGTCGTGCCGCTTAAATAGAGCGCGTCGCCGAAACGGTGGGGACTGACAGAGCCGCTGAAGCGCGCGCCATCGCCATAGGAAATCAGAGCGAAGCCGAACATCAGCCCGATGGCCCAGAAGACAAGCAACCCGAGCAAGGAGAGTGGCCCGTAGAAGCTCAGCAGCGAGTCACGTTTCCTCCGTTGCCGCCGCAGACCGGCGAGGGCGCGGTAGGGAGTCCAGGTAGCGCGATAGAATAGACGCGTCAGGCGAAATTGGCGCGTCACGCGGCGGGGAAGCACCAGCGTTTCAAACGTCTCCCACAGCACGATCAAGATCAGGAGAATCCCCACGACGACAGCACATGTATTCAGCACTCGAAGTTCCTCACGGGATGAGGATTAGATTCCTTGAATCGCGGAAACAACTCAGTTTATCCAATGGCTCGGCACGAGCAAAGGTCTGAACCTCGATGAAAACGCTTCTGCACGCTCTCACCAGCCATCCCTATCTGGTCTTGTTGCTGTCAGGGTTGCTGGAGCGCACGGGTTTTCCGCTGCTGCTCTCGCCGGTTCTGGTGGGAGCGGGAGCGCTGGCCGCGGCCGGCGGCATGCGGTTCGACCTGGGACTGTGGCTGGCCCTTGCTGCCTGCGTGGTTGGCGACGCCATGTGGTACGAGCTAGGCATCAAAAAGGGCGATTCTGTGCTTTCCACTTTGTGCCGCATCTCTCTTGAGCCCGAAAGCTGCATTCGCCGCTCCAAGAACTTCTTTGAAAAAGGTGCGGCGCGGACCTTGTTGTTCTCGAAATGGCTTCCCGGGGTTTCCCACGTGATTCCCGCCGTCGCGGGCTTGAGCGGGGTCGAGCGCCGGCGTTTCTTTGTCCTCAATGCGGCCGGCTCAGCGTTGTGGATCTTCGCGCTGATGCTCGCCGGCTACCTCCCGGTGGAGCGCATGCACGTCGCCTCCGCTGTCGGTCCCATTGCTTTCGAAGCCGGTTTGCTCCTGCTGGCTGGGAACGTGGGGTACAAGTACATCCAGAAGCGGCGTTTCCTGCAGGAGTTGGATAAAGCGCGAATCTCTCCGGCAGAGCTGCGGGGCATGCTGGACACCGGCGAGAAGGTAATCATCATTGACCTCCGGCATCCGCTCGATTCTGTCACCGATCCCCGGACCTTGCCGGGCGCCGTGCGCATCTTGCCTGACGAGCTCGTGGGCGGCGCCGGCGCGTTGCCCAAAGACCAGGAGATTGTGCTCTACTGCACTTGACCGAACGAAGCTACCAGTGCCCGTGTGGCACAGCGGCTGCAGCAGTTGGGGATCAAGCGCGTGCGTCCGCTCGAAGGCGGATTTCAGAAATGGAAGGCGCTAGGTTACCCACTGGTTGCCCCGCAGGAAGTGGCTTGGCCCAGCGCCCGGATCATTAGCCCGACCGCAAGCGCATAGTTTGATTTCGCGAGCTACCCAGCTTAAAATCATGAAGAGGCCGGTGCTTTGCGCCGGCTTCTTCTTCACGGTTGCTGCCCCCTCGTTCAACGGCAGGACAGCTGACTCTGGATCAGCATATCGGGGTTCGAATCCCTGGGGGGCAGCCAAATTAGAATCAAGCACTTACGATTTCTGATTCCCCTAAAAAACGTCAGTGGTAACAAATAGTGGTAACAATTTGACGTAAATGCGTGTAAATGCAGGTGCGTACGCTGGAACAAACGGGACAAAACCTGCTTTTCCAGCCTTCGGTTGCCCGCACTTTAACGCGCTGTCGGCATCGGAAAACGACTATGCGCCGCCGGTGTTTTTTTGACTGATTTCATGACCTGTAAGAAAACCATCAGTCATGACAGAGAGAAGGCGGCCGAAACTTCCTCGTGGCCTCCGTTGGCATTCTAGGTCCCCGTACATCTGGTTTAGTTGGCGCGATGCTCAGGGCAGACAGCATCAGCAATCGACCGAAAAGACGGATCCGGCGGAGGCCTTGTTGTTCAAGCTCCAGTTCCTGGAGCGCCAAAGCCAGAATCTGGATGAGATCGAACTCGATACCGAGGATCTGAGTCATCTGCCCCTCGGACAAGTGTCGGAGATGTATTTCAAGTGGAAAACGGCGAACAATTCTCCGCTCACCGTCGCCCGCGAACGGCGGATTTTTAAGTCCGTTCTCAAATTCTTTGGCGCACAGAGGAAGGTGTCATCAATCAGGCTTGGCGGTATCCGGCAGTACCAGGAAAAGCGTCGCAGCCAAGTCAGCTCAAACCTGAAGAAGCAGATTTCCGGCCGGACGGTCAACTATGAGATGCAGCTGTTGCGCGACGTCATGGTCTATGCGGATTGCTGGACGGATCAGCTGGAAGTTCGGTACAAGCCGCTTCGCCACATCAAGGGCCATGTCGGGAAAACAGCCGACAAGGAGCAGCTCGTGAAAATCATGGCGACTGCCAAGGGGAATGACTATTGGCAACTGGCCATGCATTGCGCCGCGGTCGCTGTGGGCACGGGTTGCAGAAGCGGGGAGATCCGGAATCTCCGTTTACAGGACATCAACCTCGAAGAAGGAAGAATCATCATTCGGGGAGAAATTGCCAAGAACCGGAGGCACCGCGAACCTCGTCTCACGGCCCTGGCGGAGTGGGGCCTGCGGGAATTGCTGTTTCGAGCGCGGGTGCTCGGAGCAACTGAGCCCCAGCATTATCTATTGCCGTTCAATGTCAGCAAATCGCGGAAGTTGGCCAAGAGCACTGGCGCCAAGTGGGATGTCAATCGGCCAATGACGACGTGGGTGAAGTCCTGGCGCAAGCTGATGGACGCTTGCGGCATGAACGGGTTCCGGTTTCACGATCTGCGGCACACTTTCAGAACGCTGGGAGCAGAGGCTGGCGTTCCCCTGGAAGTGATGATGGCGCAACTTGGGCACATGGATCGGGAAACGTCCCTGGACTATGTCCATATCCAACAACGCGCATTGGAGCGCGCCAAACAGCTCATCGAGTCTGAACAGCGAGAGATACTCTCTGCCGCTCAGGAAGGTGTCCCGCAGAACACTGCGGAAGCGACCGGCTCTTTTGACCGAAACCGAGGTCGGCGATAAAAGAATACGAAAGGTGCCATATGAACAGCAATGCATTCAGAAGAACGGCGGACGTACTAACAGAAACGAATCAAGGCGGGCAAGGCCCCAGTGGGACCGGAGAGGGCTTTCGACCCAGGTCGGTAGGCAGGATTCCTATCGGAAATGATCACACAGATCTGTGGCTCAGAATGTACACCGAGGAAGAAGTGTCGGAATTACTTCAAGTATCACTTTCACAGCTGCGCAAATGGCGCATGAAAAAGAACCAGCGTAACTTACAAGGACCGCCGTTCAAGAAAATCGGCCGTCTGGTGCGCTACCCTGGCCGCAGCCTGCAAATGTATATCAACGGGGAGGATCACCCCTTGGAAGAATGAGACCTGGGTTGGCGTCGCTATTCCAGCGAAAATTTGACCGAGATGTGAAATGCACTTACCGTCTCCTCCGCTGGGCAGGTTTTCGGTATGCCCGCGAAAGGCGAAGAAGTGTTTTCTTCCATCCAAGGTGTTCAGGCCGGGTTGGGTCAAACTGGCTACATCACCGACGCGATCACTGCGACCATCGTTTATTTGGCCGCGAAACTCAACAAACCCATTCTCCTAGAGGGACCACCGGGGAGCGGCAAGACTGAGTTGGCTTACGCCGTCGCAAAAGCGACCGGTACTGAAGTCGAGCGATTGCAGTGCTTTGTAGGAGTCAACGAGGAGAAAGCCATCGGCAAGTTTGACGAAGCCCTGCAGCGGCTGGCCGTGGAATTACGCTCG